>CAJICD010000447.1_pt1 | contig 16975 bp, 18 predicted proteins | sample 9199521 | NCBI WGS metagenome assembly CAJICD01 (sample SAMEA7708321, study PRJEB35096) | sediment metagenome | biome: marine neritic benthic zone biome [ENVO:01000025]; feature: sediment [ENVO:00002007]; material: shallow marine sediment [ENVO:03000034] sea grass bed [ENVO_01000059] ...
ATCCATGCGCGGTATCTCGCGCACACCCGCCACGTCAACAACTGGGACCTCGTCGACTGTTCGGCCCCGCACATCGTCGGCGCCTGGCTCGTCGACAGGGACCGGGCGCCGCTGTACCGGCTGGCGAAATCGCAAAGCCTCTGGGAGCGGCGGATCGCGGTCATCGCGACGCAGGCCTTTATCCGGAACGGCGATTACGCCGACACGCTGAAGATCGCCGAATTGCTGCGCGACGATCCCCACGACCTGATCCACAAGGCGGTGGGCTGGATGCTGCGCGAGGTCGGCAATCGTGACCGTGCGGCCGAGGAGGGTTTCCTGAACCGGCACCACAGGCGGATGCCGCGCACCATGCTGCGCTATGCCATCGAGAAGTTCCCGCCGCAACGGCGCAGGCAATACCTCGATGGGACAAATAAGGGCTGAATGCGATCCGGCCACGTCGCCGTGGCCGCCGAGCGTCACACCCGCAGCGGCCTTCTGAACGGCCCGCCGCGACGGTAGCGCCTGAGATATGTCGGGATGATCGCCTCGACGCCGGTCGGCTGAATACCGAGTTCGGCCAGCCCCGGCAGATCGCCCGAGACGACGTTGTCGGTCTTCAGGAGCTTGACCTGGTCACGGGTCAGCAGCGGGGTCGGCATGAGCTGCAGGAACGCCGCCTGCAGCGACGCCAGGAAGAAGGGGACCGGGACCAGCGGCCGCTTGCGGCCGGTCTCGCGCAGGATTATCTCCAGGATCTCGCGGAAACCATAGACGGCCGGGCCGCCGAGCTCGTAGGTCTGCCCGGCGCAGGACGGGTCGCCGAGGCCCGTCATGACGGCGTCGGCGACATCGCCGACATAGACCGGCTGGAACTTCGTCCCGCCGCCGCCGCCGATCACCGGCAGGAACGGCGAGAACCGCGCCAGCGAGCCGAACAGGTTGAAGAAACCGTCCTGCGGGCCGAACACGACGCTGGGCCGCAGGATCACGGCCTCCGGAAAGGCCTCGCGCACCGCCGCTTCGCCGGCCGCCTTGCTTCTCGCATATTTGGCCCGGGACTGGGGATCCGCGCCCAGGGCCGACATGTGGACCAGCGTCGCCACCCCCGCATCCTTCGCCGCGCGGGCCGCGGTGGCCGCGCCCTGCCGGTGCACGGCGTCGAACTTCTGGCGGCCTTTCTCGAACAGGATGCCGACCAGATTGACCACGGCGTCGGCGTCGGCGACCGCGGCGCGGACCGAGCCCTCATGGCTCAGCGATGCGGGAAACGGCACGATCTGGGCGACATCGCCCATCGGCTGCAGATGCGCCGCCTCCCGCGGATAGCGTACCGCCACGCGCACCCGCGCGCCGGCGGCGGCCAGACGTTGCACCACATGGCGGCCGATGAAGCCGGAACCGCCGAAGACCGTAACGAGCTTGCCTTGCATTGTCTTTCTCCGCCGATGTGCGCCGCGGCGGGATGGCGCCGGGCGGCATGGAAATTACACCCTCAGACATGCCGTATGCCAGTCGAAATCGACCGCAAGCGGCGGCAAAACGTCACCCGGCGCGAAATAAAATCCGGCCCGCCGGCAAAAGCCGTTGACAAACCGCCCCGCATTCACAAGATTCCCGCCCACCCGGAGCCCAGGTGGCGGAATTGGTAGACGCGCAGGTTTCAGGTACCTGTGGCCGCAAGGCCGTGGAAGTTCGAGTCTTCTCCTGGGCACCACAACCGCTTGCGAGCGGTTCTTTTTGTAAGACGGGGCAACTCTTGGACATCAAGCTCCATCGCGGCGATCTTCCCGACGGTCTCGATCTGGGGGACAGCGTTGCCATCGATACCGAGACCATGGGGCTGGACCCGCACCGCGACCGCCTGTGCCTCGTGCAGCTCTCCTCCGGCGACGGCGTCTGCCACCTGGTGCAAATCCCCCAGGGCCACCGCGACGCGCCAAACCTGACGGCGCTAATCGAATCGCCGGACGTGCTCAAGCTGTTCCATTACGCACGCTTCGACATCGCCATGCTGCGCCAACACCTGGATGCGGACTGCCGCCCGGTCTACTGCACCAAGATCGCCTCCAGGCTGGCCCGCACCTATACCGACCGGCACGGGCTGAAGGACCTCAGCAAGGAGCTTCTCGGCGTCGACCTCTCCAAGCAGCAGCAGTCCTCCGACTGGGGCGCCGACGAGCTGAGCAGGGCGCAGCTCGAATACGCCGCGAGCGACGTGCTCTACCTGCACCGGCTCAAGGAGAAGCTCGACGCGATGCTCGCCCGCGAGGGCCGGACCCACATCGCCCAGGCCGCTTTCGACTTCCTGCCGACCCGCGCCGAACTCGACCTCGCCGGCTGGCCCGATCAGGACATCTTCGCGCATAGCTAAGGCGCCGTGGAGCCCCGGACCCGCTCCCGACCCGAGCGCCGGGCTGGCCCCGGGAGCATGGCGACGGATCTTCGATCCGGCGTCCATGGCGGCGCGACGAGACGAGCCTCGGTTTCGGCCAGAATTCGAGCCGCACGGCGCCGGCTCCCGGAAAAAAGTTAACGCGCGCGGTCGGGGACCGACCGGCCTGGCGCGCCGACCCGGCGCATCGGGCGCCTGAAATACGTTGCGCCATAACAACTTATGCGGTCGCCTGCCGATCCGGCTGCGGCTGGAGACGGAGAAATCGCGCTCCGCAAACGTTAATTCCGGCACAATTATTGCATAACCCGCTTAACAAGCCTCCCCGAATGCCGTAAACTCCCGCCATCGAGTCGCTTCGTGACGCCCGTCACGCGCGCGACGCTCGGCAAAGCAAGGGTTATTCGCAGGATATGACGGTCAAGGCAGATTCCGGCGCAGCGACGCGCATCGACGCCGCCGCGGGCGATGCGCCGCGCGACGACGCAGCCACGGATGATGCGCCGCGCACCGGCGTGGAATCGGCGCGCCGCGTGCTCGAGCTCGAGGCCGAGGGCATCGCCGCCCTCGATGCGGCGCTCGGCGACGACTTCATCGCGGCGCTCGACATCCTCTATGCCGTCGAGGGACGGGTCATCGTCACCGGCATGGGCAAGAGCGGCCATGTCGCCCGCAAGATCGCCGCCACCCTGGCGTCCACCGGCACGCCGGCGCAGTTCGTCCATCCGGGCGAGGCGAGCCACGGCGACCTGGGCATGATCGTGCCCGAGGACGTCGTCCTGGCGCTCTCGAACTCGGGCGAAACCGGCGAGCTGCGGGACCTGCTGGAATACACCCGGCGCTACGGCATCCCGCTGATCGCGGTCACCGGCCGCGCCGGCAGCACGCTGGACGAGATGGCCGACGTGACGCTGCTGCTGCCCAAGACGCCCGAGGCCTGCCCGATGGGCCTGGCGCCGACCACCTCGACGACGGTGTCGCTGGCGCTCGGCGATGCGCTGGCGGTGGCGCTGCTCGAGCAAAGGGGATTCTCGCCGCAGGATTTCCATGCCCTGCATCCGGGCGGGCGCCTGGGCAAGAGCCTGCTGCGCGTCGCCGACCTGATGCACAAGGGCGACGGCCTGCCGGTCTGCGGCGCGGACCTGCCGATGACCGAGGCGATCCTCGTCATGACGGCCAAGAGCTTCGGCTGCGTCGGCGTGGTCGATGAGGACGGCCGGCTCGCCGGCGTGGTCACGGACGGCGATTTGCGCCGCCACATGGAAGACGGCCTGCTGGACCGCAGCGCCGGCGAGGTCATGACGGCGGACCCGAAATCGATCCGCCCGCAGGCCCTCGCGGCCGAGGCGCTTGCACTGATGAACCGGTACTCCATCACCGGCCTGTTCGTGGTCGAGGATGGGCGCCCCGTTGGGATCATTCATATCCATGACTGCCTACGTGCCGGAATCGCCTGAACCCGCGGCGCCGGGCCACCCCCCGGCCGATGCGCCGACAGCCGCGCCGGTCCCGCCGGCGGGCAACGCGGCGGCGGGCAACACGGTCGCGGAGTATTTCGAGGTCTCCCACCGGCCGCGCGCCTACCGCCATTACGGGCGGTTCGTCGGGGTTACGAAGGTTCTCCTGCTCTCGCTGGCCGCCGGCCTGCTCGCCGTGCTGGCGATCTGGCCGCGCCTCGCCGACAACGACGCCATGGCCCCGATCGGCGCCGCGACCGACATCCAGATCGAGGATATCGAGAGCCTGCGGGTCAAGAACGCCCGGCTGACCGGAACCAGCGCCGACGACAAGCCGTATACCGTGACCTTCGCCAACGCCAGCCAGACCAACAAGGATTCCGACCTGGTGCTGCTGACCGCGCCGCAGGCCGATGTCGTCCTGAAGACCGGCGCCTGGGTCGCGCTGTCCGCGCCCAAGGGGCGGTATCACCAGGCCAACCGCATCATCGAGCTGGACGGCCCGGTCGAGCTGTACCACGACAGCGGCCTCGAGATCGGCACCGGCAGCATCACCTTCAACCTCGAGACCGGCGCCGGCGCCGGCCACGATCCGCTGCTCGCCCAGGCGCCGTTCGGGCAGCTCGAGTCCCAGGGGTTCCGGATCCGCGACGATTCAGGGGTCTTCCTGTTTTTCGGGCCGGTGCGGGCGATCCTGTATTCCGTGCCGCGGCTGGAGCAATGAGGGCATGAGTGGACGCCTGACAGTCGCCGTGCTGGCCGTAGGGCTGCTGTCGCTGCGGCCGGACCTCGCCGGCCCCGCCGCGGCGCAGTCCGCCGAGCCGGTCGAGATCACGGCAGAGGACGGGCTGGAGTGGCGGCAGAACGACAAGGCGCTGATCGCCGAGGGCAGCGTGGTCCTGACGCGCGGCGCGACGAGGCTCCAGGCCGAGACGGTCAGCGCCTATTACCGCGACAGCGCCGCGGGCGACGCGCAGGAAGTCTACCGGGTCGATGCCGCCGGCGGCGTGCGGATCGCCTCCGAGGGAACCGTCGGCTACGGCGACAACGCGGCGTACGACCTCGACCAGGGCGTCTTCGTGCTGTCCGGCAAGAAGCCCCGCTTCGAGGCGACGGAGCTGCTGGTCACGGCGTCGCAGAACCTGGAGTACTGGGAGCGGAAGAATCTCGCCATCGCGCGCGGCGGGGCCGTCGCCGAGTCCGGCAACCGCAGGATCGCCGCCGATGTCCTCAGCGCCTATGTCGAGCCGTCCGGCGAGGGCGGAGGCCGTTTGCAGCGGGTCGAGGCGATCGGGGAGGTGGTGATCACCACCCCGGACGACATGGCGAGCGGCCGCGAGGCCGTCTACGACGCGGCGTCCGGCATCGCGACGCTGTGCGGCGACGTGGAAGTCCGCCGCGGCGACAACGTGCTGCGCGGCAAATGCGCGGAGGTGAACCTCAATACCGGCGTGAGCCGCCTCGTGGGCGGCGGTGGCAGCGTGAGCGGCCAGGTCCGGCAGGACGAGAACTGAGGCGCGCGGGCCGGCCCGGCGGCCGGACCGCATGCCGCATCGGGAGAGACGACGTGGATGACGACAGCACAGCAGCGCCGCCGGTAGCACCGGCCGAAGAGACGGACGAGGGCGCGCCGCCGCAACTCGTGGCGGAGAGCGTCGGGCTCGAGGTCCGCAAGATCGGCAAGACGTTCAAGAAACGGCCGGTGATCCGCGATGTCAGCCTGCAGCTCCGGCGCGGCGAGGCGGTCGGGCTGCTCGGGCCGAACGGAGCCGGCAAGACCACCACCTTCTACATCATTACCGGGCTGATCACGCCCGACTACGGCGATGTCGTGCTCGACGGGGAGCTCATCACGCAGCTGCCGATGTACCGCCGCGCACGCCTTGGCATCGGCTATCTGCCGCAGGAGGCCTCGATCTTCAGGGGCCTGTCGGTCGAGGACAACCTGGCGGCGATCCTGGAGACGGTGGAGCCGGACAGCACCCGCCGCGAGGCCATGCTGGAAGCGCTGCTGGCGGAGTTTTCGATCACCCATCTGCGGCGTACCCCGGCGATCGCGCTGTCGGGCGGCGAACGCCGCCGGGTCGAGATCGCGCGGGCGCTGGCGTCGCGGCCGCATTTCATCCTGCTGGACGAACCGCTCGCCGGCATCGATCCGATCGCGGTGGGGGAAATCCGGGAACTGGTCAGCCACCTGAAGGATCGCGGCATCGGCGTCCTGATCACCGACCACAATGTCCGCGAAACCCTCGATCTCGTCGACCGCGCGTACATCATCCACGACGGTGCGGTCCTGATGGAGGGCGAGCCAGAGGAAATCGTCGCGCACAGCGAAGTCCGGCGCGTCTACCTGGGGGACCGGTTCAGCCTGTAGGCGTTGCCAGGCTCTGAACCCGTAAGATCAAGCAATGGCTCTTACTCCCCGCTTCGATCTCAGACAGACGACATCGCTCGTCATGACGCCGCAGCTGCAGCAGGCGATCAAGCTGCTGCAGATGTCGAACGTCGAACTGGCGGAGTACGTCGAGACGGAGCTGGAGGAGAATCCGCTGCTCGAGCGCGACGAGCGCGAGCAGTCCGAGGGCGCCGAAGACGCCGCGCCGTCCAACGGCGCCGACGATGCGCCGGTCGACGAGCTGCAGGACCCCGAGCCGCCGCAGGACAGCCTCGACCTCGCGAACGCGGAGTCCATGCCGGCCGACAGCGATGCGCCGCTGGACACCGATTACGATGATATCTGGGACAGCGGCGCGCCGGGCAGCCTCGAGGACAGCTCGCTGCGGTTCGACGCGGCGCGCGCCGGCGCCGGCGGCCGCACGGATTTCTTCGATTCGGACGGCGGGATAGAGGCGACGCTCAGCTCGGAGATAACCCTGCAGGAACATCTCCTCGGACAGCTCGGCATGGACATCCCGGATCCGGGGGACCGGCTGATCGGGGTGCACCTGATTTCCATGCTCGACGCCGCGGGCCGGCTGTCGGGAAACCTCCCGGGCCTTGCGGACCGGCTCGGCTGCCCGCCGGAGCGGGTCGAGGACGTGCTTGCCCGCATGCAGCGCTTCGACCCGCCGGGCATATTCGCCCGCGACCTGAAGGAATGCTTCGCCATCCAGCTGCGCGAAATGGACCGGCTCGACCCGGCCATGCAGCACCTGCTCGACAACCTGCATCTGTTCGAGAAGTACGACCTCGCCGGGCTGCGCAAGGCGTGCGGCGTCGACGAGGAGGATTTCGCCGAGATGCTGGCGGAGATCAGGGCGTTGCAGCCGAAACCCGGGACGCTGTTCGAGCACGAAATCGCCCAGCCTGTGGTCCCCGACGTGCTGATGCGCCCCCAGGCCGACGGCGGCTGGCGGATCGAGCTGAATTCCGAGACGCTTCCGCGGGTGCTGATCAACCGGCACTACCATGCGGACATCGCGCGCGGCGCGCGCGACAAGGAAGCCAGGGAATACCTGAACGAACGCCTCAACTCGGCCAGCTGGCTTGTCAAGGCGCTGCACCAGCGGGCGACGACGATCCTGAAGGTCGCGGCCGAAATCGTGCGTCAGCAGGACGGCTTTTTCGAACACGGGGTGACCCATATGCGGCCGCTGATCCTGCGCGACATCGCCGAAGTCATCGACATGCACGAAAGCACCGTGAGCCGGGTGACCAGCAACAAGTACATGGAAACGCCGCGCGGCATCTTCGAACTGAAGTATTTCTTCAGCGCCGCACTGTCGAGCGCGGATGGCGGCACCGCCCATTCGGCCGAAGCCGTGCGGCACAGGATCAGGGAGCTGTGCGACGCCGAGCCGCCGGACGCCATCCTGTCGGACGACGACATCGCCGACCGCCTGCGCGAAGAGGGTGTCGACATCGCGCGGCGCACCGTCGCGAAATACCGGGAGGCCATCAACATCCCGTCTTCCGTCAAGCGGCGGCGGATCAAGTCGAACCGGAGATAGCCCGAGCCGCCGGCGGACACGCGCGAGGCCCTTGCCGGGCGCCGTTGCCGGCCCGGTCCGCCATGGCGCGGCGCACGGGGTATGCCGGGCCGTGGCCGGACGTTGGGAGGTCGATGGAAAAATGTTAAAATACAAAATGTTACGAGCAACCAGCGGTGGCGTCGCGGTAACGGTTGACTCTCCCCGTTCCCGCCACTATGGTGCGCGCCCGACGCCCCTTGGGTGGCCGGATTCGGCCGGTTGGTGAGCGATCAAACGACACCAAGAATAGCTATCGAATGCAACTTTCCGTCAAAGGTAAGCAGCTTGACGTCGGCGATGCGTGGCGTCGCCATGTCGAGGAGAGTCTGCCGTCCGTCGTCGCAAAGTACTTCGACAACGCCCAGGACGCGCAGGTGATGCTGTCGCGCGAGGGCTCGACGTTCCGCGTCGATATCACGGTCCATGTCGGCAAGCGCATTATCGTGCAGAGCCACGGCGCCACCGGCGACGCCTACAGCGCCTTCGAGGAAGCGGGCGACCATCTGGGCAAGCGGCTGCGGCGATACAAGCGCCGGCTTCGCGACCACCATCGCGAGCGCGCAGAGGAGTTCGAGTCCCTGCCCGCCCAGCAATATGTCCTGGCCAGCGAGGACAATGGGGCGGAGCCGGTAAAGGACGAGCCCATCGTCATCGCCGAGATGGCAACCGCGATCGAGAATCTCTCGGTGGGAGAGGCCGTTATGAGAATGGATCTGGCGAATCTTCCGGCCCTGATGTTCAGGAACCGTGCGCATGGGGGACTGAATATGGTATATCATAGGGGTGATGGAAATATCGGTTGGGTAGACCCGCGCGGAAATCGCCGTAACGACGGAGAGGACGCCTGAGATGACGCGTCCCTTCGACGCGCGAGCGCAGGCGTTCTATCCGGTGCAACGAATGGGAGCAGCGGTAATGGAAATCGCGGAACTTCTCGATACTGAGAGCGTTGTCGCAAAACTCCCCGCAACTTCGAAGAAACAGGCCCTGCAGGAACTCGCGAAGCGTGCGGCGCAGATCACCGGCGTGCATGAGCGGGCCGTCTTCGATGTCCTGCTCGAGCGCGAGCGCCTCGGCACCACGGGCGTCGGCCATGGAATCGCGATCCCGCACGGCAAACTTCCCGGGCTGGACCGGCTCTACGGCCTGTTCGCCAGGTTGGACAAGCCGATCGATTTCGAGGCGGTCGACGATCAGCCCGTCGACCTGATCTTCCTGCTGCTGGCCCCGGAAGGGGCGGGCGCCGACCATCTCAAGGCGCTGGCGCGGGTGTCGCGCCTGCTGCGCGACCGGACGATCTGCGACAAGCTGCGCGGGTCCGACGAGACCGAAGCGCTGTATTCGCTACTCACGGAACCGGCCGCCAGCCACGCCGCCTGAGCTGCGCCGCCGGCAGGGGCCGCCGGCCCCGCCTCAGTGCAGCGGCACCACCAGGAGTTCGTTCTGCAGCGCGGCGACAACGGCGCTGTCGTAATCCGGCGCGAGGCCGACCTGGCGACCGTCCGCGCCCATCACCGCGACGACCTCTTCGCCCTGCACGGATACGGGGCGCAAATAGGCGATCTCGCCGGCGCCCAGCGCCGCCAGGTCCTGCTGGGAAAGGGACTTAAGCGTAACTGCTTCGAGCATATCCATCCTCTCTGTCCGGATCACAAGACGTCATCCGGTCTTTGTTTCCACGGTCTTCCGGCTCTTGTTTCCGGCGCGGATCTCGACCGTGCGAACCGTCTCCTCGGCCAGCGGGCGCACCAGGTCGACGAAGAGCAGGCCGTTGTCCAGCTCGGCGCCCTCGACCTCGATCCCGTCCGCCAGGACGAAGCTGCGCTGGAACTGGCGGGTCGCAATCCCGCGGTGGATAAAGACCCGGTCGGCATCGCCGTCGTCCTGCTGTTTGCCGCGGATCACCAGCTGATTGCCTTCGATCTGGATCGAAAGCTCGGTCTCGCTGAATCCGGCAACCGCCAGCGTAATCCGCAGCCGGTCCTCGCCGGTCTGTTCGATATTGTATGGCGGATAGCCCTCGGCCGGCATCTTGGCGACGCGGTCCAGGACTCGCTCGAAATGATCGAAGCCCAGCAACAATGGGCTGTTGAACAGTGACAGTCTCGTCATCGTCCAGCCACCTCCTCCTGGTCCCGTGGTGAGCGGGCAGCTGTGGTTTTGGAGCCCGTACCGGCGCTCCGGCTCGCCGCGGGCGCACGCGCCCCGCCGCTGAACCGTATGTGGGATCCACGAGTCCGGGATTCAAGGTTGCCGGCAACCTGTGAGACCCGCCCTGCGCCCCGTGCCGTCGGCCCGAAGATGTCCGCGGACCCCGGTCATTCCGGATCCGCCGCGAGCGGCAGCGTCAGCACGGCGCGCAGGCCGCCGGCCGGCGATTGGTCGAGTTGCAGCCGGCCACCGTACAGGCCCGCGATATCGGCGACGATCGCAAGGCCCAGCCCGCTTCCCGGGGAGGATTCGTCAAGCCGACGGCCGCGCCCCATGGCCTCACCATGCCGGTCTGCCGGCAGGCCGGCGCCATCGTCGTCGATCGTAACCACCAGCTGGCCGCTGATCCGTGCGAGCGAAATGTCCACCCGCGACGCGGCCCACTTGCAGGCGTTGTCCAGCAGGTTTCCGATCATCTCTTCCAGATCCTGCCGTTCGCCGCGAAACGCCATGGACCCGTCTTCCTCCCGCACCGCGATCTCGATCGGCCTGTCGGCATGAATCCGCGCCAGGGTCCGCTTCAGGTCGCCGACGACCGGCGCGGCCGGGGTCCGCGCACCCAGCACGGCGCCCGTCGCCGCGGCCCGGGCGCGCGACAGATAGTGGTCGACCCAGCGGCGCATGGTCACGACCTGCCGGTCGACCGCGTCGGCGCGCGGGCCCTGCCGGCGTTCGGCCTCGTTCCCGAGCACCGCCAGCGGCGTCTTCAGGGCATGGGCGAGGTTGCCGACATGGGTGCGGGCGCGGTCGAGGACGGCAGCGTTGTGCTCCAGCAGGGAGTCGAGCTCGCTCACGAGGGGCTGGACCTCGGAGGGCCAGTCGCCCTCAATGCGCTCGGTCCGCCCGCCCCTTATGTCGGCCAGCGCAATGCGCACGCGCCGCAACGGCTGCAGGCCGACGCGGACCTGGATCGCGACCGCGACGGCAAGGCCGATCCCGAGCGCACCCATCGACCACAGCAGGGCGAGATTGAACGGCCGCAGCTCGCCCTTCAGTTCGCTGCGGTCCGCGGCCACGGCGAACCGGACCGGCGGCGCGTCCGGCGGCATCTCGGGCAGGGTCACGTCGATGAAACGCACCCTGAGCATCGCGCCGTCGGGTCCCGGGATCTCCTCGGTGCGCATACCGCCCGGCGCGCCGGGCGCGGAAACCTCCAGGGTCTCGTCCCACAGCGAGCGCGAGCGGATCAGCACGGTGCCGCCAAGGTCGGAAATCTGCCAGTACCAGCCCGAATAGGGCAGATCGAACCGCGGCTCCGGCAGGGTGCGCGAGAGGATCAGCCGGCCGGAATCGTCGTACCGGCTCACCGCGATCAGCGAATCGACGTGGACCGTCAGCCGCGCGTCGAAATTGCGCTCGACGGAATCCCGAAACAGGGCGGAGATCAGGAGACCGCCGATCGCCAATGCCGCCGCGATCCAGAGTATGGCCGCGATCACCAGCCGCGACGCGAGCGAGCGCGGCCGAGCGCTCACGTGCACCGCATCCCGGTACCGGGAGGATCTCCCGGGAATCCAACGCAGTTCATGGTTGCTCGTCGCCGGCAGCGCACGCGCGAATGCAGACAGGCTTGAAACGCATCAGGATTCTGCATCTTCGGGCCGCACCATTCGGTAACCCAGTCCACGCACGGTTTCGATCGCCTCTGCGCCGAGTTTCCGCCGCAGGCGTCCGACGAAGACCTCTATCGTATTGGAATCGAGATCGAAATCCTGGTCGTACAGATGTTCCGTCAGGTCGGTGCGGGACAGCACCTTGCCGAGGTTGTGCGCCAGATACGCCAGCAGCCGATACTCCTGCCCGGTCAGTTTCACCGGCGATCCGTCCAGCGTCACGCGGCTGCTGCGGGTATCGATGCTGATCGGGCCGATTTCGATGACCGGCGAGGCAAGCCCGCCGGAGCGGCGGATCAGGGCGCGAAGCCGCGCCAGCAGCTCCTCGACGCGAAACGGCTTGGCGAGATAGTCGTCGGCCCCGGCGTCGATTCCGGCGACCTTGTCGCTCCAGCGGTCGCGCGCGGTCAGGATAAGCACGGGCATGGTCCGCCCGCTCTCGCGCCATCGCTCAAGGATCGTCATGCCGTCGACTCCGGGCAGGCCCAGGTCCAGCACCACCGCGTCGTAGGGTTCCGTGTCGCCGAGAAATTCCGCCTCTTCCCCGTCGCGGGTCAGATCCACGACATAGCCGGCGTCGCGCAGGGATTCGGCCAACTGCCCGGCGAGATCGGGGTCGTCCTCGACCACCAGCAGCCGCATCAGCGCTGCCCCTTGGTCGACAGGATACGGCCGCTCTCGGCGTCGACCACGACGAGAACGACGTTGCCCTTCTCGCTGCGGACCCGGATCCTGTAGGTCCAGGGATCGCCCTTCTTGTCGAGCTGAACGTCGAGCACCTGTCCCGGCACCTGCCCCTTGACCGTATGCAGGATTTCGGACAACGGCTTGATCTTCCCCGCGTCCGCCGCGTCGCGCGCCGATTTCTGGTCGGACTGGGCGTGCAGGGGGATGTCCGTCGGCAGTCCGGGAATCCCCGTCAGGGCCATCAGAACAACAAGTATTCGCATGCCCCACAGGTACGCCCTTGAACCTGAACTGCGGATGAATGGGACGTTCAGTTTCGGTTCACCGCGCATATGAGATTCTCCGCGTCATCGACCCACCCGGTCACCTTTGATGGAGGAAACCATGCTGTTCAGGACCTCGCCGACACGATTCAGACTCCTCGTTTGCGCCGCCGCGGTGGCGATGGCGTCCGGTCTGGCGGCCAACACGGCCAGCGCCGAATCCCAACGGAAACCCTGGGTAAAGCAGGGCGGTCCGGCCGTCCCGCACGGCCAGCAGCAACGGTTCCGGCAGAAGCCAGGCCGCGGCCAGCAGCCCGCGCAGGCGCGCGTAACCGTTCCGGCGTGGCCGGGACAGCCGGCGGCCCAGGCTTCCGGCGGCCAGAAGCGCAAGCGCGGCGCAAATTCCGGTTACGTTGTGCCGGCGCCCCAGCCACCGCAGGCCGTCAACCGACGAAACCGCGGCACGACGTCCGGCCACGTTGCGCCGGCGCCCCAGCCGCCACGATTCGGCAACCGTGGACACCAGCGCGGTGGCGGCCAGTACGTGCGCCCACCTGCGCCTCCGGCTTTCGCCGGCCGGGGCGGCTCGGACCGACGCAACCGGCGTTACGCCCCGCCGGCGCCGCCGCCAGCGCCCATTGCCGGCGGCCGTCCGCGGCATGGCGGCGGCGATCACCGGCGTCATCACGGCGATCACCGGCGTCATCACGGCGACCATAAGCATTACAAGCATAAACATCATCGTCACGAGACCCACGTCACCTACAATCACGTGCAGCGGCACTACTATTACCGTACGAGCTCACGGCACTACTACTACACCAATTCCTATCCCGCGCAGCATCCCTATCCGGTGTACTACCTGGTGCCGTACCACGTCCATACGGCTCCCGGATATCACAACCACGGTGAACAGACCAACTACTGCAGCGACGGCTACACGCAGGGCGGCGTCTACACCGGCGGCGCGTATACCGCCGGCGCGTCGCACCAGCCCGGCGCGACGATCATCGGCGGTATCCTCGGGGCGGCGGTCGGCTCGCAGGTCGGCAATGGCAAGGGCCAGCTCGTCGCGGTCGGCGTCGGCACGGTGATCGGCGCCCTGATCGGCAGCGATATCGGCCGATCCATGGACCAGCGCGATCGCGCCTACGCGACGGGCTCGTTCGGGCATGCGATGGAAGCCGTGCCGAGCTGCACGACGATTACCTGGAACAACCAGCAGACCGGCAACTACGGCAGCATCACCCCGGTGCAGACCTACGAGCCGGAGCCCGGCCGCTACTGCCGCGAATTCCAGCAGCAGGTGGTGATCGGCGGGAAGGTCCAGGACGCGTACGGTACGGCCTGCCGTCAGCCGGACGGCAGCTGGGAGATTGTCGCCGAGCAGCCGTAACCCCCATCTCGGCGTCGCCGGCGGTCGTCTTTCGGAGGTGCGGGTGGCCCTCCGCGAGGCGGCCGCCGCACTTTTTTTGGCAGGGCATTTCGGGTTTGTCCGGAGTCGCGCCCGCGTCGTTATTCCCAAGGCCTTTGCACGGAACACCAAATCTTCATTGCGAGGAGGCCAAACGCCGGCGCGGCAATCCAGAGTCCCCGTCGCCATTCTGGATTGCCGCGGCGCGTTGCGCCTCGCAATGACGAACTCTGGTTTCGTGCAAAGGTCTCCATGCTGAAGACGGGCGCCGCACGCCTGGCCCCGTGAAAGCTGAACCTGAGGTGAACGGGATGTTCAGGGTCGGTTCACAGCCGGAATGTCAAAGTGGCATCAACACACGGATGGTCCAACGTCCGGGATTTCGCCGCGGGGCTGCCATACCCCCCAACCCCGTGGCAAACTGACGGCCGTCTTTCAAACTACCGGCAGCCAATCGGGAAGACGGCCGTCACACTGCTTTCGAATGCCGCGCGGCGCCGGTCGCAAGATAGGTATCGAACACCGCGCAGACCGTCCGCATCAGCGGCTGCCCGATCTCCGTAATATCGATACGGTCGCCGTCGATCGTCACCAGCCCGTCCGCTTCCATCGGCTGCAGGGCCTCGAGCTCCGGCCGGAATTGCGCGGCGGATTTGTCGTAACGGCGGCTCTCGACCGACAGGTCGACGTTCAGGTCGCACATCAGCCGCTCGATGATGTCGCGGCGCAACCGGTCCTCGTCGGTCAGCGCGACCCCCTTGTCGACGGCGGGCCGGCCGTGGCGCACCGCGTCGGCCCAGGCGCGCAGCGGCACCGCGTTCTGGACGTATCCCTCGGGCAGGGCGCCGATCGACGACGCGCCGAAGCCGATGAGGGCCTGCGCCTGGTCCGTCGTGTAGCCCTGGAAATTCCGGTGAAGCCGGCCTTCCTCGAGCGCCTTCGACATCGAATCCTCCGGCAGCGCGAAGTGGTCGAGACCGATCCGCCGGTAACCGTTCTCCACCAGGCGCGCCGCCGCGGTCTCCGATTGCTCGAACCGCTCGTTGCCGTCCGGCAGCGCCTCGTCGGGGATCATTTTCTGGTGGGTCTTCATCCACGGCACATGGGCGTAGCCGAACACCGCCACGCGGTCCGGCTTCAACTCGGCGGTGAGATCCGCGCTGCGCTTCACGTCCTCGAAGGTCTGGTGCGGCAGGCCGTACATCAGGTCGAAATTGACCCCGGAAATCCCGGCGCTGCGCAGCCAGCCGACCACGCGTTCGGTCATCTCGTAGGGCTGGATGCGATTGATCGCGCTCTGCACCCGGTCGGTGAAATCCTGCACGCCGAGGCTGGCACGGTTCACGCCGGCCTCCGCGAGGCCCGCCACCATTTCCTCGGTGACCGTGCGCGGGTCCATTTCCACCGCGATTTCCGCATCCGGCGCGACGGTGAAATTCTCGCGGATCGTGGCCATCAGGCCGGCAAAGTCCGCGACCGACAGGATCGTGGGCGTGCCGCCGCCCCAGTGCATGTGGGTGACCGGCGGGCTGGTCCGGATGGCGGAGCCGATGAGTTTGACTTCCTCGGCCATGGTCGCGGCATAGCCGCCGATGGGCTCGTAACGGCGCACGATCTTGGTATGGCAGCCGCAATACCAGCACATCTCATGGCAGAACGGGACGTGGAAATAGAGCGAAAGCGGCGAATCGGGCCCGATCGCCGCGAGCCAGCGAAGATAGGTATCGGCCGTGATGCCGGCATGGAAATGCGGCGCGGTCGGATAACTGGTGTAGCGCGGTACCCGCCTGTCGTACCGCTCAAGTATGGCGCGGTCCATCTTTTTTGGTCTCCTTGAAGGTCCGCCCACAATACGTCCCGCGGCATCCCCGGGCGTTGATACAGATCAACGGCGAATGGGCGATCGTCGGGTTGCGGGCAGGCGTTTATAGGCCTATCTTCCGGCACTGGCAACTTTGCAGGAAGTGACTCGATGCCCCGATTACTGCGCGCGCTCGCGGCGTGCACATTGATGCTTTTCGTTCTTGCGCCGGCCGGCGCCGTGGAGCCGGACGAAGTCCTCGACGACCCGGTGCTCGAGGAGCGCGCCCGGAATCTCAGCCAGAATCTCCGCTGCCTCGTCTGCCAGAACCAGTCGATCGACGATTCCAACGCCGATCTCGCGCGCGACCTGCGGATCATCGTTCGCCAGCGGCTGGTCGCCGGCGACAGTGACGACGAGGTGATCCAGTATCTGGTGGACCGGTACGGCGAATACGTGCTGCTCAGGCCGCCGGTCAGGGGATCGACCTATTTGCTGTGGTTCGGCCCCTTCGCCCTGTTGCTCGTCGGCGCCGGCGCGCTGCTGTTTTTGGCACGGCGGCGGCGGACGGCTACCGCGGCGGAAGGACTCTCCGCCGCGGAGCAGTCCCGGCTGTCGGAACTGCTGGACGGACAACGCGACAACGAGTAATGGCGAAAGAAAACGGCGACCCGGACCGCCCGGATCGCCGTCATTTCGTCCGTCCCGTCGGGACTCAGCCGCCGTTCGCCTTGATGTAGGCGATCACGTTGTCGATATCCTCTTCCTTCTTGAGCCCGGCGAAGGCCATCCGGGTTCCCGGCACCAGCTCCTTGGGCTTGGCAAGGTATTTCCCGAGCGTCTCCTCGTCCCAGGTCAGGCCGGAATCCTTGAGCGCCTTGGAGTACTTGAATCCCGAGACACCCGCCGCGGGCTGGCCGATCCGGCCGAACAGGCTGGGGCCGACCTTGTTCTTGCCTTCCGCCAGGGAATGGCACGCCTTGCATTTGTTAAAGACCTTCTTGCCCTTATCCGCGTCGCCTTCGGCCAGCGCGGGGGATGAAAGGGCGGCGAGGGCTGCGACGAATCCCATGACCTTCAAAGTTCCGATTTTCATTTCAACCTCTAGTATTTCCGTTTCAAGTTAACGCGAAAACGAGGCGGACACGGGGTGGCGCTGTCCGCACCGCATACCCGTGGCC
>CAJICD010000584.1_pt1 | contig 16764 bp, 17 predicted proteins | sample 9199521 | NCBI WGS metagenome assembly CAJICD01 (sample SAMEA7708321, study PRJEB35096) | sediment metagenome | biome: marine neritic benthic zone biome [ENVO:01000025]; feature: sediment [ENVO:00002007]; material: shallow marine sediment [ENVO:03000034] sea grass bed [ENVO_01000059] ...
AGCGCATCGAACAGGTCGCCCATGCCCTCGCCATGTTCGGCGGATACGGCCACCGGCTCGCCGAGGCCCAGCGCGAAGCCCTCCATCAGCCCCGCCTCGCCGGCCCGGCCCTCGCATTTATTGGCGACCAGGATCACCGGGGTCGCGCCCTTGCGGAGCTCGGCCGCGAAATGCTCGTCCACCGGCGTCACGCCGGCCCGCGCATCGATCAGCAGCAGCGCCACGTCGGCGGCGACCAGCGCCTGCAGGGTCTGGCGGCTCATGCGGCCGGCCAGGCTTTCCTCGGCCGCGGTCTCCAGCCCCGCGGTATCGAGAACCCGAAAGCTCATCCCCGCGATACGGCCCTCGCCTTCGCGCCAGTCGCGGGTGACGCCCGGCGTATCGTCGACCAGCGCCAGGCGCTTGCCCACCAGCCTGTTGAACAGGGTGGACTTCCCGACATTCGGCCGGCCGACGATTGCAACGGTGAAGCTCATATCCGGTTTCCGCCCCGGGACGCCGCGTGGCGCGCCGCGATCAGCGATAGGCCAGCAGGTCCGCGCCCTCGGTCTGCAGGTACAGGGTGCCGTCGGCGACGGCGGCAGCCATGACCTCGCCCGGCAGCTTGAATTTGTCCAGAATTTCCCCGTTGGACGGGTCGATCGCCAGTCCGCGGCCGTGGCCGCCGATAACCAGAAGCTGGCCGCCGACCGCCATCGGCCCGATCCAGTGTATCGGACCCTCCAGGTCCTCCGGGTCCTCGTATTTGTCGAGTTGCGCGATCCATCGGACCCGTCCGGTGCGGCGGCTCAGACAGACGACCTGGGCCGAGTTGTTGAGCACGAAGATCCAGTTCCCGGCGATCCAGGGCGTACGTACCCCACCGATGTTGCGCTCCCAGGCCCGTGCACCGGTGCGCAGGTCGATCGCCACCATTCGCCCGGAATGGCTGATCGCGTATACGAGGCTCCCGTCGGTCACCGGCAGCGCCCGGATATCGGCGAGGGTGGAGGCCGTATCGACCCGCCGCACCGCGGCCAGGTTGTCCGACCATGTCGGCCGGCCGTTCACCGCACGAATGGCGAAGACCTCGCCCGACGAATAGGGGACGATCACGATGCCGTCCAGGCCGGCCGGCGCGGCCGATCCCAGGAGAGCGGTCATCTCCGCGAAGCCGGCGTGACGCCACAGCCGGTCGCCGGTCGCCGCTTCCATGGCGATCAGCTGGTTGTCGACGGTCACGACGAAGACCTGGCCATCCATGGCCAGGGGCGCGGCACGGACCGGCGCCGGCATCGTATTGGTCCACAGGACCGTGCCATCCTCGGCGTCGATGGCCGCAACGGCCCCGAATCCCGCGCTGGCGTAAATGCGGCCCGCATCATAGGCGATCCCGCCGCCAAATGCTTCGCCGTCGCGGCGCGGCACCGGCAACCGGGCCCGCCAGACCTGCTTCCCCTTTTCTGCATCGTGGGCCGAGACCCGGTACTTCGAGTCCATCGTGTAGACCCGACCGCGGGCTACGACCGGCTCACTCATGAGAGGCCGGTAACGGCCGGAACCAGACCCGAAACTGGACCGCCAGGCCGGCCTGGCGATTTCCGTGGGCCCCGAAACGTGGCCAACGGCGTGCAGCGACCCGCCCCCGACCTGCGCCCAGGAGGCGTTCGTGTAGGCCGGCGGCAGCGCCACCGCCTGGTCGGCAATTCGGGGATCCGGCGCAAGGTCACCCTCGTAGACCAGGACGGCCACGCGCTCGCCGGGAAGCGGCGGCGCTTCGGTATCGCCCATCCAGCCACCGCAGCCCGACAACAGCAGGAGACCGAACCCTGCCGCCAACAGGCCGCAGCTGCGCCGGTCGATCATCGCCGGGTCATTCCGCGGGACCCAGCGCACGCAGCATTTCGGCGGCCCGCGCCCGCAGGCTCTCGGGCGATCCCGGATCGTCCGCAAGCGGCGCATAAGTCCGCCGGGCCGCTTCGGTGTCGCCGGCCACAAGCGCCAGGACGGCGGTCAGTTCCCCGGCACTGTACCGCCACGGATTTCCCTCCTCCGTCAGCGGCGCCAGCCGGGCGGTCAGCGCCGCAGGATCGCCGCCGGCGATCTGCATGCGCACCGAATACAGCGTGGCGAGGTCGCGCAACATCGGTTCGACCGCCGTGTCCGAGGCAAGCGAGTCGTAGAGCGCGATCGCGGCGGGTCTGTCGCCCGCATCGGCGCGGTACTTGGCCTCGCGGAAGCGGGCCAGGGTGGCATAGCCGGCCGGCGCGTCCGCCGCCAGGGCCGCCATGATTTCAGCGGCCTGGTCCGGGCGTTCCGCGTTTTCGACCTGCGCAACGGCGGCGGCGAACCGTTCGCCCTCGGCGATGCGCTGTGATTCGTCGTATGCCCGCCAACCGACGACCGCCGCGGTCGCAAGCACGATACCCACGGCGCCGGCGATCACGAATCTGCCGTACTTCTGCCAGACCTTTTCCCAGTCCTCGCGACGAAGTTCCTCGTCGACCTCGCGAATAATGTCGCTCAACGCATTCCTCCAGGGCCCAAAGTGGCGGCTAACATAACGGCGCTGTCCGCTCGGGCAAAGGGGAAAAGCTACTCCACCCCGATGGGATGTCGCGGCACCCGCCTGCCGGGAGCGGCGACGACGCGGAGCCTGGGAAGCCACGGGAACCGCCGCGATCGCGGGTAGGCGTCCGGTCACGCAATTGAGCGCGCTAAAATCTGGGCCGAACAAGCGCCGGAACCTGACGCAGCGCCACGCTTACGCCGGAGCCCGCGGCATCAGAACATCGCGCGGACGCCCAGAATCAGCGCGCTGTTGGTATACTCCAGCTCGAATGTCGTCGTGGCCTCGAATTTCGGCGTATCCACCCCGAAGTAGCGATAGTCCAGTGCCACCACGGTGTTCGGGGTCACGTTGTAGGCTAGACCGAGGATGGCTTGATACGCCAGGACGATGTCCCTGACATCCGCGGCGCTCTGGAAATTGACCCTGGCGACCCCCAGGCCGGCACCGACATAGGGTGTCCAGGAACCGCCCAGGCTGAAGTCGTAGTATGCGTTGGCCATCAACGAGGTGGACGACAGCTTTTCGGGGGACGGAACGCCGCCGACGGTATTTATGGGGTTCCCCCGATAGGTTATCTCGCCTTCCAGCCGGACAGGGCCGCGCGTGTGATAACCGAACATCGCCCCGTAAGCGTAGCCCCTGTCAAAGGTCGCTTCCAGGCCGGTATTGTCGAATTCACCGTCATGGGTGAAATTGAACCCGCCCAGTACGCCGAAATAGGCGTTTTGGGCCATCGCCCCACCCGCGGCGACGGAAACGGTCGCGACTGCCACCAGCGACAGGGCCAGAATCTTCGACATCGGGCGTTCTCCCTTGATTATTCGGTTATTCACACAAACACAGGATTACGAGCCATTAGACGCTACCTCATACAACGGGCAACTGCACAGACTGCTTGTCGTCCCGATCGAACTGTCGCGTTGGTGCATGCAGTGATCGGGCTCACCCCGGAAATTCACCGGGACCGTTGATTGGCCGTAGCACCGACAAGAAATCGGAAACCCGGATGCCGCGGCAATTGGCCCTTCAAACCGTTTCCTTCCATTTGATCGAGCAGCCGATGCTGGGAATCTGCTCCTTCGGGCCGTTGCCGGTACGGGCGACCTGCAACATCGCTTCGAACAATTCGCGCTTGGCGTCGGGTGGCGCGACGTCACGGCGGCTCGCGTCCAGACGGCCACGGTATTGCAGCTTCAGATCGGCGTTGAACCCGAAAAAATCGGGCGTGCAGACCGCATCGTAGGCGCGCGCCACCGCCTGCGATTCATCATACACGTAAGGGAATGGATAGCCGTGCTTCCGGGCGAACAGTTCCATGTTGTCCGGCGAATCGGCGGGATAGCTCTCGACATCGTTCGACATGATGCCGATCGACGCGACACCGTGCTGCGCGAGCTCGGCGCAGTCCCGCGCGATGCGGTCGGCGACCGCCTGCACATACGGACAGTGATTGCTCAGGAACATCACCAAGGTTCCGTTCGGTCCCCTGATGTCCGACAGCCGGTAAGTCCGGCCGTCGGTCCCCGGCAACTCGAAATCGGGTGCGGGCCAGCCAAATTCGCAGATCGGGGGTTGTGCGGACATCGGATGTCTCCTTACAGGTATCGCGGCGGACAGCGTGGGAAGCGAATTTAGACCGCGCGGCCGTCATCGCAAAGGTTGGTGTGCAAAATTGCCGCCCCACTTGCGTCGATCACGCCCTTGCGCCACAATGTTCGTCGGTATCGGGTCCGCCCGCCCGGGTGGGCCACGCGAAGCGTAGGCGGAGGTAACGCGTGACGCAACCCGACTCGGAGAACAGTGCCGAATGCCAATTTGCCCGCCGGCCGAAGCACGTTCGGCCGGGCGGGCAGACCGGAACGGGGGCCGCATCATGACGGAAATGCTGCGGCTTTCGGATTATCGCAGGAAGAAACAGAAACAGCGGATCTTTTTCGACCGGCACGAGCTGCGGGCGCTCCTTGACCTGTACAGTCGCCGCGTCGCCACTGGCGAGTGGAAAGATTACGCCATCGACCAATACGGACCGATGGCTGTTTTCTCGATCTTCCGCCACAGTTTCGACCAGCCCCTGTTCGCCGTTGCCAAGAGGGCGTCCGGCAAGGGTTGCGACTACGTTGTGTTCAGCGGCCGGCAGCAGTTAAAACACGGCGCCACGATTAGCGAGGCGCTGGCCGTCCTGGAACGGCAGCTGCGGCTACTTTAGCCAGTCCTGCTCCATGCGTTGCACCCGGACGGATGATCTGCCGCCCGTTCGGCGATTCTGCCCTTGAGTCCGGGACGCACGCAGGATATTGTATCCTCTGGCAATCGCGCTACAACATATATGCCGTCTTTCGTTGTCTGCCGCAGTGATCGGTTCGACGCCGGGGATGGCGCCAACAACGAGAGGACCCAGATGGAGTGGAGCGAAGAACGCGTCGAAATGCTCAAGTCGCTGTGGTCGCAGGGCCGGACGGCCAGTCAGATCGCCGAGGAACTTGGCGACGTGAGCCGCAACGCGGTGATCGGAAAGGTGCATCGCCTGGGATTGAAGTCGCGTCCGTCGCCGATCCGGCGGGAGCACGCGCGGCCTGCCGCGCCGTCGCCAAGTCCGGTCGCGGCCAGGCTGAAACGCGTTAGTGACCGGGAATGCCATTGGCCGATCGGCCACCCAAGGGAGCCGGGATTCCATTTCTGCGGGGCCCCGGCCGAGCCGGACCGCCCCTACTGTGCGGGGCACTGCGCCATCGCCTATCGGCGGAACGATAATTCGGCCGCCTGACGGCACACCGCACCGGGAAATCGGCGGTGGCGGTTATTCGATAAGGATGCGGCCGGTCATGCCCAGCAGTCCGTGCAGCGGCCGGTCGCACGACACGTGGTAGTCGCCAGGCAGTATCGGAACGAAATACAGCGTCTTCATTTCTTGGGGCTTCAGGGCGACCCCGTCGAGCGCCGGGTAGCTGGATTCCGCGTCCGTATACAGTAACCTCCTGGCTGCGACGGCGCGGAAGAACTCCTTGGCCACGAACCTGTGCGGCAGCGAACCGGTGTTGACCAGATTCAGGATGTAGGGCTGACCCAGGCGAAACACCAGGGTCTCCGGCGAATAGCTGAACTCCGCCAGATCGATCTTAAGCGTTTCGGCCTTCGACCAGTCGGCGGCGTCGGCGACTTCGCGCGCCGAGCCAGGGTAGCCGTCAGCGGGATTGCCGAACGTGTCGTCAGCCGACGAGCAGGCCGACAGGAACGCCGCAAGGGCGACCGCCAGAATCCAGCCGTTACCGCGCATGAGGTGTCTCCCGGACGCTTGCCGCGACACCGTATGGAGCGACCAGCCGGAAATCAAGGCAACGGTCCACAGTCGTCCGGAACCGAATCGGCCCGATCTAATTGACGACCTGCCAGGACCCATCGGGCTGACGGCAAGCCCTGCCATAGACCTGTTGCTGCTGGCCGCCGATCACGGCCGTGGTCTGATATTCGCGGCAGTACCGCCCCTCCGGGTCCTGGTAGGGCTGCTGTGGCGTGACCTGGTACTGGCCGTCGTATTGCGGGTTTTGCCAGACGATCGGCTGGCCCGGCGGCGCATGTTCCAGAACCTGACCGACACAGTTCTGGTCGACATCGTCCATCGAGCGGCCGATATGTCCGCCGATCAACGCGCCGATGATGGTGCCGCCGATCACCGCCGCGGTCTTGCCATGGCCCTTGCCGACCTGGTAGCCCGCAACGCCGCCGGCGACGGCGCCCAGCGCCTGCCCGAGATCCTCGCGCCAACAGGTCTGGTCGTAGACACCGTATGGCGCATCGTAGACGTAATAGGTTCCCCGGCGTTTCTTGCGGTAACCATGCGCCGGCGCCCACGGCGGAGGCCCGCCGGTGGTCCACGCCACGGGGGCGTAGTATCCCTTCTTCGCCTGGCCGGGCGGAATGCCGCCATGGCCGGGCGGCGGTGCCGGCTGGTAGACGGGCGGCGGCTGATAGACCGGCTGGGGAGGCGGCTGATAAACCGGCTGGGGAGGCGGCTGATAAACCGGCTGGGGCGGTGGCGCCGTCCCGACGGCACTATGCGTGTGGCATCCGGCAAGCAGTATTGCCGCCAATGCTATCAGGGATCCAGCTTTCAGCATCTCTTCTCTCCGATCAAGCCCGCCGAGAGGATATCATCATCGATGGAATGTCCGGTATCGTGAACTGCACCATTATCCGGCACGCGGCATCCCGTCATCCGGACCCCTTGTTGTCCGCCAGCCAGGCCGATTTGAGGTTCTCCACGAGGTGCTGGAGTATCCCCGCGACTTCGTTCCAATGCTGACTGCGGGGCGATATGAGGATCGTGCCTTTCTCCCACAGCTTGACCCTGGCCCGTATCCCGTCGGGATTGCCGGGAAGCGCGACCCTGCCCTCCCAGTAAACGCCAAGATCGATCGACGAGAAGCACTCGCCCTGTTTCGGCAGGCTGCTCAACCGGACGAACAGGACATGATCGCGACCGCCCAGGCCGAACGGCGCCTCTGCCATCGCCTCGTTCAGCACATCCCGGACGTTCGCATCCTTGATACCGCAGGTCTCGCTGTCCCCGTCAAGCGGCAGGACGAACGGATCCAGCTCGGTCACGCCGCGCAGCAGGCCCTCCCCGGTCTGCCCGTGCGCCTCGGGACCGCCGGTTCCAACCAGCGCAACAACGCAAACCGCCGCAAGTCCGAGAAATTTCATATAGATAACCGTCAAAATAAAAGATCAACGCGCAACCGGTCGCCGACACCGGCGAGACCGCCATACTATCGCACGGCACTGTTAATCAATTGTGACCCGGAACGTTATTCAACGGCCGTGGCGGGCTCCGGAGTCGGATTGATCTACTCCCACTCGATCGTCCCCGGCGGTTTCGAGGTCACGTCGTAGACCACCCGGTTGACGCCGCGAACCTCGTTGATGATGCGGGTGCCGACATGCGAGAGGAAGGAATGGTCGAAGGGGTAGGAATCCGCGGTCATACCGTCGGTCGAGGTGACCGCGCGCAGCGCGCAGACATGGTCGTAGGTGCGGGCATCGCCCATCACGCCGACGGTGCGCACCGGCAGCAGCACGGCGAAGGCCTGCCAGATCGCATCGTACAGGCCGGCGCTCTCGATCTCCTCGCGGAAGATCGCATCGGCGCGGCGCAGGATCTCCAGCTTGTCGCGGGTAATGGCGCCGGGGACGCGAATCGCAAGGCCCGGACCGGGAAACGGATGGCGGCCGACCAGCGCCTCGGCCATGCCGAGCGCCCGCCCGAGGTCGCGCACCTCGTCCTTGAACAGTTCACGCAGCGGCTCGACCAGCTTCAGGTTCATGCGCTCCGGCAGGCCGCCGACATTGTGGTGCGACTTGATCGTCACGCTGGGACCGCCGATCGCCGAGACCGATTCGATGACGTCCGGATACAGCGTGCCCTGGGCGAGGAACCCGGCGCCACCGATCTTCTTCGCTTCCTCCTCGAACACGTCGATGAACAGGCCGCCGATGATCTTGCGCTTGCGCTCGGGGTCGTCGACGCCCTCAAGGTCGCCGAGGAACAGGTCGGAGGCGTTCCGGTGCACCAGCGGAATGTTGTAATGGTCGCGGAACAGGGTGACGACCTGCTCGGCCTCGCCCTGGCGCATCAGCCCGTGGTCGACGAAAATGCAGGTCAGCCGGTCACCGATCGCCTCATGGATCAGCACCGCCGCGACCGATGAGTCGACGCCGCCGGACAGGCCGCAGATCACCTTGCCGTCCGCGCCGACCTGCTCGCGGATCCGGGTGATCGCCTGGTCCTTGAAGGCTGACATCGTCCAGTCGCCGGCGCAGCCGCATATGTTGTGCGCGAAATTGCTCAGCAGTTTGGCGCCATGAGGGGTGTGCACGACCTCGAGATGGAACTGCACGGCATAGAACCGGCGCGTATCGTCCGCGATGGCGGCAAACGGCGCCCCGTCGCTGGTTCCGACGACGCGGAAGCCCTCCGGAATCCGGACCACGCGGTCGCCATGGCTCATCCACACCTGTTCGCGGTCGCCCTTCTTCCAGACGCCCTCGAACAGGCCGCAATCGTCGACCACGTCGACGAAGGCGCGGCCGAATTCCTGGTGGTCCGAATTCTGCACCTCACCGCCCAGTTGCTGGCACATGGTCTGCTCGCCATAGCAGATGCCCAGAACAGGGAGTCCGAGCTCGAAGACGCCGTCCGGCGCGCGCGGGCTGGTCACCTCGGTGACGCTGGCCGGCCCGCCCGACAGGATGATGCCCTTGGGATCGAAGTCTTCGATCTTCGCCCGGTCGAGCCGGTTATAGGGGTGGATCTCGCTGTAGACCCCGGCCTCGCGCACCCGGCGTGCGATCAGCTGGGTCACCTGGCTTCCGAAATCGACGATGAGGATGCGGTCTGTCATGCGCTGATGTGGCAATGGGGCGGGGCGGTTGCAAGCGAAGCACCCTTATAGCAGCCGCGCGCGCCCGGGCAAGCCCGCCATCGCACTGCCATGATTGCCCGTGGTTTTGCCAATTGCCTCCCCCGTAACGCCCGATTGAGATGCTTGAATGGACGGGCGCGGCAGACGCGTGGATGACAATTCCGGGGGGTGACAAATGGATTCGCTCAAAGCCATACAGGACGGCATTCTCAGAAAGGCTCCCGTCTATTTCAAGATGGGCGCGCTGCTGTTCCTTATTCTCGTTCTTCTCATACCGATCAACATGATCGACAGCATGATCGGCGAGCGGCGCTACCGGCAGGCCGAAGTCACCAGCGAGATCAGCCAGATATGGGGCCGTGGGCAACAGTTGTTCGGGCCGGTACTGATCGTGCCCTATCGCCGGACCGTGGAGAGCCGGCGCGAGGATGGCGGTGTTTCGGTCAGTACGATCGAGGACCGCGCCTTCATCCTGCCGGACTCGCTCGACATCACCGCCTTCATCGATCCGGAAATCCGCTATCGGGGGATATTCGAGGCCGTGGTCTATCGCGGCGACTTGGGATTCCGGGGGCAATTCACACGACCGGATCTGGCGGCGCTGGGCATCGGCGACGCGGAGATCCTCTGGGACCGGGCGATAGTGGCACTCGGCGCGACCGATCTGCGCGGTACGCGTGGCGATTTGACGCTGACCTTCGGGGATCTGGAAACGCGATTCACGCCGGGCATTTCGAGTTCGGTCCTCGGCGGCGGCGTCAGCGCGGCGGTTGGCCCGGCGCTGGCCAGCGGCTGGGCCGGCGGCGGAAAGATCGATTTCAATTTCGCGCTCGACCTCGCCGGTAGCCACTATATCCGTTTCGTGCCGGCAGCCAGGGACACCAGCGTGACGCTGACCTCGTCATGGCCGCATCCGAGCTTCGACGGCGCCTGGTTGCCGAGCGCGCGGACCGTGAGCGAAGCCGGGTTCGAGGCGAAATGGGAGATATCCTGGTTCGGCCGCGACTTCCCGCAGCAATGGCTGGAACTGAATGCCGGGCGCGCGGCGCTGGAAGACAGGATCGGCAAGTCGGAATTCGGCGTCTCGCTGATCACGCCGGTGGATTTCTACGCCAAGTCCGACCGCTCGGTAAAATACGCAATCCTGTTCATCCTGCTGATCTTCGCCACCGTGTTCATTCTCGAGGTCGCGGCGCCGGTGCGGGTGCATCTGTTCCAATACGCGCTGGTCGGCTTCGCCATGACGGTGTTCTACCTGTTGCTGCTGGCGCTCTCGGAAGTCATCGGCTTCGCGTCCGGCTTCCTGGCTGCGGCGCTCGTCTCGACCGCGATGATCGCGCTCTATCTGGGGTATTCCGCGCGCAGCCGCATTCTCGGGGCGCAGGTCGCTGCGGTCCTCACCGCCATTTACGGCTTTCTTTACGTGGTGCTGCAGCTCGAGGACTACGCACTGCTGGTCGGCGCCCTCGGCCTCGTCGCCGCGCTCGCCGCGGTTATGTATGCGACCCGCAACATCGACTGGTACCGGATGGGAGGCAGCCCGAAAAGCGGTAAGGAAGAGGCAGCGGAAGCGTAACCCGGCGGGTCAGACCCGCGCCGGCGGCAGGGCGTGGATGCTGTCCCAGCCATACGCGGATTCGTGCAGCGGCGCATTCCACATTCGGGTATTGCGGCCGGCAACGGGACGGCCGCCCATCGCCTCGTAGAAGAACCGCGAGGGGTTCTGCTCGAGCACCCAGATCAGGGCGCTGTCGTGGCCTTCGCGGGCCAGCGCGCCGAACAGCACCCGCAGCAGTCCGCGGCCGATGCCGAGCCCCTGGAAATCGGGCTGGACGTAAAGGGTGTAGACTTCGCCCGTATATCCTTCGCATCCGCTGCGGTTCGGCCCGTAACTACCGAAGCCGACAATCCCGTGGCGCGGATGGTCGGCGACGATCACGGTCTCTCCGCCGCACAGCATGCGGCGCCACATGCGTGCCTGTTTCTCCTCGGACATCGCCACCAGCATATCGTCCGGCAGCATTCCGGCGTAAGTCGTGCGCCAGGTATCGACATGAATCCGGGCGATGGATTCCGCGTCGTCCAGATTCGCCATGCGCAGGTCGACAACAGTCATGGAACAAATCGCTCCTTAGTTCACCCCGCATCCATCATCGCACCAAATTGCTTATTTTTTCTTACCCGCGGCGCAGGATCGCGATAAAGAATCCGTCGGTGCCGTCGCGGCCGGGCAGAAGCCGCAAAAACACGTCGTTTGCCGGGCATTCGCCATGCGCCACGCGGGCCCAGATTCGCCGCACGGGAACCGCCTCGAACGCCGGATTCCGGTCCAGAAACGCCCGGATCTGCCCTTCGCCCTCCTCGCCCAGAAGTGAACAAACAGCGTAAACAAGCCGGCCGCCGGGAGCAACGAGACGCGCCGCGTCGTCGAGAATCCGCGCTTGCATCTGCTGATGGCCGGCCACGTCCTGCTCGCGAAGCCGCCAGCGCGACTCGGGATTGCGCCGCCAGGTGCCGGTTCCGCTGCACGGCGCATCGACCAGCACGCGGGCGAAGCCGCCGTTCTCCGCTTGCTCCCATATTCCGCCGTCGGCGGGCAGCAATCGCTGTTCCACGCAGGTAACGCCGGCACGGGCCAGGCGGGGTGCGGCGCGCGCCAGGCGATGCTCCGATACGTCGGCCGCCACCAGCCTGCCGCGGTTTTCCATCGCGGCGGCCAGCGCGAGCGTCTTGCCGCCGGCCCCGGCGCAGAAATCAACCACCGAGTCTCCGGGCTGCGCCTCGACCAGAAGGGCGGCGATCTGCGATGCCTCGTCCTGCGGCTCGACAAGGCCCTCGCGCAACAGCGGCGTGTCGCCAAGATTGACGCGAAATTCAAGCCGCAGGCCGAGCGGAGCGAACGGTGTCGGCTCGACCGCAACGCCGCGGGCGGCGAGCCGCGCCATGACCTGCCGCCGCGAGGCCTTGAGCGCATTGACCCTCAGATCGACCGGCGCTGTTTCGCACAAGGCCGAGAGTTCGCGCTCGAAGGCCACGCCCAGTACGACTCTGAAGGGCTCCTCGAGCCAGTCGGGGATGTTGTTCCTGACATGCGCGGGCTGCGCCGGATCGCCAAAGGAACGGCCGGCAAGGGCGGTCAGCGCTTGCTCCTGCGGATTCAGCGGAGACGGCCGGTATTGTCCACCGTCGAACGCGGCTTCCATCTGATCCACACCCCAGCGGGCCTCGAGCAGCAGCACGGCAAGCACGCGCCCGCGCGAATCGCACCGCCCGCCGCTCCGCCCGATCCACCAGTCGATCTGGGCGCGGCGGCGCAACACGGTGTAGACCAGATCGCGAATGACGCGCCGGTCGCCACCGCCAGCATAGCGCCGGGCCCGGAACCACGACGAAATCAGCCGGTCGGCCGGTCCGGATCGGTCGGCTTCGATCAGATCCAGAAGCTCGATCGCCGCTGCCGCCCTCGCGCCGGGCGTCATCGCCGGTCGATCCGCGCCCGTCCGGCCTCAGCGTTCGGTGCGGTAGTTGGGCGCCTCACGGGTAACGGTGATGTCGTGCACATGGCTTTCGCGCAGCCCGGCGCCGGTGATCTTCAGGAAATCGCAGTTGCGTTGCATATCGGCGATGCTGGCGTTGCCCGTATATCCCATCGCCGCCTTGAGTCCGCCGACGAGCTGATGGATGACGGCGCCCACCGGGCCCTTGTAGGGTACCTGTCCCTCGACCCCTTCGGGCACCAGCTTCAGCGAGTCCGAGACCTCCTGCTGGAAATAGCGGTCGGCGGATCCGCGCGCCATCGCGCCGACCGACCCCATGCCGCGATAGGCCTTGTAGGACCGGCCCTGGTAGAGGAAGACCTCGCCCGGCGCCTCGTCGGTGCCGGCCAGCAGCGAGCCAATCATCACGCAGTCCGCGCCCGCTGCGATCGCCTTGGCAAGGTCGCCGGAGGATTTTATGCCGCCATCCGCGATCGCGGTGACGTCGTTCTGGCGGCAGACCTCGACCGCGTTCTGGATCGCTGTGAGCTGCGGCACGCCGACACCGGCGACGACCCGGGTCGTACAGATCGAACCCGGCCCGATGCCGATCTTGACCGCGTCGGCGCCGGCATCGATCAGCGCCTGCGCCCCGTCCCTGGTGGCGACGTTGCCCGCGATCAACTGGCTGTAGTTGCTGAGCTTCTTGATCGCACCGACCGTGCCGAGCACGCCCTTGCTGTGGCCGTGCGCGGTATCGACCACGATCACGTCGCAGCCGGCCTCCAGCAGCGCCTCGGCGCGGCGCACGCCGTTCTCGCCGACCCCGGTGGCGGCGGCGACACGCAGCCGGCCCTGCTCGTCCTTGCAGGCGTTCGGGAACTTGTCGGCCTTTTCGATGTCCTTGACCGTGATCAGCCCGACGCAATGGCGCTCCCCATCGACCACCAGAAGTTTCTCGATTCGGTGCTTGTGCAGCAGGCGGCGCGCCTCGTCGCTGTCGACGCCCTCCTGGACCGTGACCAGCCCGCGGCGCGTCATAAGTTCGCTGACCGGCTGGTTCGGGTTGGTCGCAAAGCGCACGTCCCTGTTGGTCAGAATGCCCATCAGCCGGTTGCTGCGGCTGGCCACCACGGGAATGCCCGAGATCCCGTTGTCGGCCATCAGCTGCAACGCATCGGCCAGCGTCTGGTTCGGGTGAATCGTGATCGGATTGATCACCATGCCGGATTCGAAGCGCTTGACCCGCCGCACCTCGTCGGCCTGGCGCTCGACCTCGAGGTTCTTGTGCACGACGCCGATGCCGCCGGCCTGGGCCATGGCGATGGCGAGGCCGGATTCGGTGACCGTGTCCATCGCCGACGAGAGCAGCGGAATACCGAGTTCTATCGATTTCGTCAGTCTGGAGCGGGTGTCGGCCTGGTCGGGCAGCACTTCCGACGCGGCGGGTTGCAACAGCACGTCGTCGAATGTGAGACCTTCAAGCAGTTCCATATATCACCCCCGTTGAAAGTCGCCGCATCATACACAGGATTCGTGCCCTGCCAAGGCCCCGCGGCGCGGCGCGGCGCCCTGGCACGACAGGGTTGACATTTGCAAGTAAAATGTGATTTAATTAAATTTCGTTATTTGTTTTATTCAAAGTTAAACTTAATTAAGGAAATTTTAACTATGAATGCAAAACTATTGACAAGGTTAGGCTATATTGTCACCGTCGCACTGTTTAGCGGCACGATGGCTTTCTGCACCTCCGCGGCCTATGCGGTCGGCCGGGGCGACAATCCCGGCAAGGCGAAGGGCCATGCCGAGAACGGCGGCCCCGCCACCCCCGGCGCCAGTGGCACGCCCGGCAACCCCGGCGCCAATGGCCGCGGGAAACTGGCGTCGGCCATGGGGTCGCTGAACGCGGCGCACGCCTCGGCCAAGGCATTCGAGAACGCAAACCCGCGCTCGCGGGTCGGCTCACTGGCCGCCTATATGGAGGCCCTTGTTTCCTATGAGAATCTGGATCCACTGTATCACGAGCTCGAAGCCGAACTCATCGGCATCAAGGACGAGATCACGGAGGTCGAGGGCAAAATCAGCAATATCGACCGTGCGATTGCCGAGATCGACACTCAGATCACGAATGTGACGAATCAGTACGCCGCGCTGGATCCGGAGGACGAGAAGTACCAGAACCCCGACGGCACCGCGAGCTACGAGGCCGACAAGGCGGCGCTGGAAAGCGATCTGGCCCGACTGGAACAGGACAAGGCTGCCTGGGAAGCGGAAAAGGAGACCCTGGAAAATGATATGGCTGGCCTGGCGGAGGAAGAGGCCAAAACGCAAGACGAGCTGGACCAGGTCACCGCCGAACTCAATGCAGCCCTCACCTCCGCCTCCGACAACCTGAAGGACGCGGCGAACAAGGATAGCGAGATCGACGGCGCTGTGGTGAGTGCGGTCAACACCCTGCTGGACGGGAAATCGAAGGATTTCAAGTATACCGACACCGTCCGCGAGACCGAACAGTACGTCGTGGACCTTTTCAACGCACTCGATTGACGATCCGTCCGGTCGTTGCGGAAAGGGCGCCCCGTCGGCGCCCTTTCTTTTGACCTGCGTCATGGCGCGCGGACCGTCTCCGGGGGTAAGAAAGAGAGTCGTCTCTCATTCGGGGGAGCGTCGAAACATGCCCAACACAACATCGACCATTTGGATCGTCGTCGCCGACGGTGCGAAAGCCCGTGTCCTGAGCCGGCAGGGCCGACACGGCCCGCTCGAACCGGCCTCGGACATGTGCTTCGCCGAGGCCGAGGCGCGGCTTCCGACGCGTGACGTCGGGGCGGACCGGCCGGGCCGTGTACAGGAAAGCGCCAATGCGGCGCGCCACGCGATGGAGCCGCGCGTCGACTGGCACCGTTTCGCCAAGGAGCGGTTCGCCATAGGCATTGCCAACGCGCTCGAGGCCGCGGCGCAACGCAAGCTGTACGAGGAACTGATCCTCGTCGCACCGCCGCGGGCGCTCGGAGACCTGCGGCGGGCGCTGGGCAGGCACGCGAAGGCGCGCGTCGCCGGCGAAGTGGCCAAGGACCTGACGAACCTGACCGACCACGAACTGCGGGCGCATTTGGCGTAGAGCGCCTGCCCGCCAGCCCGGCTAAAGGTTGGCCCGGATCTTCTCGGCAAGCGCGCCGATCTCGGCCATGTCACCGGGCGCGAGGCCCCAGTTCATGGCCAGGCCGTCGCCATCGTGGCGCGGAATCGCATGCATGTGGAAATGCGGCACCGACTGCGCCGCCGCGGCGCCGTTGCACTGTATCAGGTTCATGCCCGGTGGATTCAGCGTGCGCTGGATGGCGCGGGCCACCCGTTGAAGCGTCGCGGTGGTCGCGGCGAGCGGCTCGGCTGGAATCGCGAACAGGTCCGGATGATGCTCCCTGGGGATCGCCAGGGCATGGCCGGGATGCACGGGATTGATGTCCATGAAGGCGAGCGTGGCCTCGTCCTCGAGCAGCTTGAAGCAGGGAATCTCCCCGGCGACGATCTTGCAGAAAATGCAGTCTGGGTCCGTGTTCATCTCGGTCATACTCCCCGATGAGTCAGGTCTCCGGCATGTCCGCCCCGCGGAATCCAGTGGCGACGACGTAAAGTTCCGCCGAGTCCGCACGGCTGGACGGCGGCTTGTAGTGGGCGACCCGCCTGAAGCTGCGCCGCAGCGTTTCGAGCAGGGCGCGTTCGCTGCCGCCCTGCAGCACCTTGGCGACGAAGGCGCCGCCGGGCGCGAGCACCTCGAGCGCAAAGGCGAGCGCCGCCTCGGCCAGCGCCATGATACGCAGATGGTCGGTCCCGGCATGGCCTGTGGCGGCCGCCGCCATGTCGCTGAGCACCGCGTTCGCGACGCCGCCAAGCGCGGCGCGCAGACGTTCCGGCGCATCGTCGTCCAGGAAATCGCCCCGCAGCAGGACCGCGCCGGGGACCGGCTCGATTTCCTGGAAATCGAGGCCGACGACCCGGCCCGTGGGCCCGACCCGTTCCAGCGCGACCTGGACCCAGCCGCCCGGCGCCGCGCCGAGATCGACGACGCGGTGGCCCGGCTTCAGGAACCGGTATTTGTCGTCGATCTCCAGCAGCTTGAACGCAGCCCGGCTCCGATAGCCCAGCCGTTTCGCCTCGGCCACGTACGGATCGTTGAGTTGGCGCTCCAGCCAGCGCGTCGAGGACAGCTTGCGCCCCTTGGCGGTGCGCACCCGCACCTTGCCCGGCCGCGGCGCACCGCGCCGGCCGGACCGCCCCTTATCCGCGGGCATTGCGGGCGGCCGGTTCATCCCCCTTG
>CAJICD010000295.1_pt1 | contig 16745 bp, 15 predicted proteins | sample 9199521 | NCBI WGS metagenome assembly CAJICD01 (sample SAMEA7708321, study PRJEB35096) | sediment metagenome | biome: marine neritic benthic zone biome [ENVO:01000025]; feature: sediment [ENVO:00002007]; material: shallow marine sediment [ENVO:03000034] sea grass bed [ENVO_01000059] ...
CGGCCCTGGACATCCATCAGATCCCGGTGTGGGACGACAATTACGTCTATCTGGCGCACGAGCCGGAGACCGGGGCGACCGCGGTGGTCGACCCGGCGGAGGCGGAGCCGGTGCTGGAAGCCGCGGCGGCCAAGGGCTGGACCATCACCAACATCCTGAACACTCACCACCATCACGACCATGTCGGCGGGAACCTCGAGATCAAGGCGGCAACGGGGTGCACCATCGTCGGCCCGCGCGCGGACCGCGACCGCATTCCAGGCATCGAGGTCGAGGTCGGCGACGGCGACAGCTATAGCCTCGGGTCCGCCGAGGCGAAGGTGTTCGACGTGCCGGGGCACACGCGCGGCCACATCGCCTATTGGTTCGCGGAGTCCGACGCGCTGTTCATCGGCGATACGGTGTTCGCGCTGGGCTGCGGGCGGCTGTTCGAGGGCACGCCGGAGCAGATGTGGCATTCGATCGGCAAGATTCGCGGGCTGCCCGGATCGACGCGCATTTACTGCGCCCACGAATACACCCAGGCCAATGCCCGCTTCGCGGTGACCGTGGATCCGGAGAACGCGGCGCTGGCCGCGCGCTCGGCGGAAATCGACCGGATGCGCGCCGAGGGCATCCCCACCGTGCCCTCGACCCTGGCCGAGGAGCTGGCGACCAACCCGTTCCTGCGCGCGGACGATGCCGGCGTCGCGGCGGCCGTGGGCATGAGCGGCGGCGATCCGGCCGCGGTGTTCGCCGAGGTGCGCGGCCGCAAGGACCGCTTCTGAACGTATATCCGGCGGCGCGGGCGCGGCCGCGCCGTTTCGGGACATAAACCACAACGATAACCGCGACAGGACAGGGAGAACACAATGAAGCTTCGCTTTGCCGCGACCTCGCCCTATGTGCGCAAGGTCATGGTCCTGCTGCACGAGACCGGCCAGCTCGTCGACGTCGAGCTGGTCCCGACCAACGTCTGGGATCCCGCGACCGATATCGCAACGGACAACCCGCTGGGCAAGGTGCCGGCGCTGACCCTGGGCGACGGTACGGTGCTGTTCGACTCACCGGTGATCTGCGAGTATCTCGACACGCTGCATGACGGTGAGGCGCTGTTCCCCGCGCCCGGGCCGGAGCGCTGGGCGGCGCTGCGGCTGCAGGCGCTGGCCGATGGCGCGCTCGACGCCCTGTTGTTGCGGCGCCTGGAAGGGCTGCGCGATGCGGCGCTGCAGTCCGAGGCCTGGGTCGCACGCCAGGTGGCCGCCGTCGACCGCGTCTCCGACGTGCTGGAGGGCGAAGCGGCAACGCTGGACGGCGGCCTGTCGATCGGCGCGATTACCGCCGGATGCCTGCTCGGCTATCGCGATTTCCGGTTCGACGCCGATGGCTGGCGCGACGGCCGGCCGAAGCTGGCCGCCTGGTACGAGACGTTCGCGCGGCGCCCCTCGATGCAGGCAACAGTGCCGCGGGACCCGGCCTGACGAAGCGGCGGCAAACGCGTTATCCATGCGCGACACGGAGTATGGGCTTCACACCGTCGAACATCGGCTCGAGCTCCACGCCCAGGGCGTCGCCGAACTTGCTGACCGCGATGTAGATCGTGATGACGAACACGGCGTCGACGATCTGCGGTTCGGTCCAGTGGGCGTGCAGCCGGTCCCAGAGTTCCCTGGACACGCGGTTGGCATCCACGCCGATCTGCACCGTCAGGTCCAGCAGCGCCTTCTCGCCTTCGCTGAAGTGCGGGCTGGTCCTGTACGTGTCGCCGTCGAGGTCCGCGATCTTCTCATCCGTAATGCCCAGCATGTTGGAGACCCGCTCGTGCTGCACCACGCAGTACTGGCACTCGTTGCGCTGGGTCGCCTTCAGGATCAGCAATTCCTTGGTTTTCCAGTCGATCACGCCGTCCTTCAGGATCGCCATGATCATGTCGGTGAACACCGTCCCGTATTCGGGCTGGTGGCCGAACACCTTGAAGATGTTCAGGAGCGCCTGAAACCGCTCCTCCGCCTTGTCGTAAAAGGCCAGCGTCTCGGCGTCCGCCCCGTCGCGTTCGACATATGAGACCGTCATATCGTCCTCCCTTTCTTGAATGATCGTTCCAGATTTAGCAAAAAAAACTCACCGCAGCAGGGCCGCCGCCTGGTTGGCGACCGACCGCAGCAGGTCTTCGTCGGGCCGGCTGCGCGCCAGCACGCGCAGGCCGATGAACAGGCCGAGAAGCGAGCGCGCGGTATCGACCGGCGCGACGGACGGCGGGATCTCGCCGCCCCGCTGCCCCGCCTCGATCATCTCGCGAAAGAACGCCTCCATTTCGGAAAGCCCGTTGCCGACGATCTCGGAGATCTCTGCATCGTGTGGCGACAGTTCGAGCGCCGTGTTGACCAGAAGGCAGCCGTCGCGCGAGCCGGAATCGAGGACCGCCGAGATCGCACCCTCGAAGGCGCCCATGACGGCCTCGCGCGGTGACTTCGATTCGCCAAGTGCCGCGATCCAGTCGCCGCGATGGACGGAATCGTACCGCCGAAGCGCCTGGATGAAGAGGCTGCGCTTGTCGCCGAACGTGGCATACAGGCTGCCGCGGTTGATCCCCATGCAGTCGACGAGATCCTGGACCGACGTCGCCTCGTAGCCGCGCGACCAGAAGGCGTTCATCGCCTTCGCCAGTGCCTCGTCGGCATTGAACTGCTTCTCCTGCGGCATTCCGGTCCTCCTGGCCCGAGAATAAACATTCTGGAACGATCATTCAAGATAATACGCAGCCTATTCGGACGCCGGCCCCGAATGACCTCCGGGTAGTCTTGCCGCGGGCCACATTCACAGCCCGAATGCTCGGCACTGACGCGCATACGGACCGGCCCGATACCGCCAGGCGCAACCTGCGATGCCCTGGCCCGAACGGCGACACACAACCCCACGTTTTTCGACACTTAACCGGATTTAAACAAAATCACCGCCGATTATAGAGTTAACGTACCGTTCATGGCCCGTTGTTTGCGTCTGGTTAACCGTCAGAGGTTAATTGAGGGAAGGATTCGGCTAATGATCAGGGTTTTCGTATTATCTCTTTCGGTTTCCATTTTGCTATTTGCGAATACTGCGCACGCCGATTCGCACGAAGACAAACTGCGAGAGTATTTGCCTCAAATACAGTCGGCTCTTATCGAGCAGGACGTGGTCAAAACGCTGCGCAACTACAACGAGACCCGCCGCGATATGACCCGCACCGAGATCGACGGGCTGGAGGAAATCTGGCAGGCGGAACTGGGTACCACGATCCGGCCGCTGATCACGGGGACGGTGCGAAACGTGACGGCATTGCGGATGCGCAAGGTGGTCCGGAATACCGGCCCCATCGTCACGGAGATCAACCTGCTGGACGCCAGGGGCCTCAGCATTGCCCAGACGTCCGTCTTCCCGCGCATCTGGGAGGAACAGACGGAGACGCTCATGAACGTCGCCACGGTCAACGCCGAACTGGTGCGCGTCGGCGAGATCGCGTCCGATGGTCCGGGCCAGTCCCGCCGGTTCGAAGCTATCGTCCCGGTGGCCGACCCCGATACCGACGAGGTGATCGGCTCGGTGATCCTGGTCGTCAACGCGGACGCGCTGGAGACCGCCTATCCGGACCGCCCGTTCTGACGGCCGCCATTATCGCCGCAGCATATCCTTCGACGCCAGCAACGCGCCGCCGATAATGGCGGCGCAGGCGACGGCGACCGCCCAGGTCGCCTCGCCCGCGCCGAAGGCAATCAGCAGCAGGGTGGAGATCAGCGGCGCCGCGTAGGAGAACACACCGAGCGCCTGGATGTTGCCGTTCTTGACCCCGTGGTCCCAGACGAAGAAGGCGAGTCCCACGGGCCCCAGCCCGAGCCCCAGCACAGCCAGCCACTCGCCGGCACCGGCCGGCCAAACGGTTTCCTCGAAGGCCAGGTGGGCCAGCAGCCCGAGCACCGAGGCAGCGCCGCAGAACCAGCCGACCGTGTCGGTCGGCACATGCCCGAAGCGCCGCGAGACCACGGAATAGGTCGACCAGGTCAGCGCGCAGGCCGCCGCCGCGCCGTAGCCCAGCGCGAATTCCGTCTTGAAACTGACCGACCCGCCGCCGGTGACCAGCAGCGCGGTCCCGCCCAGCCCCAGCAGCGCGCCGGCGAGGTGGAACCAACGCAGCCGCTCGCCCGGCAACAGGGCGGAGAACACGACGATCAGCAGCGGCCAGAGATAGGCGATCAGCCCGGCCTCGACCGGCGGCGCGTTGCGCAATGCCATGAAATAGAAGAAGTGATATCCGAACAGCCCGCCGATGCCGAGCGCCCAGACCGGCGCCGCATGCCGCAGATGCGCGAACGGGCTCTCCCGGTACAGGAACCACTTGCCCAGCGCGCCGAGGAAGGCGATGGCGAAGCACATGGCGACGAGTTGGAACGGCGGCACCTTCCCGCTCCACACGGTAAGCAGCGCCAGGGCGCCCCACATCAACACCGCGGCAAAGCCGATCAGCGTCGCGCGCCGGTAAGCGACGCTGTGCGCCGTCATGCCATGCCCCGCGCCAGCGCGATGACGCGCCGCGTTTCGTCCCACAACTCGAGCGCCTCGAGCTCAGCCGGCGCGAACCAGCGCGCATCGGCCGCATCGCCGCCGGCGCGCGGCTCTCCGGCGCGCCAGTCGGCCCGGAAATCGACCAGCGTGTAGTGGTACTGCAAACCACCGTCGCCGTCGCGGGTCATGGAATCGACGACATCGACCAGCGGCCCGATCTCCGCCTCGACGCCGGTTTCCTGGCGCAGCTCGCGCAGGGCGCACTCGCGCACCGTCTCGCCCAGCTTCTGCCGTCCGCCGGGCAGGCTCCAGCCGCCTTCGCGCGGCGGCTTGCCGCGCCGGATCAGCAGCACGTCCGCATCCCTGAAACAGACAATGCCGACCCCGACGATCGGCGCTTGCGGATAATCGCGCTTCATGGCCCCTGCCCTGATCTTGCGCCGCAATCTCGCATGGCGGGCGGTGTGCCGCAATCGTCGCATTGACCGTCCGCCCGAAGCCGCTACAGTGCGGCCCGCGTTCCCGTTCGCCCCCGGAAGGATATCGCATGGACTACCGCAGTCTCGGCCAGAGCGGCCTGAAGGTCTCACCCGTCTGCCTCGGCGCGATGATGTTCGGCGGGCAGACCGATTCGAAGACCGCCCAGAACATTATTTCGATCGCCCGGGATTCCGGCGTCAATTTCATCGATACGGCGGATACCTACAACAGGGGCGAAGACGAGCGCATCGTCGGCAAGGGCATCGCCGACGACCGCGACAAATGGGTGCTGGCGACCAAGGCCGGCAACCCGATGGGCTCCGGTCCGAACGAAGGCGGGCTCGGGCGCAAGTGGCTGCTGCAGGCGATCGACGCCAGCCTGGACCGGCTCGGCACCGATTACGTCGACCTCTGGTACCTGCACAAGCCCGACGCCGACACGCCGATGGAGGAAAGCCTGGCGGCGGTGGCCGACGTGATGGCGGCCGGCAAGGTGCGCTACTGGGGTATCTCGAACCACCGCGGCTGGCAGATCGCCGATGCGGTGCGTATCGCCGACGGGCTCGGCATGACCCGCCCCGCAGTCTGCCAGCCCTACTACAACCTCCTGAACCGCATGCCGGAAGTGGACATACTGCCCGCCTGCCACCGGTACGGCATCGGCGTCGTGCCGTACTCGGTGCTGGCGCGCGGCGTGCTGACCGGCAAATACAGCGCGGGCGCGGCGCCGGACGCCGGGACCCGCGCCGGCCGCGAGGACAAGCGCATCATGGAGACCGAGTTCCGCGAGGAGTCGCTGGCGATCGCCGAGAAGATCGCCGCGCACGCCAGGGCGCAGGGCATGACGGCGGCGGATTTCGCGCTGCTGTGGATGCTGAACAACGAGATCGTCACCAGCGCGCTCGCCGGCCCGCGCACGGTCGAGCAGTGGGAAGGCTATCTCGGCAGCCTGCGCTACGAGTTCACGGCCGCGGACGAGGCGCTGGCCGACTCGCTTGTCGCGGCCGGCCACCCGTCGACGCCGGGATACTCCGACCCGCAATATCCGCTGACCGGGCGGCGGCCGCGCGTGGGGTGAGGGCCTAGCCCGGAACGCGCGCGACGATGAGCTTGATGATGTCTTCGTGCAGGAAGCGCTCGTTCGTGATCTCGAGCCCGGCCTGCGGCACATACTGCTCGGTGTGGCGGTCGAAGGTGGCGCCGTAGACGAGACGGACCCAGGGCGCCCACAGCCGCATCACGAAGCGCTTCCGCGGGTCCCGGGAATACGCGTACTCCAGCATGCGGATCTCGCCGCCGGGTCTGACGATCCGCGCCAGTTCCCTTAGCGCCGGGAGCTGCAGCGAATCGTCCAGCACGCAGAACAGGAAGGTCGCGACCGCCGCGTCGAAATGGTCGTCGGGAAACCCGCTATCGCAGACGTCGCGCTCCAGCAGTTCCACGTCGATCCCCAGGCGGTCGCGCCGCGCCCCGGCCCGGGCCAGCATGGCGGGGCTGAGGTCGATGCCGGTGACGCGGGCGTCCGGCGGGTAGTACGGCATGTTGCGGCCGGTACCGACCCCGGCGTCGAGCGCCGCGCCGGAAACGCCCTCGAACATCTGCGGGCGGATCGGCGCATACCGCCTTCCCTCGAACGGCAGGTCGAGCAGGTCGTAGAACCGGGCGATCGAGCGGTACATCCTGTGCCCCATGGCCGGCCCATGATAGCGCGAAAGGCCAAGCGACGTCCGCGACACGTGGGCGCGGCCTCGCGGGGCACCGGTCAGGGGACCGTTTGCCGCCCTAAAGGGCGGCGCCCGGATGCAACTCCGGCACATAGCCGCCGGCGAGCGCGGCGACCGCCGGCCCCGGGGTCAGGACGGTGACCGAGATCGCGCGCGGCCGCGCGATGGCGTCACGATAGCCGGCCGGAGTCCAGCCCAGCAGCGCATCTCCGAGAACCAGAAACGGCACGTCGCTGTCTCCCAGCCGGACGAAGGCACCGTCCGGAAGCTCCGAAAGTCCGGCTTCCCAGGTGCGCTGGCGGCGGGTCCACGGGTCGACCCGGGCCGCATGGAGGATCGCGTCAAGCCCCGGCGCCCTCGGCGGCGGGCCCTGATGCGCCGATCCCGCTGTCCATGCGGCCAGGAAGGCAAGGTACCGATCGCGCCGGCATTCCGCGCAGGGCCGGTGCCCGGCGGCCAGCGCCACCGCCTCGTCCAGGAAGAACAGCTCGGTATAGCGATGCGGGGTCATGACATTGCGCCGGCGTCCCTTGAAATCCAGCAGGCAGGCGATCCAGTTCCGGTGCCGCCAGCGGGCCTTGCCGAGTCGTCGCGCATCGTCATGCAGAATCCCGCGATTGCCCATAAGCAGGCCGCGCGCGGGATCGGCGATGATTTCACCGGTCGGGGCAACGCGGTTATGCAGCGCCAACCGTCAGCTCTTTCCGCCCCGCGCCGCCTCGCGCAGCTTCTCGTCGACCTCGACCTGCCAGCCGGTCACCAGCGCGTTGGTCTCGTTCGCCATGCCGACGACGGCCATCAGCTCAGCCAGCATGTCGTCGGTCATCCCCTTGGCGCGGGCGCCGGCGACATGCGAGTTGATGCAGTACTCGCAGCCATTGGTGACGCTGACCGCGACGTAGAGCATCTCCTTGACCAGCGGGTCCAGCGCGCCCGGCGCCATCACCTGCTTGACGCTCTCCCAGGTGCGTTCGAGCGTCGCCGGGTCCTGCGCCAGCGCCTTCCAGAAATTGTTGATCCAGTCGACGCCGCGGGTCTCCATGATATCGTCGTAGACTGCGCGGACCTCCGGCGGCGCGTCCCCGTATTCCACGAACCTGCCGATCGGCATGGGATGGTCCCCTAATCCCCGCCGCCGCCGATTTCCTTGAGCAGCTGGCCGAACTTCATCGGGAAGGGGAAGATGATTGTCGAGGATCTCTCGCTGGATATCTCGGTCAGGGTCGTCAGATACCGAATCTGCATGGCCTCGGGAATCTCCGATAGCGTCTTGCCGGCCTCGAGGAATTTCTGGGCCGCCTGGGCCTCGCCGTCGGCGTCGATGATCTTGGCGCGCCGCATCCGCTCCGCCTCCGCCTGCTTGGCGATGGCGCGGATCATGCTCTCCTCCAGGTCGACATGCTTGAGCTCGACATTGGCGACCTTGATGCCCCAGGCGTCGGTCTGCTCGTCCAGGATCACCTGGATATCCCGGTTCAGCTTGTCGCGTTCCGCCAGCATCTCGTCCAGCTCATGCTGGCCCAGCACGGAACGCAGCGTCGTCTGGGCAAGCTGGCTGGTCGCCATGGTGAAGTCCTCGACCTGGATGATCGCCCGCTCGGGGTCGAGCACCCGATAATAGACCACCGCGTTGACGTGGACGGACACGTTGTCCCGGCTGATCACATCCTGCGTCGGCACGTCCAGGACCCGCACGCGCAAATCGACCCTCTCCATCGTCTGGAACGGAACGAACACGAAGCGCAGCCCCGCCGTCCGGACGCCGCCGAAGCGGCCGAGCGTGAAGATAACGCCGCGCTCGTATTCGCGCAGAATCCGGATACAAACGAACAAATACGCAAGAACCAGTACAACAGCGCCGATAACGATAGGCATGATCGCCTCCTTCAGTTGCTACCCTCTTGCCCGGCCGCCGGCTCCGCGGCCGGCTCGACAACAAGCGTCAGCCCGTCCCTGTCCGTCACCTGGACCTCGGCGCCCGGCTCGAGCGCGCCGGCCTCCGCCCGGGCATGCCAGACCTCGCCCAGGAAGCGCACATGGCCGGCGCCGTCCGCCCAGTCCAGCACGACGCCCCGGCCGCCCAGCATCGCCTCGCGGCCGCTGACCGGCGGCTGGCCGCGCGAGCGCATGATCACAAATACGAGCAGCAGCATGATGCCCCCGGCCACGGTGGCAATGGCCCCAATGGCCCATGGCGAGATGCCGTAACCGGGCACGTCGGTATCGATCAGCATCACCGAGCCGATGACGAAGGACACCACCCCGCCGATACCCAGCGCCCCGAAACTGGGCACGAACACCTCGGTCGTGAGCAGCGCGAGGCCGAGCAGGATCAGACCGGCGCCGGCATAGTTGATGGGCAGCACGTGCAGGCCGTAGAGGCCGAGAATAATGCAGATCGCACCGATTACGCCGGCAATCAGGGTGCCGGTATAGAACTCGATCATCAGCGCCGGGATGCCGATGGTGAACAGCAGCAGGTAGGCGACCGTCGGATCGGTGATGACCTCGAGGAACTCGGTGCGCCAGTCGGGCGCAAGCTCGACCACGGCAAGGCCCTTGGTCTCCAGGGTGCGGTCGGTGCCGGCGACGTCGACTGTGCGGCCGTCCGCCTTCTCGAGGATCTCCTCCGGCGTCTCGGCGATGAAATCGATCACGCCCTCTTCCAGCGCGTCCTCGGCCGACAGGCTGGCCGCCTCGGTCACGGCCTTCTCCGCCCAGTCGGCGTTGCGCCCGCGCTTCTGGGCAAGGCTGCGGATATAGGCCACGGCGTCGTTCAGCATCTTGTCTTCCATGCCGGGCTTGCCGCGGCGCGGCGCGTCGTCTTCGTCGTCCTCCGCCTTGTCCTCTTCCTCGTCCGATTCCTCTTCGGCCTCGTCGGCCTCGTCGTCCTCGGCGTCCTCGGCGTCCTCGGCGTCTTTCTCGTCCTCCGCCGATTTCTTCTTGTCGGAGTCCTTCCCGGAATCGTCGTCGTCCGGTTCCTCAGGCTTGTCGGGCTCGCCGCCGCCCATCTGCACCGGCGTGGCCGCACCCAGATTGGTGGCGGGCGCCATCGCGGCGACGTGGCTTGCATAAAGCATGTAGGTCCCGGCGCTGGCGGCGCGCGCGCCGGACGGGCCGACATAGCCGATCACCGGGACCGGCGCGGCCAGGATGTCCTTGATGATCTCGCGCATCGAGGTGTCGAGGCCGCCGGGCGTGTCCATCTGCAGGATGACCACGGTGGCGCCGCCGTCCACGGCCTTTTCCAGCCCGCGATGGATGTAGTCCGCCACCGCCGGGCCGATCGCGCCCTTGACGGTGAGCCGCGCGGCATGGCCTTCGCCCTCGGTCCGCCCGCTACCCGCGGCAAGCAGGCCAAGGGACAAAGCGACGATGGACAGCGCGAACAGGCGCCAGATCCGCAGCAGTTTCTTGTCATTCAACCACAGCATGCGCCAATGATGGGCTTTTGCGGTGGCACTGTCCAGCCCCGGCACGGCCTTCCTCCGGCCCTCAGGCATTCCGGATGCCGGTCAGGAAGCGCGCAACCTCGCGGGAGAGATTTCCGGCGCGTTCCGTAAGCGACTCGGTGGCGGTCATGACCTGCCGCGCCGCGTCTCCGGTCTCTCCCGCCGCGGTGCTGACGGACTCGATGTTGGCGTTCACTTCTTCGGTGCCGGCCGCCACCTGCTGGACGTTGCGGGCGATTTCCTGCGTCGAAATTCCCTGCCGTTCCACCGCGGCGGCGATGGCCATCGAGATGTCGTTGATCTCGCCGATGATGTCGCGGATTCCCTGGATGTCGGCGACGGCGTCCCGGGTTTCGTCCTGCACGGCGACGATCTGCCGGGAGATTTCCTCGGTCGCCTTCGCGGTCTGGTTGGCCAGGTTCTTGACCTCATTGGCGACCACCGCGAACCCCTTGCCGGCCTCGCCGGCGCGCGCGGCCTCGATGGTGGCGTTCAGCGCCAGAAGGTTGGTCTGGCCGGCAATATCGTTGATCAGCTCCACGACCTCTCCGATCCGCCCCGCCGTCTCCGTCAGGCCTCGAACCGTCTCGTCGGTCCGGACCGCCTGATCGACGGCGCGGCTCGAGATGTCGGCCGACTGTCCGGCCTGCTGGCCGATCTCCGTAATCGATGTGCTCAGCTTTTCGGCCGCCCCCGCAACCGTGCTCACGTTGGTCGCGGCCTGGCGGGAGGCGGACGCCACCGCCGCGGATTTCTTGCTGCCCTGCTCGGCAGTTTCGGCCATCTGACCGGCGATTCCTTCCATCTGCCGGACTTCCTCGGCGACCGCCTCGACGACGCTGGTCACCTGCGCCTCGAAACGGTCCGCAAGCTCCAGCATCGATCCGCGTTTTTCCTCCTGCACGCGGGCTTCCTGTTCACTGTGCTCCTTCTGGAGGCGCTCCTTTTCGATCGCGTTTTCACGGAAGACGCCAAGGGCACGGGCGATCTCGCCGATTTCGTCCGCCCGGTCGGTCCAGGCGATCGTGAAATCCTTGTCGCCGGCGGCGAGCCGCTCCATCGCGGCGGTCATCCGGAAGAGCGGCCGTGTCACCCGCCACAGGATGATCCAGAACGAAAGGGCGATGGCGGTACCCCCGGCGATCAACAGCACGATGTCCACCCTGATATGACGCTGTCCCCTCGCGACCGAGGACTGCGAGACCCGTGCCGACACTTGCGCGGCCAGGCGGGCAAGATCCTGCATCGAGGCGGAAGCCGCCTGTGACCGGGCCCGCCATTCCCCGGCGGTTGTCCGATAGTCGCCATCAGCCAGGCCGGACCGCATGATCTCCAGGCGCAGTTGCCGGTAACCCTCGAATATCTGCCCTGTCTTGCGCTGCGCGGTGACGATCGAGGCATCGGCCATCGGGCGCGACGCATAGGCGCGTACCGCTTCCCAGGCCCCGTCGATATGTCCCTGGTGGACTCCGAGCTGCAGGATCTGGTCCGCCGACAGCGGGGCCGAGCCGGACAGCGCTGCCGCCAGGAGATCGCGTTCGCGGGCCGAGTATTCGGTAATCTTCCATACCGCCTGTTTCAGCGCCGCGAGGTCCTGAATGCGGGAAAAACGGGGCGGGAAGTCCAGTTTGTCGTTGGGGCGGAATTCGGCGGCAAGCCGCAGCCGCTCGAGCGCCTCGACGACACCGGACACGGCCGGCCACCATTGCTGGGCAAGCTCGCTGCCGGCGCCGGCCGTCTCGCCCTGCCGGAGCAGTCCGTCGGCCCGGGCGCGCAGAGCGTCGAGAGCCTTCTCCTCGCGGCGGAGCGCCGCGAGATGCGGCGTCAGCGACGGCATGTCAGCGGCAGCGAGCGCTCCGGTCGTGTCCGCGATCAGCGATTTCGCGGATGCCCGGTGGCCGGCGATCTCGTCACGCGATCGCGGATTTGCGGCCCCGGCGTAGCCGCCGATACCAAGTGCGCGCGCCGTGGTCTCCCGCTCCGCCGCCAGGGCGGCCGCGGCTTCGAGCAGCCGATCGGCGCTCGAGCCGACGGTCGAGGCAGCGATCGCGTTGTCCCGCTTGTGAATGGCGTCGATGGTCAGCGCGATGGTGTAATAGCCGGTGATCCCGGTCAGCACGAACAGGATCGCGACGAGGCTGTAGCGTACGCTGAACGCCCTGCGCGCCTTGACCGAAACAGACCGAGAAATGCCATCCATCAGATCGAATTCCCCTCTCGCCGAGGCCGGGTCGGCGATAAATATCGCTTACAATATTATTGATTTAATATAACGGCATATCCTGTCACGTATTCGAATCGTGCATAATAAAGTCATGTCACAATTCGTTTATCTCCGGACCCCCTATCGGCGGAGGGACAATGGCCCGCCGGTATCTTGCAGACTCCGCAAGTATTCACCTTGGCGCGCATGGCTCCTCTTCGCCCAGCCGATACTTTATGATTAACGAAATTTACTCAGTTTGCGTTAAGGAAAGACTAACGGTCATACGGCCGGAGCAACCGCAAATGGTTCGGTCAGGCTCTCCTTGCCCGGAACGGACCAGCCGGGCGCGCGGTGGCGCAGGTCCGGGTCGACGGACGACCGGACAGAGCGCTCAGGTGGCCTTGACGTCGCGCAGGAACGCGTCGATCTGGACACGCAGGCTTTCGGACTGCCGCAGCACTTCGCCCGACGACGTCAACACCTGCGCCGCCGCCTTGCCGGCCTGACTGGCCACCTGGGTCACGCCCGCGATGTTGCTGTTCACCTCGGACGTCCCCCGCGCCGCTTCCCGGACGTTGCGGGCGATCTCCTGAGTCGAGGTACCCTGCTCCTCGACCGCGGACCTGATCGTCATCGCGATTTCATTGACCTCGCCGATGATGCCCCGGATCTTGCCGATTGCGTCGACCGCGCCGGAAGTCTCATCCTGGATGGACGCGATCTGCTGCGAGATCTCGTCGGTCGCCTTGGCGGTCTGGTTGGCCAGATTCTTGACCTCCTGCGCCACCACGGCAAAGCCCTTGCCCGCCTCGCCGGCCCGCGCCGCCTCGATCGTCGCGTTCAGCGCCAGCAGGTTGGTCTGCCCGGCGATGTCGTTGATCAGGTCGACGACCTCTCCGATCCGGCTCGCCGCCGCGGCCAATCCCTGGACCGTCTCGTTCGTGCTGTCCATCTCGTCGGCCGCCTCATGCGCGATCGTGGCGGACTGGTCGACCTGCCGGCCGATCTCGGCGATCGAGGCCGACAGCTGTTCCGCGGCCACGGCGACTGTCTCCACGTTGGCGGTCGCCTGGCCGGAGGCCGTCGCGACCGCGGCCGCCTGTCCGCTTGCCTGTTCGGCGGTCGTGGACATCGATCGCGCCGTCTGCTCCAGTTCGGTCACCGCGGATGCCACCGCGCCAAGAGCGCCGGAAACACTTCCGTCGAACCCGTCGACCAGGCCCTCGATCCGCTCCGCACGCTGTTCGCTGGCGCGGCGCCCAGCGTGCCGCTCGCGCGTGAACTCCTCGTTCTGGATCATACTGTCCTTGAAGACCAGGACGGCCTGGGCCATCTCCCCCAGCTCGTCGCGGCGGTCGGTCTCCGGAACGGCGACCGTCGAATCCCCGGCCGCCAGCGCGTGCATCGCTGCCGAAAGCTCCTCCATCGGCGCGACCAGCCATTTGCGGTTCGCGAACAGGAACCCCAGGACCACGACAACCTGCATCAACCCCAGAGCCAGGGCCGCGACGAGAGCGAAGTTGCTCAGTCGCTCGACCTTCCCGTATACCTCGCTGGCGGTCGATTGCCGTGCACGGTTGAGCTCCTCTGCCAGCACATCCAGCGCCGCCAGCGCACGATCATCGTCGATCTTCACCGCGACATCAATGTCCTTCGGGGACTTGCCGCTGCTCAGCTGCTGCGCCACCGTTTCCAGAGCCGCGGCGTAGTCTGCCACGGTGGCGCGCACATCCTCGAGCGCGCCACGCTCCCGTGCGTTTACGCCCAGCGCGATATAGCTGTCGATCGCACTATAGGCGTCCTCCACTTTCTGTCCCGCACGCGAAATCCGGACCGACTCTCCGCGCAGCACGAAACTCTTGAACTCGTGGATCAGGCCGCCGTAACCAAGCGAACCGCGCAGTTCACCCAGCACGTCCGACTTGCTTCCCGGCCCTTTCTCGAAGGCTTCCCAGGTCCTGGCAAGCTGGTAGGAGTCGAAATAGACCCGCACCGAAATGGCCACGATGAAGAGCGCCACGAAGGACAGCACGAGCGACATCCATGTGCCCGCGGTCTTCATCCGCATGTTGACCAGGAGATACCAAAGGAAACGATGCATAATTCAACCTTGGGAACCCTATCCGTGCCAAGGTACATAGCAAACAATTGATTAATTAATCGTTTGGAAGGCGTGATTTAACGCAGATTATCTGGTTGCGTCCGGACCCACCGCCTTCAGCGTTGCTCGGTCTGCCAGCCGGGGTGGATCCAGGGCTGCAGATTAGACGGCGGCAGCGGGTCGCGCCCGAGGATGTGGTCGCTGGCCTTTTCGCCGGTCATGATGGATGGGGCGTTGAGGTTGCCATTGGTGATCCGTGGGAAGACCGAGCTGTCGGCGACCCGCAGTCCCTCGACCCCGATCACGCGGCATTCCGGGTCGACGACCGCCGTGTCATCGTCGGCCGCGCCCATCCGGCAGGTGCCGCAGGGATGGTAGGCGCTCTCCACCGCGTCGCGGATGAAATCGTTCAGCGCGTCGTCGCTCTCGACCGCCCTGCCCGGTGCGATCTCCCGTCCCGCATAGGGCTTGAAGGCGTCCTGGGCGAAGATTTCCCGCGTCATCCGGATGCAAGTGCGGAAGTCCTCCCAGTCCTTTTCGTGCGACATGTAATTGAAACGGATGAGCGGGGCGTCGCGCGGATCGGCGGAACGCAGCCGCACGTCGCCGCGCGACGGAGAGCGCATCGGCCCGACATGCGCCTGGAAGCCATGGGTCTTGGCCGGCGCCTTGCCGTCGTAACGGATCGCTACGGGCAGGAAATGATACTGGATATCCGGGTAGCGCACGCCGGCCCGCGAGCGCACGAACGCGGCGCTTTCGAAGTGGTTGGTGGCGCCATGGCCGGACCGGAAGAACAACCATTGGGCCCCGATCCACGCCTTCGAGACGAGGTTCAGGTGCTTGTAGAGGGTGATCGGCTGCAGGCACTCCATCTGGAGGTAGATCTCCAGATGGTCGTGCAGGTTCTCGCCGACGCCGGGACGGTCGGCGACGACGTCGATGCCGTGGCGGCGCAGTTCCGCCGCCGGGCCGATGCCCGACAGTTTGAGGAGCTTCGGTGAATTGAGCGAGGATGCCGCGAGGATGACTTCGCGCCGCGCCCGGACCGTCTCGATCCGGCCGCCCTTGTCGTACTCGACGCCGACGGCCCGCCGCCCCTCGAAGAGCACGCGCCGGACGAGGCCTCTCTGCAGCGAGACGTTGGGGCGTTTCAGGGCAGGCTTCAGGTAGGCGTCGGCGGCCGACCAGCGCGCGCCGCGCCACACCGTCATCTCCATCGCGCCGAAGCCTTCCTGCTTTTCGCCGTTGTAGTCGTCGGTGACCTCGTAGCCGGCCTGCCGTCCGGCCTCGACGAACGCGTGGAACAACGGATTGCGCCGGGTCCCGCGGGTGACGTGCAGCGGCCCGCCGGATCCCCGCCAGCCGTCCTGGCCGACGTGGGAATCCTCCATGCGCCTGAAATACGGCACCACATTCCGGTAGGCCCAGCCGGCCGCGCCCTGGTCTTCCCAGTGATCATAGTCGCAGGCGTGCCCGCGCACGTAGACCATGCCGTTGATCGAGGACGAGCCGCCGATCACCTTGCCGCGCGGGCAGGCCATCCGCCGCCCCCCGAGATGCGGTTCCGGCTCGGACCGGTAGCCCCAGTCGTAGCGCCGCATGTTCATCGGGTAGGACAGCGCCGCCGGCATATGGATCAGCGGGCCGGCATCGGTGCCGCCATATTCGAGCACCAGCACCGAGTGCTTGCCATCCTCGGATAGCCGGTAGGCCATGGCGCAGCCGGCCGAGCCCGCGCCGACGATGACGAAATCGGCTTCGCGAACCTGGGTCATGATCCGGCAGACATCACGAATTGTTACTCCCTGCACACGCCGGAAAATGCGGCGCCCCGGCGGCGTCGAGCGGATGCGCACAACCAACCCAGAGCCGCGATCGGTTTCGGCCCGGCCACCCTGCGCAGCATGGATTTCTTGTATTGAATGGTCAAATAGAAAAGATTACGCTTCAATACGTTACCTTGCCGCAGGACGTATAGTGCGGCGCCGAACCAGTACCGGTTCGTCACGGCGGAAACAAATAAACCGACTCTGACAGGGAGACTCACATGTTCAAGACGATCTTGCGCGGCACCGTGCTGGTCGGCGGTTTCGCGCTCGCCGCAACGGCCGCCCAGGCCGAAGCCGTTCCGGACTCGTGCAAAACGGTCCGTTTTTCCGACGTCGGCTGGACCGATATCACCGCGACCACAGCGGCCACGTCAGTCGTGCTCGAAGGGCTGGGCTACACGCCGAAGGTGCAGCTCCTGTCGGTGCCGGTGA
>CAJICD010000415.1_pt1 | contig 16377 bp, 15 predicted proteins | sample 9199521 | NCBI WGS metagenome assembly CAJICD01 (sample SAMEA7708321, study PRJEB35096) | sediment metagenome | biome: marine neritic benthic zone biome [ENVO:01000025]; feature: sediment [ENVO:00002007]; material: shallow marine sediment [ENVO:03000034] sea grass bed [ENVO_01000059] ...
CTGCCACATTCCCTTAAGCGATTTTGAACTCTTCGCGCGTAACGTTGCCACTTTATTGGTATGCCTTCGACAGGGGCACGTTTGTGATGACCAAGAGAGCGTCGGCGCGCGAAGAGGCGCTGGAACTGCTTGCGGGCAGAACCGCTTTCGGCGCTGCGTTTTTTGACGTGGCGGCCGAAGCTCTTGTCGTTGGCTTCGACTACCGATTGGGCGGCGTCGCCGTGCTGGCCCCGGACCACAAGAACGTCGAATTGTTGTCGCTCTACGATCGGGAGGGCAATGACGCACCCGACGGCTACGCGCTGGCGGGGTCGCCCTGCCACAAAGTCTACAAGGCCAAGGCGGATCACGCGCACGTGTTCATAGCCGGCAGCGCGATGAAGCGATATGCGGATATCGCCGGAATGGGTAAAATTGGCGCGGTGTCATATCGGGGCGAGGTATTTCGCGGCCCGGACGGGCGACCTGCCGGCCATGTCTTCGCGGCCGGCAGCAGGGTGGATTCGGATAACGCGGAGTCCAGAGCATTCTTCCGTCTTGTCTGCCAGCGGGTAGGCGCCGAATACAGCCGCAAGCTGGCCGAGGAGGCGCTCAGGCAAAGTGAAGAGCGAACGCGGGCTGCGGAGCAGCGCCTGCGGGACGCGGTGGAAAGCCTTTCGGACGGGTTCGCCCTGTACGACTCGGAGGACCGGCTCGTCCTTTACAACAGGAAGTGGCTGGAACTCTATGGATATTCCGAGCAGGAGGTTCGACCCGGCGTCCTTTATGAAGATTTGGTGCGCCTAGATGCAGCGCACGGAGCCGTTGCCGGTGACGCGGACTCCTATGTACGGCAGCGGCTGGCCTACCGGCGACGGTTCAAAGGCTCGTTCGACATCCAGCTCAGGGACGGCCGGTGGATCACAATTCGCGAGGGCGAGACATCCGACGGCGGGATCGTCGGGATTCAGACCGACATCACCGATCGTATGGAAACGATCGAATCGCTGCTTGCTGAAAAGGCCGCGGTGGAAGCTGCCAGTCAGTCCAGGGCCGAGTTCATGGTGAAGACGAGTCACGAACTGCGCACGCCGCTCAACGCGATCGTCGGGTTCGGCGAAATAATCAAGTCCGCGTCATTCGGACCAATCGGCAATCCAAGATACCAGGAATACGCCGGCGACATCGTAGCAGCAGCCGAGCACGTGTTGGGGCTGATCAAGAACCTCCTTGACCACGCCAGGGTGGAATCCGGCGCCGAAGAGTTGCAGGAGGAAATTATCGACATCGCAGAAGCCGTTCGTGCGGCGCTGGTGTTCGTGCGCGAGACAGCGGCCAGCAAGCACATTGCGATCGAGCTTTGCCTTGCCGACGATCTGCCGAAACTCCGCGCCGATCCCGGCAAATTAAAACAGATCCTGCTCAATCTGCTGGCGAACGGAGTTAAGTTCACGAGCATTGGCGGGCGGCTCATAGTCGTGGTCCGGGCCAATACCGACGAGGGCTTCGTATTCGAAATCGCGGACACGGGCCCCGGAATCGACGACCCCGACATCGAGCATGCGCTACGGGAATACGGTCAGGTGCGAAAGACCGGTTTCGCTGTCGAGGAGGGGACCGGCCTGGGGCTGCCCCTGGCCGCTGCGCTTGCGACACTGCACGATGGTGCGCTCGAACTCGACAGTGTGGTCGGTTTCGGGACCCTGGTTACCGTCCGCCTGCCGTGGGAGCGGGCGGTCTTCAATGACGGCGGCCGGCGCGCCAAAGTCTAAGCGCACCGCTGGCTATGCGGCGCCCACAATAATGCTCTAATCGTTTGGCTTTTGCCCTGTTGGCGCGCTATATCGCTTGGCATGTCCAGCATGCTGACCGTCTTGTTGTTCGTCGCCATGGGCATCACACTGGTGGTGCTGTTCACCGGCCTTATCTCGATGGCCCGCGGTGGCGCATTCAACCGCAGGAATTCCAACCGGCTGATGCGGCTGCGGGTGTTTTTCCAGGGCATTGCGGTCCTGATCTTCATTCTGCTGGCGTTCGTCTTCAAGGGAGACTGAGGCCCGGCATGGTGAAGCTGACGAAAATCTACACCCGCGGCGGCGATGCGGGGGAGACCTCGCTTGGGACCGGCAAACGGGTGCGCAAGGACGCATTGCGTGTTGAAGCCTACGGCACGGTGGACGAGGCCAACGCGGCGGTCGGCGTCGCGCGGCTCGAAACCCGCGCCGACGTCGATGCGATTCTCGCCCGGATACAAAACGACCTGTTCGATCTGGGGGCCGATTTGTGCCGGCCTGACGACGGGCGCAAGGCCGAGGGCGGGCTGCGTGTCAGCACTGCGCAGGTCGAACGGCTCGAATCCGAGATCGACGCGCTGAACGCGGATCTTGCCCCGCTGCAGAGTTTCGTCCTGCCGGGTGGCAGTGCGGCCTCGGCACATCTGCACCTGGCGCGGACGATTACCCGCCGCGCAGAACGGCTGACGGTGCGGCTGGCGGCCGAGGAAACAGTCAATCCGGAAGCTGTGAAATATCTTAACCGGTTGTCGGACCTGCTGTTCGTGCTGGCCCGCCAATGCAACGACGGCGGCGCCCGCGACGTTCTCTGGACGCCCGGCGCGAATCGGTAGGACCGCTTCGCCGACGTGCGGCGATGAGCCGCCCTGGCAATTTGCAGGACCACCCGGGACGCCTGTTTTTTTGCGACTGCGAAAGGTCCTTCCGCGTTGCGGCGATCCTTGCCTTGACAGGGTTAGAGCCCGGTCCTAAACAGGGGCGTTTTTCGCTGCCGCGTAATATCCCCACTGCCGCAGGGAGCCGCCATGAAAGTTCTTGTCGCCGTAAAGCGCGTCATCGATCCGAACGTCAAGGTCCGCGTCAAGGCGGACGAGAGCGGGGTCGAGACCGCGAACGTCAAGATGGCGATGAATCCGTTCGACGAAATCGGTGTCGAAGAGGCCATCCGGATGAAAGAGGCCGGCACGGCCGAGGAGATTGTCGCGGTGTCGATCGGCGCACAGCAGGTGCAGGAGACGATCCGCACCGCGCTGGCCATGGGCGCGGACCGGGGCATTCACGTCAACACCGACGAGGATATCCAGCCGCTGGCGGCGGCCAAGCTGCTGAAAGCGGTGGTCGAGAATGAGCAGCCGCAGGTCGTGATTCTTGGCAAACAGGCGGTCGACGACGATGCCGGACAAACCGGACAGATGCTGGCCGGGCTGCTCGGCTGGAGTCAGGCGACCTTCGCTTCGAAGATCGTGCTCGGCGACAGCGACGCGGAAATCACCCGCGAGGTCGATGGTGGCCTCGAGACGATCAAAGCCAACCTGCCGGTCGTGGTGACCACCGATCTGCGGCTCAACGAGCCGCGATACGCCTCGCTGCCCAACATCATGAAGGCGAAGAAGAAGCCGATCGAGGAGACGACGCCGGCCGATCTGGGCGTCGATCCGGCACCGCGATTGAAGCTGGTCAAGGTCGTCGAACCGCCGAAGCGCAAGGCGGGAGTCAAAGTGGAGAGCGCGGCGGAATTGGTGGACAAGCTTAAGAATGAAGCGAAGGTGATCTGAGTCATGAGCGTCCTGGTCATCGCAGAACACGACGATTCAGAGTTGAAGCCGGCGACCCTCAACACCGTCGCCGTGGCGAAGGAACTCGGTGGCGACATCCATGTGCTGGTGGTTGGCGAAGGCTGCGGCGGGGTCGCCGAGGCCGCGTCGAAAATCGACGGCGTCACCAAGGTGCTGGTCGCCGATGCGCCGGAATACGGGCACCGGCTGGCGGAAAACGTGGCAAACCTGCTGGTCGGCATTGCGGACGGCTACGGGCATATCCTGGCGCCGCATACGACGTCGGGTAAGAACATACTGCCGCGGGCCGCGGCGCTGCTCGATATTCAGCCGGTATCGGACATCACCGCCGTGATCGCCGAGGATACCTTCGAGCGCCCGATCTATGCGGGCAACGGCGTGGCGACCGTCCAGTCGACCGACGCGACCAAGCTGATTACCGTGCGGACCACGGCCTTCGAGCCGGCGGCGGAAAGCGGCGGCTCGGCCGCGACGGAGCAGGTTGCCGCGACCGGCGATACGGGTCTTTCGAGTTTCGTGCGAGCCGAGACCAGCCAGTCGGAGCGGCCGGAGCTGACCTCGGCGAAGATCATTATTTCTGGCGGTCGCGGCATGCAGTCGGGCGAGAATTTCGAAATGCTGGAACGCGTCGCCGACATGCTGGGGGCCGCGGTTGGCGCCAGTCGCGCGGCGGTCGACGCCGGCTTCGTGCCGAATGACTACCAGGTGGGCCAGACCGGCAAGATCGTGGCGCCGGACCTCTACATCGCGGTGGGCCTGTCGGGTGCGATTCAGCATCTCGCGGGAATGAAGGATTCGAAGATTATCGTTGCGATCAACAAGGACGAGGAAGCACCGATCTTCCAGGTCGCCGATTACGGCATCGTGGGCGACCTGTTCGATGTCGTGCCGCAACTTGAGGCGGAGCTCGACAAGCAGGGTTGAAGCCGCGCGGGCGCCCCCCGGGTCGGGAAACGAACAAAAGGATTTCGACCTAATGATCAAGACAATCGGCGTCATCGGCGCCGGCCAGATGGGTAACGGTATCACGCACGTTGCGGCACTCGCGGGCTACGACGTGAAACTTGTCGATGTCGCGCAGGAACCGATCGACAAGGCCCTGGAGACGATCGGCCGCAACATGGACCGTCAGATCCGCCGCAAGACGATCACCAAGGACGACAAGGCCGCCGCGCTCGCCCGGATCGAAACCGGGCTCGATTATTCCGTTTTCGGCGACTGCGACATCGTCATCGAGGCGGCGACCGAAAACGAGGAGATCAAGCGCAGTATCTTCAAGTCGCTGGTGCCGCACCTGAACGAGACCGCGCTGCTGGCAACCAATACTTCGTCGCTGTCGATCACCCGTCTTGCCACGGTGACGGACCGGCCCGAGCGCTTCATCGGCATGCATTTCATGAACCCGGTGCCGCTGATGCAGCTGATCGAGCTGATTCGCGGCCTGGCGACGAATGACGAGACCTTCCAGACGGTCCGCAAACTGTCCGAGGATCTGGGCAAGACAATCGCCACGGCCGAGGACTTCCCCGCCTTCATCGTCAACCGAATCCTGCTGCCGATGATCAACGAGGCGATCTATACGCTGTACGAGGGCGTCGGCGGCGTCGAGGCCATCGACACGGCAATGAAGCTGGGCGCCAACCACCCCATGGGTCCGCTCGAACTCGCCGATTTCATCGGCCTGGACGTTTGCCTGTCGGTCATGCAGGTGCTCTACGACGGGCTCGCGGACTCGAAATACCGGCCCTGCCCGCTTCTCGTCAAATACGTCGAGGCCGGCTGGCTCGGCCGCAAGTCGGGCCGCGGCTTCTACGACTACGGCAGCGAGACGCCGATCCCGACGCGCTGAGAGTCTTATTTATCGTACAGTTTCTTCGGCGGGCCGGGGCGGCAGAAACAGTCAGCCTTGTTAACTTCCTCGTCCCTCCCCTGTTCCAGATAGTGGCGGATCAGGGCGATGCCCTCGTCGGAATCCCACTCGGCGTAACCCGGCAGTTCGCCGACGATGCGGCCTTCGCGGTCGATCAGAAGGCTCCATGGCAGAGCCCGGATACCGAGCGTGCGGCCGAGGCGCATCTTCGAATCGAGGAACAGGCCGAGCCGATGGATATCGAGTTTCTCTAGGAAAGGGCCCGCCACTTCGGCGCCGCCGCGGTCCTGACTGATTGCGAGCACCAGCAGCCCCTCGCCGCCGAGCCTCAGCTGCAACCGGTCGAGCGACGGCAGCTCACGAATACAGGGGGCGCACCAGGTGGCCCAGAAGTTGACCAGCAGGACGCGCCCCTGGAAATCGCCGAGCTTGACCTCGGCGCCGTTTCCGGCAAGGAACGGGGTCTGCGGCGCTGGCCGCGGCGGGTCTTTGAAGCTAAATTGCTCCATCCAGCCGGAAACCGGTGGCGGCGCGTCCGCCCACGCCGGTCCGGCAGGCGCACCGGTAAATGCGTTCAAACCGACGGCCAGGGCCACGATGCAGACGATCTTGTTCATATACATCTCCAGCCGGAGGACACGGCCATGAGCGCCAACGAAATGTGGGGCGGGCGCTATGCCGCCGGACCGTCGGCCATAATGGAGCGGATCAACGCGTCCATTGGGTTCGACTGGCGACTCTACGCCCAGGACATCGCGGCGTCCAAGGCCCATTGTGCGATGCTGGTCGACCAGGGGATCGTCGGCGCCGAGGACGGCAAGGCGATCCAGGACGGTCTCGACAGCATCCTCAAGGAAATCGAGTCTGAGAGCTTCGATTTCAAGACAGCGCTGGAAGACATCCACATGAATGTCGAGGCGCGCCTCGGGGAGTTGATCGGCGAGACCGCAGGACGTCTGCATACGGCGCGCAGCAGGAACGACCAGGTGGCGACCGATTTCCGGCTGTGGGTGCGGGATCGGATCGACGATCTGGATAGGCAACTCAAGGATCTGGTGGCGGCGCTGATCGACCGGGCGGAGGAAGAGGCTGACACGCTGATGCCCGGCTTCACGCATCTGCAGTCGGCGCAGCCCGTCACATTCGGGCATCATCTGATGGCTTATGTCGAGATGTTCGGGCGCGACCGGGGACGGTTTGCGGACTGCCGCAGGCGGCTCAACGAGTGCCCGCTGGGCGCGGCAGCTCTGGCCGGAACGTCATTTCCGATCGATCGCGAAAAGACCGCTGCGGCCCTGAATTTCGAGCGGCCGATGGCGAATTCCCTCGATGCCGTGTCGGCACGGGATTTTGCGCTGGAGTTCCTGGCCGCGGCCGCGATCTGCGCCACGCACCTCTCGCGCATCAACGAGGAAATCGTGCTGTGGAGTTCGGAGCAGTTCGGTTTCGTGCAGCTTTCCGACGCGTTCACGACAGGGTCCTCGATCATGCCCCAGAAGCGCAACCCGGACGCGGCGGAACTGGCGCGCGCCAAGGCCGGCCGCATCATCGGCGCGTTGACCGGTCTGATGGTGGTCATGAAGGGCCTGCCGCTGGCCTATGGAAAGGACATGCAGGAAGACAAGGAACCGGCGTTCGACGCCGCCGAATCCCTGCTGCTGGCCGTGGCGGCCACGACCGGCATGGTGCGCGACCTGCAGACCGATAAAACGGCCATGCGCGCCGCTCTCGAACCGGGATTCCCGACCGCGACGGACCTTGCCGACTGGCTGGTCCGGGCGCTCGGGCTGCCGTTCCGTCAGGCGCATCACGTCACCGGGCGGATCGTCGCGCTGTCCGAGGAAAAGGGTTGCCAGTTGGCAGCGCTCGGGCTCGACGACATGAGGGCCATCGAGCCCGGTATTACCGAAGACGTGTTTGCCGTTCTGTCGCCGGAGGATTCGGTGCGCAGCCGCACGAGCCTCGGCGGTACGGCGCCCGAAAACGTGCGCAAGGCCGCGGCCGCGGCAAGGAAACGATTGCTGTGACTCGGCGGCGTCTTCTGGGCCTGCTTGCCGGTTTCTCCGCGACCGCGTTGGCCGCCGGCTGCGGCAAGAAAGGCCGTCCGAATCCCCCCGACCCGGAAAAGGCCAAGTACCCACGCCAGTATCCAAAGCCCCTATGAACCATTTCCAATACATCGACGGCGTGTTGCATGCCGAGGACGTTCCGCTTGCCGACATCGCGAAGGCTGTCGGCACGCCGTTCTACTGCTACTCGACGGCGACGCTCGAACGCCACTACAAGGTCTTCGCGGAAGCGTTTTCGGACCACGACACGCTGATCTGCTACGCAGTGAAGGCCAATGCCAATCTCGCGGTCATCCGGACCCTGGCGGACCTCGGCGCCGGCGCCGACGTGGTGTCCGAGGGGGAGCTGCGCAAGGCACTGGCCGCCGGTGTGCCGTCCGACCGTATCGTCTTTTCGGGGGTCGGCAAGACCCGCACGGAAATGTCCTACGCCCTCGACTGCGGCGTCATGCAGATCAATGTCGAGTCGATCCCCGAACTGGAAACCCTGAGCGCGATCGCCGCCGACAAGGGCGTGATCGCCGATATCGGCATCCGCATCAATCCCGATGTCGACCCGCGGACCCACGAAAAGATCTCCACCGGCAAGGCAGAGAACAAGTTCGGCATCGCCGCGTCGGCCGCGCCCGAAGCCTTCGCCCGTGCAGAGCAGCTACCCGGCGTCCGCCCGGTGTCGGTTGCAGTCCATATCGGGTCCCAGTTGACCGACCTGGAGCCGTTTCGCACGGCGTTCACGCGGCTTGCGGCGCTGGTCGGGGACCTCCGCGCCCGCGGGCACGAGATCGAGCGCGTCGATTTGGGTGGCGGTCTGGGCATCCCTTACCGAGAGGAGGCGCTGCCACTGCCGATCGACTACGCCGCCATGGTGAAGGGCGCGGTGGGCAATCTGGGTTGCCAGATGGTGTTCGAACCGGGACGCATGCTGGTCGGCAACGCCGGAATCCTGGTCAGCCGGGTGATTTATGTGAAAGAGGGCGAGGCAAAGCGGTTCGTGATCGTCGACGCGGCGATGAACGATCTGATGCGTCCGGCCATGTACGACGCCTGGCACGATATCAGGCCGCTCAAAGCCCCGCCCCGGGATGCCCCCGTCGCGCCGGTGGACGTGGTGGGCCCGGCCTGCGAGAGCAGCGATACCTTTGCCCGACAGCGAAACCTGACACCGATTCGTGAAGGTGATCTTCTGGCAATTTTAACTGCTGGCGCGTATGGTGCGGTCATGGCTTCGACGTATAACGTGCGGCTCTTGACGCCGGAAATACTCGTTCGCGGATCTTCATGGTCGATCGTGCGGGCGCGCCCCACCTATGAGGACCTGCTGCGCCAGGACAGCCTGGCCAAATGGCAGGACAGCTCCATATAGGTACGGGTGCGTAGGTACGGGTGCACCGTGGAATGGCAAGGACGTCTGGCATGATCCGAAACGGAAATGACAGATACTGGCGGTGGCGGATTTCGCTCTCGACGGTGGCGCTGTTCTGCGAGCGTCTGTGGCGTGCCCTTTGGCCGGCGTTCGGTATCGCCGGGCTATTCGCCGCGCTCGCCCTGTTCAATCTGTTCGCCGTGCTTCCGGGCTGGCTGCATGCCTCCGCTCTTATCGGATTCGCGGCCGTGTTTTTCATGGCGGTCTGGTGGGAGTTCCGCCGGTTTAGACTGCCTGAACACGTCGCGGCGCGGCGGCGCCTCGAACGGGTCAACGATCTCGATTATCGTCCGCTGGAAGCACTGGATGATCGAGTCTCCGGCGGTGCGGACACCGACCCGGTGACGCGCGCCTTGTGGCTGCGTCACCAGGAGCGAATGCGCGAGATGATCGCCGGGTTGCGGGTTGGTGCACCGCACCCGCGGCTTGCCAGGAAGGACCGCCATGCGCTTCGATTCGGGGTCGTGATCGCACTCGGCATATCCGTTATTGTCGCCGGCGACGACGCCGGGAACCGGCTGTTGCGTGCGTTAACGCCGGACGTTGCGCGTGCGGCGGCCCGGGAGGCGAAGCTCGACGCATGGCTGACGCCACCGGAATATACCGGTGAACCGCCTGTCTTCCTGGCCGGTGGCGCGGATGGAAAGGCGCCGGACGGCCCGATCACCACGCCCCAGGGCAGTATTCTGGTGGCCCAGGTCAGCGATGCCGGGTCGGCGCCCATCGTCCTGTTGCCGGACAGCGGCCACGAGGGCGAGGAATTCGAGGCCACCGCGGAGAACAGCTATCGCGCGCGGACTCCGCTGGAGCAGGATGGTCGCGTTGCGATCGTTCTGAATGGCCGGGAACTTGCTGCTTGGAATGTTGTGATCATCCCTGATCGGGCGCCTACGGTCGCGTTCCTCAGCGAACCGGGGCAGACCGCGCTCGGCGCCCTGCGCATCGATTTCGAAGCGCATGACGATTACGGACTGGCCGGTGTTACCGCGACCATCCGCCGACCCGACGGCTCTGTGACCGATGCCGAGGCTATCACATTCGATTTGCCGCTTCCCGGCCTCAACGCCGCGGATGCGGCTGGCACCGGGTATCAGGATCTGACACCGCATCCATGGGCCGGCCTGCCTGTAACGGTACAGTTGACAGCGCGCGACGGACGCGGCCAGAGGGGCATGAGCGGCGCGATCGGCATCGTCCTGCCGGAACGGATCTTCAACCATCCCGTCGCGCGGGAAATCATCGCGCAGCGCAAGCGACTGACCGAGGAGCCCGAGGACGCGCGCGACTCGGTCGGCGCAGAGCTGCAGGGAATTGCCGGCCGGACCGACGCGTATGACGACGATATCGTTGTGTTCATGGCGCTTTACGCGGCAAGCCGGCGCTTGAAACACAGTACTGCCCCGGAAGCGATCGAATCGGTCCAGAAACTGCTGTGGGACACTGCGCTGCGGCTCGAGGACGGCGAGCTGTCGCTGGCAGCGCGCGAGCTACGCCGGCTGCAGGACGAGTTGATGGAGGCGCTGGCCAACGATGCTTCGGACGAAGAACTCGCCCGGCTCATGGATGAGCTCGAGGCCGCGCTTGACGAACTCATGGATGCGCTGGCCGGGATGATGCCACAGGACATGGATAACCTGCCGTTCGATCCCGAGGCGCTGGCGATGACCCGGGAGGACCTGAAGAATTTGTTCGACCGGATGCGCGAGTTGGCGCAGAGCGGGGCGAAGGACGCTGCACGCCAGATGTTGGCCGAACTGCAGAACCTGCTGGAGAACCTTCGGGCCGGCCGCATGGGTCAGCCGCCGCCTGAATTCCGCCAGGGAATGGATATGCTGGACGCGCTGCAGGAGCTGATTCAAGGGCAGCAGGAACTGTTGGACCGGACCTACAATGAGGCGCAACGCAGGGGCGGAGAGCAACAAGGGCAACAACAGCAACCCGGAAACCGAAACGGCAACCAGCAGGGCCGGCAGGGCCAACAGGGTTCCGGCGATTCGGTTGAAACGGCCCTGCAGGAGGCGCTCCGACGGCAGCTCGGCGAGGTTATGCGCCAGCTTGGTGAGCTGACCGGTGAGATTCCTAGGCAATTCGGACGGGCGGAAGGCGCGATGCGGCGCTCCACGGACGCGTTGCGATCGGACCAGCCCGGCGCGTCGGTACCGGCGCAGACCGAGGCACTGGACCAGCTGCGCGAAGGCGCGCGCGCGGCGACGGAACAGCTTATGCAGAAATTCGGCGGGATGCAGGCCGGCATGCAGCCTGGACGGCCGGGCATGCCGCTCGGTCAGCAGGACCCCTTCGGCCGCAGGATGGAAGGCAACCAGGGCGCGACGCAGGGCGATGTGGAAATTCCCAGCGAGAGCGATATCCAGCGGGCCCGGCGAATCCTTGAAGAACTGCGCCGTCGCGCTGGCGAGCGCGAGCGGCCGCCGGTCGAGCGCGACTATATCGACAGACTTCTCGAACCCTACTGAAGTCCCGGCCGGCCGGGCGGCTGCTACTGGGCACCGCCACCATCCGCCTGGCCGGGTTCGGCAGTGCCGGCACCGGTTTCGGGCGGCGTGACATCGCCGGTCGTCGGTGCCCGTGAGTCCGGGGCGATTCCGCCGGGCCCGAACTTGCCTGTCAGCGCGGCAATCGCGAACAACGCCAGCACAACAAGACAAAGCACCAGAAGGAATATCTTGAAGGTCTGGCCGCCCTTCTTGCTCCTTGCCTTACGGGCGGTCTGATTCGCCGCCGCATCGGCACGCGCGCGCGGGCCAGCCTGCGCCTCTGGTATTGCCTTGATTCCGGGACCTTCCGCGCCGCCCTCGGCCACCTCGCCGTGTTGTGGTTCCTGAGCACCGCTTGCCGTGGCCTCTGCCGCTTCAGCTGCCTGATCTGCCTCCTTCTCCCGCTCGATGAGCTCACGCGCCCACAGGGACGTGTCCTCCGTTGCAGGGGCAGGCGCGGGTGCGCCGGAGTCTTCAGCCTCTTCCTGCGCTGCCGGCGCCGGCGGGATATCTGCGGCAGCCGGCGCATCTCCCTGTGCCGCCGCGACAGACTCCGGTGCCGTCGTCTGCGGTGCACGCAGCCCGAACTGCCCGGTCGAAACGGGCAGCCCGTCCTGACCGACGCGCCAGACATGGGCGCATTTGGCGCAGCGCACCTTGCGACCGTCTGGTGCCAGAAGCGCCGGATCGACGTTGAACCGGGTCTGGCAGGCAGGGCAGCAAACGATCATTCCGGGCCAATGGAATTGCTGTTAGGTTCGATCAGGCAGGTATAGGTTGTCGCTCGCAATCTGGCAAGAACAGCGCTTTACGGCCCGCCGCTTTCCATGCCATTGTGGGACCGGGAACGAACGTTCCCACGGAACGGAAGCACCATAATATCTTGCCAAGAAATCAGACCTTTAAGAACGCCGTTCGTTTCGAGAATGTTGGCATGCGATATGGCACCGGGCCGGAAGTGCTGCGCGAGGTCACATTCTCCCTCGCGCCCGGTTCATTTCATTTTCTGACCGGCCGCAGCGGCGCCGGCAAATCCTCGCTCCTCAAGCTCATGTATCTCGCGCACCGGCCAAGTCGCGGGCTCATCACCTTGTTCGACGAGGACATCGCGACGGTTCCGCGCCAGCGGCTACCGCTGTTGCGGCGGCGCATCGGCGTCGTATTTCAGGAATTCCGACTGCTCAACCATCTTTCCGCCTTCGATAATGCGGCGCTGCCGCTGCGAGTCGCCGGGGTCCGCGACAGCACGGTGCGCAAGAACGTTCAGGAACTTCTGCAGTGGACGGGACTGGCCGACCACATGAACGCAAGACCGCCGACACTTTCCGGTGGCCAGCAGCAACGCGTTGCAATCGCCCGCGCGATCATCGCCAAGCCGAGCCTGTTGCTTGCCGACGAGCCGACCGGCAATGTCGACGAGGCGATGGGTGTGCGCCTGCTGTATTTATTCGAGGAGTTGAACCGCATGGGAACGACGATCGTCATCGCCACCCATAGCGAGGCCCTGATCTCCCGCTTTCGGCATCCGGTGCTGCATCTGGAAGACGGTGTGTTGACCACCCGGCGCGCCCCCGCCTCTCATAGCGGCGAATCGGTCGAGGCGTCACAGCGATCGGCCAGCGAGGCGAAGCCGTGATCCGCAGGCGCGGTGATCTCGTCCTGTCGCGGGAGCCGTCGGCCAGGATCGTGCCATGGATCATCGGCCTGATGACCTACCTTGCTTGCCTGATGCTGGCCGGCGCCCTGCTGCTGTCCGAGTTGTTGGACCGCTGGAGCAGCGATCTGGCAGGGACAGTGACCGTCCAAGTCATGCCTTTGGAGGACGAAACGCCCGCCGTGGTGGCGGGCCGTGTCGAAAAGCTCGTCGGCCTGCTGCGGCAACAACGCGGCATTGCCTCGGCGCGATCAATTCCGCTGCCCGAGATCGAGGCGCTGCTCGAACCATGGCTTGGCGCGGGCGCCTCGTTGGAGGACCTGCCGCTGCCGCGGCTGATCGACGTTCGCTTCGATGAAACGGCGCCGCCATCCATGGAGGTCCTGCGGACCATGCTCTCGAATGCCGATCCCGGCGCCTTACTGGACGATCACGGCATGTGGCGGGAACAGCTCGCCGGGCTGATCGGTGCCCTTGGTGCCGTGGCCGGTTTCGTCGTCGCCCTGGTGGCTGTCGCGACGGTTGGAATCGTGGTATTCGCCACGCGCAGCGGCATGGCCGCCCATCAGGACGTCATCGAGGTTCTGCATCTGATCGGCGCACGAGACGTATTCATTGCCCGGCAGTTCCAGAACCTCGCGCTGTCACAGGGGTTGCGCGGCGGCCTGATCGGCATCGCGGTCGGCGCGTTGACCCTGTGGGGTTTGAGCCGCGCGGCGACCCAGCTCGACACCTCGATGCTGCCGCCGATCTCGCTTACCACCTGGCATTGGGGCGCGCTCGCGGCGCTGCCCCTGGCGACGGGCTTTATCGCCAACTGGACCGCCAAGCGTACCGTAGTGCGGAGTTTACGGAAACTGGTGTAAAATCGGGCTGATGGTGAGAAGCGGAATACAACGCCGATGGGTTCGGACCAATGTTCCGGCGTAGGCGCGAACGGCGGCGGCGGCGGATAGCAGTGCTGCTTATCCTGTTGCTGGCCGGTTTGGGGGTATGGGGATTTGGGCTGACCCGGTTCGTCGATAGCATCCCCCGGACGGTCGTGGACGACGCGCGCCAGACCGATGCGATTATCGTGCTGACCGGTGGCTCGCTGCGGCTTGAGACCGGGTTCGAACTACTATCTCGCCGCGTTGCCGAGAAGCTGCTCGTATCCGGCGTCGACAAGAGCGTGCCGATCGAAGAGGTGCTGCGGATCACCGGGATGACGCAGGACGATATGGCCTGCTGTGTGACGCTTGGATACATGGCGGAGGACACCGGCAGCAACGCAAGCGAAAGCGCGGCCTGGGTCCGCAGCAACAGGATCTCTTCGGTGCGGCTGGTGACGGCAGGCTATCACATGCCACGCAGCCTGCTGGAATTCCGCGCCGCGCTTCCGGATGTCGAAATCGTCCCGCATCCCGTCTTCCCCGAGCACGTAATGATCGACGACTGGTGGCAGCGTCCAGGCACCGCGAGCCTCGTGATCGGCGAATACAACAAGTATCTCCTGGCCGCCCTGCGCAACCTGCTTGGCCTGGGTGGTGGGGCGTAACCTATGCGGCACCTGAGATCCCTGCTCTTCAGCGTCGCCTTTACAGCGACGACAGTCATCATGAGCCTGTTCATCATTCCGGGGCTCATCATGCCGTACCGGTTTGTCCTGTCTTACAAGCAGTTGTGGTTGCGGGTCGTGCTGTGGCAGATCCGGGTGGTGATTGGAATCGATTTCGAAGAGCGGGGCAAGGAGAACCTTCCCGTGGGACCAGTCGTCTTCGCCGCCAAACATCAGTCGGCCTGGGATACGCTGGGGCCGAGTTACGTCCATCCGCAGATGGTGTTCGTGCTCAAGCGAGAACTCACCTGGGTGCCGATCTGGGGGTGGTACCTGATCCGTATGGGAATGATCCCGGTCGACCGCGCAAAAGGCATTTCGGCGCTAAAGAATATGGCGGCGCGGGCCAGGCAGGCCATCGCAAGGGGTCGGTCGGTGTTGGTCTTCCCGCAGGGAACGCGGACCCCGCCGGGGACCGTCCGGCCCTACCTGCCGGGCGTTGCGGCGATCTACGCAAATCTCGACGTTCCAGTGGTCCCGGTGGCGCTCAATTCGGGGCTCTTCTGGCCGCGGCGGAAATTGGTCAAGTGGCCGGGGACAATTACCCTGGAATACCTGGAGCCGATCGCGCCGGGCATGGACAAGAGAACCTTCATGGCGACGTTGCAAGACAGGATCGAGCCGGCGACGGCAAAACTCGAAGCCGAAGCGCTCAAGAGATTCCCCTGGCTGCCGCCCATCGAAAGTACCGAACGGCAGGTGGACACAGTGGCGCAAAACGAAAAACATAACAGGAACGTTGTTTGACCGCCGGACCCCGAGGGTCTATGACTCCCGGTGCCCCGCAACCGCAAAACGGAACAGGCGGTCCATGGAGTCCCTCAGCGCCATCGCACGACAAATCTGGGACATGAAGTATCGGTTGAAGTCGGCGGACGGGACGCCCGTGGACCAGACCATCGAAGACAGCTGGCGCCGCGTCGCCGGCGCGCTGGCGCGGCCTGAAGCCGAGCCGGAACCCTGGGCCGGACGATTCTTCGAAGCGCTTTCGGGATTCCGGTTCCTGCCGGCCGGCCGCATCCTGGCCGGAGCGGGGACCGGCCGCGACGTCACATTGTTCAACTGCTTCGTCATGGGGTCGATTCCGGATGATATGGCCGGGATTTTTGCGCATTTGCGCGAGGCCGCGTTGACGCTGCAGCAAGGCGGCGGCATCGGCTACGATTTTTCGACCCTGCGTCCGAAGGGCGCGCCCGTCCATGGTGTCGGCGCCGATGCGTCCGGGCCGCTCAGTTTCATGGATGTTTGGGATGCCATGTGCCGCACCATCATGAGCGCCGGCTACCGGCGCGGCGCCATGATGGCCACCCTGCGCTGCGACCATCCGGACATCCAGGCTTTCGTCCGCGCCAAGGCGGAGCCCGGGCGGTTGCGCATGTTCAATCTTTCGGTGCTTGTCACCGACCCCTTCATGCGGGCCGTGCAGGAAAATGCCGACTGGCCGCTGGTATTCGGCGGCAAGACGTTTGCGACGGTGCAGGCGCGCGACCTGTGGGACGAGATCATGCGCGCGACCTACGAATACGCGGAGCCCGGCGTGATCTTCATAGACCGCATAAACCGGTTGAATAATCTGTCCTATCTTGAGGAAATATTTAGCACAAATCCATGTGGTGAGCAGCCGTTGCCGCCTTACGGCGCCTGCCTTCTGGGATCGATCAATCTGGCCAGCCTGGTGCGGGCGCCGTTCACCGGCAAGGC
>CAJICD010000323.1_pt1 | contig 16285 bp, 13 predicted proteins | sample 9199521 | NCBI WGS metagenome assembly CAJICD01 (sample SAMEA7708321, study PRJEB35096) | sediment metagenome | biome: marine neritic benthic zone biome [ENVO:01000025]; feature: sediment [ENVO:00002007]; material: shallow marine sediment [ENVO:03000034] sea grass bed [ENVO_01000059] ...
GATGATGCGCGGACCCCGGGTGAGATCGCCGTACTCGGCGGTGTTCGAAACCGAGTAGCGCATGTTGGCGATACCGCCTTCGTAGATCAGATCGACGATCAGCTTCATCTCGTGCAGGCATTCGAAGTAAGCCATTTCCGGCGCATACCCGGCTTCCACCAGCGTGTCGAAGCCGGCCTTCATCAACTCGCAGACGCCGCCGCATAGCACGGTCTGCTCGCCGAACAGGTCGGTTTCGCATTCCTCCTTGAAGGTGGTCTCGATCACGCCGGCGCGGCCGCCGCCGATGGCGCAGGCATAGGACAGGCCGATCTCCTGCGCGTTACCGGTGGCGTTCTGGTCGACGGCCAAGAGGCACGGCACGCCGCCGCCCTTCTCGTACTCGGAGCGCACCGTGTGGCCCGGTCCCTTCGGCGCGACCATCAGCACGTCGAGGTCGGGGCGCGGTTCGATCAGGTTGAAATGCACGTTCAGCCCGTGGGCGAAGGCAATCGCCGCACCGTCCTTCATGTTGTCGCGCAGGTGGTCGGCCCAGATGTGGCGCTGCAGCTCGTCGGGCGCCGCCATCATGATGACGTCGGCCCAGGCGCCGGCCTCGGCCACCGACATCACCTTGAAACCGGCCTCCTCCGCCTTCGCGGCGCTGGCCGAGCCCTCGCGCAGGCCGACGCCGACATCCTTGACTCCGCTGTCCCTCAGATTGGCGGCATGGGCGTGGCCCTGGCTGCCGTAACCGATGATCGCCACCTTCTTGGTCTTGATCAGGTTCACATCGGCGTCACGATCATAGTAAACGCGCATTGCTCTCTCATGTCCTCGTTTGATTGGCGGTTTTGTCGGCCGGTTGCGCCGGGTTTTACAGCGCCTTGGCGCCGCGGGCAATGCCGACGATTCCGCTGCGGGCGACCTCGGTCTTGCCGAGCGCCCGCATCAGATCGACGAAGGCGTCCAGCTTCTCGGGCTTGCCGGTCAGCGAGAAGACGAAGGATTCGATGGTGGTGTCCGAGACGGTCGCTCCGAAGATATCGGCGATGCGCAGGGATTCGCGCCGCTCCGGGCCGTTCGCCACCACCTTGACGAGGGCGACCTCGCGCTCGATATGGGCGCCCTCGATGGTCAGGTCGTGCACGTTGTGGACCGGGACGAGCCGGTCGAGCTGCGCCTTGATCTGCTCGATGATCATCGGCGTGCCGGTGGTCACGATGGTGATGCGGGATACCGCCTCGTCCTTCGAGACGGCCGACACGGTCAGGCTCTCGATGTTGTAGCCGCGGCCCGAGAACAGGCCGATGACCCGGGCCAGGACGCCCGGTTCGTTGTCCACCAGTACGGCAATCGTGTGTCGTTCGATATCGCTCATGGGTCCAGGGTCCGATGCAAGGGTGTTGGGAAGGGCGGCGGCCGGCGCGGCGGCGCCGCTCAAACCAGCACCATGCCGTCCTCGGACACCGGCTTCTCGGCCTCGTCCTCCGGCCCCAGCAGGATTTCGTTATGGGCCGCCCCCGACGGGATCATCGGGAAGCAGTTCTCCTTCGGATCGACGGCGATATCGGCGATCACCATGCCGTCCGTCTCGATCATCGTCTTGATGACGTCGTCCAGTTCGTCGGGCTTGGTCGCCCGCAATCCGGTGGCGCCGAAGCTCTCGGCCAGCTTGACGAAATCGGGCAGGGCCGCCGAATAGCTCTCAGAGTAGCGTCCGCCGTGCAGCAGCTCCTGCCATTGCCGGACCATGCCCATATACTCGTTGTTGATGATGAACAGCTTGACCGGCAGCCGGTACTGGACGGCGGTGCCGATCTCCTGGATGTTCATCATGATCGAGGCCTCGCCGGCGATGTCCACCACCAGCGCATCCGGATGGCCCAGCTGCGTGCCGATCGCGGCGGGCAGCCCGTAACCCATGGTGCCCAGGCCGCCGGACGTCATCCAGTGGTTCGGCTTCTCGAAACGGAAGTGCTGTGCGGCCCACATCTGGTGCTGCCCGACCTCGGTGGTGATGAAGACCTCGCGGTCGCGCGTCATCTCGTAGAGCCGCTTGATCGCCTGCTGGGGCTTGATCAGCTTGCTGTCGTTCTTGAATTTCAGGCTGTCCCGCTTGCGCCAGCCTTCGACCTTCTTCCACCACGCCGCGACCGCCTTCTTGTCGACGCTCTTCTTTTCGGCCTTCCAGATCGCGATCATCTCCTCGAGCACGTTGGCGACGTCGCCGACGATGCCAAGGTCCACCGCCACGTTCTTGTTGATCGAGGTCGGGTCGATATCGATATGGATCTTCCGGGCGCCCGGCGCGAAGGCGTCCAGCCGTCCGGTCACCCGGTCGTCGAAGCGGGCGGCGATGCAGACCATCACGTCGCATTCGTGCATCGCCAGGTTGGCCTCATAGGTGCCGTGCATGCCGACCATGCCGAGGTACCGCTCGTCGGACGCGGGCAGCGCGCCGAGCCCCATCAGGGTCAGCGTCGTCGGCGCACCCGTCATCTTCACGAACTGCGTGAACAGCTTGCTCGCCTTGGGGCCGGAATTGATGATTCCGCCGCCACCGTAGATGACCGGGCGTTTCGCCTTGGCGATCATCTCCACCGCCCGCTCGATCTTCTGCCGGTCCCCCTTGACCTGCGGCCTGTAGGTCTTGTGCTTGACGTTGCCGGGGCCGACATAGGGGCAGTCCGCGAACTGGATGTCCTTGGGGATGTCGATGACGACCGGTCCGGGCCGCCCGCTGCGCGCGACGAAGAACGCCTCGTGCAGGGTCTTGGCGAGTTTCTCGGGGTCCTTGACCAGGTAATTGTGCTTGGTGCAGGGGCGCGTGATGCCCGTGGTGTCGCATTCCTGGAAGGCGTCGTTGCCGATCAGGTGGGTCGGCACCTGGCCGGTCAGGCAGACCACCGGCACGCTATCCATCAGCGCATCGGTCAGGCCGGTCACCGCGTTGGTCGCGCCCGGGCCGCTGGTCACCAGCACCACGCCGACCTTGCCGGTCGACCGGGCATAGCCCTCGGCCGCATGCACCGCGCCGCCTTCCTGGCGCACCAGGATGTGGCGCAACTCGTTCTGCTTGAACAGCGCATCGTAGATCGGCAGGACAGCGCCGCCCGGATAGCCGAATACGACATCGACACCCTGATCCACCAAGGCTTTGATGATGATCTGGGCTCCGTTCATCGGCTCGCCTGCCATGTCCTGCTCCATTCCGGTTCCGGCGGCCGCAAAATCTGCCGTTCCTGCCCCGTCGAGGCAGGCTGGGCAGCGCAGAATTCCGCCATTTATCAACATTGCTGCGGGCCAAAAAGGCCCGCAGCCGCCGGACAATAGGCGGTCAACCCCCGGTGGTCAACAGTTTTTGACGAATAAACGAAAAGCTTTCGGGCAGCAAACTTTGCGAAAATTGCGCCCTGTGCATCAAGTCAGCAACAATCTGATGGCGGAACCACGTCATCTGCCGCTTCGCATAGCGGCGCGTGGCCTGTTGGGCGGCCGCGAGGGCCGCCTGAAGATCGCAGTTTTCCCCGAGATATTCGCCGAACTCGCGCACCCCCACCGCCTTCATCGCGGGCAGGGAGGGATCCAAATGCATTGCGTACAATTGCCGCACTTCGTCCAGCGCGCCTTCCGCCAGCATATCGGAAAGGCGCGTGTCGCAGGCTGCGTACAGCGCCTCGCGTGGCGGCGCCAGCAACAGTGTCGTGAAATCCAGGTTCGCGGGCGGACCGTCGGCAGGGTCGTCCTGCCATTCGGCCAGTGACTCGCCCGTCGCTTCCAGCACTTCGAGGGCGCGCAGGATGCGCTGGCTGTCGCCCGTCCCGAGGCGCGCCGCGATGACCGGGTCGCGGGCGGCGAGTTCGGCGTGCAGCGCCGGCGCGCCCTCCGCCTCCAGGCGCGCCTGCAGGCCCGCCCGGATGCCGGCGGGAATTTCCGGCATCGGCGACAGGCCTTCGGTGAGAGCCTTGAGATACAAACCGGTGCCGCCGCAGACGATGGCAAGCCGGCCCGCCGCGCCCGCGGCGCCAATCTCGGCCAGCGCCATCTCGCGCCAGCGTCCGGCGGAACAGCGCTCGGCCGCCGACAACACGCCGTACAGACGGTGCGGCGCGCGGGCCTCGTCCTCCGGCGACGGCCGCGCGCTCAGGATCCGCAGTTCGCGATACACCTGCATGCTGTCGGCGTTGATGACGACGCCGTCGAATTCCTCGGCGAGAGCCAGCGCCAGCGCCGACTTTCCGCTGGCCGTCGGCCCGGCGACGATAAGCACTGGCTGGGTCTGTTCGGTCATCCCGTAATCGATTGAATTCGCATCGCGCCGGCACCAGTATGCCGGCCATGACATCCATGCTCACCCTGATCGGCGGACCCGGGGCGCTCGACCATAGCACGGTCGGGGCCGCGTGCGAGGCGCTGGCCGCACAGGGCTGCCGGCACGGCGCCGCGGACTGGCTGGACGATGGTACCGCCTGCGACGTTTCGTTCGAGGGCGGGACGCCCGGCGCGGTTGCCGCCAGGCTGCGCGAGGCGCTGGCCGGCGCGCCGGTCGACCTGGTCGCGCAGCCGGCCGAAGGGCGCCGCAAGAAGCTGCTGGTCGCCGACATGGAGTCGACCATTATCGACAACGAGATGATCGACGAACTCGCGGGTATGCTTGGCGTCGAAGAGCGGGTCGCTGCGATCACCGCGCGGGCGATGCGCGGCGAGCTCGATTTCGCGGACTCCCTGCGCGCGCGGGTGGGCATGCTGGCCGGGCTGGACGCCGCCATGCTGGAGCGCCTGTACGAGCGGATCTCGATCAATCCCGGCGCGCCCGAGCTGGTCGCGACGATGCGCCGGCACGGTGCCTATTGCGCGCTGGTATCGGGCGGGTTCACCATATTCAGCAGCTATGTGCGCGACCGCGTCGGTTTCGACCGCGACCAGGCCAACCGGCTCGAGATCGAGGCGGGAAAGCTGACCGGCCGTGTCGTCGAACCGATCCTCGACCGGCGTTCCAAGCGCGACTGCCTGGAACGCCTGGCGCGAGACCTGTCGCTGGCGCCGCACCAGACGATTGCCGTGGGGGACGGCGCCAACGATCTGGAGATGGTCGAGACGGCGGGGCTCGGCGTCGCCTACCGCGCCAAGCCGATTCTCGCGGACGCCGCCGCACTGCGCGTGGACCACGGCGATCTCACCGCGCTGCTCTACGCCCAGGGCTACCGGCGGGAGGACATCGTCGGCGCAGGCTGACAGGTAATCCGGTTCAGATCGATCGGATAGAATTGCCCGCTTTTCCAAAGGGCGAGCAGCTTTGTCCGTATGGCTGGAATCGTCGGAAGCGATTCCATGTGTACGGATGCTGCCCTAGTCGTCGTGGCCTTTGCCCTTGCCTTTGTCGTGTCCCTTGCCTTTGTCTTGGTCGTGGCCTTTGCCGTTCCCGGACCCGTGGTCGTCATCGTCGCCGTGGTCGTCGTCGTGGTCGTCGTCGTGGTCGTCGTCGTCGCGGTGGTCGTCGTCGTCGTCGCCGTGGTCATCGCCGTCGTCGCCGTGGTCGTCGTCGTCGTCGCCGTGGCCGTCTCCATCGTCGCCGTGGCTGTCGTCGTCTCCAGTGCCGCCGTCGCGGGCGCCGCCGTCATCGATCTCGGGGTTTCGTCCATTCTTGCCGTCGTCTGTCGGCGCCCGGGCCGGCGCCCGATCGGTCAATCCGGCAACGTCGACGTCCCGGTCGGGGCCGGACAACGAGTCGTCGGTGCTGGCCTTGACGATGATCCCGTCCATCCGCTCGACCATGGCGACGGCCCAGTCGGGAACGCGGCCCGACGTCACGCTGCCGTCCGCGCGGGCGATGGCCGCCTGTCCCGGCGCGCTGAGCACGACGGTTTCGCCGCTCGGTCCGGTAACGGATACTTCCGAACTGCGCGATTCGAGGATCAGCGCGAATGTTCCGTCCGACGGCCGGATCGCCCCGACGAAAATCGTGCCGCGGATGCCGACCGTTACCGAGGGTGTCTCGATCGCGTAGTTCGAGCTGGCCATGTTGCCCGAGAAGAACCGGAAAACACCCTCCGTCGCCTGCAGCACGAGCGCACCCTTGCCCGGATCGGGATCGTATACGAACCTGTCCAGGACCACCTTGGAGTTCGGCCCGACCGTGACGCGCGTATCGTCCACCAGGTGCATTTCCGAAGCGCTCTGCTCGCCCGTCACCACGACTTCGTCCTGGTGCACCGGATCCCGCAGCGCCAGCCGGCGCGTGCGCTGCTCGGAGGTCCCCTCGACGTGCTGCACGACCAGCGATGTCACGCCGATGCTGGGTTTTGCGGCCTGCGCCGGAATCGCCGCCATGGCGGCGCACAGCACAATCCCCGCCCGCACGATGCGCGGGCGGCGCATGAGTCTCGCGATCTTCATCGTTTTATCTGCACCCGTTGAACCATCTTGCCGACAGGCCGCCAGCCCCGATCCCCGTCAGCGTCCGAATAAGCTGCAATTTTAGGCGAATTTGTATAATATGTCGAGCAGGGCTTTGGATTTAAAGGGGATCCAAGGCGGGATCCGGGTGGAGAATCAGGCGATCCCGAACACGATCGCTTGATCGGGGTGCTGCCGTGCCGTGCTTTTGGTCGGGTATCGGAAACCCTGACGGGGAGAGTTTGAGTTGCGCAGCCGCTGGCTTCAGCTTGTCCTTTCGGGGCTGATCATCCTGATCGCCGCGCAGCTGCGGATTCTCGATCCCGATATCCTCGAGGATCTGCGGCTCAAGAGTTTCGATGCCTACCAGCAGCTGCGGCCGCGCGAATACCAGCCGGTTCCGGTGCGGTTCGTGGACCTCGACGACGACAGCCTGGCGCGTCTGGGGCAGTGGCCGTGGCCGCGAACCCGGGTCGCGACACTGGTCGAGGAACTCCACCGGGCCGGGGCCGCGGCCATCGTCCTCGATATCGTCTTTTCCGAGCCGGACCGTACCTCGCCGGGACGGGTCGCCGATCTTTGGCCGGATACCCCCGAAACGGCGGCGCTGCGAGACCGCATCGCGGCCCTGCCGGACCACGATCAGGTGCTGGCCCGCGCCATCGACCGCGCCAAGGTCGTGGTGACCGGGTTTGCCGCCTCCGACCGCGTGCGTGAGAGCCGGCCGCCGGCCCTCAAGGCGGGATTCTCGTTTGCCGGCGACGATCCCGCGGGGTTCGTGCCCGGCATTGCCGGAGCCGTCGTCAGCGTCCCGGTGATCGACGCCGCGGGCGGGGGCAGCGCAGGCATGATCGCCAAGACCGAGCGCGACGGCATTCTCCGGCGGCTGCCCCTGCTGATCGGCTTCCAGGGCGGGATCTACCCGACGCTTTCGGTGGAGTCCCTGCGCGTTGCGCAGGGGGCGTCGAGCTATCTGATCAAGTCGTCCGGGGCCAGCGGCAAGCTTTCGTTCGGCGCGCGCACCGGCATTACCCATGTCCGCGTCGGCCGTGTCGTCGTTCCGACCGACGCGCTGGGGCGAGTCTGGCTTTACGACACCGCGCCCGTACCCGATCGCCGCCTGCCGGCCTGGCGGATCATGTCGGGCGAATACGATCCCGCGCGGATCGCCGGCAATATCGTATTCGTGGGAAGCAGCGCGGCCGGACTCTACGACCTGCATCCCACGCCGCTGCGGTCCGCCGTCTCGGGAACCGAGGTCCAGGCCCAGCTGGTCGAACAGATGCTGCTGCAGACGTTCCTCCAGCGGCCGGATTGGGGGGATGGCGCCGAGCTTGCGATGGTGGTCGTCATCGGGCTGATCCTGGCGCTCGCCGCGGCGCTGCTGGGCGCCGGCTGGAGCGCGACCGTCACCACGGCGGTCATGGCCGGCGCGGGCGGGCTGTCCTGGTATCTCTTCGCCAGCGAGGGGTTCCTGCTCGACCCCGTCTATCCGGCCGTTACCGGGCTGATGGTCTATACCGGGTCGTCGCTGATGGGCTACTTGCGCACCGAGAACGAGCGGCGGCAGATCCGCACGGCGTTCAGCCATTACATGTCGCCGGTGATGGTCGAGCGGCTGGCCCGCGACCCCAGCCAGCTGCGCCTGGGCGGCGAGACGCGGGAGCTGACCATTCTGTTCTGCGACCTGCGCGGCTTCACCACGATCTCCGAGATGTACGACGCCGAAGGCCTGACCAGCCTCGTGAACCGGGTTCTGACGCCGATCACCGAGATTACGCTGCGCCATGGCGGTACGGTCGACAAGTACATGGGCGATGCCATGATGGCGTTCTGGAACGCGCCGCTCGACATCAAGGACCATGCCCGGCGGGCGGCGCGGGCCGCCCTTGCGATCAAGGACTGCCTTGCGCCGCTGAACGCGGAACTCGCGGCCGAGGCCGCCGAACGCGGCGGGGAGTCGATTCCGCTGCAGATCGGCGTCGGGCTGAATACCGGCGAGGCCTGCGTTGGCAACATGGGATCGAAACAGCGTTTCGATTATTCGGCCCTGGGCGACGAGGTCAATCTGGCCTCGCGGCTCGAGGGCCTGAGCAAGCAATACGGCGTCGACGTCGTGATCAGCGGCCGGACGCAGGAAAGACTGGACGGGTTCACGACGATCGAACTCGACCGCATCCGGGTCGTCGGCAAGACGGTGCCGGTGACGATCCACGGCCTGCTCGGGGACGCGAAGCTGCGCGAGGATCCCGAATTCGCGGTCGGCCTGCGACAGCACGAGGATATGCTGCATGCGTATCGCGCACAGCACTGGGACCGGGCGGAGGAGCTGGTCGAAGCGTGCCGCACCTTCTTCGCGCTGCGGCTCGATCTCACGAAACTCTACGATCTCTATACCGACCGGATCGCGGCCTGCCGCCACGACCCGCCCGGGGCCGACTGGGACGGCGTCGCCAAAGCGACCAGCAAGTAGGCCGGGACAGGATTACCGCGCGCCGGGGCGGGCGCCAGGCAGCAGCACGGCGGCAACGTTCGCCGCCAGCATGATCGCCGCCAGAAGGTAGAACACCGCCGGCAGGCCCCAGCGGTCGGCCACCAGGCCACCCAGAACGGGCGCGATGGTCGACAGCGCCGCCTGGGTCCCGAACATCAGGCTGGTCGCCGATCCGCCCATCCGCGGCGGCGTCAGGTCCATCATCCAGCTGTGCACCACGGGGCGCACGGCATACAGCGCGAAGCCGAGCAGCGCGACGCCCGCGACGTAGAGCGGCCCGCCGCCCAGCAGGGTCAGTCCGGCGATGATCAGCGTGGTCAGGCCGAGCCCGGCCATCACGATCGGACGCCGCCCGATCCGGTCCGAGAGCGCGCCGGCCACCGGCGCCGCGACGATGCCGCCGCCCTGCATGGCCATCAGCGCGATGCCCATCGCGACCGGCCCGGCGCCCAGAACATCGGCGAGATACAGCGGCAGGAACACCAGCAGCCCGTTCTGCGCCATGGTCCGCAGCCCGGCCATCAGGCACAGGCCCAGCACCGCGCGGTCCTTCATCACACGGACGAGACTGCGGCCGTATTCCGCGATGCCCAGCCCGGCCGGCGCGTGCGCCGCGCCGGGGCGGTCGCCGGCCAGCAGCAGGCCCAGCGCCAGGGCGACCAGCAGCACCGGCGCCGCGTTCAATGCCGCGGCGGCCGGCCACGACATCCATGCCAGCAGCACGCCTGCGGCGAGCGGGGCGACGGCATCGCCCAGATTCGCCCCCAGCGCGTGGATCGAAAGCGCATAGCCGCGATTGTGCGGATAACGCGCCGACAGATACGAGATCGCCGCCGGATGCCACAGATTGTTGGTGGCGCCGATGACCGCGACGAGGCCGGCCAGCCACAGGAAGGCGCCGCCGATGCCGAAACCGGCCAGCGCCGCGGCGGCGATGATGAGCGAGAGGACCTGGAACAGCACCCGCCGGCCGGTCATATCGACCACCGGCCCGCTGCCGAAGTTCGCGGTAAGCGCGGCGACGTGAAAAACAGAGACCAGCGCGCCGGCCTCGGCATAGCTCAGCCCGAGATCCCGGCTGATGAAGGGCAGCAGGATATAGAACGTCGCCGCGATCCAGTGCGTCGCCGCGTGGCCCAGCCCGACCAGCGCCATCGGGCCGTGCCCCGCCAGCCTGAACGGTACGATCTTCTGTTCCGCCCTGTCGGTCATGCGGCTCCCCAAACAAAAACGGCGCCGGGGAGATCCCGGCGCCGCTGGTTATGCCGTGTAATGCGCGGCTTGTCAGCCCGCGTCGATCCGCAGAGCCACGAAACGAAGGTCGCCGTCGCGGTTGATCAGCAACAGCACCGATCGCCGGCCGCTCTGCTCGGCGTCCTTGATCTTGGCCGCGACCGCGTCCGGCGTCGACACTTTCTCCTGGTTGACCTCGACGATGACGTCGCCCTTGCGCAGGCCCTTCTCGGCGGCGCCGCTGTCGCCGTCGACATCGGTGATCAGAACGCCTTCCAGATCGCTGTCGAGGCCGTACTGCTCGGTCATGCCGCGGGTGATCGTCGAGAGCGATACGCCGAGTTCGTCGATCGAACGCTCGACCGGCGTCTCGTCGTCGCCCGGGACGGTCGTCGACAGGTTGGCCTGGTCGAATTTCTCGAGTTCGCCAAGCGTGACCTTCACGGACCGCCGGCGCCCGTCGCGCCACAATACGACATCGACGGTCTTGCCGACTTCCGTCTCCGCGACGATCCGGGGCAGTTTGCGGGATTCCTCGACGTCGCGGCCGTTGAACTTCAGGATCACGTCGCCGGTCTTCATCTTGGCGTCCTCGGCCGGGCTGCTCTCCAGCACGCCGGCAACCAGCGCGCCCCTGGCCTCCTTGAGGCCGAGACTCTCGGCGATCTCGTCGGTGACCTGCTGGATCTGCACGCCCAGCCAGCCGCGCCGCGTGGTGCCGAACTCGCGCAGCTGATCGATGACGCCGTCGGCGAGGTTGGAGGGAATCGCGAAGCCGATGCCGATGCTGCCGCCGCTCTGCGAGTAGATCGCCGTATTGATGCCGATGACCTGGCCGCTCATGTTGAACAGCGGGCCGCCGGAATTGCCGCGGTTGATCGGCGCGTCGGTCTGCAGGTAATCGTCGTAGGGGCCGGCGTTGATATCGCGCTGGTTGGCCGAAATGATGCCGGCCGTCACGGTGCCGCCCAGGCCGAGCGGGTTGCCGATCGCGATCACCCAGTCGCCGACCCGCGCCTTGTCCGAATTGCCCCAGGTGACCGCCGGGTAGGTGCCCTTCTTGACGATCTTCAGGAGCGCCAGGTCGGTCTTGGTGTCACGGCCGATCAGTTCGGCCTCCAGCGTCGTATCGTCGAACATGGTCACCGTGATCTTGTCGGCGCCCTCGATGACGTGGTTGTTGGTGACCACCAGGCCGCTCGGATCGATGATGAAACCGGAGCCCAGCGACGTCGCCCGGCGCGGCCGGTCTTCGCCCTCGCCGCGGGGACCGAACTGGTCGAAGAAATCGCGGAACGGCGAGCCCGGCGGGAAATCGAAGCTCGGCCCTTCCTCGGAGCGGCCGGCGACCTTCTGTGTCGTCGACACGTTCACGACGGCCGGCTGCAGGGTCTCGACGAGGTCGGCGAAACTCTCGCCGGGGCCGCGGGCGTCCGCCGTGCCCGGAAGCCAGATGATGAGGGATGCCGCAAGGGGCAGCGCCAGCAGCCAGCGAAACGTCTTGTCCGCCACGTCCAGGCGCAGGGTCTGAATCATACGCATCACGCAGTGTTCTCCAAGTGTCAGTGGTCCCGGGCCGTCCTTGCCGTACGGGGTCGTGGCCCGGAAACCGTCTTCAGCCGATTTGGTGTCGGCCCGCGCCGGTTTCAACCGCGGCGCCGTTGCCGATAATATCGGTCAAATGCTTAACATAATGTGGTCACAATATGGCGAGACGGCGAAAAAAGCCAATTCGGGCTACCCGCGGACCAGCCAGATGACCAGTACGCCAGCCGCCGCGGCCGCCAGCCCGACCGCGCGAAAGGTCGATGGCGGCAGCTGCTGCGCCAGGGCCATGATCCGCCGTACGCCGTCCGGAAACAGCGCCAGGATCGTGCCTTCGATTAACAGATACAGGCCCAGCGCGGCCAGCAGGAGCTCGCCGAAGCCGCCATCCATGTCGGGTGCGCCCGGCCCGCCGCGCCGTCTGTGCCCTTATTTTACCGTTTCCTGTCCGAAGAAGCGGAAGAAGTCGCTTTCGGGCGTCAGCACCATGGTCGTGCTTTCGCCACCCAGGCCCTTCCTGTACTCCTGCATCGACTTGTAGAAATCGAAAAAGTCCGGGTCCCTGCCGTAGGCGTCGGCGAGGATACGGTTGCGCTGGCCTTCGCCCTCGCCGCGCAGGATTTCGGCCATGCGCTCCGCGTCGGCGATCAACACGGTGCGTTCACGGTCCGCGGTGGCAACGATCTTCTTCGCCGCTTCCGCGCCCTCCGCACGGATCCGGCTGGCCTTGCGTTGCTGGTCGCTCTTCATGCGATTGAACGTGTTCTCGCTGATCTCGGGCGGCAGGTCGGTGCGGCCGATGCGGACGTCGACCACCTCGATCCCGAAGGATTGCGCCTGTTCCTCGACTTCCTGGCCGATCTTCACCATGATGTCGTCGCGCCGGTCCGAAAGCAGCTCGCCCAGCGAAACGTTGGCGATCTCGCGCTGCAGGCCGGCGCGCACAAGCTTGCTGAAGCGGTCCTCGAGGATGCTGTACGACCGCACACGCTGGAAAAACACCAGCGGATCGACGATGCGGTAGCGCGCATAGGCGTCGACCTCGATCGTCTTCTGGTCGGTGAGCAACTGTTTTACCGGCGCCGGATCCAGATCGAGAATCCGTTTTTCATACAATACGACCTCGTCCGCGAACGGCAGCTTGAAATACAGGCCGGGCTCCTGAACCGTTTTCTCTATTTCACCGAACCTCAGGACGATCGCCTGCTCGGTCTGGTCGACCGTATACGCCACGCTGTACCAGCCGACCACCGCCACAATCAGACCGGCAATCAGCAAGCCGCCAATATATTTACCCATGTTCCGCACCTCCTGCTAATTCGTTGCCGGACGGGCGGCACCGCGCCGGGTCTGGATCTCGGGCAGCGGCAGATAGGGGACGACACCCGAACCGCCGGCCTTGGAATCGATAATCACCTTGTCCGCCGAGCCGAAGATTTCGCCGATCGCCTCGAGATACATCCGCCGGCGGGTTACCTCGGGGGCCACCCGATAGGCGTCGTAAACCGACAGGAAGCGCTGCGCCTCACCCTCGGCCTCGCTGATCTGCTGCTGCTTGTAGCCTTCGGCCTGCTGGATCATCCGCTGGGCGTCGCCGCGCGCTTCCGGCACGATCTTGTTTGCATAGGCCTGCGCATCGAACTCGGCCTTTTCCCTGTCCTGTTCGGCGCGCTGCAGATCGTCGAATGCATCCACCACCTGGGACGGTGGCCGCGCCTTCTGGATCTGCACGTCCTCGATGATGATCCCGACGTCGTATTCATCCAGGATCGCCTGCAACAGGTCGAGCGTCTTGTCCTGGACGGCGCCGCGGCCCTCGCCGACGGCATCGATGAAGACGGTCTGGCCGACGACTTCGCGCATCGCGCTTTCAGCGGCGACCTTCACGGTTCCCTCGGGGTTGCGGATGTTGAACAGGAACTTCGCGGCATCGCCGATGCGCCAGGCGATACGGACCTCGATATCGGCGATGTTCTGGTCGCCGGTCAGCATCAGGCTTTCCCGCAGATTGGCCTGCGTCGAACCGCGCCGGCGCCCCGAATCGTCTCCGCTGTTGAACCCGATGTCGAGACGGTTCGATTTCTGCACGTTGACGATCTCGGTCCTGCCGACGGGGGCGGGCCAGTTGATATGCGGCCCCGGGCCCGTCTCCAGGCCGTCCCACTCGCCGAAGGCCAGTTCGAGCCCGCGCTCGCCTTCCTGGACGAAATAGATGCCCGTCCATGCGGCCCAGAGGCCGACCGCCAGCAAAATCAAGACGGGAAAGAGCTTGCCGATCCCACCGCCGCCGGGGACGAATCGCTTCGCCTTTTCCTGCGTGCGCCGCAGCAATTCTTCGATATCGGGGGGCTGCTGGCCGCTGCCGCCGCCGCCCCAGGGGCCCTTGCCGCCGCCGCTTCCGCCGCCGCCCCAGGGGCCGCCGCCGTTCTGATTTGACCAAGGCATGTCCGTTGCTTCTCTGTTGCGCCCGCCCAGGCGGGCCGAAAAATAATTCCAAACGAATCTGTGGTCGGGGGGTTTTCATCCGCCGATGCAGTGACATATATGCTACCGGACCCGCCGGCGCAAACCCACCCGGGCTTCGGCGGGCAGTTTTTTTAGGCATCTGGAGGATTTTTCGGGCATGGCGCAGGTAACCGAAGAGCGGATTCTCGACGCGCTGAAGGCGGTCAAGGATCCCGACAACGGGCAGGACGTGGTCACGGCGGGCATGGTCTCGGGCCTGGTGATCAAGGACGGCAACGTCGCGTTCGCGCTGGAGGTCGACCCGCAGCGCGGACCCAACCTGGAGCCGATGCGCAAGGAGGCCGAGAAGACCGTCCATGCGCTGGACGGCGTGCTGTCGGTCAGCGTCGTGCTCACCGCCGAGGCGGCGGGGCAACCGCAGGGGCGGCCGAACGGCGGCCATGAGGGCCACGCCGGCGGACAGTCGGTCGGCCGCGGCGACGGCAAGGGCATGATCCCCGACCTTCCCGGCGTCAAACACGTGATCGCGGTCGCCAGCGGCAAGGGCGGCGTCGGCAAGTCGACGGTCTCGGCCAACCTCGCTCTGGCGCTGGCCGCCGACGGGCACAAGGTCGGCATGATGGACGCCGACATCTACGGCCCCTCGCAGCCGCGCATGCTGGGCATCGCCGGCCAGCCGCAGACCAAGGACGGCGAGACCCTGGAGCCGATGGAGAACTACGGCGTCAAGATGATGTCGATGGGCCTGCTGATCCCCGAGGACACGCCGATGATCTGGCGCGGCCCGATGGTGATGAGCGCGATCCAGCAGCTCTTGCGCGACGTCAACTGGGGCGAGCGCGACGTGCTGGTGGTCGACATGCCGCCGGGCACGGGCGACGCGCAGCTCACGATGGCGCAGCAGGTGCCGCTGGCCGGCGCGGTGATCGTCTCGACGCCGCAGGACATCGCCCTGCTGGACGCCCGCAAGGGCCTCAACATGTTCCGTAAAGTGGAGGTGCCGGTGCTCGGCATCATCGAGAACATGAGCTATTTCTCGTGCCCGAACTGCGGCCACCGCACCGAGGTGTTCAGCCACGGCGGCGCCAACAAGGAGGCCGAGCGCCTGGGCGTCGACTTCCTCGGCGAGATCCCGCTCGACATCGAGATCCGCGAGACCTCGGACGGCGGCCACCCGATCGTGGTCAGCAAGCCCGACAGCGAGAACGCCAAGGTGTTCCGCCAGATCGGCGCCCGCGTCTGGGACAAGCTCGAACAGGCCGGCGCCGGCGCCAAGGCAATGCCGAAGATCGTGGTGCAGTAAGCAACATTGGAGTCACGCTCCCCGCGGAGCGGGCTGGCTACGGGGGCAGGGTGCGGATTTCAATCCGCGCCCCGTGGCGCTCCGCGGATGGTGGGGCGTAGCGAGCCGACCTGGGCCGCACCCCGTCGCTCAGTACATCACGGTATCGTCATTGCGAGCGCAGCGAAGCAATCCAGTCTTCCGGATATTCTGGATTGCCGCGGCGCTGCGCGCCTCGCAATGACGAATTTCCTGCCCGGTGACGAGATTATCACCTACCCGCCATAGCTTCGGAAATCTATCCGGAGACGACGCCGCATTCATCCCCACGGCTCGCGCGCCGCGGCTTTGCACGCCTCACGTGGCGTCCGGGGACGCGGGAACAGCTGGGTGAAGAGCGGGATGGCGCCGATCGACATCATCACGGCCGAGACGCCGAACACCCCCAGCAGAGCGTCGTCGAGCGGCAGGACGGCGGCGCTGAACACCGCCGCGAGGCGCCCGACCAGCGCGGCAATCCCGTCGAGGATCGCAAGCGCGAGGCCGAGCTTGCGCCACGGGAAGGCGCCTTCCGCCTGCCAGCTGCGCGGCCCGAGTGCCAGCGTCACGCCAAGGATCCCGCCCAGCGCCGCGACCAGGGCGACCCGGTCCGGGTAGACGAAGATGAACAGCACGGACGCCGCGAGGCTGCCTGCGAACAGGTTCGCGAGCCGGATCAGCTGAATCCGCCAGAAACCCGGCCCGGCCAGTGGGACGCCCGAGTCTTCGTCGGTCTTGTTCACACCAAATCTCCCCTTTGGTCGGTGCATTGTCGCCAATTATGGTTGCGCAAAGGTTAAGATCGGCGCGCGGCCCGGTAGCAGCCCGTGGGTCAGAGTCTCGCAAAC
>CAJICD010000318.1_pt1 | contig 16026 bp, 13 predicted proteins | sample 9199521 | NCBI WGS metagenome assembly CAJICD01 (sample SAMEA7708321, study PRJEB35096) | sediment metagenome | biome: marine neritic benthic zone biome [ENVO:01000025]; feature: sediment [ENVO:00002007]; material: shallow marine sediment [ENVO:03000034] sea grass bed [ENVO_01000059] ...
CTGGACGGGCGCCGCCGGCGCGACCGGCGCCTCTTCCATGATGGAGCGGGACTCGTTGCGGTTTGACGCGAGGATCGCCAGGGTCATGCTGGTCACGAAGAACGCGACGGCCAGCACCGCGGTGGTCCGGGTCAAGAGGTTGGCGCTGCCGCGAACGCTCACAAGGCCGCCACCCCCGCCGCCGCCGATGCCGAGACCGCCGCCCTCGCTGCGCTGCAGCAGCACCGTGATGATCAGTGCAAGGATCACCAGCAGATGAATGACGAGCAATATGGATTCCATCGAACGTACCCGGGACAGCGGTTTCGAGAAACGCGTGCCGATCGGGTCTCCGAGTGCGGCCGCGCGGCCGCGGCTTATGTAGCGACTAATCGAGCCAATTGCCAGTCCGGATTTTCCGTCCGGCCGCCGTCAGGGACAACTTGCCGCGATGGCGAGGAAATCCTCTGCATTCAGGCTGGCGCCGCCGATCAGGCCGCCGTCGACGCCGTCGATCGCAAGCAGCTCCCCGGCGTTGGACGGCTTCATGGAGCCCCCGTAAAGAATCCGCATTCCGTCGCCTGCCTCGGTCCCGAACCGCGCGACGAATCGGGAACGGATGTGCGCATGCACCTCGGCAACGTCCCCCGGCGTCGGCGTGCGGCCGGTGCCGATGGCCCAGACCGGCTCGTAGGCGATCACGGTGTTGCCGGGCGTCACGCCGTCCGGCAGTGAGCCCTCGAGCTGGGCGGTGATTCGCTCCAGCGTTCGCCCGGCATCGCGCTCCTCCAGCGTCTCGCCGACGCAGACGATGGCGACCAGTCCGGCCGCATGCGCCGCCCCGGTCTTGGAACGGACGAGACCGTCGCCCTCGCCATGGTCGGCGCGGCGCTCGGAGTGGCCGAGGATCACATGGCTGCATCCGGCGTCGGCCAGCATGGAAGCGGCGATATCGCCGGTGTGCGCGCCGGCGGTCTCGAAATGGCAATCCTGCCCGCCGAGCATGACGCCGCTCCCGGCCAGCGCCTCCGCAACCACCGGAATCAGTACGGCGGGGGGACAGACCAGCAGGTCGCAACTTTCGGCGGCGCCCGCGGCGACGGCGCCCGCGAGCGTCACGGACCCGGCCTTGAGGCCGTTCATCTTCCAGTTTCCGGCAATCAGCGGCGTTCGCCCGGTCATGTTCAAGCTCCTTCCTCGGTCCCCGATTTCCAGACAGTCCGGCGGTATCCCCATGCCTTACCACGCGTCCTCCGCCGCTGGCCATACCCCAGAGTGGCGCGCGGGTGGATTGCCTGTTGCGGTGCCCGCCCGTGCCCCTCTATTATGCCGCGCCGCGCGCGGAGTACCGCGCATTTCACATGTTTGCTTCCGGATTCAGCCATGCTTCAGCAGCTTCGTTCCTCCGCCGCCAGCCTCGTCGCCAAGCTCCTCGTGGTCTTGCTGATCATCAGCTTCGCGGCGTGGGGCGTCACCGACTACATCACCCAGGACCAGCAGGACGACAGCATCGCGACCATCGGTGATACAGTGATCTCCGGCAGCGAACTCTCGGACGCGTTTCAGCGCGAATTGCGACGGTTCCAGGCGCAGGGCATCGAACTGACGGCGGAACAGGCCCGCAACCTGGGGCTTCTCGACCAGGTGCTGGACCGGCTGATCGCGGCGCGGGTCTACGAGGCGGGCGGCGACCGGCTTGGCATGGCGGTCGGCATCGATACCGTGCGCAACGTGATTGCGGAGGAGCGGTCCTTCTTCGACGAGTCCGGACGGTTCAGCCAGTCCCGCTACGAATTCATCCTCAGGCAGTCGGGCATGTCCGAGGGGCAGTTCGTCGCCGACGTGCGCCGCGACATCCTGCGCCGCGAAATCATCAACAGCTTCGATTTCCCGGACGACGCGCCGGACGCCCTGGTGACGGCCCTGCACCGCTGGCGCGGCGAGAGGCGCGTGGCGGTCGTGGCGCCCGTTCCGGTCGACGCCACGCTCGACGTCGGCGAGCCCGATACGGCGACCCTGGAAACGCTGCACCAGGAACAGGAGGCCCGCTTCACCGCGCCGGAGCGGCGCCGCATCAGCTATATACATCTCAACCACGAGGCCGCGCTGAACGAGATCGTGGTCACCGACGAGCAGATGCGTCAGCGCTACGATGAGAACCTTGCGGCCTATACCGAACCCGAGAAAAGGACGGTGCAGCAGATGCTCCTGACCGACGAGGCGACGGCGCGCCAGGCCGCGGCGGCGCTCGGCGAAGGCCGGACCTTCGAGGCCGTGGCAAAGGATATCGCGGGGCAGGATGCGGCGGACCTCGAGCTGGGAACGTTCACGGCGATCGATTTCCCGGTCCCTGAATTCTGGGACGAGATCGCGGGGCTGGCGCAGGACGCGATTTCGGAGCCGCGCGAGTCGGCGTTCGGCTGGCATATCTTCCGGGTCACCGGGATCATCGCCGAATCGGTCACGCCGTTCGACAGCGTGCGCCAGAGAATCGAGGAAGACCTGGAAGCGGAACAATCGGCCGACGTGCTCTACAAGATGTCGACGGCGCTGGAGGACGAACTGGCCGGCGGCGCGACGCTCGAGGAGGCGGCGGCGGCGCTGACGGTTCCCCTGCGGCGGACCGAACTGATCGATATCGGCGGCGCGGGAATCGACGGCAAGCCCGCGGCAGACCTGCCCGGCGGGGATTTCCTCGACACCGCGTTCCTGACCGAAACCGGCGAATCCAGCTATGTCACGCAGTTGCCCGAGGGGGACTACTACGTGCTGCGGATCGAGGAAACCGTGCCGTCGGCCCTGCGCCCGCTCGAGGAGGTCCGTGACGAGGTCGCCGACCTCTGGAAGGCGGACCGCCGCCGCGATGCGGCCCGGGAACGCGCGCTGGCGATGGTCGCGCGGGTCGAAAGCGGCGATCCGCTGACCGAAATCGCCGCGGCCGAAGGCCTCTCTGCCAGTGAGAGCAAGCCGTTCGACCGGCGCGGCAGCGGCGCCGAATCGGCGCATATCACGCCGGTGCTGGCCAGCGATATTTTCGAGATCCGGCCCGGACAGGCGGCCATGGACGAATCGCCGGAGGGATTCACGGTGGCGCAGCTGAAGTCGATCGAACCGGCCGACCTGTCGAACCCCGGAGAGCTTGCCACCGTGCTGGCCAACCAGATGGTCGGAGACGTCCTGGTCCAGTTCAACAACGGGCTGCGCGAACAGTTCGGGGTGGTGATCGACCGGGCCGCCCTCAACCGGTTCTGAACACGCACGATGAACCTTACCCCGGCCTATGCGGATTTCAGCAGTCTTTACGCCGCCGGAAAGCCGCAGGTCGTCTCGACATCGCTGATCGCGGATCTGGAAACGCCGGTCTCCGCGATGCTCAAGCTTGCGGACGGACGCTCGAACAGTTTCCTGCTGGAGTCGGTCGAAGGCGGATCGATCCGCGGGCGCTATTCCTTCATCGGCCTGAAGCCCGATCTGATCTGGCGCTGCTTCGGCAACAGGGCGGAGCTCAACCGCAACGCGCGCTTCGACGCGGAGTCCTTCGAGCCCTGCGAAAAAGGCGCGCTCGACTCGCTACGAGCGATCCTCGACGAATCGGCGATCGATCTGCCCGACGATATGCCGCCGATGGCGGCGGGGCTGGTCGGCTACATGAGCTACGACATGGTCCGGCTGATGGAGAAGCTGCCGGACGGCAATCCCCGGGTCATCGACGTGCCGGACGGTTTGTTCGTGCGTCCGACCGTAATCGCGGTGTTCGACACCATCGAAGACATCGTCACCGTGATTACGCCGGTGCGCCCGGAAGCGGGCGTCGACGCCGACACCGCCTGGCGCGCGGCGCAGGAGAGGCTCGCCGACACCGTCGCCGATTTCGAGCGGTCCCTGCCCTACCGCCGGGAGGCGGGCGCGGTGTCGGCCGAGTTGCCGCAGCCGATCTCGAACATGACGCCGGCCGAGTTCCGGGCCATGGTCGAGGCGGCCAGGGAATACATCCTGGCCGGTGATATCTTCCAGGCGGTGCTCTCGCAACGCTTCGAGGTGCCGTTCGCGTTGCCGCCGTTCGCGCTTTACCGGTCCCTGCGGCGGCTCAACCCCTCGCCGTTCCTGTTCCATCTCGATTTCGGCGCGTTCAGCATCGTCGGCTCCAGCCCGGAAATCCTCGTGCGGCTGCGCGACGGCAAGGTCACCATCCGGCCGATCGCGGGAACCCGGCCGCGCGGCAGGGACGCCGCCGAGGACAAGGCGCTGGCGGCGGATCTTCTGGCCGATCCCAAGGAACTCGCCGAGCATCTGATGCTGCTCGACCTGGGACGCAACGATGTCGGCCGCGTCGCCAGACCCGGGACCGTCGCGGTCACCGAACAGATGACGGTCGAATACTACTCCCACGTCATGCACATCGTCTCCAACGTGGAGGGCGAGATCGCGCCGGAATTCGATGCGCTGCAGGCGCTGGCCGCCGGATTTCCGGCCGGCACGGTGTCGGGCGCGCCGAAGGTCCGCGCGATGGAGATCATCGACGAGCTGGAACCCGACCGGCGCGGTGTCTATGCCGGCTGCATCGGCTATTTCGGGGCCAATGGCGACATGGATACCTGCATCGCCCTGCGTACCGCGGTCGTCAAGGACGGCACGATGTACGTCCAGGCCGGCGGCGGGATCGTTTACGACAGCGACCCCGAGAGCGAATTCCAGGAAAGCTGCAACAAGGCCCGCGCGCTACTGCGGGCTGCCGAGGAGGCCGTCCGCTTCGCCGCCGCCGGGGGCCGCGGCTAGCAGACCTGCGGCATCGTCGCCGTATTCCAGCTTGACGATCGCGCTGACCGGCACCAGGTCGAAGCCGCGCGCCCGGGCCTCGGGGATCCACGCGGCGAGAACGTCGACGGTCACGTCGTGCGGATGGCCGATGGCGATGGCGTGGCCGCGCCGCCGCGCCACCCGCTCGAGTTCCGCCAGTTGCGCGGCGATCCTGTCGGCCTCGAGGACATTGTCGAGGAAAACCTGGCGGCTGGCATGGGGAAGGTCCATTCCACGCGCGAGCGAGGCGCCGACGGTCGTGCGGTCGGTCCGCGAATCGAGGAACATCAGGCCGCGGGCATTCATCTCCGCCAGCAGCGGCTCCAGAAGATCGGCGCGGGCCATGAATTTGCTGCCCATGTGGTTGTTGACGCCGACATAGCCGTCGAAGCGCGACAGCGCCCAGCGGAAGCGCCGCATGATCTCGTCCCCGTCCAGCGACGTCAGCAGCGCGTTGGGCCCCGGATCCACTGCCGTGCTGCTGGCCTCCATCGGGATATGGAGCAGCAGTTCATGGCCGCTCTCGCGCGCCCGGCGGGCCTGCCGGTCCAGGTTCCGGCCATACGGAATGAAGGCGATGGTGAGCGGTGGCGGCAGGTCGATCGCGCGCGCCGTCCGTGCCTGGGCGATGCCGGCATCGTCGATGACGATCGCAATCATCGGGTTCTTGCCTCGCCGCGGGCGCGGCTGCACCGCGTTGGCCAGCCACTGCGGCGCCGCCGGTGCGGACGGCCGCGCGTCGTGCGCGGGCGGCACCGGAACGGACGGCCCGTCCGGCGGAATGAGGGCGAGTTCCCGATCCACGTTCTCCGGGATATCGAGAAGCGGCAATGCCGCCGCGACGTTCTCGTTCTCATCGCCCGGGGCGACCGCCGTCGCCGGGTCCTGCGGCGCCAGCGCCACGACGGGCGCAGGGTCCGTAACACCGTCCGACGGGCCGGGCAACGTTGGCGGAAGCTCCGCCTCGGCGTCCGCGGCTTGGTCATCCCGTTCGGCCGGAGCGACCCAATCCTCCAACAGCCGGCCCCAGCCACGCTCAGACAATTCCGCGACGGACGCTGAATTCCGTTCGTCCTTTCTCAATTCGCTTGCGAGCAGCACGACGAGGCCGGCGGCGATGATGATTGCCGCGCCGACCGTGGCGCCGAACACCACCGGATCGCCGCCCGGAACGTCCGGAAGCCGAATGCCGGCGACGACGCGCCGCACCCGGCGGCCCGTCCGGCGCATCGCGGCGACGGCCTGCGCCAACTGTCCGCGTACGACCGACAGCCCCGCCATCGGCAGGGCCCAGGCAAGCGCCCGTCCCACGGACCACAGGCCCGACGCGAGTGCCCATCCCGCGGACAACACGGCGCGTGCAATGGTCCGTCCCGTGCACAGCAAGGCCCGGGAATGCCGCCCTGCCGCCGACGCCATGGCGCCAAGCGCCGACTGCGCGGCGCGCGCCCGTCCGGCAACCCGCCGGTATCCGGCGGCGAAGGGTATCGATTTGAGTTTTGCGAACGCGCTGCGGGCGAATCCGATCAGGCCGTGCCCGACCGCCGCTGCCATCGCGGCGAGTCGAACGGCCAGAGCGTAGGACCCTGGACGGGTACGACGCGCCGGTGCAGCCGACGCAACGCTCCGGCGCCGGCGGGCCGCGCGGCGCCCGGAATTCGACCTGGGGGCATTGATATGCCGCATCACTCCCTCGGATTTCCCGCGTTTCACAGGGTAACCGGGAAAGCGTTACGCGCCAACTGTTTCGAAATCGTTGAGATCTTGTGATTTTTCCGGGGCGAGCGCCTCACGCATCCGCGGTCTCCCCGGCCAGGCCTTCCAGGATCGGGCAGTCGGGCCGGTCATCGCCGTGACAGCGGTGCGTGAGGTCCAGCAACGTGTCGCGCATGCGCTGGAGTTCGCCAATCTTGCGGTCGACGGCCTCGACATGGGACATCGCAAGCGCCTTTACGTCGGCGCTTGCCCGCCCCTGATCGCGCCACAGGTCCAGCAGCATAGACACGTCCTTGACGCTGAATCCCAGATTCCGCGCCTGATGGATGAAGCGAAGGGTCGCCACGTCCTTGTCGCCATAGGTCCGGTAACCGCTCTCGGTCCGGCTGGCCGGCGCAATCAGGCCAATGCTCTCATAGTAGCGGATAGTCTTGGCGCTGATTTTGGATTGTTTCGCCGCTTGTCCAATATTCATCCAACCTCTCCGTTTTTCTAATTAATCTGTTGTTATTACGTTTATTTTTGAGATGATTTTGCTTTCCACCTGCGCAGCATCAGTGCATTGCTGACGACGCTCACGCTGCTGAACGCCATGGCCGCGCCGGCGATGATCGGGCTGAGATAGCCCAGCGCCGCCAGCGGTATGCCGATGACGTTGTAGATGAACGCCCAGAACAGGTTCTGATAGATCTTGCGGCCGGTGGCGCGGCTGACGTCGATGGCGTCGGCCGCGAGTCGCGGATCCGACCGCATCAGCGTCACGCCCGCCGTCTCCATGGCAATGTCGGTGCCGCTGCCCATGGCAAGGCCGATATCCGCGGCGGCAAGGGCCGGCGCATCGTTGACCCCGTCGCCGACCATGGCGACCACCCTGCCCTTCGCGCGCAGCCGCTCGACCACGGCGGCCTTGTCCTCCGGCAGCACTTCGGCTTCGACATCGTCCATCCCGAGTCGTCTTGCGATCGCCGCGGCGGTACGCGCGTTGTCGCCGGTCAGCATCATTACGGCGATGCGGCGGTCGTGCAGGATATCCAGGGCTTCGATGGCTTCTGGACGCACCTGGTCAGCAACGGCAATGACGCCAAGCGGCTGCTTGCCGCCGTCCGCCACCCACATGACCGTCTTGCCGTCCTCCTCGAGCCGGGCCACGGTGTCCTCCAGCGGACCGGTATCGGTGCCGGCCTCGGCCATCAGGCCGCGATTGCCGATCCACAGGCCGCTGCCATCGACTCGCGCGGTCAGGCCGCGGCCGCCGATCCGGCTGAAACTCTCGACCGCGGACAACCCGCGCCCGCGCGCCGCCGCCTCGGCCAGCACCGCCTTGGCCAGCGGATGTTCGCTGCCCTGCTGCGCCGACGCCGCAAGGCGCAGCAATGTTGACTCGTCGACACCCTCGGCCGGAACGACGTCGGTCACGTCCGGCCGGCCGACGGTCAGCGTCCCGGTCTTGTCGAACACGATGGTATCGACAGCGCCGGCCCGCTCCAGCGCCTCGACGTCCTTGATCAGGATGCCCGCGCCCGCGGCGGCCCCGGTGCCGGCCATGATTGCTGTCGGTGTCGCGAGTCCGAGGGCACAGGGGCACGCGATCACCAGCACCGAGACCGCGGCGATGATGCTCTCCTCCATGGTGCCGCCGGACAGCAGCCAGCCGATCCAGGCGATCAGCGCAATCGCGACGACGACCGGCACAAAGACGTTGGTGACCTTGTCGACCAAACGCTGTACCGGCGGTTTCGCCGCCTGTGCGCTTTCGATGAGCGCGATGATGCGCTCCAGCATCGATTCCTTGCCCACGGTCGTCGTCTCGATGCGCATCAACCCATCGCCGTTGACGCTGCCGCCGGTGACACGGTCGCCCGGCGCCTTGTGGACGGGGATGCTCTCGCCGGTCAGCAGCGACTCGTCGACGGCGCTCTCGCCGCTCAAAACGGCGCCATCGACCGGAATCCGGTCGCCGGGCCGCACCACGACGATCTCGCCGGTCCTTACCGCAGCCGCGGAGACCGTCACCACGGCGCCGTCACGTTCCACATGCGCCTGTTCGGGCCGCAGTTTCATGAGCTGGCGGATTGCCGCCGAGGTGCCGCGCCGGGCCCTGGCTTCGAGCCACTTGCCCAGCTTGACCAGGGTGATGATGACGGCGGCCGCCTCGAAATACAGATGCGCCTCGACGCCCGGCGTCGCGAATAAAAGATTATAGACACTGAGCCCGAAGGCGGCGCTGGTGCCGAGCGCGACCAGCAGATCCATCGTGCCGGTCAGCGATTTCAGGGCCTTCCAGGCGCCGACATAGAAGTTCCACCCGATGCCGAACTGTACGATGGCGCCAATACCGAGTTGCCACAGGCCGGGCAGCGCGAAGTCGACCCCTGCCAGATGCCCGAACATCGGCACCACAAGCGGCAGCGACAGCAGCGCCGCGGCCAGCACCACCAGCATCTCGCGACGGTCGGCGGCTCTTTCCGCCTCTTCCGCCGGCGCCCCGCCATCCGATATGCTGGCGCCGTAACCTGCGCCCTCGACGACCGTAACCAGTTCGGAAGCCTCGACACCGACCGCCGTAATCCGCGCCGATTCAGTGCCAAGGTTGACGCTGGCGTCCAGCACGCCCGGCACGCCCCTGAGCGCGCGCTCGACATGCCCGACGCAGGCGGCACAGGTCATGCCGGTGACCGACAGGGTGATCTCGCTCTTGGTCACGCCATATCCCGCGTCTTCGACGGCGCGAGCCAGCGTGCCGACGTCGACACCGTCGGCGAAGTCGACATCGGCCTGCTCGGTGCCCAGGTTCACGGTTGCCCCGGCAACCCCGGGCACCGCCTTCAGCGCCCGTTCGACGTGACCGACGCAGGCGCTGCAGGTCATGCCCTCGACCTTCAGCCGCGCGTGGCCTGTCGCCTCCGCCGTCGCGATATCCCCGGCCGCATGGGCCGCATCCGCCGTCATGGCGCGCTCCTTTTCAATGTCGGAGATGTCTTCAGGCGGCCTGCGCGGTATAGCCCGCCGCCTCGACCACGCCGATCAGCCTTGACGCGTCGGTTTCGGCGCCGAACCGGATTTCGGCACTGCCGGAGTCCAGGTCGACCTTCGCCTCATGCACCCCGGACGCCTCGTCAAGCGCCTTCTGGACCCGGGCGACGCAATGGCCGCAGGTCATGCCTTCGACTTTGAGAACGATTGAATTTTCCGCCGGTCCGCTCATATCCGTATCCCTTCCTCGCAACGAAATCCATCTGTCGACGGTACAGATAAGGGTTCCAGATACTGGAAGGTCAACGGCAAACTTTCCCAAAACTGGAAACTTTTTGGAATCGGAGCCGGTGCGCCGCTTCCGTTGTCGGCAGAACGTTGTTATAAAGCACCCGCTGCACGCTTTGGCGGACAGCGCCAAAGGATTGATATGTTTCTGCTAATCGACAATTACGACAGCTTCACCTACAACCTCGTCCACTTCCTGGGCGAGCTTGGCGCCGAGGTGACCGTGCGTCGAAACGACGCGATATCGGTCGACGAGGCGCTGGCGCTGCGGCCCCAAGGCATCGTGATTTCGCCGGGGCCGTGCGATCCGGACCGGGCCGGCATCTGCCTGGACCTGGTGAAGGCGGCCGCCGGCAAGCTGCCGCTGTTCGGCGTGTGCCTCGGGATGCAGGCGATCGGCCAGGCCTTCGGCGGCAGGATCGAGCGCGCGCCGCTGCCGATGCACGGCAAGGTCAGTCAGATCCGCCACCATGGCAAGGGCGTCTTCGCCGGCCTGCCGAATCCCTTCACAGCGACGCGATACCATTCGCTGATCGTCGCCCGCGATGGCCTGCCGGACTGTTTCGAGATCACGGCGGAGACCGAGGACGGTGTGGTCATGGGCCTCCAGCACAGGGACCTGCCGGTGCACGGCGTGCAGTTCCACCCCGAAAGCATCGCCACCGAGCACGGCCACGAGCTGCTGGCGAACTTCCTTGAACTGGCGGGGCACGAAACCGTTCCGGCGTAATACGTTTCCGGGTGGGGTTTGGTTGGCCCGACCGATTGTCCGTTCCCGGCCGGCACTCCCATGTCGCTGTAATCAAGCGTCGCCTGCTGGCCAGTCCTTATGGTGTCGACCCGCCCCCGGGTGGTCCGAAAAATCGGGGAGAGTGGACATCAGGATCATACCCGACCGCATTCCGCTCAAGGCTGCCGAACCGATCCTCTCGGCGCGCCCGGAAGATTCATCCGAAATGGTCGCATCGATCGACTTGGTTAATGATTCCTCAATTCTACTCCCGCTATGTTCAGCCCGGAGCGACCGGGGAGCGGTTTCAGCTTGGGAGGGAGTTTGGCATGAGATTCAGGCAGGTTTGTCGATTGGGTTTGGCGACGGTTCCAGGCCTTTTCGCGGCGTGGAGTGTTGCTCAGGCTGGCGAACCGCATCCGTTTCTGGCCGAAACGAACGAAGCTCTGGCGGCAACTGGCGCGGTTTACCGTGCCGATCCTTTCTCCACCGGCACCGGGATCGACGCGATCCGCGGGACTATGGCGACCCGGAAGCCGGTCTCGTCCTCGGCGTTTCGCCTCAACGGCTCAGGTGACACGAATGACAGGTTTGGGGCTCTGCTGCGCCGGCTCGCCGCGTGGCGGGCCAGGAGGGATACCGGTATCTCTGTCATGACGCAAAACCAGTATCTCGGCGCCGACCTCGCGCCACTCCTGGGGGCGCCGGACGAAGCGGCGTTCAACGCCGCCGTGGTGGCGGCGCTCCAGCGGATCGCCGACAACGAATTCCCGCGGCGCGCAGAACGTCTGGCCCAATTGATCGCAACACAGCGGCCGCACCTGGTCGGCCTGCAGGAGGTCTGGTCCTTCCAGTGCATTGACCTTGTCGTCCCCGCCCCCGGACTCGGCTGCGACGATCCGTCGATCGCCGGCGCCTTCAACGACCACCTGAGCGAAACGCTGTCGGCGTTCGCCGCCCGGGGAGCGATCTACCACGCTGTCGCCACGGTCGAGAACCTGGACCTCCGGGACGTTCAGGCGCCAGGCCTGCCGCCCGGCGTGCCGTTCCGGATCAACGGCGTGCCGGCCCTGCTGGTCGCGCTGGACCGGGATGTCATCCTGGCGCGAAACGATGTCGTCGCGGGCGGCCCGGTAACCCCGGTCGCCTTTGCTTGCGGCCGGCCCGCGGCGAACGGATGTAACTATCAGGCGTTCCTCGAGGTGGAGACGCCGGCCGGACCGCTCGCGATCGAGCGGGGCTTCGTTGCGGTCGACGCGACCGTCAACAGCAGGGACTACCGTTTCGTCAACACCCATCTCGAGGTCCGCACGCCCGACCCGACCGACCCGCTGTCCAGCTTCTTCCAGGCGGCCCAGGCGGCCGAGTTGATCGAGACGCTGGAGCTGACCACGCCGGCGGATCGTACGCTGATCGTGGCCGGCGACATCAATTCATCCCCGGAAAACCTCGGCGTTCCCGGCCCGTTACCGCTGCCGGAGCCGTTCGACGAAGGCATCGTGACGCCCTATACGCAGCTCGTGTACAGCGGTTACGTCGACATCTGGACGTTGCGGCCGGAGCCGGCCGACGGCGCCACCTGCTGCCAGTTGCCCGACCTGTCCAACATGGCAAGCCTGCTGGACAGGCGGATCGACATGGTCTTCGCGCGCGACGTGCCGACCGCGGTCAGGCACGCCGCGGTGGTGGGCGATCGGATCTCCGACAAGACGCCGCCGCCCGGGCCGGCCCTGTGGCCTTCCGATCATGGCAGCGTCACGGCCGGAATCTTGTTCTGACGCCGCAACGGCACCCGGCCAACAGCCCTGGATGCCCGCTTGCGGTCGGGCGCCGGCATTCCGGCCGCGGCGCAAACCCCGTCTAAGCCCGCCCGCAAAGTTTTGTGGCCCACCCCCCGCCACGCCTGTTATATCAGGCATTACGACGGGACATCGGGGCACCTTATGACAGGCGATATCGAGGATTTCAGGAACCTGCTCGGCAAGGTCGCCGACGGCGAATCGCTGAGCGAGGCGGAGTCGGAGCGCGCCTTTGACATCATGATGTCGGGCGACGCCACGCCCTCGCAGATGGGCGCCTTCCTGATGGCGCTGCGGGTGCGCGGCGAGACGGTCGCCGAGATCACCGGCGCCGTCCGGGTGATGCGCGCCAAGGCGGTGCACGTGACCGCGCCCGAGGGCGCGATGGATATCGTCGGCACCGGCGGCGATGCATCCGGCACCTACAATGTTTCCACGGCGACCGCGCTGGTCGTCGCCGGCTGCGGCGTGCCGGTGGCCAAGCACGGCAACCGCGCCGCCTCGTCGAAATCCGGCTCGGCCGACGTGCTCTCGGCGCTGGGGGTCGATATCGAGGCCGATTTCGGGAAGGTCGAGCAGGCGATGGCTGAGGCCAATATCGGTTTCCTGATGGCGCAGCGGCATCACGGGGCGATGCGGAATGTAGGTCCGACGCGTGTCGAACTAGGCACCAGGACTATTTTCAACATCCTCGGGCCGCTGTCGAACCCCGCCGACGTGAAACGCCTGCTGGTCGGCTGCTTCTCGCGCCACTGGCTCGAGCCGATGGCGGAGGTTCTCGGCAAGCTCGGCGCCGAGCGGGTCTGGGTCATGCATGGCAGCGACGGCCTGGACGAGTTGACCACGACGGGTGTCAGCTACGTCACCGAATACAGGGACGGCGCGATCTCGGCGCTGGAAGTCACGCCCGCCGACGCCGGCATCGCCGAGGCCCGCCCCGAGGATCTCAAGGGCGGCACGCCGGAGGAGAACGCCGCCGCCCTGCGCGCGCTGCTGGACGGCGAGCACGGCGCCTATCGCGATATCGTCGTCTACAACGCGGCGGCGGCGCTGCTGGTGGCCGGCAAGGCCTCGGATCTGCACGAGGGCGCCGGACTGGCAGTCGAAGCGATCGATTCCGGCAAGGCGAAGGCGGCGCTCGACAAGCTGGTCGCGATCGCCGGGCTGCAAGCGAAATAGAGATGAGCGACGTCCTCGCCCGCATCTGCGCAGACAAGCGCAAGCATATCGCGGCGGCGCGACGGGCTGTTTCCCAATCCGAGATCGAGGCGCGCGCCGCCGCCGCCTCCCCGCCCCGCGGCTTCGCGCGGCAGCTGGCGGATGCTGTCGCCGCCGGCCGCTACGGGTTGATTGCCGAAATCAAGAAGGCGTCTCCCAGCAAGGGGCTGATCCGGGAGGATTTCGATCCCCCTGCCCTCGCCCGGGCCTATGAGGCGGGCGGTGCGTCCTGCCTGTCGGTGCTGACGGACATGCCCTATTTCCGGGGCCGTGACGCTTACCTTGTCGCGGCGCGCGCGGCGGTGGAGTTGCCGGTGCTGCGCAAGGATTTCATGCTGGAATCGTACCAGATCCATGAATCCCGGGCGCTCGGCGCCGACTGCATCCTGCTGATCATGGCGGCGCTGGAGGATGGCCAGGCAGCGGAGCTGGAAGCGTTGGCGCACGAACTCGGCATGGATGTCCTGGTGGAGGTGCACGATGCGGTCGAAATGGAGCGGGCGCTGAAACTGGGATCCCGCCTGCTCGGCGTCAACAACCGCAATCTCAAGACGCTGAAGGTCGACATCGCGACCACAGAGGCGCTGGCGCCGATGGTCCCGGCCGGCCGCATGCTGGTCTGCGAGAGCGGCCTGTATACCCCGGCGGACCTCGCCCGCATGGCGGGGGCCGGCGCGCGGTGTTTCCTGATCGGCGAGTCGCTGATGCGCCAGCAGGACGTGGCCGCGGCGACGGCGGCGCTGCTGGCCGACCCGGTCCCGGCCTGACGACGGAGAGCGAGAGCGATGGCGGAATTCACCCATTTCGACAAGCAGGGCAAGGCGGCGATGGTCGACGTCTCCGACAAGGACGTGACCGAGCGCACGGCCACCGCCGCCGGCAGCGTCGTCATGCAGCCGGAGACGATCCGCATGATCGCCGAGGGCGGCGTAAGCAAGGGCGACGTGCTGTCGGTGGCGCGCCTCGCCGGGATCATGGGCGCCAAACGCACCCCCGACCTCATTCCCCTGTGCCATCCCCTTGCCCTAACCTCGGTCAAGGTCGACCTGACGGTGGACGAGGCCCGCAACGCGGTGGATATCGAGGCGACCTGCAAGCTCAAGGGCCGCACCGGCGTCGAGATGGAGGCGCTGACCGCCGTCTCGGTCGCCGCGCTCACCATCTACGACATGTGCAAGGCGGTCGACAGGGGCATGCGGATCGTCGATGTCCGCCTGATCCACAAGGCCGGCGGCAAGTCCGGGGAATACAAGGCTGGATGATGCTGTCCGTCGAACAGGCGCTGGAGCGCATTCTCGAAACACTGCATCCCCTGCCCGCCGAGCAGGTCGCCGTGGCCGACGCGCTGGGCCGGGTGCTGGCGGTGGACGTGGCGGCGCGGCGCACCCAGCCGCCGGCGGCGGTCTCGGCCATGGATGGCTATGCGGTCCGGGCGGCGGACGTGAAAAGCGTTCCGGCGACGCTGAAAATCATCGGCGAGGCGCCGGCGGGCGATATGTTCGCGGGCACGGTCGGCGCCGGCGAAACGGTGCGGATCTTCACCGGCGGGCTCGTGCCCGACGGCGCGGACGCTATCGTCATCCAGGAGAACACCGAGGCCGGCGACGGCACGGTCACGGTTCTGGAGAGCGTCGCCGACGGTGCGTTCGTTCGCCCGGCCGGCCTCGACTTCACCGAGGGCCAGGTGCGGCTGAAGGCGGGCCGCGCGCTGACCGCCCGCGATGTCGGCCTTGCCGCGGCGATGAACGTGCCCTGGCTGATGGTGCGCCGGCGCCCGCGCGTCGCCATTCTGGTCACCGGCGATGAGATCGTCATGCCCGGCGACCCGATCGGCCCGAGCCAGATCGTCAGCTCCAACAGCATCGCGCTCGCAGCCGCGATCCGCGTGTTCGGCGGCGAGCCGTGCATGCTCGGCATCGCACCGGACGACCGCGACGCGCTGGCCGCCATGGCGTCGGGCGCGGCCGGCGCCGACCTGCTGCTGACCAGCGGCGGGGCGTCGGTCGGCGACCACGACCTGGTGCAGAGCGTGCTCGGCGAGATCGGCTTCGAACTGGGATTCTGGAAGATCGCGATGCGCCCGGGCAAGCCGCTGATCTTCGGCCATGTCGGCGACACGCCGGTGCTCGGCCTGCCCGGTAACCCGGTTTCGGCACTGGTCTGCGCCATGGTCTATCTGCGGCCGGCACTCGCCCGGATGCTCGGCGCCGACGAGGCCGAAGCGGCGCCGCGCCTGACGGCATGCTTGACCGAACCGCTGGGCGAGAACGACGAACGCCAGGATTACCTGCGCGCCAAACTCGGCAACGTTGCCGACGGCAGCCTCGTGGTGACGCCGTTCTCGAAGCAGGACAGCTCGATGCTGGCGATGCTCGCCGCGGCCGACTGCCTGATCGTCCGGGCGCCGCACGCACCGGCGCTCGACGCCGGCGCGGCCGTCGCCGTTCTGCCGATTCCCGGAAGCCTTCTTTCTTCCTGAGGAATCGCACTGGGACGCCAGATTTTCCCTTGACCGCCGGAGAGAAC
>CAJICD010000552.1_pt1 | contig 15884 bp, 11 predicted proteins | sample 9199521 | NCBI WGS metagenome assembly CAJICD01 (sample SAMEA7708321, study PRJEB35096) | sediment metagenome | biome: marine neritic benthic zone biome [ENVO:01000025]; feature: sediment [ENVO:00002007]; material: shallow marine sediment [ENVO:03000034] sea grass bed [ENVO_01000059] ...
CACATGGGAGTTCCTGGACCGCAGGCTGGCCGACGTGGCCCGCTTCGGCAAGGCGACCGGCAAATTGAAGGAACGACTTAAGGGTTTTCCCCGCACGCACCGTCCGTACAGGCGCTGAGGCAAGCTGGAAACGGCGAATGAGCCCCTCTCCCTCGCTCGCCCACGGAGAGGCCGTGCCACCGGTTCGTTGGGGGAGGGGTTTATAGCCCGCTGCGGGGTTTCAGCCTTGTGACATGGCCCATCTTGCGGCCGGGCCGGGTCTCGGCCTTGCCGTAAAGGTGGAGCCGGGCGCCGGGCTCTGCCAGGACCTCCGGCCAGGTCTCGACCTCATCGCCGATCAGGTTCTTCATCTCGGCATCGGAGTGGCGGGCGGTCGAACCCAGCGGCAGCCCGCAGACGATCCGGACCAGCTGCTCGAACTGGCTGGTATCGCAGGCATCGATGGTCCAGTGCCCGGAGTTGTGCGGCCGTGGCGCCAACTCGTTGACCAGGACGCCGTCTTCCCGGGTGACGAACATCTCCACCCCCATCACGCCGACGAGTTCGATCTCCGCCGCGATATGCCGGGCGATTTCCTCCGCCTTCGCCGCGACGGCGGGCGAGACCTCCGCCGGGGCGATCGTGGTGTCGAGAATGTGGTGGACATGGCGATTCTCCACCGCGGGCCAGCTTGTCACCACCCCGTAGAGATCGCGGGCCACGATCACCGAAATCTCGCAGCGAAAATCGACCAGGCCCTCGAGGATACAGAGGTCCGCGCCGACGGATTTGAGCGCCCTGGACGTGTCGTCCCCGGGCTGCAGCGCGACCTGCCCCTTGCCGTCGTAACCGAACCGCGCGCTCTTCAGCACCGCGGGCCGGCCGATTGCGGCGTCGGCCCGCTCGAGCGTCCCAACGTCCGAAACGCCGGCCCAGGGCGCCGTGGCGACGCCGATGCGGTTCAGGAACCCCTTCTCGATCACCCGGTCCTGACAGATCTCCAGCACCCCGGCGCCGGGATACACCGGCGTTATCTCGTTGGCCCGGCTCACAGCCGCGACCGGGATGTTCTCGAATTCCAGCGTGATCACGTCGACGGCGCGCGCGAAGGCCCGCAGCGCCGCTTCATCGTCGTAGGCCGCACGCGTCGTCGCGGCGGCGACCTGCGAGGCCGGAATGTCGTCCTCCGGCGCGAAGATATGACACTTGTAGCCGAGCCGGGCCGCGGCAATGGCCGTCATGCGGCCGAGCTGGCCGCCGCCGAAGATGCCTATGGTGGCATTGGGTGGCAGCCGCCTAGTACCCACGATCGCTACTCCGTGACGCGCGGGCGCTAGTCATCCCTGGGCTCTGGCGCCACGGAATCGGTCTGTCTTTGCCGCCATTCGGCCAGCGCCCTGTCGGCGGCTTCGTCCTGCAGCGCCACGACCGAAGCGGCCAGCAGCGCCGCGTTGATGGCGCCCGCCTTGCCGATGGCCAGGGTGCCGACCGGCACGCCGCCGGGCATCTGGACGATGGACAGCAGGCTGTCCATGCCCTTCAGCGCCGCGCTTTCGACCGGCACGCCGAACACCGGCAGCGTCGTCATCGATGCCACCATGCCCGGCAGATGCGCCGCACCGCCGGCGCCCGCGATGATGACCTTGAGGCCGCGCGCCTTGGCCCCTTCCGCGTATTCGAACATGCGATGCGGCGTGCGGTGCGCGGATACGATGCGCGTTTCGTGCGCAATCCCCAGCGCCGCCAGCGTTTCCGCGGCGTGGCGCATGGTGTTCCAGTCGGACTGGCTGCCCATGATAATTCCGACGGGCGGGGCTTCGGCCATTTTCCCGGCCTCATTTTTGACGCGAACGATTGCTACAGAGGCGTTGGATTATAGGGTGCACCGCCACGGGCGCAAGACCACCGGCGGCGAGTCCGGCCGACGCAATGATCCTGACCCATATAAAATAATTGAGACAGCGTTTACAAATGGTTCTTATTTATTGTTCTATATAAATAGATAATATAGGGAAGAAAATGGGGTCCATGGTTAATAATCGGTTAACCAATTGTGATATCTTGTGAATTAATATTTCATTAACTTGAATAACATTTTGGTAAAATTGTATACTACCACACAAATTGGCCTCCCGGAATTGGGTTAGAGCCATGAAAGGAGAACCCCATGCCGTTCGAACAAGCTCTTATGATCCTGCCAAACCCGGTGCTTTCGGGCATCCTGTGGTTTGTGCTGCTGTCGGCGCTGTTATACCTCGCGCGACAGCCGGCGCACTTGGCGATACTTTCCATGACCAGAGCGATCTACCGCGGGTTCCGGATTGCCGCCCAGTCGATTCGCCGCGCCGAGGTGAATTTCTCGCTGCGCAATCGCGAGGTGCTGCTGTCGCACGGCCGCGAGCAGAAGGAACGTGTGATCGAGCGTGAGTTCGAGCGCATCGAGAACGCCGTCCGCCGCGATCTTGCCGATACCCCGGCCCTGTACCGGCGGATCAGCGAACGCATCACCAAGATCGAGGAGGACCATCTGGAGAGCACCGATGTGCCGCCCTCGCCGCCGGGCTGGGTGGACGCCGTCAAGGCGGTGGCCAAGATCGAGTCCAAGGGCGATCCGATGGTCGCCAAGATCCTCGAGGTCATCCATTCCTCGCTCGTGAAGGCGCACGCTGTCGCGACGGATGAATACCGCAAGGCGACCCAGACGCGGCACAAGTTCCTCACTTCCATGATGCCGCATGTCCGCGCGCTCGAGACGACGCTGGGCCTGAGCGACAAGAACGTTTCCGCGCTGCTCGAGAAATCCCAGGTCATCGACCGCCACATGGCCGAATACGAGGGAATCCTGAAGAAGACCGACCAGGCACAGCGCGCCCTGTCGACCTCGGCCTTCACATATTTCATGATCTCGGCAGTCGTGCTGACCATCGCCGCGTTCGGGGCCGGCATCAACTTCCGCCTGATCGCCCGGCCGATGGCGGAAATGGTGGGCGGCAACGCGATCGTTGGCGGCCTGAAGGTTTCGGAGGTCGGCGCGCTGGTCATCATCCTGCTGGAGGTCTTCACCGGCGTCTTCATGATGGAGTCGCTGCGGATCACCAACCTGTTCCCCGTGATCGCCGCGCTGAAGGACACCACGCGCATCAAGATGTTCTGGTTTCTCCTCTTCCTGCTGACCGTCTTGGCCTCCATCGAGTCGGGCCTCGCACTGATGCGTGAGATTCTGGTGCAGGACGAGCAGGCGACCAATGCCTTCCTGCGCGGCGACGTGGCCGCTGCGGCGTCGAGCGCTTCCTTCCGCTGGATCACCACTGCGGCGCAGATGGGTCTCGGCTTCTTCCTGCCCTTCGTGCTGGCGGTCGTGGCGATCCCGCTGGAGACCTTCTTCCACACGGGGCGCAACGTGTTCGGGACCGCGACCGCCGCCGGCATGCGCGGCACCGCCGCGTTCCTGCGTGTGATCGGCAGCGTTGTCCGCCATCTCGGGCTGATGCTTGTCCATCTCTACGATGTCCTTGCGGTCGTCGGTGTTGCCATCGGAACCCTGGGACGGATGGCCCGAAAGTCCGGCCAATCGGATGGCGGACGGCGGCGCGAGCCCCGATCGACCCTTGGTAAGGAGGTGCTGTAATGTTGAAGACACTGACCAGAACCGGCGCGGCCCTGGCGATCGCCCTCGGTCTGACGAGTTGCGGCGATACGAGTTCGGGCGCGCAGGGATACTACATGCTGCTGGATACCTCGGGCACCTATGCCAGGGAGTTGCAGCATGCACAGAAGGTCATCCTTGCGATCCTCACCCGGCTCGAGCCCGGCGACAGTTTCGCCGTCGCCCGCATCGACACCGGCAGCTTCAGCGAAAAGGATATCGTCGCCAAGGTGACGCTGGACGACCGGCCGAGCGTCGCCAACCAGCAGAAGCGGGTGTTCCAGGCCGATGTCGCCAAATTCATCAAGTCGGTGAAGCCGGCCCAGTATACCGACGTTACCGGCGGCATCCTGCAGGGCAGCGAATTCCTGACCGAGAAGCGTGTCGGCCGGAAGACCATCGTGATCTATTCCGACCTGCAGGAAGAGCTGAAGAAGGGGTTCGTCCGCAAGGGCCTGAATTTCGAGCTCGATGGCTTCCGCGTCGTGGCCTTGAACGTCACCAAGCTGCGCACCGACAACGTCGATCCGCGAATCTACATGAAGCGTCTCGACCAGTGGCAGGCCCGTGTCGAGAAGGGCGGCGGCGAATGGCAGGTCATCAACAATCTGGACAATCTCGACGAGTTGATGCCGAGTTGAGCGGCAGGGGCAGGGAGGCCCCGGCGGGATGGCCCGTCACCGGATTTCCGGTGACGGGCCGCTTTATTGTCGCCGGGCCCGGCTACCAGGGCTGTTGCGTGCGAAGACGGCCGAGAAGACGATTCAGAAGCTCCTTCCCGTGCAGCAATCCTTCGGGCACCGGGAACCGCGCGGCGTAACGCGCCGCGGCGCTTTTCATGCCGCCCTTCTCGCGTCCCAGGAGGTCGTGGAATTCACGGTCGAGCTCTGCGAAGGCGCTGTCCGGGGCGGCGGCGCAGGCGCCTTCGGGATCAAGCGCTCGCAGCGCGTCCTGGCGTTCCTCGCGGTCGCGGGGATAGGGTTCGCCGAAACTCGCGATGGCGGCGGCGACAACGGCGGCGGTTCGCGGCATGCCGATGGCGCCGAACCCGGCCAAGGCCTCGGGCCCCAGCACACCGGCCGAACCGAAAAAGAACTGGTGGAATCCGCCGCCGCAAACCTCGGTCGCACACCAGTGCAGCGCGAACAGGTGCGCAGCGTGTTCCGGCATCTCCGTGAAATGCAGCAGAAACTCTTCCGGCCCGTCATGGATGTTGACGGAGTCCCAGAAGGGCTCGATATGGTCCCAGTAATCCTGGCTCATCGGCGGGCCTCGACGGCAGCGTCCCGCGCCACTAATACGGCGTATTGTTTAACATTAAGCAAACGCACTCCCGCAGCGCCACGGATCAGCCCGGCGCCTCCAACCCCGCCTTCTTCAGGGCCTGCCGCTGCCGCTTCGCCAGCTGCGCTTCGTCGAAATCGCCGATCAGGCCGTGGAACAGGTTGTGCCAGTTGATCTCGGCCTTGAGTCGCAGGAACACCGAGCCGAGGCCGATCGCCGCGCGGTCCATGAGGACGAACTCGCGCGGCGGCGTGACGCCGCCGAGACGGCGCAACTCGCCATGCACCCGGCTCGCCACCCTGGCGCCGTAGATCCCGCCTTCCGTTTCCTGGATGCGCTGGACCCGGTCCTCCATCAGCGGCGAGTAGACGAACTCGGCCCAGATATTCAGGGTGTCGATCATCTCGGCGCTCAGATCCGTGAACCCCCAGGTCTCGTACGCATGCACCGCAAGGTCCCGGTCGTCGTTCTGCAGGGCATGGTACAGGTCGATGACGCCGCGCACGAAGGACGGCGGGAAGACCCGGATGCAGCCGAAATCCAGGAGATTGACCGAACCGTCGGGGCGGGCGCTGTAATTGCCCAGATGCGGGTCGCCGTGGATTACGCCGAACTCGTAGAACGGCACGTACCAGGCGCGGAACATGTTGTGGGCGACGGTGTTGCGGAATTCGAGCTCGGTTTCCCCGAACCGGGTCAGCGGATGCCCGTCGAGCCAGGCCATGGTCAGCAACCGGTCGGTCGACAGCTCGCCCAGGGGTTCGGGCACGTGGACGCCGGATTCCTTTGCCAGCATCGCGGTATAGAGCCGCATGTGCCGCGCCTCGCGCTCATAGTCCAGCTCCTCGCGCAGCCGTTCCGAGATTTCCGCGTGGATCTGTGCGGTCGAGATCGCCTTGTCGTAGCGCTCGTAGATCGAGAAGACGAGCTTGAGCTGCCGCAGGTCCGCCTCCACCGCCGAGGCCATGTCGGGATACTGCAGCTTGCAGGCGAGCTCCTGCCCATCCAGGGCGATGGCCCGATGCACCTGGCCGAGCGAGGCGGCGTGCGCGGCCTCGCGGTCGAACTCCTCGAACCGGTTGCGCCAGTCCGCTCCCAGCTCGGCGGCCATGCGCCGCCGCACGAAGGGCCAGCCCATCGACGGCGCGTCCGACTGCAGCTGCGCCAGCTCCGCCGCGTATTCGGCGGGCAGCGCGTCGGGGATCGTGGCCAGAAGCTGCGCCACCTTCATCAGCGGCCCCTTCAGCCCGCCCAGCGCCCGGGTCAACTCGGCCGCATGCCGGTCGCGGTCGAGCTCGACGCCGAACAGCCGCGCGCCCGCGAAGCGCGCCGCGACGCCGCCAACGGCTCCGCCGACGCGGGCGTAGCGGCGCATGCGCCCGGTCAATCTGCTGCTTTCCGAATCTGCCATGGCATCAACAATGGGGTGGCATGCTGTGTTTACAAGGGTACGGCCCTAGGCAACGTTTGGATCACAATCGCGCGGGCGCGATCGCGTCTCGCCGCGGATCGGAGTACAACCTAGGCTGCCGATTTGCGGCCCGGCTGCACCAGTTCGGTGACCTTGAGGGCATCCAGCTTGTGCGCCAGCGCCACCACACCCTCGCTCCTGGCCAGCGCCACTTCGTCGGGATAGAGCATCACCACGCCGAAGAAATCGATGACCTTTCCGCAGCCGGCATCGAGGCACCAGAAGGCGTCCGGGACCGTCACCGGCGGCGCCAGCAGGACCCCGGCGAACCCGGTATCGGCGGCCATGTCGAACGGCAGGCCGCCGTCGACGCACAGGCCGAAATCGTAGGACACGCCGTTTTCGTGGGGCAGGCGGCCGAGCGCCTTCAGCATGGCCAGAGGCCAGGACGCGGCGTCCTGCTCCAGCGCCTCCTCGTCCATCGGCCAGTCCGGCGGCAGGCGCATCACCAGCTCGCCGTACCCGACGCCCGCGCCTTCGGGCATCTGCCGGTCGCTCAGGCCGGTGGTGACGAGGGTATGGTGCTTGCGGCCCTTCGCCGGGGGCACGTGGTGGATATCGACCGCCACGCCGGCGGCCTCCAGTTCATGAAACACCGAATCGACCGGGCCGATATGCTCGCGGATATGCGCCAGGATCGCGGCCGCTGCGTCCGCATCGCCGATTTCAGGCTCGTCATGCACGATCAGTCACCCCGTTCGAACCAACACCCCGATGGCACGCCAGCGCGCGGCCCGGGCCAGCGAGGGCCGGACGAGACTGCGACATGCGCCCAACCGAGGACTCGCCATCGGTATGTATGAAACCACCGAGAAATGAACAAAACCGTAATGTCAGAATTGCTGCGCCGTCAACCAGCCGTCGATCCGCTCCGCCACGTCGCGCCAGCCGCTCTCCAGCATCAGGGCGTGGCCGAGGCCGGGCACGATCTCCGCCCGCACACCCAGGATTCGCGCCGCCGACCGGATGAAGGCGGGCGGGATGATGCGGTCCGCGCCGCCGCCGACGACCATCAGCGGCAGGTCGGGGATGCGGGTCGTGTCGAGGAACGACGGCTGGCACATCTCCAGCCAGGCGCGATGCGATTCGTCGGTGAGGCGCCGGTCGACGCCGTCGAACCCGTTGTCCGCCTCGTGACCGAACACGGCCTCGAACAGAACCGCCGGCGAGGGCGCGTGGCGGCCGAATTCATGCGCGAGGCCGACATCGACGAACAAGGCGGGATTGGTCGCCGCCATCGCCAGCCCTGCGCCGCACAGTCCCGTTGCCGGTACCGGCGCCATCAGGACCGCCGCTGACGCGGGATGCCGCTCCAGGTACCGCTGGGCCACGAACCCGCCCATGGAATGGCCGATCAGCACCGGCGGCCGGTCCAGTCCCGCCGCGATTCCGACCACGTCGGCCACGTAATCGTCGATGCCGGATGCGTGCAGCTCGGCATGGCCCGCACTGGCGCCATGCCCGCGCAGGCTGGGGGCATGGCAGTCCCAGCCGCGGGTGGCGAACCAGTCGAGGAAATTCCCGGCCCAGCACCACGCGCCCACGAAACCGCCATGGATGAACAGCAACGGCGGCCGCGCGCCGGCCGTGCCGCCCTGCGGGGCACGGCGCAGGACCTCGATCCCTGGCATGCGGCCGGCGGCGAAGTTCAAGACAACGACTCGAGCTCGTCGATCAGGCCGGCGACCACGGCCAGTCCCCGGCCCCAGAACGCGGGCTCGCCCGCATTGAGCCCGAACGGCGCCAGCAGTTCCCTGTGGCGCAATGTGCCCCCGGCCCGCAGCATGGTAAGGTAGCGCTCGGCGAAACCCGCCTCGGCCTCCTGGTATGCTGCGTAGAGGGAATTCACGAGGCAGTCGCCGAACGCGTAGGCGTACACGTAGAACGGCGAATGCACGAAGTGCGGGATATAACCCCAGAACACCCGGTAATTGTCGTCGAAGCGCAGCGCCGGCCCGAGGCTCTCGGCCTGCACGTCCATCCAGATCTCGCCCAGGCGTTCGGGCAGCAGCTCGCCCTCCCGGCGCTCGTTATGAACGCGCTTCTCGAATTCGTAGAAGGCGATCTGGCGGACCACCGTATTCAGCATGTCCTCGACCTTGCCTGCCAGCATGGCGCGGCGGGCCGTCGGATCCTCCGTCCGGTCCAGCATTGCCCGAAAGGCCAGCATCTCGCCAAACACCGACGCGGTCTCGGCCAGCGTCAGCGGCGTGTCGGCCATCAGGTGGCCCTGCCCCCCCGCCAGCACCTGGTGCACGCCGTGGCCCAGCTCGTGCGCCAGCGTCATCACGTCGCGCGTCTTGCCCTGATAGTTGAGCAGCAGATAGGGATGCGCCGACGGCACGGTCGGGTGCGCGAAGGCGCCGGACGCCTTGCCCGGCCGCACCGGGGCGTCGATCCAGGCATTGTCGAAGAAGCGCCTGCCGACATCGGCCATGTCCGGCGAGAAGGCCGCATAGGCGTCGAGCACCGTGTCCCGCGCCTCGTCCCAGGCGATCGTCCGGTCATCGGAGTCCGGCAGCGGCGCGTTGCGGTCCCAGTAGTCAAGCGCATCGCCACCGAACCATTTCGCCTTCAGGGCGTAATAGCGGTGCGACAGGTCGGGATACGCGCTGCGCACGGCCGCGGACAGCGCGTCGACGACCTCGTCCTCGACGAAGTTGGAGAGGTTCCGCGACGAATCCGGGCGCGGAAAGCTGCGCCATCCGTCCTCGATCTGCTTGTCCTTGGCCAGTGTGTTGGTGATCAGCGCCAGCGTGCGGATGTTTCCGCCGAGGACCGCGCCAAGGCTTTCGGCCGCCTCGCGCCGTTTCGCGCCGTCGCGGTCCGACATCAGATTGAGGATCTCGGCCTCGGTCAGCTCCGCCCCGCGGAACGGAAACCGCAGCCCGGCCATCGTTTCGTCGAACAGCCGCACCCAGGCGGCGCGCCCGACCACGTGCTTTTCATGCAGCACCCGCTCGATCTCGTCGTCCAGCTGGTGCGGCCGCATCGCCCGCACGTCGCGCAGCCAGGGCCGGTAGCGCGCCAGCGCGGCGTCCTCCAGCAGGGCGTCGAGACGGGAGTCTTCCAGCCGATTGAGTTCCAGCGTGAAGAACAGGAGCTGCGTTGCGACCGTGTTCAGACGCTCCTGTAGTCCCTGGTAGAAACGGCCGTTCGCGGGGTCCGACTGATCGCCCGCATAGACGAGCTGCGCGTAGCTGCCAGCCCTCGAAAGGGTCTCGTCGAGCCGCTCGAACTCGGCGATGGCGGCGCCGAGCGCGGCGCCGTCAAGCTCCGTCAGATGTCCTTTGTACCTCTTTGAGAACGCGGCCGCGGCCGCCGCCGCGCTGTCGAGGTCGGCGGAAAGCTCCTTCGAGTCCGGCCCGGCGTAGAGGTCGGCGAGATCCCACTCCGGCAACGTGCCTAGCGCTGAACCGCTCGTCATGCATATAATCCTTTCGTGTTCGATTCGGCCCGGTATATGCCGCCCGGACGCATTGGGCAAGAAGCGTGCACCAGGGAGTGCCGCCGACCACGAGGGAACGACCATGGATTACGAGTCCGTCCGCAATCTACCCATCATGTTCTTCGATCAGGCGGCGCGTCTCGGCGACCGGCCGTTCCTCTGGTCAAAGCCGAATTCGGAATGGCGAAGCCAGAGCTGGTCGGAGGTCGAGGCGCGAGTCAGCGAGCTGTCGCGGACGCTTCGGGCGCTGGGCGTCGAGCCGGGCGACCGGGTGGCGCTGGTCTCCGAGAACCGGCCGGCCTGGCTGATCGCCGATGTCGCGATCATGGCGGCAGGCGCGATCACCGTGCCCGCCTACACGACCAATTCCGAAGACGACCACCACTACCTGCTGAACGACAGTGGCGCGAAGGGACTCATCATTTCCACCAAGGTGCTGGCGAAGCGGGCGCTGCCCGCGGCGATGCGAAGCCCGAAAACCGAGTTCGCGATCTGCCTGGAGACGCCCGATCCGGTGCCGGGCCAGGGACTGCGCATCTATACCTGGGAGGAGGCGCTGGAGAAGGGCCGCAAACTTGCGGACGACGTGCGCGAATTCGCGGCCCGGGCCAACCGCGCAGACACCTGTTGCCTGATCTACACTTCGGGCACCGGCGGCCAGCCCAAGGGCGTGATGTTGAGCCACGGCGCCATCATCTGCAACTGCATGGGAGCCCACGACGTGATCGCGCGGCTTCCGGGCTACCGCGAACCGGGCGAGGTGTTCCTCAGCTTCCTGCCGCTGTCCCACGCCTACGAGCATACTGCAGGGCAATTCTTTCCGATGTCGATCGGGGCCGAGATCTACTATGCGGAATCCCTGGACAAGCTGGTCGCCAACATCGCCGAATGCCGCCCCACCATCATGACCGCGGTGCCGCGGCTCTACGAGTCGATCTACGCGCGGATCATGCACGGCCTGAAGAGCCAGAGCGCGTTCCGGCAGAACCTGTTCATGAAGGCGGTGGCGCTCGGCCGCAAGCGCTACGAGGATGCGCGCAGCCTGAGCGTCGGCGAGCGCGTGCAGAACGCGCTGCTCGACAAGCTGGTGCGCAAGAAGGTCGCCGGGCGGTTCGGCGGGCGGCTCAAGGCGTTCGTGTCCGGCGGCGCAGCGCTCAACTACGATATCGGCGTCTTCTTCATTGCGCTGGGCGTGCGGCTGCTGCAGGGCTACGGCCAGACCGAGGCGGCGCCCGTCGTCTCCGTCAACAGACACATCCGCAACAAGCTCGATACGGTCGGCCCGCCGATGAAAGGCGTCGAGGTGCGAATAGCGGAGGACGGCGAGATACTGGTGCGCGGCGAGTTGTTGATGAAGGGCTACTGGAACAAGCCGCAAGCGACGGACGATGTCATGAAGGACGGATGGCTCCATACCGGTGACATCGGGCTGCTCGACGACGACGGATGCATCAAGATCACGGACCGCAAGAAGGACATCATCGTCAATTCCGGTGGCGACAACGTCTCGCCGCAGCGGATCGAGGGGGTGCTGACGGTCGAACCGGAAATTGCGCAGGCCATGGTCTATGGCGACCGAAGGCCGCATCTGGTGGCGCTGATCGTCCCGGACGAGGATTTCGCCTCGGCGTGGGCCGCGGAAAACAATAAGGAGGGAAACCTTGCCGCGCTGGTCGACGATACCGATTTCATAAAGAGCGTCGGCGCTGCCATCGACCGGGTCAACCAGAAGCTCTCCGTCATCGAGCGGGTGCGAAGATTCGCCCTGACCGCGGACGGCTTCACGATCGACAACCAAATGTTGACGCCCAGCATGAAGATCCGCAGGCACATCATTAAGGACAAACATGGCGACGTTCTCGATGCGCTTTACGGCAAGTGACGGTCCCGGGCGCTGCGGCTTGCCGGTAGCACGGCGGGCCCGGGGAGCGCCCGAGGCTTGAGTCTGTCCGGTCGGTATACGCGGTATCTTCTGCTGCCCGCCGGGCTTGCGGTATTCGGTTGTTCGAGCCCGACCGTCGTCGTGCTCGAGGACCCGCGGACCTATGTCGAGGAACGAGGCATCTTCGTGGCCCGCGAAGACGCACGAATCCGGCTGGACATCCAGGCCCTTTACGTCGAGGAGGAAGTCGGCAGGCTGAAGAACGTGACGGTGGAGGTCTATGAGGGGGCGGTCCTGCTGACTGGAACCGTGGTCGAGCCGGCCGGCCGGAACACCGCCGGCGCGCTGGCCGCTTCGGTCGAGGGCGCGGATCCGATCTACAACGAGATTCAGGTCCTTCCGGATGCCGCGCTGCGGGACACGGCGGCCGACCTTGCGATCGAAACCAGGATCAAGAAGCAGCTGCGCGCCGCGGACGGCGTGAGCTCGGCCAACATGCGCTGGCACTGCGTAAACGGAACGGTCTACATTTTCGGCCGCGCGCTGAGCGATTCGGAACGCGACCAGGTGCTGGATATCGTCGAAAAGATTCCGGGCGTTGCCGGTATCGTGGACCGGATGAAGGTGGTCCCACTGGAATAACGTCGGGCGGCAGGGCCAAAACCGCTGAACAATTCTTGCGGCCCCTGCCCCGAGACGGAAACGTTTCGGCCGGCACGGGGTCTGCCAGCGCGAAATCTTTCGATGATTACCGCTGCGGCCATGAGCGATTGAATTCGGCGCCACAGCGGCTACCCTTTGTTTATGGTAATAACAATGCGGGGTCGGGAGATGCTTTCGGAGGGTTGGGAGCGATGCCGCTAGCGGACGTAACCCTGAACGACAAATACGAGCGCGAGGCCGGCCGCGTTTACCTGACCGGCACCCAGGCCCTGGTGCGGCTGCCGATGCTGCAGCGCCAGCGCGACGTGGCGGCGGGCCTGAACACCGCATGCTTCATCTCCGGCTACCGCGGCTCGCCGCTCGGCGGCCTCGACACGGCAATGTGGCAGGCGCAGCCGTTTCTCGAGCGCAACCACATCCATTTCCAGCCCGGCGTGAACGAGGATCTGGCGGCGACCGCCGCCTGGGGCAGCCAGCAGGTCGGCCTGTTCCCGGGCGCCAAATATGACGGCGTGTTCGCCATGTGGTACGGCAAGGGCCCCGGCGTCGACCGGTCCGGCGACGCGCTGAAGCACGCGAACAACGCCGGCACGTCGCGCCATGGCGGGGTGCTGGCGCTGGCCGGCGACGACCACACCTGCCGCTCATCGACGCTGCCGCACCAGTCCGATCACGCCTTCGCGGACGCCAGCATCCCGGTGCTCAATCCGGCCGGCGTCCAGGAGGTCATCGACCTCGGCCTGTTCGGCTACGCGATGTCGCGCTATTCCGGCTGCTGGATCGGTTTCAAGACGGTGGCGGAAACGGTGGAAACCTCGGCATCGGTGGAGATCGACCCGCTGCGCCTTAAGATCGCCATACCCGATGATTTCGAAATGCCCGAGGACGGCCTCAACATCCGCTGGCCCGACCCGCCGACCGCACAGGAATTCAGGCTGCACCGCTACAAGCTCTACGCGGCGATCGCCTTCGCCCGCGCCAACCGGCTGGACCGGGTGGCGATCGCCAGTCCCAAACCGCGCTTCGGCATCGTCACCACCGGCAAGTCCTATCTCGACGTGCGACAGGCGCTGGAGGACCTGGGGATCGATGAGTCCTACGCCGCGGAAATCGGCCTTGCCGTCTACAAGGTTGCGCTAGCCTGGCCGCTGGAACGAGAGGGAATCCGCGAGTTCGCCGAGGGGCTGGAGGAAATCCTCGTCGTCGAGGAAAAGCGGGCGCTGATCGAAAACCAGCTGAAGGAGCAGCTCTACAACTGGGACGCTGCGAAGCGGCCCCGCATTGTCGGCAAGTTCGACGAGTCCGGCGAATGGATCCTCCCCTCGGCCGGAGCGCTGACCCCGGCCCGCATCGCGCGGACGATCGCGGCGCGCATCGCGCGCTTTCACACCAGCCCGAAGATCGACGAGCGACTCGCGTTCCTGGCGGCAAAGGAAGCGGCCCTCGACTCGCTGCACCCGGCGCCGCAGCGCATCCCCTATTTCTGCTCCGGCTGCCCGCACAACACCTCGACCCGGGTGCCCGAGGGCAGCCGCGCGCTGGCCGGGATCGGCTGCCACTATATGGCCCAGTGGATGGACCGCAACACCCAGACCTTCACCCAGATGGGCGCCGAGGGGGTGACCTGGGTCGGCCAGGCCCCGTTCACCGACGAGCCCCATGTGTTCGTCAATATCGGCGACGGAACCTATTTCCACTCGGGCCTGCTGGCGGTCCGCCAGGCCGTCGCGTCGGGCGCCAATGTCACCTACAAGGTCCTGTTCAACGATGCGGTGGCAATGACCGGCGGCCAGCCGGTCGACGGCCCGATGTCAGTGCCGCAGATCACCAACCAGCTCTACGGCGAGGGGGTCGTGAAGACCGTCGTGGTCAGCGACGAGCCGGACAAGTATCCGACACGCGCGGGATGGGCCCCGGAGGTGACGATCCATCACCGGGACGAACTCGACCGCATCCAGAAGCAGTTGCGCGAGATTCCCGGCGTCACCGCGATCATCTACGATCAGACCTGCGCCACCGAGAAGAGGCGGCGGCGCAAGCGCGGAAAGATGCCCGACCCGCCCCGGCGCGCCTTCATCAACGAGGCCGTGTGCGAGGGCTGCGGCGATTGCTCGGTGGTGTCGAACTGCCTGTCGGTCGTGCCGGTGGCGACCGAGTTCGGACGCAAGAGGGCGATCGACCAGTCCAGCTGCAACAAGGACTTTTCGTGCATCAAGGGCTTCTGCCCCAGCTTCGTGACCGTCGAGGGCGGGTCGTTGCGCAAGCCGGAACGCAAACCGGTGGACAGCGATCCCCCCCTCCCCGTCGCCTTGCCCGAACCGGACATGCCGGCGCTGGATACGCCGTACAGCATCCTGGTCACCGGGATCGGGGGGACGGGGGTGGTGACCGTCGCGCAGTTGCTCGGTATGGCCGCACACCTGGAGGGCAAGGGCGTCGGTGTCCTGGATATCGCGGGCCTGGCCCAGAAATACGGCGCGGTCACCAGCCATGTCCGGATCGCGGCGCGGCCCGCAGACATTCATGCTGTGCAGATCGCCGCGGGCGGCGCGGACCTCGTTATCGGCTGCGACCTTGTGGTCAGCGCCGGCGCCGAATCCCTTGCCAAGATGCAGGCCGGGGTGACCAGGGCCGTGGTCAACACCCACGAGACGGTGACCGGAGATTTCACCCGCAACCGTGACTTCGCACTGCCGGCCGACGATATGCGCGCGGCCATCGTGGAGGCGACGGGCGCGGGCAAGGCCGGCTTCGTCGCGGCGACGCGGCTTGCCCTGGCGCTGACCGGCGATTCGATCGGCGCCAACCTGTTCATGGTCGGCTTCGCCTGGCAGCAGGGCCTGATTCCATTGTCGCACGAGGCGATGATGCGGGCGATCGAGCTGAACGGCGTGGCGGTGGAAGCCAACCAGCAGGCCCTTCTGTGGGGCCGCCGCGCCGCCGCCGACCTGCCTGCGGTCGAACGGATCGCCGAAGCGGCCGGCGCACCGCCGGCGCCCGACCTCGCGCGCACGCTGGACGATATCGTCGCGCGGCGTGTCGCCTTTCTGACCGAATACCAGGATACGGCCTACGCCCGGCACTACGCGGATTTCGTCGCCCGCGTGCGCGCCGCGGAGGCGGAGCGAACCCCGGGCCACGAGGACCTGTCCGAGGCCGCGGCGCGCAACTATTTCAAGTTGCTCGCCATCAAGGACGAGTACGAGGTCGCGCGGCTCTATCTCAGTGAGGACTTCCAGGCGGCCCTCAACGGCAAATTCGAAGGGGATTTCAAGATTCGCGTCCATCTGGCGCCGCCGCTGTTGGCCGGGCGCGATCCGAATACCGGCCACATGAGGAAATCCGCCTACGGGCCCTGGGTCTTCGCGCTGTTCCGGATACTGGCGAAGATGAAGGGGTTGCGCGGGACGGTTTTCGACATATTCGGATATGCGGCGGAGCGCAGGGCAGAGCGCAGGCTGGCCCGGGAATACGAGGCGACGGTGGACGCGCTGCTGACGACGCTCGACCC
>CAJICD010000540.1_pt1 | contig 15666 bp, 15 predicted proteins | sample 9199521 | NCBI WGS metagenome assembly CAJICD01 (sample SAMEA7708321, study PRJEB35096) | sediment metagenome | biome: marine neritic benthic zone biome [ENVO:01000025]; feature: sediment [ENVO:00002007]; material: shallow marine sediment [ENVO:03000034] sea grass bed [ENVO_01000059] ...
CGCGCCCATCGGGAACCCGGAGCCGATGCCCTTTGCCGAGGCGACCACGTCCGGTTCGATCTCCGACCATTCATGGGCGAACAGCCTGCCGGTCCGGCCCATCCCGCACTGCACCTCGTCGAGGAACAGCAGCAGGCCGAACTCGTCGCAGACCGTCCGCAGATCCTTCAGGAACTGCAGATCCGCCTTGCGGATGCCGCCCTCGCCCTGCACCGGCTCGACCAGGATCGCCGCGGTCTCCTCGGTGACCGCCGCGCGCACCTCGTTGAGGTTGTTGAAGGCGACCTGGTCGAACCCGTCGACCTTCGGGCCGAAGCCGTCGAGGTATTTGGGATTGTTGGCGGCCGCCAGCGCCGACAGGGTGCGCCCGTGGAAGGCGCCGTCGAAGGTGATGATGCGCCAGCGCTCAGGGTTGCCGCCGGCCGAATGATAGCGGCGGCAGATCTTGATCCCGCCCTCGATGGCCTCGACGCCGGAATTGCAGAAGAACACGGTATCCGCGAACGAGGCCGCGACCAGCCGCTCCGCAAGCTGCTCCTGGCCGGGCGCGCGGTAGAGGTTCGAGACATGCCACAGCTTTGCCGCCTGGTCCTGCAGCGCCTTGACCAGGTGCGGATGGGCATGACCAAGGCTGTTCACCGCGATGCCCGCCGCGAAGTCGAGGAAACGCCTTCCGTCCTCGGCGATCAGGTAGGCGCCCTCGCCGCGCTCGAACGCGACGTCGTAACGGCCATAGGTCGGCATCACGGCTGGAATCACGGTGCACCCCCTCCCGGGGTTTCGGGATCGCTCAATTCAACGGAAGCCGCGGAGTATCTGCATTTGGTCGTACGGTGTCAACGGGGGGCAAGGAGCGGGTCGTGTCTCAGTTCGAATTCGGACGTGCCGGAAGCACGAAGCGGTTTCGTGTGTCGTCCCGGAGTCCGAAGACGGCTGCCGTTGCGGTGCGTTAATTGAGCCCGAAATCATCGAAATACGGACATTCAAGCGTTGTCCGATACGACCTCGGGTCAGTTTGAGCGTTGTTCGGCGATCATTGCCGGGGCGTGCTTGGTTGGGTTACTGGGTCCGTGCTCCAAGGCGGCCATCGCGGCTCGACCAGTTGCCGACCTGCCCGCTGCGCGCGTCGGACAGAAGATCCGCGATGTTTGCGGCCGTAAGCGCCTCGATGAAGGCGACGAGAGCCGACACCTCGTCATCCGACAGGCCGAGCGGCCGGATCAGGGGGTCGAGTCCCTCGTGCGGTATGCCGCCCGCGTTGTAGAACCGCACCACCCCCTCCAGACTGCTGATCGAGCCGTCATGCATGTATGGTCCGGTGAGTGCGGCGTTGCGCAGGCTGGGCGTCTTGAACCGCCAGAGGTCCCGGGGGTCACGGGAGACCTCGTAGCGTCCCAGATCCGCCTGTCGCGGATCGCCCACGCTTTCCACCACCGCGCGGTCAACCGCGGTGAATACGCCCGGTGCGATCTCCACCGACACGCTCCCGCTCCGCCGGCTCATCGCCTCGGCCCGGAAGCCGAGCCCGGTGTCGTGAAATTCATGGTCGGTGAAGAGGGCGTGGTCGTCGCCGATCAAATGACAGGCGGCGCAGCCGGCTTTGCCCGAGAAGAGCTCGTGGCCATGACGTTGCCTTTCGGTGAGCGCATCGGGCCGACCGCCGTAGCGCCAGCGGTCGAAGGCGGAATCGCCGGCAAGCAGGCTGCGTTCCCAGCTGGCGATGGCCCGGCCGATTCTTTCGATGGTCGCGCCTCCGCCGAAGGCGGCTTCGAACAGCCCGTCGTAGTCGGCCAGTCTGGCGATCTTCGCGACCACATAACCGATCGACGGGTTCGCCATTTCGTCCCGCGAGACCAACGGCCCGATGACCTGCGTTTCCAGCGAGGTGTCGCGGCCGTCGTGAAACATGGTCTCCTGGTAGGCGACGTTGAGCACGGTCGGCGCATTCCGCCGGATGCTTCGTCCGGCGACGCCGACGGGCGTGGCGAGTTCGTTGTTGGTAAAGCCCTGCTCCGGTATGTGGCACATGGCACAGGACATCGTATTGCTATGGGACAGCCGGCGGTCGAAGAACAGCTTGCGTCCGAGAGCTATGGCCTCCGCCGTCGGCGGGTTGTCGCCGGGAACCGGCACCGGCGGCAGACCCAGGGGCGGCGCCTGTATCCGCGCCAACGCCGCCTCATCGACGCCTTCCGCTGCGAGGGCCGCACAAGGGATGGCCGGCAGCAGCGACGCCATCAGCAGCGCTACGCGCACCATCGTTCGATCGAATAGACCACTCACATCCTGCTCTATTCCTTTGCTTCTTCCAGCAGCAGCGTGCGCACATCGGCAATGACCAGCCGCGGGTCGAGGAACCCCAGGCTGTAGATGTTGCGTATCCGTCGCGCGGAATCGATCAAGTATACGCGGAGCTGGTGCGTGAACGGCCCGAACGGGTCGTCCACGTCGCGCTTGCGGCCGACCGGCTGGCGATAGGCATCGAGGACCGGGGCCAGATCCTCCCGCGTGGCGGCGGTAAGGAACAGCCATTGTGCGTTGTCGCGCCCGTCGTCCGACATGGAGACTGCATAGTCCTTCAAGACATCCGGCGTATCGTGCTCCGGGTCGAAGCTGACGGTGATCAGCCGCAACGCCTTGCCGATGACCGGGTCCGCCTCGCCGACATAGTTCAGATCATGAAACAGCGCCATGGAGAGGGGACAGCCCTTGGGATCGCTGCAGCGCGTATAGATGAACGCGAGCACGGTAATGCGCCCCGCCATCGCGCGGTGCAGGCTCTGCTGCCGGCCTTCCGAGTCCAGCATCAGCCCGTCGGCCGCCGGGCCGAGCGACGGCAGCCGGTAGCTTCCGGGCTCAGGCGGGTCGTAGTCGTAGTCTTCGGTCCTGCCGAAAGTCATCTCGACCGGGGCATCGGGCGCGATATGCTGCCGCGCATCATGCGCATGACCAGCGGACGCCGCCACCGCAAGGCAAAGCCATGTCAGCCCGCCGGCCAGCAAGCGCGGCGCGCAGGACCGCGGCGACGACCTGCGGCCCCGACTTGCCTGGGTACGGGACCCGCATGGACTCGCCGGCGCCCCTGCCCCCTGCCGGCTTCTAGCCGCCATACAGACTCCTGGCCCCGAACCGCATGATGTGTGGCCGACCGAGCCCTTCGGCGGTGAAATCCACCGTGAACCGGTGCGTGAGGCTCTTTCCGTTCCAGTCAAATGCCTTGAGGAACTGCTCGTTGTCCTCGCCCTTCTTGTCCCACTTGGCCAGCAGCGAACTGGTAAAATACACGCGGCTGCCGTCCCAACTCTGAGAGACCATGTTGAGCTGCTTGCCGATCACCTTCTCATAGATCTGCTTCGGACTGTGGGGATCGGACACGTCGAAGACCCGGACCGTGCCGTCCATGAACGAATCGATGAACAGAAGGGAGTCGTCCGCGCTGAGGCTGATATCGACGGGCAGCGGGATCGTGGACGGGTCGCCGATGTCCGCGACGGCCTTGGCCTGCCATTCACCGCTTTCATCCTCGTAGATGAGCCAGAGCTGCGATGTCAGCGCCGTCGTCGTGAACGCGTAGTTGCTTTTGGGCCCCCAGGCCCAGCGGATCTCCAGCGGGGCGCCCGGCACGTGAAACACCTTTCGCGGCGTGCGTGCGTGGAAGTCCCACAATACCACGGTCTGACCGAAACGCTTCATGGCTTCGCCATCCTGAAGCATCTGACCGAAATCCATCATGTAGTTGGACCAGCCGGTGAACGACGATGTCAGCATGGCGTTCTTGCGCGGCAGAACACGAACGTCATAGCCATAGCCGTCCGCCACCGATTCGACGGTGGCGCCCATATTGTCCCGAGGCCCCGGCATCCAATGGGTTGCGACGTAGTCGCCGTCATTGGTGTATTCCACCAGCGCGGTGCGGCCGCCATGGTCCTTGTCGTTGGACAGGCCGGTCAGCATCATCCGGCCCGGCAGCGCATAGTTTGTGTGCGGCCCGACAACCCCGCCCGAGACCTTCACGAAGTCGTCGATGGTCTTGACGAGCTTCGGTTTGGAGGGGTCCGTCCGAACGTCAAATATAAAGATCATGCTGGTGTCGAGACCGCTCGCCCACAGATAGCGGCGGTCGTCGGTGAGGCCGGCGTGATGGGCTTCATGCTGCCCGCCGACAGAAACCGAGTGGATGACCTTGCCATAGGTCGCCGAGTCCGGGCGCGCGTCGATCGTCACCAGCTTGTCCGAGCTGTCGCCGAGCCCGTCGACGCCCAGAGTCCAGACGTAGAGGAACTCCTCCTGGCCTGTTATCTTGGCCATGTAAGGCGACATGCAGGTTTCGTCGGCGCGTGCCGCGCCGCTCAAGGCGCCTCCGGCCGCCGCCAACATCGCGGCGGACAGCACAATCGCGGATAACCGCGCGCGCTTCCGGGTAAGTTCTCGCATCTTTGCCTCCCTCTTTCGTTGAAGTGCGATGCCGGGCCGCGCCCTGTCACAGGGACGCCGCATCGCAGCGCAGGTTCTTTTTTTGACGTACCTCCAACCGCTCCAGTGACCCAGCCGATGCCATCCCAATCGCTGTCGGCATGACTCAACGCGGCGGCCGCGAGGAACATTGAACCCTCAAACGCCGTCACGGCAGCCCGGACACAAGACCTTACCCGAACCGGTCGCAATGCTGTACAAGAATTCCTGCAGAGCGGCAGAATCGACACAAGACGCGACCGGGGAGCGGTCAACCGTCAGCTGTAAACCACGAGCTCACCGGAACGGCCAGCCGCCAACAGCCGACTGCCAGCTGCCCGCCTACCGGTCCATCGCGTGGTAGTCGGGGTTCGGCATCATGTCGAGCCCATGCGCCATGCGGTTGGTGTAGTTGAAGAAGGCGGCGGTGTCGGTGATGTCGAAGACGTCGGCATCGGAAAACCCCGCGTCGCGCAGCGCCTGCCGGTCGGCCTCGCTGATCCCGTGCGGCTCGGCGGTCAGCTTCCAGGCGTAGTCCAGCATCGCCCGCTGGCGCGGCTCCAGCTCGGCGACCCGGTAGTTCATCACCATCATCTCGCCGAGCTGCGGGTCGCCGGAATACTGCCGCACCGCCTGGCCGTGCGCGACGAGGCAGTAGTAGCAACGGTTGGCCGAGGAGACGACGACGGCGATCATCTCGCGCTCCAGCTTCGAGAGTCCCGACTCGGCCAGCATCAACTCGTTATAGAAGGCGCTGAACTTGCGCAGCTTTTCCTGGTTTCCCGTGTATGCACGCAGCACGTAGGGCACGAGGCCCAGCTTCTCCTCGCATTTGGCGAAGTATGTCCTGATATCGTCGTCCAGCCCCTGCTCGTCGGGCAGTGGGATGCGGACGATATGATCGGGCTGCGGCATGGCGGCTCTCCCTGGTGGTCGCGGGTCTGCCCGATCCTATCCCGCAACAATCGCCGCGTCGCCAATAGATATCGACGCCCCGGCCGGCGCACACCGGCGGCCGGCCCGGGATCGACGCGATTCAGGCGCTGCCTACCACCCCAGCACGCCGCTTGCGATCAGGACCGCCGCGGCAAGCGCGATCAGGATGATGGTGGCCGAAACGACGCCGAAACAGCAGAATGCGATCCGGCGCCCCCACACACCCGCGGGCGTCCGCCCGCCATTGATATTTGCCATGACCTCCTCCCCAGGAAATGATGCAAATACACACATTCGATATAAATCCCTGAATTCCAATGATAACCTCAACGGGAGGAAATGCAAAATCGATTCCATTTCCGGTGCGCAACATGGTTAACGCGGCCCGCGCCGCGGCGGACTCGGCATCCCGGACGGCGAAGGGCCGCGGCGTTTCGCCACGGCCTCAGCTTCTCGGCCGGCGCAATGGAGGTGGGCAGCACGGACGGCCCGTGGCCGCCGCATTCGGCGGCCGGAGAGATATTGAGATATCGTTGCCGGGTGTTCGCCTGCAACCGCCAAAGAACCGGCCGCCCTACCGCGCGCGCCGGGCGCGAACGGCGGCGTCCCGCGCGCGGCACATTGCGGCACGGCGGTCCCTGTCTGTGATGTCCGGTGAATTATCTTTTTATATCAGCTCGATAGAGCCGCAAATAGGAATGCGTCCTACCACTCCAGCACGCCGCTGACGTACAGCAGGCTGCCGAACAGCAGCAGCAACGCACCCGTGGCGCCGGTAGCGCCGAGAAAACAGAATGCAAACCGTCGCATCCAAATCAAAACCGTGTCTCGGACAGCATAGGACTCGACCATTGCTTCCTCCACGACAAATTGACTCGTCACTCCGGCCATTTGATCGGAAAATCCTTATTAAGTTGTTAACGATACTGTTTTTGTTTTGCGACGCGTTTCACTACGGGATGTTCCGTTTTGCTTCCCGTGGAGCGCCCCGGTTCACGGCTTCAACTTGTATCCCGATTTCAGGAGCCACCAGCACAACAGCCACAGTGCCGCAATGGTGGCGGCCATGACGGGGAACCCGGTCCGCGGGTCGGCCTCGGCGCCGCCGGTCAGGCCGTAACGCACACCGTCGATGACGTAATAGACGGGGTTGAGCCCGGCGACGGCGCGGATTCCCGGCGGCAGCCTGTCGAGCGAGAAGAAGACGCCGGACATGTAGATCACCGGGATGACGACGAAGCTCTGGACCGCGCTGATGTGGTCCCACTTGTCGGCCCACAGCCCGCCGGCCAGCCCGATCAGCCCCATCATGAGGCCGCCGCCGAAGGCAAAGACGAGCAGCACGCCCGGCGCGGCCGGCGGCGCGGCGAGGAACGGCAGCAGGGCGAGCCAGGTCGCGATTCCGGTGATCACCCCTGAGACCGCCGCCATGACGCCGAAGCCGGCAACCATCTCGGCCGGCGTCAACGGCGCGCCGATGACGTCGGTGATCATGCCCTCCAGCTTGTCGTACACCATCATGTAGGCGGTCGACTCGAAGCCGCGCTCCAGCACCGTGAAGGCGACCAGGCCGGGTATCAGGAAGGCGGCGAAATCGAGCCCGCCCATGGTCAGGCTGGCGCCGCCGAGCGCGAGCTCGAAGATCAGCGCGAACAGCACCGCCTGCAGCGCCGGCGCGGCGATGGTGATCTTCCAGATTTCGAGGTCGCGCAGCAGGTCGCGCCAGAACAGCGTCCACAGCCCGATGCGGTTGAGCCAGCCGATATGGCGCGCGCGCGGCGCTGTTGCACGCGGCTCGCGCATGCCATCCTGCGGACGGCTGCTCGGCGCGGGACCGTCCGGGGGCCGCGGCAACGTCTCAGGCTTTCAGCTTGTAGCCTGCGGCGAACAGCCGCCAGCAGACCAGCGCCAGCACCGTATCGATCCCCAGCATCACCGCGACCCCCAGCAGCGGCGCGGTGTCGGTGACGCCGGTGAAGCCGTAGCGGAAGCCGTCGATCATGTAGAAGAACGGGTTGAGATGCGCCAGCGTCTGGAAGAACTCCGGCAGCCGCTGGATCGAATAGAAGGTGCCCGACAGGAATGCGAACGGGGTGATCACGAAATTGGTCACCGCCGCCATATGGTCGAACTTGTCGGCCCAGATGCCGCCGATCATGCCGAGCAGCGCGAGCATCAGCGAGGCGGCGAAGGCGTGGAACAGCACGAAGGAAATGTCGTGAATGCCGAACTCGACGAAGAACCGCATGCCGGCCAGCGTCGCGATGCCGACGACGAGGCCGCGGGTGGTGCCACCCAGCGCGATGCCGACCGTCAACTCGGCCGGCGACAGCGGCGGCATCAGGATGTCGACGATATTGCCCTGTACCTTGGAGATCACCAGCGAGGACGAGGTGTTGGCGAACGCGTTCTGGACCATCGCCATCATCACCAGGCCGGGCGCCAGAAATTGCGCGAAGGGCACGCCGTTCACCACCTCCACCGCGCGGCCCAGCGCCAGGGTGAAGACCGCCAGGAACAGCAGGGTCGTGACCACCGGCGCGATGATCGCCTGGGTCTTGACCGCAAAGAAGCGCTGCACCTCCTTCAGGTACAGCGTCCACAGGCCGAGCCAGTTGACGGCGCCGATCCGCCGCGGTGCGGGTGTATCCATTGCGATGTCCGAATAGCCGGTGCCGGTAGCGCCGAACGGCGCGCACCATACTCCCGGCGGCCCGGCCCGGCAACCATCGACGGCGCGGCATAGCCGCGGTTCAGGCTCTTAACGCGGGCTTAACCGGTGCGGGCGTCTTCTGCCCGGTGAGGCGCCGCATTGACGTGGCGCCCACGATGAGGCCGCGATGGAGCCGGATACCGTCCTGCGCGAAGAGGCCGCACGGATCTTCGAAATCGGCGCGGAGCGCCGCGCCGTCTCGCTGTCCGGGCACGAGATCGTCGTCGCCGGCGGCGAAGCCGAGGCAGAGCGCATTCCGCTCGAGGCGATCGCCGGCTTGGTGGCGTACCGCCCGGGCCCGTCCTGGGCGGCGCCGGCGCTGGCGGCGCTGACCGAACGCGGCGCGGGGATCGTGCTGTGCGGCCCCAACCACGACTCGCACTGTCTCGCCTGGCCGGTGCCGAACCGGCGCTGGCCGGCGCGCATCCGCGCCCAGCTGGATCTCTACCCGCCCTACGCGCGGCACCTGCTGCGGCAGCTGGAGCGGGCGCGCGACGCGCAGCGGATCCTGGCGCTCGAGACCATGGGCGCCGGGCGCCGTATGCAGGCGCTCAAGGCCGCACCGCGGCCGCTGCGGGGCCGGCGCACGGTCAAGCGCACGCGCGCCGAGACCGCGGCCGATATCGCCCGGCACTACTGGCCGTGGCTGGTCGGCCGGGGGTTCCGCCGCGATCCGGCGCGGCCGGGCGCCAACGCGGTGGTCAACAGCGGCCACACCCGGCTGCGCATCGCCGCGACGCGGGCAGTCCATGCCGCCGGGCTTCATCCGGGCGCCGGCCTGCGCGGCGCCGCGGGCCGGGCCGGGCTCGCCGACGATCTGATGATTCCGTTCCGCCCGGTCGTCGAGCTCACCGCCGCGGTGTTCGTCGCCACCGGCAGCGACAAGGCCGACGCGCGCGTCGAGGCCGCTTTCGCGCGGCTGCTGACCGCCCCGTTGCGCGGCCGCCGCGGCCCGGTGCAGATCCAGTTAGCGCTGCACGAGCTGGCGCATTCCCTGGCCCACTGTTTCGAGACCGGCGCGCCCGGCCTCGACGTCCACCTGCCGGCCCGGCAGGACCCGGACGCGCTGTATGCGCAGATGTCAGATGCCAGGGATCAGGAATCAGAAGCTGTCGAACTCGATACCTGATTCCTGACATCTGCCTTCGCTCTGGTGAGCTAAGCTCTCCAGAACGATGGCATCAGCAGCACCAGGATGGTGAACAGCTCCAGCCGGCCCAGCAGCATGCCGGCCGCAAGCAGCCATTTCGCGCCGTCCGGCAGCTCGGCGAAATTTCCGGCCGGCCCGATGATCGGCCCCAGCCCCGGCCCGACATTGGCGATCGCAGACGCCGCGCCTGAGGCTGCGGTCACGAAGTCGAGACCGGCCAGGCCGAGCCCGACCGCAAGCGCCACCCAGCACAGGATGAACAGGAAGAAGAACGCCATCACCGAGGCCAGCACCGAGTCCTCGATCGGCTTGCCGTTGTAGTAGGGGATGAACACCCCGTTCGGCTGCAGCAACCGGCGCAGCTGGATGTGCGCCGCCGCGTACAGCACCTGAAAGCGGAAGATCTTGAGCCCGCAGGTCGTCGACCCGGCGCAGCCGCCGATGAACATCATGCAGAACAGCGCCGACACCGCAAACCCGCCCCAGGCGGCGAAATCGGCGGTGGCGTATCCGGTGCCGGTGATCACCGAGATCACATTGAAGGCCGACAGCCGCAGCGCCGAGAGCGCCTCGACGTCGCCGAGCATGTTCAGATAAAAGGTCATGGCCGCCACCGAGACGGCGACGATGGTGATGAACAGCCGGACCTGCTGGTCCCGCCACAGATGCCCCGGTGCGCCGCGCACCGCGCGCAGGTACAGCACGAACGGCAGGCTGCCGACGATCATGAACGCGACCGCGACGGTATCGATCAGGGCGTTGTCGAAATGGCCGACAGAGCCGTCATGGGTCGAGAAGCCGCCAGTGGCCAGCGTCGTCATGGCGTGCGCCACGGCGTCGAACCCGTTCATCCCCGCGGCCCAGTACAGCGCCGCGCACAGCATCGTTGCCGCAAGGTAGATCAGCCCGGTGAAGGTGGCGACCTGGGCGACGCGCGGCATCGCCTTCTCCGACTTGTCGGAGCTTTCCATGCGGAACAGCTGCATGCCGCCGACCTGCAGCATCGGCAGCACTGTGATCGCCATGGCGATGATGCCGATGCCGCCGAGCCACTGCAGCAGCGCCCGCCACAGCAGGATTCCCGGCGGCGCCGCGTCGAGCCCGACGATCACCGTGCTGCCCGTCGTGGTCACTCCGGACATCGCCTCGAAGAAGGCGTCGGTGTAGTCGAGGCCGAGCAGCGCGAAGGTGAACGGCAGCGCGCCGACCATCGGGATCACCGCCCAGCACAACGCCACCAGCACGAAGGCCTGGCGCAGGTTGATGCGGCGCTTGGAGCTGCGGGTGGTCAGGATCAGGACGATGCCGATGAAGAAGGTGAAGGCGGACGAGGCGGCGAACACCTGCCAGTCCGGATGCCCGGTCACGACGTCGGCCAGCGCCGGCAGCGTCATCGCCAGCGCCAGCGTCGCCAGCAGGATGCCGACGATGAACAGGATGGGACGAAAATCGATCAAATTCGGGCCCTGCCGCAGTTAGCGGCGGGAGATTCCTCGATTCATGGCGCAATGTCCAGCCCCGAAGGGGCGTGGTCCCTACTCTAGCGCGCGGCGGGATGGCCACGGGATGGGGCCGCGTATCTGCGATGTGCGGCCCGTGGCGCCGGGCGGATCCCCAAGAGGAGCCCGCCCGTCGTGGGGCGCCACCCCCGCCCATATCCGAAGTGCGGGCATTCTATCCCATGCGCCGGCGTTTTCTGCGGGTTTCAGAGCGGTCCGTGCCGGGGATGGATCGCAAGCGCGCAGTGGCGCGAAACCCGCGACCGGTGTTGAGCACCGTTGCGCGCCATGCAACGTTGACCTGCATCATGGCAGCCGCCCCCAAATTCTGATAACCCCAATTCAAGGCAGGGTAATCATAACTCATCAAGGAGGCCGTCATGACAGCGTCTCGACGGATTACCACTGCTTCTGCGATCGCGCTGGCCGGTGTTTTCGCCCTGTCGGCGTCACCGGCGAACGCCCAGAGTTCGGTCGAGTGCGGCGCCAGCACCGACTCGATCAAGGCCTGCGCCGATGAAATATTCACCGCCCAGACCGACCTGCTGAATGAGGTCAAAGGCTTGATCAACGACACCCAAGGCTTGCGAATGTATGTCCTGGGGGCACAGGCGAGTCAGGTCGACGAAGACTTGCTGGAGAGAATTGAAGCGCTGGAGGAAGAGCGCAAGCGGGGCAAGGCGGCCAACGACGATGCCGAGGAGGGGGATTACGAGGAAATGATTGCCCAGGCCAATCGGCAGAAGGGCAAGAAGTGCAGGTGGGAAGAGCTTGAAATCGAGGACGGCGACAAAGAGGCGTTTGTTCCGGCTGGGCTGACACTGATTTACCCGACCAAGCTCGGCAACAACACATGCGATGCCTTCGACACCGAGGACGCGAACGGAAAGAAGGTCAAGGTGCACGAGCGGAAGCAGAACCTCTGCGAGCGGGTCTGCGAGGAGAACGACGCCAAGAAGAAGCGCAAGAAGGAGCGGGTGGTCGGCCGCATGGGCGACGGCATTGCCGCGACGCTCAAGGCCTCGGATAGGATCAAAGGGGAAAGGGTGCGGATCGCCCAGCTGGGCCTGCGGTTCTCGAGCGCATCCAGCATCTGCGAGCCGGTCTTCGAGATCCCGTTTTCCGACCCGATCGGCGCCGGCGCCCTGGTCGCGCTGTCGATCGTCACGGAAGTGCTGGATGCCGTACGCGACAGCGGCGAACGCGGCTCCGACCAGACCGCCGCCGGCTTCAACTGTGCGGCCTGCGCGATCCCGCTCGAGGTGGCGTTCCACGTCTCCAACGGCGCCAAGGAGATCGTCGAGATCGGCATGGACCTGCTGGGCTCGTTCCAGACCGACGCGATCCTCAGCTGTGTCCAGAGCATCAAGACCGATTCGGAGGCCCTGAAACGAGATACGGCGGCCATGAAAATAGATATCGCCGACCTGGTGGCGGGCCAGGCCGGAGCCGACGAGGTTCTCGAGGAGATCAAGAGCGTCGTGCGACGGAACCAGTTGCTGTTGCTGACACCGCACGGCCAGCGGGAAGGATTCCCGCTGCAGTGAGTGAACCACGGCCGCGCCCCCGCGCGGGGGGGCGGGGCGTGGAGGCGCGGCCGGCCACAGGTTTGTTGCCTGCCGGCCCGCGCCGGCGTTTGGGCGTCATGTTGCGTCTTGACTTGGCCACCCGGTTTGGCCGATAGATTCCGGCGATCATGTCGTTTGGATTTGCCGAACAGAAGGCCGCGCGGCGGCGGCGGTGGCGGATCATCCGCTGGTCGCTGACCATGGCGTTTTTGCTAGCTCTGGGGGTTGCCTCCTACTGGAGCGGCGCGAAGCTTGCCGTGAGTGAGGTGACGCGCCTCGAACGCAAGGTCGAGGAACTCGAGAAGAACGCCGCGGAGCTGCGCGACCGGAACACGGCGCTGCAGACCGAGGCGGCAACTGCCTTGGACAGCCAGAGTAAGTGGCAGGCGCGCTACAAGGCGGAGGTGCCGACCGGCAAGTCGCGTGAGCTGCTGGCGCTTATCGAAAGCCAGATCGCCGGGGGTGCGGATCCGGAGCGCGTCGCCTTCCTGGTCGGAACCGCGGCCGATGCGCAGTCCTGCGACGGCGATCTGCGGACCAAGCGTTTCCTGCTGCACACGCCCCTCTATGCCGGCGCGAACGATTCGGTGAGCTTCGCCAACAACGCCATCATCGTCACCGGCGAAGGCGCCCTCGCAAGCGACCCCGAGGGCAAGCCGCACGCGTGGTTCGACCCGGCACAGCCGGTCACGCTGCGGTTCCGTCAGCCCGGCGGCGCCGGATCGGAAGCGTCGGGCCTCCTGCCGCTGCACCATTCGGTGGTGCGCGGCGGCAGCGAGTACCGCTTCACCATCGCCGCCAGCGACAGCCAGGGTTTCATCAGCGTCACCGCCGAACGCTGCGCCTTTCCGTAATTGCGGCGCGAGGCCGGTATACTCGCGATCCCCCTTCACATCCTCCGATGCTCGCGGCATGATGCGCTCCAACGTGTGGGCTATACGAGAGGAGCACAACCATGAGATTTGTCATCGCATTCATACTGGCGGCCGTGTTGCCGCTGTCCGCCCAGGCCGGGCAGAAGGTCGACTATTCGGTCGGCGGCGCGGCCTACGAGGGTTACAGCGCCCCGGCGAAGGGCGCCTCGAAGGGGCTGGTTCTGATCATCCACGACTGGGACGGCCTCACCGGCTACGAGGAGAAACGAGCCGAGATGCTGGCGGCGATGGGGTACGACGCCTTCGCCGTCGACCTCTACGGCAAGGGCAACCGGCCGGTCGAGACCGGCGCCAAGAAGGCCGAGACCGGCAAGCTGTACAAGGACCGCGGGAAGATGCGCAGCCTGATCCTCGGCGGCCTCGCCGAGGCGCGCAAGATCAGCGACCGGCCGGCGGTGGTCATGGGCTACTGCTTCGGCGGTGCCGCGACACTGGAACTCGCGCGCTCCGGCAAGGCCGACCGCATCGCCGGCTACGCCACCTTCCACGGCGGCCTGTCGACGCCCGAGGGGCAGGGCTACGGCAAATCGACGCCGCCGATCCTGGTCGCCCATGGCGGCGCCGACACCGCGATCACCATGGACCATGTGGCGGGCCTGTCGAAGGAGCTGGAGCAGGCGGGCGTGCCGTATGAGATCCAGGTCTATTCCGGCGCGCCGCACGCCTTCACGGTGTTTGGCTCGAACCGCTACCGCGAGCGCGCGGACCAGCAGTCCTGGGCCGCGTTCGAGGAGTTCCTCGGCACCTACCTGGCCGGCGGCGGGTAGGGGCGGGCCGCGGATATCCGATCAGCGGCTGGTCGGAGGGACCGCCCGGCGCCACAGGGCTGCGCATTACAGACACGCAGCCCTCATCCCGCCGCCATCCCGCCGGGCGGCTGTGTGTGGCACTGGTATTTCCCCCTCAGCCCTTGCCGGACAGCCGCTTGTCGAGGGCGCGCAGGTATTTGAGGTCGGCGTCGGCGAAGTCGCCTTCGGCGATGTCGGACTTGTAGCCCTCCATCTCCTCGCGGAAATCCTCGGTGATTCCGGAGCGGGCCAGCAGTTTGTCGATCACGGCCAGCGCCTCGGCGTTGCGCCCGCTCGCGTCCGCCGGGAGCTCGGCCTCGGCCGCCGCTGGCGCGTCGGTTTCGGCGGCGCCACCGTCTTCGGCAGCGCCACCGTCTTCGGCGGCCAGCAACTCGTCCCAGGTGGTGCCGGCGCCGTCGACCGCGGCATGCAGCGCCCGCGCCGCGTCCAGCACGTCGGCATCGTCGTCGCCGCCCAGCCGCTCCAGCAGCGCGATGATCTCGTCCCGGTTCAGCGATCCCGTCATGTCCGTCCCCCGTCAGGTGGTGCACCGGTTCCCGGCACGCGCGAAGCGCTCCGGATCCGGCTTCCGCGCCCATGGAAGTGGCCTCGTACCAACTCTTTATTCAGCCGGCATTCCATACTCTGGGCCGGGAAAATAGGACATCCGTGGACCGGGGCCAAGCCGGTTCGTCGCGACGGCCCGGCGTCGGCGGCGTCGCGCGGCTTTCCACCGGCTGGCTGGCGGCCTAAGCTGTGGCACTCAGCCAGCGGGTTGGAGGCGGCAGGGTATGCATTCTGTGAAGCCGGGAGCGAAGGGGCGGGCGGAGCTGACGGTGGGCGAGGCGCACACCGCACCGAGCGTCGGCAGCGGCGCGATTCACGTGCTGGGCACGCCGGTGATGATCAACCTGATGGAGGCGGCCGCCCTGGATGCGGCGGAACATCTGCTGCCGGACGGGCACCGGAGCCTCGGCATCCACCTCGACGTCAGCCATGTCGCGGCCACGCCGGTCGGCATGACGGTCCATGCGACGGCCGAGGTCGCGGCCGTGGACGGCAACCGGATCCGGTTCCGCGTCGAAGCGCAAGACGAGGCCGGGCTGATCGGCGAAGGCACGCACGAGCGCGTCGTGGTGAACGTGGAGCGCTTCGACAAAAAGCTGCGAGAGAAGGCGGCGGGCCGCTAGGCGGCGTCAGGCCGGGCCGATCGTTATCATTCCCATTGCCTTGCGCGTGAACTTGCCGCAGCGTAGCGGTTATGGACTTTGGCATCGATCGACTGCTGGCCGAACCCGCCCTACGCGCCCCGCTCGAGGGAAGGCGCGTCGCGCTGCTCGCGCACCCCGCCTCGGTCACCCGGGACCTGACGCATGCGCTCGACGCGCTGGCCGCCTGCGACGGCGTGAACGTGAGTGCCGCTTTCGGCCCGCAACATGGGCTGCGCGGCGACAAGCAGGACAACATGATCGAGTCGCCGGATTTCGACGACCCGGTGCACGGCATCCCTGTGTTCAGCCTTTACGGCGAGGTGCGCCGGCCGACCGACGCGATGATGGAGACCTTCGACGTGTTGCTGGTCGACCTGCAGGACCTGGGCTGCCGCATCTACACCTTCGTTACGA
>CAJICD010000458.1_pt1 | contig 15445 bp, 14 predicted proteins | sample 9199521 | NCBI WGS metagenome assembly CAJICD01 (sample SAMEA7708321, study PRJEB35096) | sediment metagenome | biome: marine neritic benthic zone biome [ENVO:01000025]; feature: sediment [ENVO:00002007]; material: shallow marine sediment [ENVO:03000034] sea grass bed [ENVO_01000059] ...
CCACGCACATGGGCGCCAGGATCCCGAACAGGTGCCAGTTCCAGAACCCGCCGGACTGGGCGCGCACGATATCCGAGAGATTCAGCGAACCGACCAGGAACAGCACGGTGACGATGACGAAGCCCATCGAGACCTCGTAGGACACCATCTGCGCGGCCGAGCGCAGCGCGCCGAGAAAGGCATATTTCGAGTTCGACGCCCATCCGGCCATGACGACGCCGTAGACGCCGAGCGAGGAGATCGCGAACAGGTAGAGGATTCCGACATTGATGTCCGCCAGAACCCAGCCCTCATCGAACGGAATCACCGCCCAGGCGACCAGCGCCAGGACGAAGGTGATCATCGGCGAGAGCAGGAAGATGACCGGGTTGGCGCCGGACGGGATCACCGTCTCCTTGAGAAACAGCTTCAGGCCGTCGGCGAACGGCTGCAGCAGCCCCAGCGGCCCGACGACGTTGGGGCCCTTTCGCAACTGCATCCAGCCGATGATCTTGCGCTCCCAGTATGTCAGATACGCGACCGACAGCAGGACCGGCACGATGATCACGACGATGAAGACCGGAATCTTTATCCAGGGCCAGATAAACAGGACCCACGGCCACAGCGTGTCGGTGAAGAACTCAGCCATCGGTGCCCGTCGCCTCCCCGTCGCCGCCGAAGGCCGCCGCGCATTCGGCCATGGTGCCGGACGCCCTGCAGACCGGACAGGTCATGTGGAAGTTGGCGATGGCCGGCGCGAACGCACCGTCGCCCAGCTTGCCGCCGTCCCCGGCGAACGCGCCCCAGGGTTCGGCGGTCCGCTCATCGAGCGTGGCGAAACTGCCATGCGCCTGTTGCATCAGGGTGCGTAGCGCGCCGAGCGAGTCGAATGGCAAGGTCATGTCCAGCGCCCCGGACAGGGCGCGGATGATGGCCCAGTCCTCTTTCGCCTCGCCGGGCGGGAAGGCCGCACGCATGCCGCGCTGCACCCTGCCCTCGCTGTTCACCCAGGTACCGCTCTTTTCAGTGTACGCGGCGCCCGGCAGGATCACGTCGGCCCGGTGCGCACCGGCATCGCCATGATGGCCCTGGTAGATCACGAATGCACTGCCGAGCCGGGACATGTCGATCTCGTCGGCCGCCAGCAGATAGACGGCCTCGATCTCACCGCTCCCGGCGCCCTCCAGGATCGTCGCCACGTCGCGCCCGCCGCTGCCCGGGACGAAGCCGAGATCGAGGCCACCGACCCGTGCCGCCGCGGTGTGCAGGACGTTGAAACCGTTCCAGTCGTCGCCGACCATGCCGCAGGCCTCGGCGATATTGCGGGACGCCGCCAGAACGGCGGCGCCGTCGCTGCGGGCCAGTCCGCCCATGCCCAGGATCAGCATCGGCCGCGTCGCGTCCGCCAGCGTTTTGGCGAACGGATGCTTGCCGTCGGCGATCTCTGCGAGGGTCTGCGGCCCGGCGCCGAGATACTCATAGCCGTAGGTCAGCTCGGCCTGCGGGCCGACGACGCCGACCGGGAAATTGCCTTGCAGCCAGCGTTTGCGGATGCGCGCGTTAACGACCGCGGCCTCGGTGCGCGGGTTCGAGCCGACGACCAGCAGCGCGTCGGCCTCCTCGATCCCGGCGAAACCGCTGTTGAACAACCAGCCCGACCGCGCGCCCGCCACATCCAGCGCCGCGCCGTCCTGGCGGCAGTCGAGATTCGGTGAGCCGAGGCTCTCCATCAGGGCCTTCAGGGCGAACATCGATTCCGCATCGCACTGGTCGCCGGCAATCGCGGCGATCCGCGACCCGTCGACTCCCTTCAGGCGCCCGGCGATGGCGGCGAAGGCATCGTCCCATCCGGCCGGCGCCAGCTTGCCGTCGGCCCCCCGCAGATAGGGACGGTCGAGGCGCTGCCGCCGCAAGCCATCGCAGGCGTAGCGGGTCTTGTCGGAAATCCACTCCTCGTTGACGTCCTCGTTGAGCCGCGGCAGAACGCGCATCACCTCGTTGCCGCGCGTGTCGACCCGGATATTGCTGCCGACCGCGTCCATCACATCGATCGATTCGGTCTTCACCAGCTCCCAGGGCCGCGCATGGAAGGCATAGGGCTTGGACGTCAGCGCGCCGACCGGGCAGAGGTCGATGACATTGCCCGAAAGCTCCGAGGCCAGCGCCTTTTCCAGATAGGTCGTGATCTCCGCGTTTTCGCCACGGCCGAGCAGCCCCAGGTCCTGGACCCCGGCGACCTCGGTGGCGAAGCGAACGCAGCGCGTGCAGTGGATGCAGCGGGTCATGATCGTCTTGACCAGGGGGCCCATGTATTTGTCGCGCACCGCGCGCTTGTTCTCCTGATAACGGCTGGCGCCCTTGCCGTAGCCCATCGCCTGGTCCTGCAGGTCGCACTCGCCGCCCTGGTCGCAGATCGGGCAGTCGAGCGGATGGTTGATCAGCAGGAACTCCATCACGCCCTGGCGCGCCTTGCGGACGGTTTCGGTGTCGGTGTGGATCACCATCCCGTCGGCCACCGGCATCGCACAGGAGGCGATGGGTTTGGGCGAGCGCTCCATCTCCACCAGGCACATGCGGCAATTGCCGGCCACCGAAAGCCGCTCGTGATAGCAGAAACGCGGGATCTCGATGCCAATCGCCTCACAGGCCTGCAAGACGCTGACGCCGGCCTCGGCCTCGACCTCGGTCCCGTCGATGGTAAGTTTCGGCATGGCCCGCTCCTACTCCGCCGCCACGGCCGGGCCGGACACCCGCCGGTCGAGAATGCGCCTCTCCAGCTCGGGCCGGAAATGCCGGATCAATCCCTGGATCGGCCACGCCGCGGCGTCGCCCAGGGCGCAGATCGTATGGCCTTCGACCTGGCGCGTCACCTCGTCCAGCATGTCGATCTCCTCGATGCTCGCGGCGCCGTCGCAAAGCCGTTCCATCACGCGCCACATCCAGCCGGTCCCTTCGCGGCAGGGCGTGCACTGGCCGCAGCTTTCGTGCTTGTAGAACTGGGCCAGGCGGGTGATGGCGCGGACGATGTCGGTCGACTTGTCCATGACGATGACCGCCGCCGTGCCGAGCCCGCTCTGCGCGTCCTTCAGCGAATCGAAGTCCATCAGAATGTCGTTGCAGATCGCGTCCGGCAAGCACGGGACGGACGACCCGCCCGGGATCACCGCCAGCAGGTTGTCCCAGCCGCCGCGCACGCCGCCGGCGTGCCGTTCGATCAGCTCCTTCAGCGGGATCGACATTTCCTCTTCGACGTTGCACGGCTTGTTGACGTGGCCGGAGATGCAGAACAGCTTGGTGCCGGTGTTGTTCTCGCGGCCGAGGCCGGCAAACCAGGACGCGCCGCGCTTCATGATCTCCGGCACCACGGCGATGCTTTCGACATTCTGAACGGTGCTGGGGCAGCCGTAGAGGCCCGAGGCGGCCGGAAACGGCGGCTTCAGGCGGGGCTGGCCCTTCTTACCCTCGAGGCTTTCGATCAGCGCGGTTTCCTCGCCGCAGATATAGGCGCCCGCGCCGCGGTGGAGGTGAAGGTCGAATTTCCAGCCCGACCCGGAGGAATTATCGCCGATCAGCCCGGCGTCGCGGGCCTCCTGGATCGCTGCCTCCAGCCTGTTGGCCTCGTTGTGGAATTCGCCGCGGATGTAGATATATCCGGTCTCCGCCCCCATCGCGAAGCCGGAGATCAGGCAGCCCTCGATCAGGATGTGCGGATCGTGGCGCATGATGTCACGGTCCTTGCAGGTGCCGGGCTCGCCCTCGTCGGCGTTGACCAGCAGATAATGCGGCCGGCCGTCCGACTCCTTCGGCATGAAGGACCATTTCAGGCCGGTCGGGAAGCCGGCGCCGCCGCGGCCGCGCAGGCCGGAGGCCTTGATCTCGTCGACGATGGCATCACGGCCCTTGGCCAGGATCGCCTTGGTGCCGTCCCAGGAGCCCCGCGCCCGCGCGCCGGCAAGCGACCAGTCGTGCAGGCCGTAAAGATTGGTGAAAATGCGATCCTTGTCCGACAGCATACCGCGTTTATTCCTTTTTCGTGCGGGGCTCGTCGCCGGCCGCTTCGTCATCTTCGCCCGGGACGCCTTCAGTCTCGACAACCTCCGGCTCGGCGGCTTCGGTCTCGCCCGTTTCTAAATCGGGCGCCACAGCATCGGGCGCTTCAGCATCGGTCGCTTCGGCGTCAGTCGCTTCGGCATCAGTCGCTTCGGCCTTGTCTATCTCGACGGGATCGACATTCTTGACCGCCTTCTTGCCGGCCGGCTTTGCGGTCTCGCCGGTCAGTGTCAGCGGGCCGCCCTCCGGCGCCGAAGCCGCGCGGCCGGTCTGCGATCCCGCGGCCGGCCGGTCGCCCCGCTTCAGGGCATCTATGATATGGGCCATCGATCGTTCGTCGACGTCCTCGTAATAGTCGTCGTCGACCTGCACCACCGGTGCATTGACGCAGGCGCCGAGGCACTCGACCTCGCCCAGGGTAAAGACGCCGTCTGCTGTGGTTTCGCCGATCCCGATGCCCAGCGCATTCCTGCAGGCCCCCACGACCTCGTCCGACCCGCGCAGCCAGCACGGGGTCGTGGTGCAGACGTTGATCTGATGCTTGCCGACCGGCGACTGCTTGTACATCGAATAGAAGGTCACGACCTCGAGCACCCGGATCGGCGCCATGTCCAGCATCTCGGCGATCCTTGCAACCGCGCTCTCCGGCAGCCAGCCGCCGTTCTGGCGCTGGGCAAGATCGAGCAGCGGCATCACCGCGCTGCGCTGCCGGCCTTCCGGATACCGCCCGATGAAATCCTTGGCCTGTGCGAGATTCTCGGCCGTGAATTCGAAGACTTCGCTCATCGTTCGTCGCGCCCCTAGCGGTCGATTTCGCCGAAAACCGGATCGATCGAGCCGAGTATGGATACCGAATCGGCCAGCATGTGCCCCTTGCACATGAAATCCATCGCCTCCAGATGCGCGAATCCCGGCGCCCGGATCTTGCAGCGATAGGGTCGGTTGGTGCCGTCCGATACCAGATAGACCGCGAATTCGCCTTTCGGCGCCTCGACGGCGGTGTAGGTCTCGCCCGCCGGGACGTGGAAGCCCTCGGTATAGAGCTTGAAGTGATGAATCAGCGCCTCCATCGAGCTCTTCATCTCACCGCGGCTCGGCGGGCCGACCTTGCTGTCTTCGGTCATCACCGGCCCGTCCGGCATGTTTTCGATGGCCTGCTTGACGATGCGCAGGCTCTGACGCATTTCCGCCATGCGCACCAGGTAGCGCGAGTACACATCGCCGTGCTTGCCGATCGGGATGTCGAAATCCATCTCGGCATAGGCGTCGTAGGGCTGCGCCTTGCGCAGATCCCAGGGTATGCCGGAGGCGCGCAGCATCGGCCCGGTAAAGCCCCAGGCCAGCGCGTCCTCGGCCGAGACGGTGCCGATATCGACGGTGCGCTGCTTGAAGATGCGATTTTCGTTCAGGAGCGTTTCGATGTCATCGATGAAGGAGGGCATTTTTTCGGCCCACTCCATGATGTCGTCGGCCAGCCCGGCCGGCAGGTCCTGATGCACCCCGCCGACGCGGAAATACGCCGCGTGAAGCCGCGCGCCGCAGACCCGCTCATAGAACTCCATGACGATTTCGCGCTGCTCGCAGGCCCACAGCAGCGGCGTCATCGCGCCGATGTCCAGGGCCAGCGCCGGCACGTTGAACATATGGTTGGTCAGGCGGGTGATCTCGGCGAACAGCGTGCGGACATACTGCCCGCGCGGCGGCGGCTGAATGCCCAGCAGCTTCTCGGCCCCCAGCACGAAGGCGTGCTCGAGGCTCATCGGCGAGACGTAGTCGAGCCGGTCGAAATAGGGGATCGACTGCAGGTAGGTCTTGTATTCGATCAGCTTCTCGGTGCCGCGGTGCAACAACCCGATATGCGGATCGAGACGCTCGACCACCTCGCCGTCCATCTCCATGACCATTCGCAGCACGCCGTGCGCGGCCGGGTGCTGCGGGCCGAAATTGACGGTCAGGTTCTTGATCTGCGTTTCGGCCGCCATCAGCCTTTCTCCTCTTCCGCCTTCTCGTCGCCGGGCAGAAGCCGCGTCATGCCCTCCCAGGGGCTGAGGAAATCGAATGTGCGGAACTCCTGGGTCAGGTGCACCGGCTCGTAGACCACGCGCTGCTGCTCGTCGTCGTAGCGCACCTCGACATGGCCGGTCAGCGGGAAATCCTTGCGCAGCGGGTGTCCCTCGAACCCGTAGTCGGTGAGGATCCGGCGCAGGTCCGGGTGGTCGCTGAAAAACACACCGTACAAATCCCAGGTCTCGCGCTCGAACCAGTTGGCGGTCGGGAACAGCGGCGTTACCGACGGCACCGATTCGGTCTCTCCGACCGGGACCTTGACCCGGATACGCTGGTTGTGGCTTACGCTCAACAGGTTGTAGACCACCTCGAAACGCCGCTCGCGCTCGGGATAGTCGACACCGCAGACGTCCACCAGGCTCTTGAACAGGCACTGCGAGTCGTCGCGCAGGAATCGCATGACCTTGAGCAGGCTGTCCGGCCGGCCGGTGAGCATCAGTTCGTCGTATGCGACCGCGTGTCCGTCGAGTTCCTCCGACAGATGACCCGCGATGTAATCGCCCAGGTCTTCAAGCGCCTGATTCATCGATCTATCCGGCTTCGTCCTAACGAATGATCGCCTCTGTACGGCGGATTTTCTTCTGGAGCTGGAGTATTCCGTAGACCAGCGCCTCTGCGGTCGGCGGGCAGCCGGGGACGTAGATGTCGACCGGCACCACGCGGTCGCAGCCGCGCACGACGGAGTAGGAGTAGGTGTAGTATCCTCCGCCGTTGGCGCAGGATCCCATCGAAATCACCCAGCGCGGCTCGGCCATCTGGTCATAGACCTTGCGCAGCGCGGGGGCCATCTTGTTGGTCAGGGTGCCGGCGACGATCATCACGTCGGCCTGGCGGGGCGAGCCGCGCACGACGACCCCGAACCGGTCGAGGTCGTAGCGCGGCATATAGGCGTGGATCATCTCGACAGCGCAGCAGGCGAGCCCGAAGGTCATCGGCCACATCGAGCCGGTCCGCGCGCCATTGACGACCCAGTTGATCAGGCCCGCCGTCGAGGCCAGCAGGAAGCCCTTTTTGTTCAACTCCTCGCTGAGCGCCCGCGACACCTGCGCCGGCGTTGCGTCGGCGGAAATCCGCTGGGCAGGCTCGTTCATTCCCATTCCAGAGCCCCCATGCGCCAATCATAAAGGAAGCCGATCGCGAACACCGCGAGGAAGACGATGAGCGACCAGAACCCGAACAGACCGAGATGGTCGTTCGCAACCGCGTAAGGATAGAGAAAGGCGAGGTCGAGATCGACGACGATGAACATGATCGCCACGAGATAAAAGCGTACATCGAACTGCCGGCGGGCGTCGCCGAACGCCTCGAAACCGCACTCGTATGCCGACAGCTTTTCGGGATTGGGCCGCTGGCGCACGAGCAGCCAGCTCAACGCGGGGAGCACGATGGCGATCAGAATGGCGATCACCAGGAACACAAGAATCGGCAGATATTCGCGCAGCAGTTCGTCCATCGACCGCCCCCCTGAATATTCCGTAACCCTGCCTCGTTCGATTCGCCTTCCGGAGTACCCGGCGGCGGCGGCACTATAGGACTCCGCGTCGCCAATGCAAAGGGCAAATGCCCCTGTTTTCCATCAATTCTGAAAGAAAATGCTGCGCTGCGACAAAAGGCGCGAAATGTGCCGCGTTCAAGCCTGCATGCCAACTTGCGGGCGACTCGCCGGGTGCCCACGAAGCGGGTAAAGTCTTCCGTGCGGCGCCTCGGACTCGCCGCCGGGAGCATCGATGCCGGAAGAAATCGAACTTTACGGATTCTACGTCTTCACACACGGCTGGGCGCGGGTGCTGACCGTGATGAGCCCGGCCGGCGCCACCGCGATCCTCGATTCCGTGCGGGCCGGCGCCGACGTCGAAGTGAAGTCCGGCCAGGGCCGGCTGCCCCAGTTTCACGAGAAACGCCGGGGCGCGCTCGACCGGCTCGTCGCGGCCAACAGCATTGCGGTTCTGACCAAGGCCGATTGGGACGCCCGCAAGCGCAAACTGGGCGACGCGATTTACCGGTAATGTCGATCACAAGCGGCGGTCCGGCGATTCACGTATCACGTTCGAGCAGGACACCAAAATTCGGCTCGCTTGAGGCAAACCGACTTGCTACGTTCCCAAATCGTTGAGCGATGCGTACCCGTGACATCGTCGACGCAACAGGGAGGCGGCATTGCAGAAATCGTTGCTCATCGATCCGGCCAAGTGCACCAGTTGCCTGCAGTGCGAGATGGCCTGCTCGCTGGAACATACCGGCGCGTTCAACCCCGCGCGCTCGCGCATCAAGATCTTTGAGTTCGAGCACGGCGCCCAGGCGATACCCTATACCTGCACGCAGTGCGCCGAGGCCTGGTGCCTGCACGCCTGTCCCGTCGAGGCGCTGACCCGGAATCTGGAGACCGGCGCGGTGGAACTGAACGAGGCGACCTGCGTCGGCTGCAAGGTCTGCACCGTCGCCTGCCCGTTCGGCACGGTCAATTACAACCCCGACACCGGCAAGGTCGCGAAGTGCGACCTGTGCGGCGGCGATCCGCAATGCGCCGCGGCCTGTCCGACCGACGCCATTACATATGTCGATGCCGGCTGGACCGGATACGACCGGATGCAGCAATGGGCGGTGCGCACCGGCACGCCGCCGCAGGCCTGAGACAGGGAGACCGCGAAATGGGCTGGCAGAAACGGATTCTCCGCATCAACCTGACCGAGGGCACGGCCGCGAGCGAACCGCTGAACATGGAATGGGCGCACGACTATCTCGGCGAGCGCGGGTTGGCGACCAAATACCTCTATGAGGCGATGGATCCGAAGGCGGACCCGCTGGGGCCCGATAACGTGCTGATCTTCGCAACGGGGCCGCTGACCGGCACCATGGCTTCGACCAGCGGGCGCTATGCGGTGGTCACCAAGGGGCCGCTGACCAACGCGATCGCTTGCTCCAACTCGGGCGGCAAGTTCGGCGCCGAATTGAAGTTCGCCGGCTACGACCTTTTGATCGTTGAAGGAAGATCGCCCGATCCCGTCTATCTGCACATCGTCGACGACGAGGTCGAGATCCTTCCGGCCGACGAAATCTGGGGCACCAGCGTCTGGAACACCGAAGAGCACATAAAGGCAAAACACCAGAACCCGCTGCTCAAGGTCGCCTCGGTCGGCGAGGCCGGCGAGAAGGGCGTGCGCTACGCCTGCATCGTCAACGACCTGCACCGCGCCGCGGGGCGGTCGGGCGTCGGCGCCGTCATGGGCTCCAAGAACCTCAAGGCCATCGCGGTGCACGGCACGAAAGGCGTTACGGTCGAGGACCCGAAGAGCTTCATGACGGCGGTGCGCGAGACCCATGCGATGCTGGCCGACAATTCGGGCCGCAAGGAGCTGACCGAGCTCGGCACCAACGACATGATCAACTCGATGCAGGAGTTCGGCGGCCTGCCGACGCACAATTTCCACAAGGTCCAGTTCGAAGGCACGGGCAAGATCAATCCGGAAGCCATGCAGGCGACGGGCCCCGACGGGCATCGCAACCTCGTGACCAACAAGGCCTGCTTCGGCTGCACCATCGCCTGCGGGCGGATCGCCCGCATCAACGAGAAACATTTCACCGTCGTCAACAAGCCGGAATACCGGCACGCATCCGGCGGGCTGGAATACGAAACCGCATACGCCTTCGGGCCGATGCTGGAGATCGACGACATCGATGCGCTGACCTATGGCGCGTTCTCGACCAACGAGCACGGGCTCGACCCGATCTCGTTCGGCGCGACCCTGGCCGCGGCGATGGAGCTCTACGAGATGGGCGTCATCACCAAGGACGATACCGACGGCGTCGACCTGTCGTTCGGCAATGCGGAAGCCCTGACGATCATGGCCGACAAGACCGGTAAGTACGAAGGGTTCGGCCAGATCCTGGGGCTCGGCTCGAAACTGATGTGCGAGAAATACGGCCACCCCGAGATCGCCATGCACGTCAAGGGCCAGGAATTCGCCGGCTACGATTCACGCGCGCTGCAGGGGATGGGGCTCGGATTCGCCACCAGCAACCGGGGCGCCTGCCACCTGAAGCACGACGTCTTCGCCGAGGACATGGAAGACCAGACCGGCAAGGGCAAGGCGAAGCCCTGCAAGGATTCGCAGGACCTGATCGCGATGATCGACTCGACGGGGCTGTGCCTGTTCACCGCCTCTGCCTGGGGCGCGCCGGAATATCGGAGGCAGATCGCCGCGGCCTGCGAGGGCGACGACTGGACCGAGGAACGGCTGCTCGAAATCGGAGAGCGGATCTGGAATCTGGAGCGGCTGTACAACCTGAAGGCCGGCCTGACCGCCGCCGACGACACGCTGCCGAAACGGCTGCTGGAAGTGCCGGCGCCGTCGGGCGCCGCCAAGGGCAAGGTCAGCGACCTCGCGGAGATGCTGCCGGAGTATTACGAGTATCGCGGCTGGACCGAGGACGGCGAGCCGACCGGCCAGACCCTGCAGCGACTCGGCCTGGAATAATGCCCCGTACGACGGAGTACGTGATCATCGGCGCCGGGCCGGCCGGCGTGATCGCGGCGGAAACGCTGCGCGCCGTGGACCCGCAAGGGTCCGTCGTGTTGCTGTGCGGCGAGGACGAGCCGCCCTACTCCCGCATGGCCATCCCCTACCTTCTGGCCGGCGAGATCGGTGAGGACGGAACGCGGCTGCGTCATGGCGGTGGCCATTACGAGTCCCTGCGGATCGATCTGCGCAAGGGGCGCGCGGCCGCCGTCGATCAGGGCAAGGGTGAAGTAATGCTGGAGGACGGCTCCGCCCTGAAATTCGACCGTCTGTTGATCGCGACCGGCTCGCATCCGGCCCGCCCGCCGGTGCCCGGAATGGATCTGCCCGGCATCGAAAACTGCTGGACCATGGACGACGGGAGACGCATCGCCGCCGCGGCGAAACCGGGATCGCGGGTGATATTGATGGGCGCGGGGTTCATCGGCTGCATCGTCCTCGAGGCGCTGGCCGCCCGTGACGTCGAGCTGACGGTCGTCGAAACCGAAGACCGCATGCTGCCGCGGATGATGGACGAGGCCGGCGCCGCCATGATCAAGCGCTGGTGCGAGGCGAAGGGCGTGAAGGTGCTGACCTCGACCGCCGTCGAATCGGTGGAACGGCCGGGCGATTCGCTGAAACTTGGACTTTCAGGCGGCGTGACGATCGAGGCCGATCTGGTCGTGTGCGCAACCGGGGTGGTCCCGAACCTGAAATTTCTCGACGGCAGCGGCATCGACACCGACCGGGGCATCGTCGTCGATGACCGGCTGCGGACCAGCCGGCCCGATATCTATGCCGCCGGCGACGTGGCGCAGGGGCCGGATTTCTCGACCGGCGGGACGGCGATCCACGCGATCCAGCCGACCGCCAGCGAGCACGGGCGGATCGCCGCCATGAACATGGCCGGAATCGACACCCCGTACCGCGGCAGCCTCGCCCTCAACGTCCTCAACACGCTCGGCCTGATTTCCAGTTCCTACGGGCTGTGGCAGGGGGTCGAGGGCGGCGAGCGCGCGGTCGCCCGGGACGACGAAGCCTCCCGCTACCTGCGCCTTGAGTTCGACGGCGACGTGCTGATCGGCGCCCTGTCGCTCGGATTGACACAGCACGTCGGCGTGCTGCGCGGGTTGATCCAGACGCGGACGAAGCTGGGGACCTGGAAGGATGTGCTGATGCGCGACCCTCACCTTGTCATGCAGGCCTATCTGAGCTGCGCGCAGGGTGCCGCGGTGCGCGTCCATACGGGGCGGAATCGATGAAAGTTACGGTCAAGATGTCCGGACTGATCGCGCGCCAGGTTCCCGGCAGCGCCGATGGCGTCGAGGTGCAGCTGCTCGACGGCGCCACGATTTCCGCGCTGATGACCCGCCTCGGCCTGCCCGGCAACGAAAGCTACCTTGTGATCGTGAACGACTCCACTGTCGCCAAGGAGCGCCGCACGACCTACAAGCTGTCGGACGGCGACCGCGTCTCCATCGTCCCGCCGCTGCGGGGTGGGTGACGGGCCTCCGTGATCAAGTATCCGAAATATCGTCTGTGTTCAGTGAAGCAGTCGTTTTTGGGCGAACGCCTTGCCGGAGCCCGATTTGAAGTACTTTTCGAGTTCCCGCGCATGTGCTTCCGTATGCACGGCGATATAGGATTTCAAAACGACCGGCTGGTGAGCTTTCGTGGACCTTACCTGACCTTGCTGGTGGGCTGCTAATCGGCGTCGAAGGTCGTTGGTCGACCCGACATATATGCCCTTGTTGCCAAGCTGAAGGAAATAAACGTACCACATGCGTGCGCCAGTCCCCCTACGCTCCTTTAAGGAGCTTCGGGCGACATTCCTACGCCTGAGGTCGCCTTCGCGAGGCAGTCCACCAAGGTGGCCTGCCACCCGAAGCCGAAGGCGTAGGGTGGCGGGAGTGACGGGACTCGAACCCGCGGCCTCCGGCGTGACAGGCCGGCGCTCTAACCAAACTGAGCTACACCCCCGTAGCGCGCGTCAAGGCCCGTCCATGTACTGCACGGCCCCTGTAGTGTCAAGGCGGAGCACGCCGGTAGGGTGCTCCTTCTTCGTCGCCCGAACCCGAAGGCGAAAAAAATCGTGCCGCTCTTCAGCACCTGTCCCCCTACGCTCCCTCCGGGAGCTTCGGGCGACACTCCTACGCCTGAGGTCGCCTTCGCGCGGCAGCCCACCTTGCGTGGCCTGCCACCCGAAGCCGAAGGCGTAGGGTGGTGGGCGATGACGGGCTCGAACCGCCGACCTCCCGGGTGTAAACCGGACGCTCTCCCAACTGAGCTAATCGCCCTGTCGCCTGATTACAATACCTGCGTCCGAAAATAGCAACCGGCCACCCGGTCTCCCGGATGGCCGGCCGCCCAATTTGCTGAAACGCGCGTCAGTTGACGGCGTCTTTCAAGCCTTTGCCAGCCTTGAACTTGGGTTGTTTGGACGCAGGAATCTGGATCGTCGCGCCCGTCCGCGGATTGCGGCCAGTCGACGCCTTCCGATTCGCGACACTGAAGGTGCCGAAACCGACCAGGCGGACGGCATCACCACGTTTAAGCGCAGTTTCGATATTGTCGAAGACTGCGTCCACGGCCTTTGTTGCGTCGGCTTTGGAAAGACCGGCGTCACCGGCGACGGACGAAATAAGATCGTTCTTATTCACTGCAGAACCCCCTTCTGGACAGGGAAAAGATTAGGTCGATTGGGATAGTATCGTGTCTGCTGAACACGGACGAGAGTGTAAGGGTATATATGCCCCGTAGTCAACGCCGGAACCGCAGAATTCCACGCTTTTCCACAGAAAATTGACGCCCGCGCACAAGTGCGCGGGCGCCCCGAATTACCTCTTTGCTGCACCTAATGGGTCGTGCGCGCGGACTCGTCGTCCTTCTCGTTCGGAGCCGCCACCGCATCCGCCTTCCATTCGATCGCGGTAAGCGGATCGGACAGCGCCTTCTCCAGGACCTCGTCGACGGTAGTGACCGCAACGATCTCCAGCCCCTCTTTGACATTGTCCGGAATATCCGCGAGATCCTTCACATTGTCCTTTGGAATCAGCACTGTCTTGATACCGCCCCGCAGCGCGGCAAGGAGCTTTTCCTTGAGCCCGCCGATCGGCAGCACGCGGCCGCGCAGCGTGATCTCGCCGGTCATGGCAAGGTCGCGGCGCACCGAAATCCCGGTCAGGACCGAGACGATGGACGTCACCATCGCAACGCCGGCGGACGGTCCGTCCTTGGGCGTCGCGCCCTCCGGCACATGCACATGGATGTCCGTCCGGGCGAACACCGGCGGCTCGATTCCGAACGACGGGGCGCGGCTCTTCACATAACTTTCCGCCGCCTGCACCGATTCCTGCATCACGTCGCCCAGCTTGCCGGTCTTGTGGACCCGGCCCTTGCCCGGAACACTGACCGATTCGATGGTCAGGAGTTCGCCGCCGAACTCGGTCCAAGCGAGCCCGGTCACCAGGCCCACGAGATCCTCTTCCTCGAGTTCGCCGTACCGGTATTTGCGGACGCCGGCGTAATCGCCGAGATTCTCGGGCGTGACCTCGACCGTCTTGCGGCCGCTTTCGCCAAGCAGGATTTCCTTGATCGCCTTGCGCGTCAGCCCGGCGATTTCACGCTCGAGGTTTCGCACGCCGGCCTCGCGCGTGTAATAGCGAATCAGGTCGCGCAGCGCGTCGTCGCTGATCGACCACTCGTTCTTCTTCAAGCCGTTCTGCTCGACCTGCTTGGGAATCAGATAGCGGAGCGCGATCTGAACCTTTTCATCCTCGGTGTAACCCGGGATCCGGATGATTTCCATACGATCGAGCAGCGGCTGCGGCATCCGCAGCGTATTCGCCGTGGTCAGGAACATCACGTCCGACAGATCGTAGTCGACTTCCAGGTAATGGTCGGCAAAGGTGTGGTTCTGCTCGGGATCGAGCACCTCGAGCAGCGCCGAGGACGGATCGCCCCGCCAGTCGGCGCCCAGCTTGTCGATCTCGTCCAGCAGGAACAGCGGATTGGACGATTTCGCCTTCTTCATGCCCTGCACCACCTTCCCGGGCATCGAGCCGATATAGGTGCGGCGATGGCCGCGGATTTCCGCCTCGTCACGCACGCCGCCGAGCGACATCCGAACGAAATTCCGGCCGGTCGCCCGCGCGATCGACTTGCCGAGCGACGTCTTGCCGACGCCGGGCGGACCGACGAGGCAGAGGATCGGGCCCTTGACCTTGTCGGTCCGGTTCTGCACCGCGAGATATTCGAGAATCCGTTCCTTGACCTTCTCGAGGCCGTAGTGGTCGTCGTCGAGAATCTCGTGGGCGACCTTCAGGTCCTTCTTGGTCTTCGTCGGTTTCTTCCAGGGAATGTTGAGCAGCCAGTCGAGGTAGTTGCGGACGACCGTCGCCTCGGCCGACATCGGGCTCATCGACCGTAGCTTCTTGATCTCGGCTGTCGCCTTTTCGCGCGCTTCCTTGCTGAGCTTGGTCTTTTCGATCTTTTCCTCGAGCTCGGCGAGTTCGTCCCCGACATCGTCGCCTTCGCCGAGCTCTTTTTGGATCGCCTTCATCTGCTCGTTGAGATAATACTCGCGCTGCGTCTTCTCCATTTGGCGTTTGACGCGGCCGCGGATTTTTTTCTCGACTTGCAGGACGCCGATCTCGCCTTCCATAAGGCCGTAGATTCGCTCCAAGCGTTCGGCAACCTGGGTCGTTTCCAGCAATTCCTGTTTATCCGGGATCTTCATCGTCAGATGCTGGGCGACCGTATCAGCCAGTTTCGACGGGTCGTCGATTTGGTTGACTGTCACCAAGACTTCGGGCGGAATCTTCCGGTTCAATTTCACATATTGTTCGAACTGG
>CAJICD010000476.1_pt1 | contig 15338 bp, 15 predicted proteins | sample 9199521 | NCBI WGS metagenome assembly CAJICD01 (sample SAMEA7708321, study PRJEB35096) | sediment metagenome | biome: marine neritic benthic zone biome [ENVO:01000025]; feature: sediment [ENVO:00002007]; material: shallow marine sediment [ENVO:03000034] sea grass bed [ENVO_01000059] ...
CCCGAGGTCTACGCCTGGGGTCACCCTCTTTCCCTGCGCCCCGCTCTGCCTGTCGGACGCCGCCATCTCGGCCTTTTCGCCAGCGCCGTCGATCACCGTGGTGTCGTCCTTGGTGATGCGGATCTTCTTGGCCGAGCCCAGCATGTCGATCGTGACGTTCTCGAGCTTGATGCCGAGTTCCTCGGAGATCACCTGGCCGCCCGTCAGGATGGCGATATCCTCGAGCATCGCCTTGCGGCGATCGCCGAAGCCCGGTGCCTTGACGGCGGAGACCTTGAGGCCGCCGCGCAGCTTGTTGACCACCAGGGTCGCCAGGGCCTCGCCCTCGACGTCCTCGGCGACGATCAGCAGCGGCTTCGACGACTGGACGATGGCCTCCAGCACCGGCAGCAGGGGCTGCAGGTTGGCGAGCTTCTTTTCATGCAGCAGGACATGGGCGTCCTCCATCTCGCAGGTCAGCCTGTCGGCATTGGTGATGAAGTAGGGCGAGAGATAGCCACGATCGAACTGCATGCCTTCGACCACCTCGAGTTCCATCTTCAGGCTCTTGGCCTCCTCGACCGTGATCACGCCCTCATGGCCGACCTTCTCCATGGCCTGGGCGATCATCTCGCCGACCTCGACCTCGCCATTGGCCGAGATCGTCCCGACCTGGGCGATCTCCCGCGATGTGGAGACCGGCCGCGAGCGTTCCCGGATCCGTGCAACGACGGCGTCCACGGACATGTCGACGCCGCGCTTCAGGTCCATCGGGTTCATGCCGGCGGCCACCGCCTTTGCGCCCTCGCGCACGATGGCCTGGGCCAGCACCGTCGCCGTCGTGGTGCCGTCGCCGACGAGATCGCTGGTCTTGCTGGCGACCTCGCGCAGCATCTGCGCCCCCATGTTCTCGAAGTGATCGGCCAGTTCCACCTCCTTGGCGACGCTGACCCCGTCCTTGCTGATTCGCGGCGCCCCGTAGGCGCGCTCGAACACGACGTTGCGGCCCTTCGGTCCGAGCGTGACCTTCACCGCGTCGGCCAGAATATTGACGCCCCGGAGCATGCGCTCGCGGGCGTCTTCACCGAATTTCACATCCTTGGCAGTCATGGTGACACCCCCCACGGGCGGGCCGGCCGATCCGGCGCCGGCATACCCGTCATGTATTGGAGTCGATGAGCTTGCCCGCGGCCGCCGCCCCGTAACCGGCGGCCCCGGCGGAATCGCATTCATGCAACCGGCGGCGCGCCATGGCCACACCTCGCATGCTGCGGTGCTCGGAGATCGTGGCGACCCTACCCGGAACCGCCCGGAATCTCATTGATCCACGTCAACACGTTGCGTCCGGCAAGGACATGCGGGCGCCCGTTCCGGGCCCTGTCCCCTTGGCCCCGGACCAAGTCCACAACGCGGCTACTGCTGGACCCAGGGCAGCCCGGCCACCTTCCATCCGTTCCGCGCGCCGCGATGCTTCGTGTGGTCCAGATCGCCCTCGAACCCGTCCGAGACATTGTAACAGGGGCCGAACCCCGACGCGGTCAGCGCGACCGCCGCGTCGCGCGACCGGATTCCCGAGCGGCAGATCAGCAGCAGGGGTTTCTCGCGGGTCACGCCTTCGGCCTCCAGATGCGGGACGAACTCGGGATTGACCTCCATCCGGGGCCAGACATTCCACTGCACGCACATCACGGTGCGGCCCAGCCGCGAGATGTCCGGCAGCCCGACATAGATCCATTCCGCGATCGTCCGCACGTCGATCAGAAGCGCCTCCGAATCCTCCTCGAGGAAGCGCCAGGCTTCGGTGGACGTAAGATCGCCCGCATATCCCTTGTCGAGCAGCACGGTTTTTTCCGTTCCTGATTTGCGACCGGCATGATGCCGCCACGCGGCCCTCCGGTCCAGCCCATATCGAGATCATGCGCAACGCTGTGTCGGCGATGCGGCGCGACCGCCGCCCGACGACCGTGCGGACGCCGCCGCGAGCGGAAGGCGCCAGGGAACCGCGCCCGAATACCGCCGGGACATCGTGTCGTGGCATGGGGGTTGCATGCGATTCATAACGGCACGCGTTCAGGGCGCGCGGGCTGATTAAAACAATCGTGAATTGCTTCGAATTCGCCCGAAATTGGCATGAAGTGGTTTGAATATCAAACGATTAAATAAATTATCCAAACGAGGCATAAATGTGTCGAAAGTATGGAATTGGCCCGGCTGAGGGTCGTTGTCAGAACCACAACCGAGTTTGGCGGATGCAACATCGCAAGACGCGAAGACACGGTTCTGTCGGGGTAATTTCTATGTACGTCATGGGGAGAGTACGACCGAGGGGTTTGCGAGTTTGCGCCATGGCGGCGGCGCTGCTGCTGGGTGCATGCTCCGGGTCCAATTTCGCCGCGGGTCCCACCGACGAGCAACTGCGCGCCGCGCTGGCCGAGTCGCTGGTGGTCAAGAGCGAGTCGCCGCTCTCCGACCCGGTGGCTGATGCCGCATTGCCAGGGGAGGATCGCCTCCAGACGGTCTACGAGACGCGGAACTTCGATCCGATCTGGGTTGGCCCGGGTGGCGCCAACGAACGCGGGCGGCAGCTGCTTGCGCGGCTTTCCGAGGCGGAAATCGACGCGCTGAATCCGGACCGTTATGGCCTGGAGGAGATCCTAGACCCGCTTGCGACGGGCGGCGCGGACGGGCTCGCGTCCGCCGAGCTCTATTTCAGCCGGGCGCTGATGCGCTATGCCGCGGATCTGCGCGGCGTGGGTGAGGACGACGTTACGGTTGTCGCCGCGGCGGGTTCGGCGATGGATTTCGGCGGTTACCTGGATTCGCTGATCCCGGTCGATCCCGGCTATCGCCGCCTGCGCGCCGCGATGCGGCTGTATCGCGGTATTGCCGAGGAGGGCGGCTGGGACGCGATTCCGAACGGGCCGACGCTGCGCCTCGGCGTGACCGATTCCCGGACCGTTCATATGCGGCGCCGGCTGGGCGCGACGGGCGACCTGCCGGCGGCCGACGCGCGCTCCGACTCCGAGCTCTTCGACGAGGCGGTCACGGCGGCGCTACGACGGTTCCAGGAGCGTCAGGGGCTCTACGCCGACGGCATTGCCGGCGACCGCACGATCGAGGCCCTCAATGTACCGGTCGAGGATCGCATCGCGCGGATCGCGGCGACTCTGGAATGGCACCGCAACGAGGCCCCGCGCATCGGCGACCGGGCGCTGATCGCCAACATCGCCGCGCAGGAGTTGGTCCTCATCGACGGTGGCAAGGAGATTCTCAGGAGCCGCACGATCGTCGGCCGGCCGAGTTGGCAGACGCCGCTCATAAGCAGCCGGATCCGGTCGATCGAGGTCAATCCCACCTGGACGGTGCCGCGCAAGATCGCGGTGCAGGAGATTCTGCCGCAAATGCGCAAGGGCGGCCCGGAATATCTCGACAAGCGCGGATACCGGTTGCTCGACGCGAAGATGCAGGAAGTCGAAGCCGCAGACATCGATTGGGAGACGATCGGCAAAAGTCGTTTGCCGTATACCGTGCGCCAGAACCCCGGTCCGGGCAACGCCCTGGGGCGGGTCAAGTTCCTCTTTCCCAACGACCAGGCCATCTATCTTCACGACACGCCGAGCCGTGCCCTGTTCAACCGGGCCAGCCGCGCGCTCAGCCATGGCTGCGTGCGGGTCGAGAAGGCCGACGAGCTGGCGGTCCTGCTGCTCCGGATCGGCGCTGGCTGGGGCAAGGCGGATTATCGAAACGCACTGCGGAGCGGCAAGACCATCCGGATCCGCCTCACCGATCCGGTGCCCGTGCATCTGGTCAGCATCAACGTCTGGGTGGAAGAGGACGGGCGGATTCAATTCCGCAACGATCCTTACGAAACGCAAAAAACAAACAAAAACAAAAATACATCGAACGACGCGATCTGAACTTCCTGCAAAGGATTCGCTTCGATAGTGGTCCTGTTCGGGCTCGCATGAATGCCGGTTGACGGTCCGGCATATTCGGATAGCATCGGAGACGATGGTGACGAAGGGTAAGAATCAGGATCATTCGAGGGGTGGGGCCGCCGTCGCGGGGCGCCGCGCCGTGCTGCGTCTCGGCATCGCGGCGCTGGTCACGACAACCGCGGGTCCCGCGTTCGCGGCACCTGCCGGGTCATCCGCCCGGACGCTGGCGCTGCGACACCTCCATACCGACGAATCGGTGCGCACGACGTATTGGGCCGACGGCGCGTGGCAGGTGGACGGTCTGCGCGAGATCAGTCACGTCCTGCGTGATTTCCGCACCGGCGACGTGGTGGATATCGACCCGGACCTGCTTGACCTGATGCATCGGCTGGCAACGCTGGTCGGCGCCGACCGGGCCTTCGAGATCTATTCCGGTTACCGTTCGCCGCGCACCAACGCGAAACTCGCGGACCAGAGTTCCGGCGTGGCCAGGAAGAGCATGCATATGCTGGGCAGGGCGGTCGATCTCCGGCTGCCCGGCGTGACGCTCTCAAATCTGCGCCGTGCGGCGCTCTCGCTCCAGGAGGGCGGCGTCGGCTACTATCCGAGGAGCGGCTTCATTCACGTCGACACGGGGCCGGTCCGCTTCTGGTAGTCGGCCCGGCGTGCCGTGAGGCGAAACGCCGCCATCATCGTTGCCAGGCGCCATGGCGCCAGATCTTCCTTGTTTCCACCGAGGTGCATCGGCTCGATCCTGCACCACTCAGTCGATCGCGCTCGCTTCGATCCGGTCACCCGGTTTGACGGCGGCCAGGTCGCGCACGTCGGTTTCGGCCCGGGCCCAGATATTGACCGGCGCGGCCAGACGGATCTCGTCCCCGCGCGATACCGGGGTGCGGCCGTAGCCGATGGCGATGCTGTCCCCCTCGACCCAGAAGGCGATCTCTCCGGCATCGACGACATCGCGCGCGCCGGCTTCGCGGCCGACGGCGACCGGGGCCGCGAAGTAGACCTCGTCGCCCCATTTCCGCGCCTCGCTGTCGAACGGCAGCGCCGCCCACACCGCATCGGCCGTCGGCGTGTCCAGCAGCCGGGCACGGACCTCCATCGATCCTATGGCAATTCGAATCCTGCGCATCGCCGATATGATAGCATTCCCGGCGCGATAGGCCGTGCCGAAAATGGCTGGCTTCGGCACGGTACAGCAGGTACGAGTCCATTATGACCGTCGACCCCGCCTCGCTACCCGCCGACAGGGGCGCCTATGCCCTGCTGATCCGGCTGGACCTGCCCTGGAGTCCGGGCATCCGGACCCTTCCCGACCGGATGCTCCGGCCCGGGCCGTATATCTACTGTGGCAGCGCATACGGATCCGGTGGTCTGCGGGCGCGCGTCGCCCGCCATTTGCGCGCCGGCAAGCCGGCCCACTGGCATGTCGACCGGTTGACCGCCGCGGGACGGGTCGAGGGCCTGGCGGTCCGGATCGGCGGCCGCGAGTGCGAACTCGTCGCGGCGTTCTTGGCCTGTGGCGCGGCTGTCGCGCTCGCCGGTTTCGGCAGTTCCGACTGCCGCCGCTGCGCGTCGCATCTGCTGGCGGCGCCGGCCGGTTTCGATACCGCCCGGCTGGTCGAAACCGTCAGTCTTGGACGGGCCGCGCCGGCGCCGCTATAAGGGCGGTGGAATTCGGCCGGAGGACGACCGAGGTGCACGCAGTCATCATTCCCGTTACGCCCTTCCAGCAAAACTGTTCGCTGCTGTGGTGCGAGGAGACCATGAGGGGCGCCGTCGTCGACCCGGGAGGCGAACTCGACCGCATCCTCGAGGCGGCCCGGGAACGGGACGTCGAGATCGAACGGATCCTGGTCACCCACGGCCATGCCGACCACTGTGGCGGTGTCGCCGCGCTGCGCGAGCGGATCGGCGTTCCGGTCGAAGGCCCGCACGAGGACGACAGGTTCTGGATCGATCGGCTGGTCGAAGATTCGGCGCAATACGGCCTTGAGGCGACAAGTCCGTTCGAGCCCGACCGCTGGCTGGACGACGGCGATACGGTGGGTTTCGGAAACGTCACCATGCAGGTGATCCACTGTCCGGGGCACACGCCGGGTCATGTCGTGTTCTACGACCAGATACAAAGGATCGCCGTGGTCGGCGACGTGCTGTTCGCCGGCTCGATCGGCCGCACGGATTTCCCGCGCGGCAACCACCGGGATCTCATCGACTCGATCCGCGACAAGCTGTGGCCGCTCGGCGACGATGTTGGTTTCATTCCGGGCCACGGCCCCGCGTCCAGCTTTGGCCGCGAGCGCCAGAGCAATCCGTTCGTCGGGGACGCGGTGCTCGGCGGGTGAAGGAAGTCCCGTAGGCCCCGGTGTTGCGGAGGCCTGCACGCTTGGGACTCACCGGGTTCGCTCAGATGTGATAGGATTGCACGTCATGGTAGATAGCCTTGCGAATATCGAGTTGCTGAGCGACCTGCCCGACCCGGACCTGGAGGCGCTTGCCAAACGCTGCCGCTGGCGCAGGTTCGACGCCGACCAACAGGTGCTGGCGCATCTGGATGCCGGCACGGACGTGCTGTTCCTTGTCGAAGGGCGCCTGCGCGTATCTCTCTATTCGCCGTCGGGCAAGGAGGTCCTGTTCGAGGATATCGAGGCCGGGCAGGTGTTCGGCGAGCTGGCGGCGATTGACGACAAGGGCAGGTCGACCAGTGTCTACGCGCTGCAGCCTTCCTCCGTGGCGTTCCTCGACGCGGCCGGCTTCATGGACCTGCTGCGCGACAATTTCCCGGTGGCCCGCCGCGTGATGGTCAATCTCTGCCGCCTCGTCCGCCGGCTCGACGAGCGGGTGTTCGAGTTCAGCACGCTGACCGTGAGCAACCGGATCCACGCAGAACTGCTGCGGCTCGCGGGTGGGGAAGCCGGCAGGCAAAGCGCCGTTATCACGCCGGTGCCGCGGCACGCGGATATCGCGAGCCGCGTGAGTACGCATCGTGAAGCAGTCACGCGCGAGATGAACGTGCTGGCCCGGGCCGGGGTCCTCAAACAGGACCGGAACGCCCTGCATATCCTCGATCTGCCGAGGCTCGCACAAATGGTGCACGAGGTGCTCGGCCTGGAGCCGCGGGACATCGTCTGACCCCCTGGATTCTGTCGAATTCGTATTAAATTTCACGGAATGTGGGAAAACCCACAGCGCGTGGCGCCGGCCCGCGACATGATCGGGTGCAAGAAGCCTGCGGGACGGACGCCACCGGCATTGGTTTGCGGACGGAACGCCTCGCGTACTGGAAGACCCCGCGAGACGTGACAGCCGCCGCCGTGCGGCCCGGCAAGATTTCTCCGGTGACTGGTCGGGACCGAAGCCGGTGTCGCCGGTCCGCCGGGCGACCGGCAGGGCGTACGGCTAAGACGGAACAAACCGCAGATGTGGGGTTGTTCCTCCCAGCCCCTGGCCCTGTACCCCTGCCGGACCGTCTTCGGCCCGGGCGGACGCCGCAGCCGCCCGGGCCGTTTATCTTTTCCCGCCATGCCTTGATCGCGCCGGCTTCAGGCCGCCTGCAGGCGTGATCCCGGCTTGTCGACCAGCATCGGCTCGCCGACGGCAACGTTGACATCCCCTGCTTCGCCCTCACTCGCATAGCGCTGGCACAACAGCAAACCGTTGGGTAGCACGCGATCGCCCGCCTCGACATAGACGGCGTCCCAGCGAATCGCGTCCACGGTGATCTTGCCGTCCCACGCGAACGCGTACCGCGCGATCGCCGGATCGGCCCCGGCCAGCCATTCGTGTGCGCTCTTCATCGCATGTCCGGATGTGCCGGCTTCGAATCTGTGCAGGATTCGCCCCGAGCGGTCGCTATCGGCCATGACGAACGGAACCAGCAGACCATTGCCCGCGCCGAGGCTGTAAAACGCGTGCTTGAGCGTATAGACCGCGAGTTCGGCCAAACTCTCGGCGGGTTGCTTGAGACTGCCCATCGCTGTCCTCCAACGGTGCAGTTCCCCGGCGAAGGCCGCGGGACGAAACGTCTATGCTATCCACCGACAGGAAACGACTGGTTAACGGCCGGACTCTCGCGCCGAACAGCGCCCCTGCCCTGCCGCGCGGCCTTCCGGCGCGGTCTTGACAAGGTGCACAGGCCGGGCGTCAGATGCACGGCGTGAATCGGCGGACGAGGAGGAATACGATATGGCGCGGATCGGCAAGATCGAACGTGACGGCGCGACAGGTGAGACCGAGCGGCTGTTCCAGGCCGCCGAAGCGCTGTTGGGGCGGGCGCCGAATTTCTACCGGTATCTCGCGAATTCGCCGCTGGTGGCCAAGATGCTGCTGCCGTTCAACGCGGTGCTCCAGCGCCAGGGCGGTGGCAGCGTGCTGCCCGCCAGGATCAAGGAAATGGTGGTCATCAAGACCAGCGCGGTAAACGGCTGCGCATACTGCTACGCCCACAACACCTCGCTCGGCATGGCCGCCGGCATTACCGAGGAACAGGTGCGCGCGATCGATTCTAACGACTACATGAGCTCGCCGGCGCTCAGCGCGAGCGAAAAGGCCGCGGTCCAGTGGGCCGAGCATGTGACGCGCAACACCGCGAGCCAGCGCGATGACGTATTCGCCGAGCTGCGGGCGCATTTCAACGATGCCGAGATTGTCGAGCTGACCCTGATCAGCGGCATGTTCAACATGTTCAACCGCTTCATGGATTCACTGCGGGTTCCGCTGGAGCCCCAGGACGAGATCGACAAGATCAAGCGCTCGCTCGATCTCGATACCGAGAATGTGCGCGCCTATTTCCAGACCGTGCTCGACAACTGGCCCGAGGAATTTCCCAGCCCGGCCGCGGAGGCCGCCGAGTAGGCCGGGCCAGTCGGCGGTCGGATAGGGGCGCGCCAGTATCGCGCGGAGACCGCTGCGACAGCTCTTGCGCCGCTAATGTCCGGCCGGAGTGGCCCGGTCGAGCCAGGGCGGCAGAATTCGCGTGAAGATCCAGAGCAGGGCGAGCGGGCCGAACAGGGCGCTCAGCGACACGATCAGGCCCTCGCGTCCCCAGAACGGCACGTGATAGTAAAGCAGCCCCCTCATGGTCTTGGCGATTTCCTGGCCGCTGATGACCACGTTCCAGCGCATCAGGAACACCTGCAAAAGAACCAGGAGGCCGCAGATGAACGACACTGTGATGAAGGTTCTGCCGCGGACCTTGCGGAACACCATGTAGGTGATCAGGATGATCGGCAGGATGGCCCCGACGCCGAACTGGAATACGAAGAAACGATAGAACAGATCGTGGGCCACATATTCCAGAATGATATCGATGCCTTCCTTGCCCTTGTAGACGAGGGTCGCGAATTCGACGCCCTCCAGGAGAAGGGTGAACATCATGAAGCCCCAAAGCGCATAAACCAGACCGCGCACGCAATCTTCGTCAATCGGCACTCTGCGGATCTTCGAGATCGTGATGTAGAGCACGATCAGCAGCGCAACGCCCGAGATGATCGCCGAGAACAGAAAGACCGCGGGCATCATGTCCGATCCCCACCATTCCCTGGACTTGAGCGAGGCGAAGACGAAGCCGACATAGCCGTGCAGCCCGTGGGCGGCGGGAATTCCGATGACCGCCAGCGCGAACATGAACTTGTGGTCGATCGCGCGGGCCCTTTCCGATACGTCGTCCGACCAGAGCGAAAGCGCCCGGTAGAACTGCCTGGCCAAGCCCGTGGAATTCTTGGCGTGCGCGACGACATCGACGCGGAAGACGAACCAGATCTCAAGGACCAGCAGAATCACGTAAAACAGCGCGAAGTAGCCGAAGGCGACGAAGGCGGACGTGATATGCGGCGTTACCATCGCGTTGAACGCGCGCTCGGGATGGCCGAGATGCATCAGCAGCGGGTACGGAACGAAGATCATGAACGCCAGTGCCGTCAAAAGGGCGAGCCGGGAAACCGGCCTGAATTGCTCCATCCCGAACACATGATAGAAGCTCGAGACCGTAAAGGCGCCCGCGACAAGGCCGGTCAGGTACGGATAGACGACGATCATCACCGTCCATGGGAAGACCGTTTCGTTGGGATAGACGTAGCCGGTATACGGGGCAACGTGAAACAGCGGTTCCATCAAGACACCTCCCTGTCGATGCCGATGTAGAAGCAGGTCGGCGCGTTGCCTTGTTCGGGTTTGAGGACCATCACCCGGTTGTCGCGGAGGAACGCGCTGATCGGGCTCTCCTCATCGTTCATGTCGCCGAAGATCCGCGCGCCGGTCGGGCACACCTCCACGCAGGCCGGATCCAGGCCCTTGGTGATGCGGTGGTAGCACCACGTGCATTTTTCCGTGACACGGTCGCGATCGTTGAAGAAACGGGCACCGTACGGGCAGGCCTGGACGCAGTACTGACAGCCGATGCAGTGGTCATGGTCGATCAGCACCGCGCCGTCCTCGGTCTTGTAGGTGGCCCCGGTCGGGCACACCTGGACGCAGGACGGCCGGCTGCAATGGTTGCACATCTTCGGCACGAAGAACGCCTTTTCGACCTTCTCGTCCTTGTACCGGTTGTCGAAGCGATACTCCTTTTCCGACCCCGAGGCGGCGATGTTGCCCGGGTCGCTGTGACTGTCTACGCGGGCTCTTTCCTCGCCTTCGATATAGACGTAACGCTCGACCCAGGTCCGGAAGTGATGCGCGTCCAGGGCCACGTCGTTTTCCGTCTTGCAGGCCTCGACGCAGCGAAGGCAACCGATGCAGCGATAGGTGTCGATGCCGTAGCCCCACTGATGTGCGCTCCAGTCGTAGCCTTCGACCGGACCCTTGGTGGCCCTGTCGTGAGGTTTCTCCTGGGCGCTGCCGATGCCCTTTGCGCCCACCAGGGCGCCCGCGGCGACCGCCGCTTTTGCCACTGAGCGGAGGAACCTGCGCCGTCCGGATCTGGTGTTGCCGTTTCTCTGCTTCATCGTTTGCCCTCAAATACTGCCAGATTGCGTTCGCGGGCGCGCTGATCCCGCAACGGCACGGCACGACGTTCCGCATCCTTCCCGGCCCCGAACTCTCCGGCGCCACGGTCTGCCGTGCGTTTCACCGACGGAGCGGAAACTTTGCCCGTTTACCCGCATCGTTAACCGCCGAGAGCAGGAGAATGCGGATCGTGACAGGTGACGCATTGCTCCTCGCCGGCGTGTTCAACGACAACGATCTGGGGCTGCGCCGCGGGTCTCGCCGGCATCTTCTCGTGACACAGGGTGCACAGCTTTACCGTCTCGGAAGGAACGGGCAACAGGCCGTCGGCCGGATGATCACGGGCGGCCGTGTGGCAGACCTCGCACTTCACCACCTTGTGGGTGCCCGCCGTCCAGTCCGCGTGTCGCTCCTCGTGACACTCCTGACAGGAGTCCGTACCACGGAACTTCATTTCTTGCGCGGCAATCTCAGCTACGGAATCGGCCCGATAGTGGCCGAATTCGTAAAACGATTCTGGAGTGAGTAAAATTGCCGCAGCGATCGCCAGGACGATGAACCCGGCCATCAGGAGAAGGAGTCGCTGGATATGAGTCGGCATCTTCGAAGCCTGGCCCCTGTATTTAATTCTTGCTCAATTATAGGGGAGCGCTGCGGCGGCGTATTGATCTAGATCAACGCGCGTCGCGCTGCCGCCATATCGCTGCCCGTTTCGGCCTGCAGCGGCTTCGGCCCGTCGCCGGCGGCCTGATTCCGGGTCGGATGGCGCGGATTGATAATCGCTGTATAAATATCGGGCGCACCTTGTTCTTTTGGTGTTATCGCCGCCGTTCCGGACAATGCCCGTGCGGCGATCGGCGGGTGGGCCTCGCGGATTGCCGGGCGAAATCGGGATGCGGCCCGGGCTCGCGCAGGTCGCGAACCCGATCCCGAAATCTCGGGTATCGCCGGCCGGCGGATACGACGACTCCGCAAATGCCGCGGGCTGCCGGCGGCGCGACTCCCCGCCGGGATGACGTTCAACAGTCGGCCCGTCCCCGGCCTTGCATGCCAACGGCGCGACCGGTTCGCGGCCGGCCCGGAGGTAATCCGCTTCCACATTCGAGTTGATGTGGATCAAGGATTTTGTAATCGGCACATGGACTAATCCGCACCAAATTCCTCGTACTTCCTTGCCGGCAGGTTGATTTTCTCGCTGGCTCTTCCAACGGAGCCCTGCACTATGCGTTTCTCTTCGCTCGCGGCATGTTTGTTCCTTTTGAGCGTGTTTGTCCTTGCCGCCGGGCCCGAAGGCTGGTCAACGGCCGCGCATGCGCAGACCGGCGTCGAGTCCGCCGCCGCGGACGATGCGGAAAGCCCTGACAACGAAATCTGCCTGGACTGCCACGGAATGGAGGATTTCGAATCGGAAACCGCCAGCGGCGAAATGCGTCAGCTGCACATTTCGCCGGGCCGGTTCGGCGGCAGCGTTCACGGCAAGCGCTTTTGCGTTGAGTGTCACAAGGACATCATCGAGATTCCCCACCGCGAATTCGTGGATCGGAAGGTGGGATGCGTGCAGTGTCACCGGAGCCTGTGGGACGAGGCCCAGAGGGAGGGCCGGACGGACGAATTCCCGCTGCTGGGCATCGTGGTGAAGCAGATCGACAGTTACATGAGTTCGATCCATGCGCGGCCGAACATGGAAGACCAGTCGCGTACCAATGCGACCTGTTACGACTGCCACAACGCCCATTACATCACGCCGATCGAGGGCGAGGTGGGCGCGCTGTCACGACTGCAGATTCCCGACATCTGCGGCCGCTGCCACGTGCAGGAGGAGGCCGACTATTTCACCTCGGTCCACGGCAAGGAGGTCGCGCTCAACGCCAACCCGTATGCGGCCGTCTGCATCGACTGTCATACGACTCACACCATCGATTCGCCGGCCGCCGATTCGATCAGGCTGACGATCACCAAGAATTGCGGCAACTGCCACGACCGCCAATACGAAACCTACACGGGCACCTACCACGGCCAGGTCCACACGCTGGGCTATGCCTACACGGCAAAATGTTTCGACTGCCATGGCTATCACGAGATTCAGCGGGTCGACGACGAGGCGTCCCTGATGCATGAGAGCAACCGCCTCGAGACCTGCCGCAAATGCCACGCGGACGCGACCGCGGGCTTCGTCTCGTTCCAGCCGCACGGCAACACCGGAGACTTCGACAACTATCCCTATATGTTCATCGCCGCGAAATTCATGATCGCGCTACTGATCGGCGTGTTCGCTTTCTTCTGGACGCATTCCGCGCTGTGGTTCTATCGGGAATACAAGGATCGGAAGGACGGCAAGAACAGCCCGCACGTCCAGACCAGCCAGATGCCGGGTATGGAAGGCAAATATGTCCGACGCTGGCCGCTTGTCTGGCGGGTGGCGCATCTGCTGCTCGCGGTCGCGGTGATGACGCTGGTTCTGACCGGCACTTCGGTGCTGTACGCGGAATCCGGCTGGGCCCGTGTCGTTATGCTGGTGCTCGGCGGCCCCGACGTGGCGGCGATCCTGCATCGCATCGCTGCCGGGACCTTCATCGTGCTGTTCTTCGGGCATCTCGTGTATTTCTTCTTCAAGCTGATGCGGAACTGGAAGGAGTTCGATTTCTTCGGACCGCATTCGCTGGTGCCCAATCTCCAGGACCTGCGCGATGCGACGGATATGTTCAAATGGTTCTTCGGGCAGGGGCCGCGGCCGGTGTTCGACCGTTATTCCTACTGGGAGAAATTCGACTACTGGGCACCGTTCTGGGGCATGGCGGTCATCGGCATCAGCGGTGCGATGATGTGGTTTCCCGATGTGACGGCCTCGATCCTGCCCGGCTGGGTGTTCAACGTCGCAACCATCGTGCATGGCGAGGAGGCGTTCCTGGCGGCCGTGTTCCTGTTCTCGGTGCACTTCTTCAACGTGAATTTCCGGCCGGACAAGTTCCCGCAGGACATCGTCATGTTCACTGGCGTCATGCCGCTGGAGGAATTCAAGCATGAACACACCCTGGAATACCGGCGTCTGGTTGAGACCGGCGAGTTGGAGAAATTCCTGGTCGACGCCCCGTCAGCGCCGATGACCTTGTTCTCCAAGATTCTTGGGGCGACGCTGATACTCACCGGGTTGACGCTCCTGGTCCTGGTTCTGATCGGCTTCTCGAAGCATGGCGTCATCTAGTTGCGACTCCGGCATATTGTGGCGGGCACCGATGGCAGGTAACGTGAACGGAGTCCCGGGTCACACGGGCGTGCAGGAATTGAAGGTTCGACGCCGGGGTGTTGTAGAGAGGGGGACATTCGTGGCAGGTACGCGTATAGAAGATCGTGGTACTGTTCGTACGAGACTGTGCGACCGCCAGGCATTATTGTTCGATTAGGTTTCGACTGGAGACTTGCAATGAGACATCTTGCGCTAAGTGCCTTGCTGGCATTGGCATTGGTCGGCTGCTCGGAGGAGGAAGAGGCCGCGGCACCGGGGGATATATCCGCCGGCAAGTCGATCGCGGAAACCCAATGCATCGGATGCCATGGCCTGGACGGAAGAGGAAAGGCCCACGGCATACCGCACCTGGCGGCGCAGTCCGAGAGATACCTGTTCGAATCCCTGCGGGCCTATGAAGAAGGCATCCGGACGCACGCCGCGCTCAAGGACCTTGCCCACAAGCTGAGCGAGGCGGATTTCCGCAACGTCGCGGCGTATTATGCCAGCCTGCCCCCGCTCAAGGCCGACGTGGCCGTGCCGTCGGATGTCCTGTCTCCCTACGAAAAAGGCAAGGCCGCGGCGGCGGCCTGCGTTGAGTGCCATGGCGAGGACGGCAACAGCACGACCCCCGGTATTCCCAGCCTGGCAGGCCAGCAGCCGATCTATTTCGTCTCTGCGATACGGGCTTACCTGGACGGGCGGCGCGACAAGCCGACGATGGAGATGCTGCGCGCGCTCGACCGGGTCGATCTGGAAAGCCTCGCCTTCTACTACGCATCGCAAACACCGGTTGCGCCGGCACCGGCCGCTGTCGGGGATCCCGCAGCCGGCGAGCCTTTGACCGCCGGCTGCGGTGGTTGTCACGGTGCGCAGGGCGTCAGCACCGACGCGACCACGCCAAGCCTTGCCGGCCAGGATCCGGAATATCTCGTCAGCGCGATCACGGCGTACCGAGACCGCTCGCGTCACCACGATGTGATGCGCGATGACAATACCGACGAGGAGATCCGGAACATCGCCGCGTACTACGCCGCCCAGGGATCAAGAGCCGCCGAAGGCGGGCCGATCACCGTGCAGGAACTGGCGGAAAAATGCGATCGCTGTCACGGGCCCGATGTCGACAATCCGGCGCTGACGATCCCGAAAATCAGCGGCCAGGACAGGGTGTATCTCATCATGTCCCTGCGGGCCTACCGTGACGGGCGGCGCGGCAGCTCGATGATGCACAACATGAGCCTGCCGTA
>CAJICD010000267.1_pt1 | contig 15212 bp, 15 predicted proteins | sample 9199521 | NCBI WGS metagenome assembly CAJICD01 (sample SAMEA7708321, study PRJEB35096) | sediment metagenome | biome: marine neritic benthic zone biome [ENVO:01000025]; feature: sediment [ENVO:00002007]; material: shallow marine sediment [ENVO:03000034] sea grass bed [ENVO_01000059] ...
CCCAAAAAATTCTCAAAGAAGGATGCCCGATTACTACAGCCGGATCCGTCGATTACCCTGATCGGTACTGTCAACGGGCAGCCTACCACCCAAAGATGCACAGCAGTAATACGAAACCGTTTTGCATCTAAACCAAATATTTACCCTTTACGGAGACATCCGGCAAGGGTTGCGGCCGGAAAAACGGTAAAATAGTCGATCGAAGGGGGCGGCCGGAGGCACAACCGCCTCCCGGGTAGCCGCCATATCGCTTGCATGACCGGGGCAGCGACCCTATATTCCAGGCCGATTTTCAAGCAATTTACGGGACCCGACCAGATGGCGCGTGTAACAGTCGAGGACTGCGTCCTCAAAGTACCCAACCGTTTTGACCTCGTGATGCTGGCGGCGCATCGCAGCCGTGCCGTTTCTGCCGGCGCGGCATTGACCCTTGATCGTGACAACGACAAGAATCCGGTGGTCGCGCTGCGGGAGATCGCGGACGAAACGATCGGCTTGGCCGAGACAAGGGATTCGCTGATACGCAGCCTGCAGCGCCATGTCGAAGTCGACGAGCCCGAGGAAGAGGATACCCTCGAACTCATGGCCGGCGCGATAATGGCGGGCGACGAGGCCGACCCCGCCCAGTACCTGAAGGAGGGCGAACTGGTCGAGCAGAACGGCGAGGAAATCGGCGCCGGCAAAGAAGAGGGTGGCACCGAGACGCCGGAGCCGGCCCCGACGGAATGAGCCGGCACCCCGTTCACCGCATCGGAAAATGCCGCGAATCGGGGTATAGCGCCGAATGATGCGGCAATACGAACTGGTCGAACGGGTAAAGGGCTACGATCCGGGCGCGGATGAGGAGGCCCTCAATCGCGCTTACGTTTTTTCCATGAAGGTGCACGGCTCGCAGTTGCGCGCATCGGGCGATCCGTATTTCTCGCACCCCGTGGAGGTCGCCGGCATCCTGGCCAGCATGAAGCTCGACTCGGCGTCGATCATCACCGGCCTGCTGCACGATACGGTCGAGGACACGGTCGCGACGCTCAAGGACATCAACGAGCTGTTCGGCGACGAGATCGCGCGGCTGGTCGACGGCGTCACCAAACTCAGTCAGATCGAGCTGCAATCCGACAAGGCGCGGCAGGCGGAGAATTTCCGCAAGCTGCTGCTGGCGATGTCGGAGGATATCAGGGTGTTGCTGGTCAAATTGGCGGACCGGCTGCACAACATGCGCACGCTCCACCATGTCGAGAGCGAAGAAAAGCGCAAGCGTGTCGCCCGGGAGACGATGGACATTTACGTCCCGCTGGCTGAGCGCATCGGCATCCGCGACTGGAAGGACGAGCTGGAAAACCTGGCGTTCCGGGAACTGAACACGGACGCCCATGATTCGGTGGCCAAGCGCCTGGATTTCCTGCGGTCGCGCGGTGGCGACGTGATCGGTCGCGTGATCGCGGAACTGCGCGAAACGCTCGCGGAGTCGGACATATCCGCGGAAGTTTCGGGGCGCGAGAAGACGCCGCATTCGATCTGGCTGAGTTTGGTGACGCCGTCGACCAGCCGCGCGATCTCATCGCCGAACAGCTCGTTGATGTCCTTCAGCGTCGCGACGGTGTCTTCGACGGTATCGTGCAGAAGACCGGTGATGATCGACGCGGAGTCCAGCTTCATGCTGGCCAGGATGCCGGCGACCTCGACGGGGTGCGAGAAATACGGATCGCCGGATGCGCGCAGCTGCGAGCCGTGCACTTTCATCGAAAAAACATAGGCGCGGTTGAGGGCCTCCTCATCCGCGCCCGGATCGTAACTCTTTACCCGCTCGACCAGTTCATATTGCCGCATCATTCGGTGCTATTCCCAAATTTGCGGCAAATTCAGATACGGTGAACGGGGCGCCGGATCACTCCGTCGGTGCCGGTTCCAGCGTCTCGGGACCGCCCTCTTCTTCTCCGGCGCCGATTTCCTCGTCGTTCTGTTCGACCAGTTCGCCTTCCTTCAGGTACTGGGCGGGGTCCGCTTCGTCGCCCGCCATGATCGCGCCGGCCATGAGCTCGAGGGTGTCCTCTTCCTCCGGCTCGTCGACCTCGACGTGACGCTGCATGCTGCGAATCAGGGAGTCCTGTGTCTCGTCGAGGCTGATCGTCTCGTCGGCGATCTCGCGCAGCGCGACCACCGGATTCTTGTCGTTGTCGCGGTCGAGGGTCAGTGACGCGCCGGCGGAAATACTGCGGCTGCGATGAGCTGCCAGCATCACGAGGTCAAAACGATTTGGGACTTTGAGGACACAGTCCTCGACTGTTACACGCGCCATCTGGTCCGGTTCCGGTAATTGCCTGAAATTCGGGCTGGAATATAGGGACAGCGGGGCGCCGGCGCAAGCGAATTGGCGGTCTTTCCCGGCTTCGGCCGCCGGCTGGCGGGGTGCGGGACCGATATTTTGTCAATTTTGTGGCAGCGGCACTTGCCGGATGCCGACACAAAGGGTAAATATTTGGTATAGATGCGTACCAGTTCCGTGTTGCTGTCAGGCATCTTTGGGTGGCAGACCGCCATTCCACAGTAGCGGTCTGGTTAATCGGTCGGCCCGTATGTAGTAATCGGACGACGATCTTTAAGTTTTTATTGGGATCATAATGCCATGCCTTTTAATTTCTATCCGAATGAACGCACCGCGCTGTTCATCGACGGAGCGAATCTTTACGCCGCCGCCAGGGCACTTGGATTCGACATCGATTACAAGCGGTTATTGGCGCTGTTCTCGAAGCAGGGCCGTCTCGTCCGGGCCTTCTATTACACGGCCCTCATCGACGATCAGGAGTATTCCCCGATTCGCCCGCTGGTCGACTGGCTCGACTACAACGGCTATACGATGGTCACCAAGCCGACCAAGGAGTTCACGGATTCTTCCGGGCGGCGGAAGATCAAGGGCAACATGGATATCGAGCTTGCCACCGACGTGATGGAAATGGCGGAGCGACTCGACCACGTCGTGCTGTTCTCCGGGGACGGCGATTTCCGATGCCTCGTCGAGGCTACCCAGCGCAAGGGCGTTCGCGTCTCGGTCGTCAGCACGGTAAGGTCGTCGCCGCCCATGGTCGCCGACGAGTTGCGGCGGCAGGCGGACAACTTCATCGAATTGCAGGACATCGCCAACGAAATCTCGCGGGCGCATCCGCCGCGCGATACCGGCGAAGACCTCGGCCAGGAGGTCGACATGGCGGAGGACGAGGACGAGGCCGCCTACGACCTCGCCACCTGATCTCCGGCGCGCCTTCAATTCCGACGGGACGATGACCTTCGAAGGTCCGGCCGTGGACTGCGGGCTGTGTCCGCGGCTGGCGCAGTTCCGGGAGGACAGCCGCGTCGCCAATCCCGACTGGCACAACGCGCCGGTCGCCAGCTTCGGGCCGCTCGGCGGCCCGCTTCTTATCGTCGGCCTGGCCCCGGGCCTGCGGGGCGCCAACCGGACCGGCCGACCCTTCACCGGGGACTTCGCCGGCGACCTGCTGTATCCGACCATCGAGGCCTTCGGGTTCGGGTCCGGCCCGTTCGAGGCGCGGCCGGACGACGGATTCCGCATGACCGGGTCGCGCGTCACCAACGCCGTGCGCTGCGTGCCGCCCGAGAACAAGCCCACCACAGCGGAAATCAGGGCCTGCAATCCGTTCCTGCAGGCCGAGATCGCGGCCATGCCCGGGCTTCGCGCCGTGCTGGCCCTGGGCCTCGTCGCGCACAAGGCGGTGCTGCGGGCCCTTGGCCTTGTCGCGGCGCGCTATCCGTTCGCGCACGGGGCGATGCACGATCTGCCGTCCGGGCTGCTGCTCGCCGACAGCTACCACTGCTCGCGCTACAACACCAACACCGGCCGCCTGACCGAAGCGATGTTCCACGAAGTGTTCGCGGAATTGCGGACACGCCTCGACGCCTGACGGCGCTCAACCCTTCTCGCGCATCAGCCGGGCCTTCTGGCGTTTCCAGTCGCGGTCCTTCTCGCTCTGCCGCTTGTCGTGCCGCTTCTTGCCCTTGCCGAGGCCGAGCAGCAGCTTGGCAATGCCGCGTTCGTTGAAATAGATCTTCAGCGGCACCAGGGTATAACCCTCGCGGGCCGACGCATCGAGCAGGCGGGTCTGCTCGCGCTTGCGCAGCAACAGCTTGCGCGGCCGGCGCGGCTCGTGGTTCGCCTGCCCGGCCTGCTCGTAGGGCGGAATATGGCAGTTGAGGAGCCAGATCGCGCCGTCGGCGGGGCCGGCCCAGGATTCCTGGAGACTGGCCTGGCCGGCGCGCAGCGCCTTGACCTCGCTGCCCTGCAGCACGAGGCCGGCCTCTATCGTATCCTCGATCGTATAGTCGCGCCGGGCGCGCCGGTTTTCGGCCGCGGCGCGCGGACCTTTGGTCTTCGCCATGAGCTTCAGTTCAGCAGCCCGACGCTCCGCATGGCCTGATCGACGCGCGCGCGGCTCGCCTCGGCGATCGGTGCCAGCGGCAGCCGCGTCTCCGCGGTGCATTTGCCGAGCAGGCTGGCCGCGTACTTCACCGGCCCGGGGCTGGCCTCGCAGAACAGGGCTGCGTGCAGCGACATGAGTCGATCGCGGATCTCGGCGAATTCGTCATAGTCGCGCGCCTGCCAGGCCTTGTGGAGGTCCGCGCACAGCCGCGGCGCGACATTCGACGTGACCGAGATGCAGCCGTGCCCGCCCTGTGCCAGGAACGCGCCGATGGTCGCGTCTTCACCCGAAAGCTGGCAGAAGTCCGGTCCGATCGTCGTGCGCGTGGCAAGCGGCCGCGTCAGATCGGCCGTCGCGTCCTTCACGCCGACGATATTCGGCAGTTTGGCCAAACGCGCCATGGTGTCGACAGACATGTCGACGATGCTGCGTCCGGGGATGTTGTAAATGATGATCGGGATGTCGGCCGCCTTGGCGATCGCCTCGTAATGCCGGTAGAGCCCCTCCTGCGTGGGTTTGTTGTAATAGGGCGTGACGATCAGCGCCGCGTCGGCGCCGGCCTCCTCGGCGTGCCGGGTCAGGTCGATGGCCTCGGCGGTCGAGTTGGAGCCCGCCCCGGCGATCACCGGCACCTTGCCCTTTGCGACATCGAGGCACAGCGCAACCACGCGCTTGTGCTCGTCGTGGCTGAGCGTCGGCGACTCGCCGGTCGTTCCCACCGGCACGACGCCGTTCGAACCCTCCTGGATCTGCCAGTCGACAAAATCCTGGAACGCCTTTTCATCCAGCTTGCCGCCGCGAAATGGCGTGATCAGCGCGGTGATTGAACCGCTGAACATCATTTGCTCCTCAGGTTTTCTGTTGCGCGCGCAGGTTTCCGGCGTCTTTGCCGCCCACCCGACGCAGGCCGCGCGACCATACAATCCCCGGCCAGACACGGCAAGCGCGCACGATCACATGATTGTGCCCCCTCTTTACCGTTTTTTGGTAGTATAACCGATACGATAGGCTTGGTCGGACCGGTACGACTCTGGAGAGACGGCGGAATGCTGAGTTGGGGCAGATCGGGCCGGACCGGACGTGATGCCATCGTCTGCGCGGTCATGCTGACGATGGCAGTCTGGTTTAGCCCACCGGCGATTTCCCTGTCCCACGCGATCAAGGGACAGGCACCGGTACTGGTGCGCGCGGTGGAGCCGGACGAACTGCAGGGCCGGCCCGACGCCGCGCCCTGGGGGCCGGTCGCTCCCAGAATCAAGCCGCCGGAAGTGGCGCCCGGGACGCGGATGTGGCCGCAGCCCGGCGACGGATTCCCCCTGGAGCCGACCGATGACCGTCTGGTCGAAAAGCTCGTCGAGTGGATCCTGCTGGCCGCCAGGGACGAAGAGCAGCCGTTCCGTCAGATCGCTGATTTCATCAAGGAAAACCCGGATTGGCCGAGGATGGGCGCGCTCCGCAACAAGGCGGAACGGTCGATCACGCCGGACGACAACGACGGTTCGGTCCTGACGTGGTTCCGCGCCTTTCCGCCGCGCACGGTCCAGGGCGCAATCGCGCACGCGGCGGCGCTGGAGCGCATCGGCAAGAAGGATGAGGCGGTCGCCGTGCTCCGCCGCGCCTGGATGACATTCGACATGAAGGCCGCCGACGAAAAGATGTTCATCTCCCGGTTCGGCCGCCACCTGGAGTCCGAACACCACTGGGCCCGGCTCGACAGGCTGCTGTGGAACAACCGCAGATCGGCGGCGAACCGGCAGATCGGACGTGTCGGAAAGGACTACCGGAAACTGGCCGAGGTGCGACTGCTCCTGATGCGCCGCCGGGGCAATGCCGGCAAGGCGATGAAAACCGTTCCGAAGCGGTTGAAGACGGATCAGGGCCTGATCTACGAATGGGTGCGGTGGAACCGGCGCAAAGAAAACAACGATGTCGCCATCGCCGCCCTGCTGGCGTTCGAGGGCAAGCACAGCCATCCGAAGCGATGGTGGACGGAGCGCCAGATCCTGGCGCGCCGGGCGCTGCTGGACGGCGATTCGAAGACGGCGTACCGGCTGATCCGCGAGCACGGGCTGAGTCGCGGCGTGGCGCGCGCAGACGCGGAGTTCCTGGCCGGATGGATCGCGCTGCGCTTCCTCGGCAAGTCGCGCACGGCATTCGAGCATTTCTCGCATCTCTATGACGACGTCCGCTATCCGATCAGCCGCGCCCGCGCGGCGTACTGGTCGGGCCGGGCGGCCGAGGCCGCGGGCGAACAGCAGATCGCGCGGCAATGGTTCCAAACCGCTGCGCGCAACACGACAACCTTTTACGGACAGCTGGCGGCGCGGCGCGTCGGCCTGGACGTCACGCCCGTGCCGTCGCGGGAGCCCGAAATTTCGCCGGTGGCGCGGGTGAAGTTCGAGCGGGACGAACTGGCGCGGGTGGCGCGGATTTTGGTATCGCTGCGGGATGCGCCGCCGTCCGAAAAACCGGCCGCAAAAGGCAAACCCGATCCGCACGACGACCCCAGGGCGTATCTGGCGACCCTGAACCTCGATACCGTGCTGAAGCGGTTTCTGCGGCATATCGCGCGGCAGTCGGATACCGCCGAAGAATGGAGTCTCGCGGCGCAACTCGCGCGGGATTCCGGCCGCATCGACGTTGCCGTCTATATCGCCCGGCGCGCGGCGCGGGACGAGGTGGTGCTCGGTGAACTCGGCTACCCGACGATGGTTCTGGCCGAGGGCGTGCCGCCCGAACCGGCGCTGCTGCATGCGGTGATCCGGCAGGAAAGCGCGTTCGACGCGAGCGCGCGCAGCCGCGCCGGGGCCCGCGGACTGATGCAGCTGATGCCGGCGACCGCGAAGAACGTCGCCCGGAGGCTCAAGGTCAAGGGTCATTCGACCGCGCGGCTGACCAGCGATCCGCACCATAACGTGGCGCTGGGCAGCGCCTATCTCGACTCCATGCTGGCCCGTTATGAGGGCTCGATGATCATGGCGCTGGCGGCATACAATGCGGGCCCGCACCGGGTCGACCGGTGGCTCGAGGATTACGGCGATCCCAGGGGTTCGCTGAACGACGCCATCGACTGGATCGAGTCGATTCCGTTTTCGGAGACCCGCAATTACGTGCAGCGGATCATGGAGGCGCTGCCGATCTACCGGCAGAAGCTGAACGGTGCACAGGTTGCCGTCCTGCGGGCCGAGGATATCGCGGGCCGCCTGCCCGGATACGCAACGCCCATAGAGCCCTGAACGCTTCGCCCTTCCGCCGCCTTGCTGCGTCCTACCTTTTCTTCGTGTTTTTCTGACTCGGGCTTTTCTTCGGGCGGATTCTGATCCCCTTGCCCTTGATGCGTTCGACCTCGAAGGCACCGGTCTTTTTGACCAGATCGCCCAGTTTCGCATGTCCGTAGGTTCGCGAATCGAAATCGGGCGCCAGTTTCCCGAGCTGCGAGCCGACCGCGCTCAGTCCAACCCAGCCGTCTTCATCGTCGAACAGCGCGATCGCCTTGCGCAGCAACGGGACCGCAGCACTGGGCGGTTCCAGCGACTTGGCGCCCGGGGTTGGATCGCGATCCGCCGCCGGCGCCTCGGGCAGCAGGTTTTCCGTATAGACGAAACGAAGGCAGGCGTGGCGGAAGCTTTCCGGCGTCTTTTGCTCGCCGAAACCGTAGACGTCTGTTCCCTGTTCACGGATGCGTGCGGCAAGGCGCGTGAAATCGCTGTCCGAAGAGACCAGGCAGAAGCCGTCGAAGCGGCCGCTATGCAACAGATCCATCGCGTCGATCACCAGAGCGATATCGGATGCGTTCTTGCCCTTGGTATAGGCGAAATTCTGATGCGGGATTATGGCGTGCCGGGAAAGGATATCCGCCCAGGATTTCAGGCCCGTGCCGGAAAAATCCCCGTAAATGCGGCGCACGCTGGCCTCGCCGATCTTGGCGATTTCCTCGAACAGGCCGTCGGCAATGCGAGGCGATGCGTTATCGGCATCGATCAGCACGGCAAGACGGGGCGAGCGGGATTCCGGGGACATGTTTTTTCTCCGTAACGTCGGCCAGCATGACGGGCTGTTTCCAAGCTTGAGGGGCGGACCATAATGCACGCCTCTAGCCCAATGACTACCCCCTCATGCTATAACGGTCGCCGACTCGATCCGGGGCGGGCGGCCGGCGGGGCGCGCAATCGTGGAGACGAGGGAGGATCTCATGGCAGAGGCGGAGATTTCGGGAATCCGGGCCTGCGTGTTCGACGCGTACGGTACCCTGTTCGACGTGCATTCGGCGGCCGCCCGATGCCGCGACGACCTTGGCGGCAAGGCCGATGCGCTGTCGGACATCTGGCGGCAGAAGCAGCTGCAATACACCTGGCTGAGAAGCCTGATGGGAACCCACGCGGATTTCTGGCAGGTCACGGGCGACGCGCTCGATTTCGCGCTGGCCGCCGTCGGGCTGGACGACCCGCCGATGCGGCAGCGCCTGATGGATCTCTACCTCGAACTCGATGCCTACCCGGAGGTGCCGGCGATGCTCGGCCGCCTGAAGGCGAGCGGCGTCGCGACGGCGATCCTCTCGAACGGGGCGCCGGCGATGCTCGATGCGGCGGTCCGGTCGGCTGGCCTTGCCGGTACGCTCGACTACGTGCTTTCGGTCGAGGACGTCGGCATCTTCAAGCCGGACCCGCGGGTCTACCAGCTGGCCGCCGACCGGATCGGCGTGGCGCCCGGAGAAATCTGTTTTCAGTCGTCCAACGCATGGGACGCCTATGCGGCGTCGCATTTCGGGTTCCGCGTTGTCTGGGTCAACCGCTTCGACCAGCCGCCCGAGCGCATCCCCGGCGCGCCGGACCGCCAGCTGGGCGACCTGTCGCCGTTGCCGGAACTGCTGGGTCTGGCCTGACGAATGGGGGCGTTCCGGGAATGCCGCTTCCTGTCCCAGGACGGCCGGTCGCTTTACTACCGTGACTACGGGGACCCGCTGGCCGCTGCGACGCCGGTGCTCTGCCTGCCGGGACTGACCCGGAATTCAAGGGATTTCCATGCGCTTGCGGCCCGGCTTGCCGCGTCGCGCCGGGTCGTATGTCCCGACTACCGGGGCCGGGGCCGTTCGGACTACGATCGCGATCCGCGCAACTATCACCCAGCGGTCCACGTCGGCGACACGCGACATTTGATGATCGCCGCCGGGCTGCACGAGGTGGTCGTCATCGGCACCTCGTTCGGCGGATTCCTGGCCATGGGCCTGGCGATGCTGATGCCGTCCGCACTTCGCGCAGTCGTACTCAACGACGTCGGCCCCACGGTTTCCGACACGGGGATGCGGCGGATCATGGACTATATCGGCAAGGACAACCCGCAACCCGACTGGGATGCGGCAATCGCCGAACTGGAGCGGATGTTTCCGGCGCATGCCGGCCAACCCCGCGCGGTGCTGCTGGAGGAGGCCCGGGCCACCTGGCGCGAGGGCGATGACGGAATGCTCCATTTCGACTGGGATACGCGGCTGGTCGAAGCAATGGCCAACACCGGGGACGAAAAGGAACTCTGGGTGCTGTATCGGGCCTTGTACGGGCTTCCGGTCCTCGCCCTGCGCGGCGAGCTGTCCGATGTGCTCAGCGCCGAGACCCTCGAGCGCATGGCGCGGGCGCACCCGGATTTGACCGCCCTGACCGTGCCGAAGCGGGGCCATCCGCTGACGCTGGACGAACCCGATGTCACCGAGGCGCTCGATGCGTTCCTTGCGCGGATCTGACGGTTTCGCCGTCGCCCGGGCGGACGTCGAGGCCGCGGCGGCGCGGCTGGCGGGGGTCGCGGTGCGCACGCCGCTGCTGGAATCGCCCCTGCTGAACCAAACCCTCGGGTTCCGGCTGCTGGTCAAGGCGGAGCCGCTGCAGATCACGGGCTCGTTCAAGTTCCGCGGCGCCTACAACGCCATTGCTCAGTTCGACGATGCGGCCCGCGAGGCGGGCGTCATCGCGTATTCGTCGGGCAACCACGCGCAGGGCGTGGCCGCCGCGGCGTCCCTGCTGGGCGTGCCGGCGACCATCGTCATGCCGGCGGACGCCCCGCGCATCAAGATCGCGGGCACCCGCGCCTGGGGCGCCGAAGTGGTGCTGTACGACCGCGCCAACGAGGATCGAGAGGCGATCGGGGAGCGGATCGCGGATGCAACCGGCGCGAAGCTGGTGCGGCCCTACGATGAACCGCACGTGATCGCCGGGCAGGCAACGATCGGATCGGAAATCGTGCAGCAGGCGGACTCCGCCGGCGCGCTTCCGACGGCGGTCGTCGTGCCCTGCGGCGGCGGCGGGCTGTCATCCGGTATCGCGCTCGCGCTGTCCGACCCCTGGCCCGATACGCAGGTCTTCACGGCCGAGCCGGAGGGCTTCGACGACACCGCCCGCTCGCTTGCAGCGGGACGCCTCATGGAGGCGCCGCCCGGCGCCGCCTCGATCTGCGACGCTCTGCTCGCGCCGATGCCGGGCGAACTGACCTTTCCGATCCTCAACGCGCTCGGGGTGCGCGGGCTTACCGTCAGCGAGGCATCGGTGAAACAGGCGATGGTGCAGGCCTTCCGCTATTTCAAGCTGGTCGCCGAACCCGGTGGGGCGGCGGCTCTGGCAGCGGTTCTGGACGACCGGCCCGGCCGGGGCGATGGCCCGGTCCTGTGCGTCGTCTCGGGCGGCAATGTCGACCCGCTGCTCTATGCCGAAATCCTGACCGCCGAAGCGACATGACAAGACCGGCCGGACGCATTGCCGGCCGGTCTGTAACCGATGGATCGGCGCCGGGCGCCGGACGAAGCGTCAGTTCGCCAGGCTCTTGCCGGAATCGTTGCCTTTCTTGTCGATCTTGTCGACTTCGGGAGTCACCATAGTCGGCTTCGGCTGGCCCGTCCCGTTGGACGCGGGCTTCAGCTTCTGCTCGTCGACATGGCTCATCTGGCCCTGGACGAACGCGCCCGGCTCGATCGCCAGACTGAAATGGTTGATATCGCCGGTGATCCGTGCGGTGCGACCCAGTTCGACGACACGGGCGGTAATCGCACCGTTGACGGTTCCGGAAATCCGGGCCATGTCGGCGATGATCGCTCCGTTCACGACACCGGACTCACCAAGCGTGATCTGCTTGCTGTTCACGTCGCCGTCGATCTCGCCGTCGATCTGCACATCGCCGTCGGTGTTGAGATTGCCGGTGACCTTCAGATTGTTGCTGATGATCGAGGGCGCATTGCTCTTGCCCCCGCGATCGGGCGAAGCTGTGGGAGTCACGGTGGGTACATCCTTCTCAGTTTTTGAAAACATAACGTCCAGCCTTGATAAATTTCATGGGGTTCATTGGTCTGCCGTCGTAAAGGACCTCGTAATGAAGGTGCGGTCCCGTGCTCCTGCCGGTGCTGCCAAGAAGGGCGATGCGCTGGCGGTGGCCGACGACTTCGCCGACCTCCACAAGGGTCTTGTTGAGATGGGCGTAACGGGTCTTGATACCGAAGCCATGGTCGATCTCGACGACGATGCCGTACCGGCCCTTGCGTCCCGAGTGCACGACCGTTCCGGGCGCCGCGGCCCAGATCGGCGTGTTCGTCCAGCCACCCATATCGAGTCCGTTGTGTATCGAGCGCCGCTTCTTGACGGGATCGATGCGCGGACCGAACGTGCTGGTCAGGTGGTAGGTGTCGACGGGCAGGGCCAGCGGCAGAACGCGCAGAATTTCGTTAAGCGCTTCCCAGCGGGTCATATTGCTGTCGAGCGACAGCATGGTTTCACCGAGTTTCTCGTCCGACGGAAGATCCGACGCCGCGATGAACGGACCGCCCTGACCGAGCTGACCCCGCTGTGATTTGGCCAGCAGGCGGTCTGCATCGAGCCCGGTCATCGCCACGATCTTCTCGACTTCCTGGATGCTGCTGGCGGCACGTTCCGTTGCCCGCTGCAGCACGACCTCTTCGACCGCCTGCCGGTTGGTCAGGTCGGCCAGCAGATTGTCGATCTGCGTGCGCAGCTGGCGCGGGCTGACCTCGAGTTCGGTGGCATCCCCGGTAACCTCCTGCAGGCTCTGCGCCACGCCGCGCAGGTCATCCCAGATCACGTCCTGCTGGGCGCGGGTCACCATCAGCTCGCTGTCGACCGCGGCCAGCACCTCCTGGAGACCGTCGCGCTCATTGGTCAGGTTCGCCGCCTCCGAGCGGGATGAATTCAGGTCTTCGGACAGGCCGGCGTTCTGTTTCTCCAGCCGGTCGCGTTCGTGCTGCAAGGCGGCGATCTGGCTGTCGAGGTTATCGATGCTGTCGCGCAGCTTCTGGCGTTGCTTCAAGAGGCCGTCGCGTTCGGCGGTGGTGACCTGGAGGTTCGAGGTCAGGGCCGCGTTTCGCTCGTCCATCTTCTGGTTCTCGCCGACCACGGTGGCGAGCCGGTGTTCCAGGCCCTCGGCCCGCTCTTTCAAGCGGGTCCGCGCATTCTCGACCAGGGCCCGGCCGCTGTCGCTCGCCGCCAGATCCGCGCGGATCTTGGCGATCATGCTCTCCAGCTCCTCGCCGTCATTGGCCACGCCGGTCAGCGCCCCGTTGACCTTGTCGAGATGCTGCTGCAGGGCCTGGCGCGACTGCGAGACCGCGGCACGCGGACCGGACTGGGCGTCGCCGGCCTCCGCAAGCCTGCGCTCGAACTCGACGGCCTGGCCCAGTTGAGTCTCGATTTCCGCCTTGCTGGCCCGCAGGTCGGCGGTCACCTGGTCGACCGTATCGCGGTACTCGATGATCTCATCCAGGAGATCCTCGTAGGCGAGCTTGGCCTCGAAGATCTGGGATTCGTTGGTCGAGATCGTCATGCCCTGCATGATGGCGACAGGCAGGGCGGTCGCGGCCCAGATCGTGCCGCCGACGAGCACGCCCGCCACGGCCATCTGGAACCGCGGTCCGAAACGCAGGAACTTGACCTCACCGTCGCTGCGGATGAGCAGTTCTCGCTCACGGAAAATCCTGGCGAGTACCCGGCGAATACCTGTTTCTTCGGCGTCGAAGCTGAACGGTGAAGGCGCCTCTTTTTTCTTCCAGGAAAACATCATCCACCCCCGGAAGTATATGACGCAACCCATTCTAAATCAAGCAAAAATCCACTGAATCTCATTTCCTTCACGTGCCCGGCGATTGTTGAACGGCATTGTTGTCATCTTCGTCTTCAATTCCCCACTATGCCGAGCGACCCTGACGCCACGCTCGATTTTCTAGCGCATCGAACTTCACCGATGCAAGACACCATCCCGGTAATCGATATTATTATTAGAAGCATGCCGATCCTCCGACCCAGCGAATCAGCCGTGCTCCACTTGGGAGAAACGCAGATTATCGCGACACCCCTTTAGAATTCGTAAATGATATATGGCACCGCGCATCACGGTTATTGCCGGACAATTTGGCGAGAGTTGGGCAAGCTGCCCGCGGGGTCGCAAGGTCCTGCGCAGGTCTAGCGCGACTGTCGGGAGATCGACGTCTGGCGCCGGCGGATTTCCGGGGACCACCGCGACTTGATGAACGCGAGCGACGCCGCGATTTCACGGTCCGAAAGCGTCCCCGCGAAACCGGGCATGCCGGACGTGTAACCCGGGGGCGCCACGGACTGGCCGCCCGATTTCGTAATTCCGAACAGCATGGCATCGGGGTGGTGCCAGGTATGGCCGGTGTCGTCGTGGGGCGGCGCGGGCAAGGAGCCGTCCTCCCGGCGGCGGCGCCAGTCCGGCTCGCCCTCCAGCTCGGCGCCGTGGCACGCCGCGCAGTGCGCGGCGTAGACGGTGCGGCCCAGCGCGACGAGCCCGGCGTCGCCCGTATCGATCTGCAAGGCCTCGCCGGCCGGCCCCTCATTGACGCCGACATACCACCACAGGATGAGGGCAGCGGCGGCAGGGACGAAAAGAACCGCCCCGACAAGAAGAATCCAGCGCACCCGCCTGCCTTCCCGCCTTGATTCATTGTGCGTCATTTCGCCTCTCGTGTCCTCGCAGCTTCGAATGGGCCGGCACGCCTATCCCTTCCAGCCGCAGGAATGTCAAGACGGCCGGCCGCATCGGAAGCCGCATGTACAACGAACCCGCAACCGCGTTAGACTTTCGTCCGGATTGCTGTTCCCGGCGATGGATGAGGTCGATAATCACGTTCAGCGTACGCTCGATCGCCGCCGCGGTACTGGTTGCGCTCGCCCTGGCGGGCGCAGGCGGTGCGGCGGCGCAGTTCGAGTCGGTCGGGTTGTTCCGCATCGCCACCGGCGGCGTGGGCGGCACCTATTATCCCGTCGGCGGCCTGATCGCCCAGGCGATCAGCAACCCGCCAGGATCGCGGCCATGCGACAGGGGCGGCAGTTGCGGCGTACCGGGCCTGATCGCAGTGGCCCAGTCGGCGCACGGGTCGGTCGACAATATCGCGGCTGTGGGGGCCCGGAGCGTCCAGTCCGCGTTCGCGCAGACGGACATCGCCTACTGGGCCCACACGGGCACCGGCATTTTTATGGAGTCCGGCCGGGTCGAGGGGATCCGCGCGATCGCCGCCCTGTATCCGGAAAGCATCCACCTCGTCGCCCGCAAGGGGCTCGGCATCCGGTCGGTCCTGGATCTCGCCGGGCGCCGGGTCTCGCTCGACGAGGAGGGGTCCGGCACGCTGGTCGACGCGCGGCTGATCCTGTCGGCGTTCCGCATGAAGGAGAGCGACCTTGAGGCCGAATACCGCAAACCGGTGCCGTCGATCGAGGCGATGAAGGCGGGCGAACTCGACGCCTTCTTCATCGTCGCGGGCTATCCCGCGAAGGCCGTCGC
>CAJICD010000185.1_pt1 | contig 15155 bp, 12 predicted proteins | sample 9199521 | NCBI WGS metagenome assembly CAJICD01 (sample SAMEA7708321, study PRJEB35096) | sediment metagenome | biome: marine neritic benthic zone biome [ENVO:01000025]; feature: sediment [ENVO:00002007]; material: shallow marine sediment [ENVO:03000034] sea grass bed [ENVO_01000059] ...
ACCGAGGCCGGGAACCTGGATCTCGCCACGCCAGACGGGGCCGGCCGGATTGCCCAGCATGAAGCAGGAGACGATATCGGTGCCGCCGGAGAGTTTCGATTACGTCTATCGGGACGTGAAGCAGGACTTCCAGCTCGCGTCGATCTCCGGCGGCACCGATATCGTCTCCTGCTTCATGCTGGGCAATCCGGCCGGCCCCGTCTGGCGTGGCGAGATCCAGGTTCCCGGCCTCGGTATGGCGACCGACGTGTTTGATGACACGGGAACGCCGGTGATCGGCAAGAAGGGCGAGCTCGTCTGCACCCAGCCCTTCCCGGCAATGCCGCTTGGTTTCTGGGGCGACGAGAGCGGCGAGAAGTACCGCAGCGCATATTTCGAGCGCTTTCCCGATGTCTGGCATCACGGCGATTTCGTCGAACGCACCGAGCACGGCGGGTTCGTCATTTACGGCCGGTCGGACGCAACCCTCAACCCCGGCGGCGTTCGCATCGGCACCGCCGAGATCTACCGCCAGGTCGAGCGGATCGACGAGGTGGTGGAGGCGATCTGCATCGGCCAGGATTGGGACGGCGACGTGCGCGTCGTGCTCTTCGTCACCCTGCGCGACGGGTTGACGCTGGACGACGAATTGCGGGACCGCATCCGCGGGCAGATCCGCGGCAACTGCACGCCGCGGCACGTGCCGGCCCGCATCGTCCAGGTTGCCGATATCCCGCGCACCAAATCCGGCAAGATCACGGAACTGGCGGTGCGCGATATCGTGCATGGGCGCGAGGTCAGGAATCAGGAGGCGCTGGCCAACCCGGAGGCGCTGGACCTGTACCGGGATCTTGCCGAGCTGCGGGAATAGCCGGCGGCATCGCGAGGACAGACATGGAAAAGAAGACGCAGCTCAGCATCTGGTATTTCATTCTGGCGGTCCTGGCAATTCTGGTCCTGCAGAGCCTGTGGACGGATTCGCAGACCGTCGAACGCATCCCCTACAGCGAATTCCGGGAACTGCTGGCGGACGGCAAGATCACCGAGGTTCTGGTCTCGGAGACGACGGTGCGCGGCACGCTGACGGAACCGATCGACGGCCGGCAACAGGTCGTGGCCGTGCGCGTCGAGCCGGATCTCGCCCAGGATCTGGATGCGTTCGGAGTCGATTACACCGGCACGATCGAAAGTACCTTCCTGAGCGACGTGTTGTCCTGGGTCGTCCCGATCCTGATTTTCTTCGGGCTTTACATGCTGGTGCTGCGCCGCCTCTTCGAGCGCGGCGGGTTCGGCGGCGGCGGGGGCGGCGGTTTCATGTCGGTCGGCCGCAGCAAGGCCAAGGTCTACATGGAGACCGACACCAAGGTCAGCTTCGACGACGTTGCCGGCGTCGACGAAGCGAAGCTGGAACTGCAGGAGATCGTCGCGTTCTTGCGGAATCCGCAGACCTACGGGCGGCTGGGCGGGCGGGTGCCCAAGGGCGTGCTGCTGGTCGGCCCGCCGGGAACCGGCAAGACCCTGCTGGCGCGGGCCGTGGCGGGCGAGGCCGGGGTTCCGTTCTTTTCGATCAACGGTTCCGAATTCGTCGAGATGTTCGTCGGCGTCGGTGCCGCGCGGGTGCGCGATCTGTTCGAACAGGCGCGCGAGAAGGCACCGGCCATCATCTTCATCGACGAACTCGATGCGCTGGGCCGGGCGCGCGGCTTGTCGCCGGGCGGCGGCGGTCACGACGAGAAGGAGCAGACCCTGAACCAGCTGCTCGCCGAGCTTGACGGGTTCGATCCCTCGACCGGACTGATCCTGCTGTCGGCCACCAATCGGCCGGAAATCCTCGACCCCGCGCTGTTGCGCGCTGGGCGCTTCGACCGCCAGGTTCTGGTCGACCGGCCGGACAGGACGGGACGCGTACAGATCCTGGATATCCATCTGCGCAAGATCACGCTCGCCGATGATGTCGATCCGGAAATCCTTGCCTCGCTGACCCCGGGCTTTACCGGCGCCGATCTTGCGAATCTCGCCAACGAGGCGGCGCTGCTCGCGACCCGGCGCGGCGGCACCGAAGTCACCATGGAGGACTTCACGGCGGCGATCGAGCGCATCATCGCCGGGCTGGAGAAGAAGAACCGGCTGCTAAATCCGCTGGAGCGCAGGGTCGTCGCGCATCACGAGATGGGCCACGCGCTGGTCTCGCTGGCGCTGGGGGGCGTTGAAAAGGTCCACAAGGTCTCGATCATCCCGCGCGGCATCGGGTCGCTGGGCTATACGATCCAACGGCCGATCGAGGAGCGCTACCTGATGACCCGCGACGAGCTGGAGAACAAGATGGCCGTTCTGCTCGGCGGCCGTGCCGCGGAGTCGCTGGTCTTCGGGCACCTGTCGACGGGGGCCGCCGACGATCTGTCGAAGGCCACCGACATCGCGCGCTCCATGGTGACCCGTTACGGCATGGTGGAGTCGCTCGGCCACGTGACCTACGACGCCGAACCGCGGTCGTTCCTCGATGTGCATCAGCGGCCGACGATGCTGGAGCGCCAGTACAGCGAGGAGACCGCACGCGAGATCGACTGCGCCGTGCGCGAGATTCTGGACAGCGCATATGACAAGGCGCGGGCGATCCTGACGCGCCGCCGTGCCGATCTGGAAGGCGGCGCCGCCGCGCTGCTGGAAAAGGAGACGCTCACCGAAGAGGAGCTGACCGCGGTCGTCGGCGGACCGGAACAACGGGCCGGCTGAGGCGCGGAGCCGCCGGTCTTGCGATGCCACAGCCAGCCGCCCATATGCACTGGGTGCAGGCATATCCGTGCTTGCCTTTGCGGGCGGCTTTGCGTAATGTCCGCGCCGCTGCCGGAAGGCGGCACATCCCATCAAGATGCGCCCGTAGCTCAACTGGACAGAGTACCTGACTACGGATCAGGGGGTTGGGGGTTCGAATCCTCCCGGGCGCGCCATTCTCTTCAGCGAATTAGCGGCAGCATAGCGCAGGGCATCCGGCACGGCATTGCCGTCGGCGGCGGACGGGCCACTATCGGCGCCGCCCGCGTTTACGATGAGCCGCTTTCGGCCGGGCCGGAAACCCACGCCGAAAACAGCGTATAGCCCACCGCAAGCACCACCGGGCCGACGAAGATCCCGATCAGGCCGTAACCAAGCGTCCCCCCAACAACACCGAGAAAAATGACAAGTACGGGAATCTCGGAACCACGCCCCATGAGGAGCGGCTTGAGCACATTGTCCATGAGCATGACCGGAACCACCCAGACGAGATAAATGACGGCGGCGAGGGTGCTTGCCTCGGCAAACATGTAGATTATCGTCGGGATCAGCACCAGGCCGGGACCCAGTTGAATGACCGCGAGCAGCAGACAGAGGAACGTCCAGAGGCCGGCGCCGGGGATGCCGGCGACGATCATGCCAATCCCCGCAAACAGGGCCTGGATTACGGCTGTGCCAAGGATGCCGCGGGTCACGGTGCGAACCGTTCCCTCGACCATTCGGACCAGCCCCTCGCCGCGCTGATCGACGAGGCGTTCGGCCAGGGCGACTGCGCCCCTGTCGACGGCAGCCGAACGGGTCATAAGGATACCGGCAATGATCAGTGACGCGAGGAACTGCAGAAGCGCCAGCCCGGTGCTCGCGGCGCCGGCCGCCATCGCCTCGCCCAGCCATTTGATCTGTGGCTCGATGACTTTGACCGCCTCGACCACATTGGTCGCCGCGAGCGTCCAGAATTTGTGAAGTTCGGCACCGACGACGGGCCAGCCCCGGACCGAGTCGTTCGGCATGGGCACCTGCAACGCGCCCTCCCGGGCCGCGGAGAGCAATGCCTGCGAATCCTGGACGAACATGACACCCAGCGAGCCGATCGGCCCCAGAAGCACCGCCACCGCGACCAGCGTCAGCAGGACCGCCGCCAGCCCGCGCCGCCCGCCGATGAGGCCGGCGACGCGCAGGCACATCGGATACATCGCGGTCGCCAGGATGCCGGCCCACAACAGAATCACGACGAAGGGGCTCAGGATTTCAAGGCACCAGTAGGCGAGCAGGCCGACCAGTCCGATCTTGATCGCGGCATCGACCGCGTTCCGCGAGAAGCTCTGCCGTGACTCGGCCGTGTTCTGTCTCATTTCGCTATGTCCCATCGGTAGGAGTGGGCCGGGTCCGGCGGTCACGGCTGGCTTTCTTCCATGGCCATCTGACCCGCGCGAGGAATCCGCCCGCTCGCGCCAGGGCCGTTCGCGCACCGGCAGGCGATACACCCGTCCGGGCGAGGTAGGTTTTCGCCCGCGAAAGGTAGATCGGCACCTTGGCGAACGCCTCGCGCGCCTTCGCGAGCGAGTTTCCGATCCGGTCGACGAGGAGCCTGAATCCGGGCAGGTCCCGCGACAGCGTTTCCACGATCGCGTAAGCGACGACGATATAGGTTCCCGCCAGCGCGATCTGAATGATCCGATCGATCGCCTTCAAATCGGCATCGTCGCCCAACGGCGCCAAACTGCCGCCAAGGATGACGAGAACGGCGCTGAACGCGCTTGCCCACAAATCGGATACCGGCCCTCCGGCGAAGGCCGGGCCCGAGACGAGCAACGCCAGGGCAAACACCAGAGTCAGCATGAACGGGATGCTGGGCACCGCGACCAGCAGAAAATACGCCGCGATCGCTATGGCGGCGCCGGTCATGTTCGCGATCAGGATGACCTTGGTCGCCTGGAGCCCCGAGGCGGCGCTCAACTGCTGCGCCATCAGCGCGGAAAACAACAGCGTCAGCACCATGGACCATCCGAATGCAAGATAGGCAAGAGCGATCGGCGCGACGACCAGCGTCATTTTCAGCGCCGCCATGTCGGCGTCCGCCGGCTCACCCGGTTCGGCCCCTGCCGTCGCCGGCTGCGGCACCGTCGTGGCCGGCAGGATGGCGAAGCCGAGCCAGCTCATGGCGATTGCGAGCGCCAGATTGACAAGAAGGCCACCGGCGATGAGGTTGGCAATCTGTGGCGACGATTGTCCGACCAACGGCAGGATCAGCAGGGCGACCAGCAGCAGCAGGACGGTCAGCGCCGCCCCGCCCTCGGCCCCAAGGCGAAACGTAAGCGCAAGTCCGGCGACGATCACGATCGCCGCGACCAGGGGATAGGGCAGCGCGAGATAGACGATGGCCATGCCCATCAGCAGGATGGCTGCCGCTTCACCGAGCAGCCGGGTCGCTGCGGGCAAACCCATCGGCCCGGGCAGCCTCAGGAAGGTCGCGGCCAGCACCGGGGCCAGGAACGCCAGCGGCCAGTTCAGCAACTGTCCGAGGCCGAACCCGAATGTGATGATAACCGCAAAGCGGAGGCGCGCGCGCGTGATGTCCTCGACCGCGGCGGTGCCGGCGTCAGTAGCCATACGACAACAGGCTCGTCAGTCGGATCCACAGATACGCAAGGGCGTTGAGGACGAAGTTGCGCCCCGTATACACAGTCACGTCAGCCTGCGAGTTGACCCTGAGCCCGATGCCGTCTTCGGGACTGTAGTCGAGCAACCGTATCGTGACCGGGAAGCGTTGCGGGTCGCGCAGCCAGCCTTCGGATTGCTCGACCCGGGCAAGCCCGCCCAGCTCGCCCTGACGACCCGCGACGGCGCCCGGTGCGAGGCTTGCGATCTCGCCCCTGAAGATCCGCCCCGGGGCGATGTCGAAGGCAATATCCACAGGATCGCCGGTCTTGATGCGGCCGAGGCTGTTCTCTGTAAAATAGGCTTCGATCCAGACGTCTTCGATTGTAATCAACGTCATCAGCGGCTGCCCCGCCCGCGCATAAGCCCCTTCGTCGATCGCGAGATTGGCGATCAGCCCGTCCGACGGCGACCGGATCTCAGTCCATTCAAGTTCCAGGCGCGTTTTTCCCAGTTCCGCGAGCGCGGCGCGAATCCTGGGATTATTCTCTCCGGCCGAGCCCATCTGCTGCTTGGCGCGTTCCAGTTCCGCCTCGGCTGTCTGCAACTGCGACTTCGCCTGCGAGAGCCTGGCGCGGGCGTCGTCGGCCTTTGCGACCGTCGACAGTCCCTTCTTCTCCAACTGGAAGATGCGCGCGGTCTGGACTTCCATGTTGGCAAGCTGGCTCTGCGCCTCGGCAAGGCGGGCCTGCGCCGCATCGACGGTGGCGGTGCTGGCGCCGACGTCCTGGCCGGTCAAATCCAGGTTGGCCTGCGCACTCTCGACGGCCAGCTGATAGGGACGGGGATCGATCCGCACGAGGGTGTCGCCGGGCGCCACCAGGCTGTTGTTGTCGACGGCGATTTCCAGAACGTAGCCGGACACCTGCGGCACGACCGGCACCACGTAGGCGCGCACCCGCGCACTGCTTGTATATGGCGTCAGACGATCCGCTACCAGATACCATATGAAAAGGACCACGCAGAGACCGATTACGATCCTGGTCAAGCGCTGCATTATGCCACTCCCGCCCCGACATCGGGCCAAGATCCGTAGAGCTTGGACAACCACATCATGGCCGCCGCCTGCGTTGACGGATACTGTCCGCGCGCATCTTGCGCGAATTGGTCAAAGCCCGGACACCGGACAAATTCAAACGTAGCCGCCCATTTGATTCTCGTCCACCGCGATCGAACGCCAGTGCCAAACTCTGCCGGCGCCGCATATTGCAGCGCGGGCAAGCATACCTCCCGCACTGGGGCTGAGGACCGCCCGGCCGCGCGCGGCAAGGTGCTGGCCGACTGGCGATTGTGTGCCGCGGGCGTCGACTGAGGGCTTTAAACGGAACGTTAACTCTGGACTGTTATCATCCGCGCTTCGGAGCCGGTCGGGATTCCGTATCACGCCCATCGGGGCATCGGGAAATCCGGCGAACGGGAGTGATCGAACGGTGACAGGACAGGACTACAACGCCCGAATGGCTGCCCTCTGGATCTTGCACGGCACGGCTTGCGTCAAACTTCTCAAGGCCCATGGCAGGAAGCTGCACGCAGAGAACTTCGAGGCGGCACTGCGCGAATACGTGGACATCATCGCCGACGAGGTTGGCGAGGACACGCTGAGCGAAGCGATGGACTGGGCCGCTGGTCAGGTCTCGGTCTACGGCAGCGAGTTCGATCAGTCGCCGGTATCGATTCACTGAGCGGCCCGATCGGCCGAGCTCTCGTTGCATACGGCCCAAGCTTTGACGCTGGGCCGTTTTTGTACCCGCGGTCACGTCGGGTGGTCCGCCCCACCTAGATTCTTTCCCCACCCTGCAGCGGGGTAAAGCGGACCGGAAGAATTCGTGTGCTGCGGGTTTCGCCGTCAGCGGTCTTTTCGATGACCGTCAGATATTGCGGCCCGTCACGCGGACCGAGCGGCAGAACCATGCGCCCACCCGGTTTTAGCTGACGCAGCAACACGGGAGGAACATGATCGACGGCCTCCTTGATAATCATCGCATCGAATGGGGCCTTACGCGGCGCGCCGTAATATCCGTCCGACGCGAGCACTTCGATATTTCCGTAACCGAGCCGCTTCAGCCTTGCCGAGGCTTCCAGTGCCAGCGGCGCCACGACCTCCACACTGACCACGCGTCTGGCCAGCTTCGAAAGCACTGCGGCGTGGTAGCCGGCCCCCGTACCGGTCTCGAAAACGATATCGTCGGGGGTGATGCGGGCAAGGTGCGTCATGAGAGCCACCAGATATGGCTGCGCGATGCTCTGCTCCTGGCTCACGGGAAGCGGCATGTCGGCGTAAGCGAAATCGACCAGCGCGTCCGGGACGAATCGATGCCGTGGAACCACACCCATGACCTCGAGTATGCCCGGGTCTATCTCCGCCACGCCGGTCTCGTCCGCCGCGATCGCCGCGTGGGCGCCAATCGTACGAACCATTTCGATACGCTCGGCCTGTCGTGAGTCGTCGTCCGCCGTTTGCTCAGCCGTTGCCGACGCGCACGCAGCCTGAACAACGAGAGTCGCCGAAACAAGCCGGACGGCCATGCGAACAATCCATGGCGGTTCTTGTCGGGTCGTCGCCATGCAACGAAACTATCACATTTTCGAGCGCAGTTCGCCTGTTTGGCACGATATGTGCGTATACTGATACCGCAACCCTTCCTTATGCCAACTTGGCCCCGGTGCTGAAAGCATCGGGGTCATTTTTCTTGCGGTTATCCCGATCTGCCTATTTTGGGCTTCGGAAATCCGAATTGATTTGAGAGGATCTCGGAGAATCGGTCAATTGGCCGAAGTTGGCACGGTACTTGCGTGTTAATCGGGTGCAACCCTTCCTTATGCCAACTTGGCCCCGGTACCGTTCGTCAAAGAACGAGTACCGGGGCCTCTTTATTCCAAGAAAATCAAAACTTTACGACGTGTGCCGTGAGTATTGTACACAACCCGCCCAGTGCGCGCGCGTTGCAAGATGCAACGGCACTGTCTCGCGGAATGCAATATTACGACCTCTTAAGTCCATCGGAAATTTATGGCTTTTGGCCGCGACCGGCATTCAGGGCGCCTGCCGCCGATCTGGCGGTCTGATGCGGCCGGCCCACAGGCCGCGCCGTGCCCGCCGTGCATCTTCCTGGTCGACACGGTACCGGTCGACACCCTGCGCCGCCTCGGCCCATCCACTGCGAACCAGCGCCTCGTTGATATCGCGTTCACCGACATAACAGGTCGCGTAGGGCGTTCCATCAGCCGCGCGCTGATCTTCGATGTCACACGATACCCTGTGCCCGTCGGCAAGCCGAATCAACTCGGCCCACGCGATTACTCCACAGCGAAAGCGCCGTTCACCAGATTCACAGGCATCTTCAGGACCGGGCGCCGACGAGCCGTATAAGCGAACGATTGTGTCCCCCACGCCGATTTTGTTGCCTGAGCGCACCTGCGCAAATCCTTCGACTTCCTGGGCGGCCGCGGGCGCGCCGCTAACGGTAGCGGCAATCACCATGATCAGCGCCGATCGCGCAACGAATTTCATTGAAGGCTCCAGGATCCAATTTCCGTCGCCCGATAATACCTGTCTTACCGCAAAGCGAAATCGCCAATATCGTCCACGCGAGGGATTTGTGTGACATGTCCCTGGCGAGGAGATAGAGTACGGGCGGATTTTTCGGCCTCGGGCAGAAGCTAGCAGCCTCAAAATGAAGCGTTTCCTGCACTGCGCCATCCTGGCCGCCGCGCTGGTATCGGTCTGGATGCCAGCCGTGGCCCCCGCGGCGGATGAATCGCCCCAACAAATCTCTATCGCCGAGCTGGAGGATCTGGCCACGGCGATCGAAGACGATCAGGAGCGGCAGGAGCTGGTGGGCCGGCTGCGGGCGCTTATCGAGCTGAAGAAGGCAGAGGCGGCCTCACAGGAGCCTGACGAGCGAACCCTGGCAGCATTGTTGGTCGACCAGCTTTCAGTGCACAGCGAGGAACTTGGCCGCCAACTGTCTGCCGTTGCCGGCGCCGTGTGGGCCGTCCCCCGGATACTTGCCGATCTGCGCGATGGCTTGTCCAATCGCGTCGTCCGTGAACGCTGGATCGTCGGCCTGCTATCGTTTATCGCCGTCGTTGCCGTCGGACTGGTGGCCGCGCGGCTCGTCCGCCGACTCCTGAAAAGGCCGTTGGCGTCGGTATCCCAGCGATTGGGCGACGGCATTCTGGTCCTGGTTCCGATGCTGCTGGCCCGGCTCGTCCTGATCCTGATTCCGCCGCTTGCGTTCGCCGGAGCCGGTTGGGCCGCCGCGAGCCTCTTCGAGGAGAGCAGCATCGCGCGGCCGATCGCGCTGTCGATAATCTATGCAGCCGCCTTTGCCGGCGCGCTAAACGCTGTTGCCCACATGATACTGGCGCCCCGCGAGGCGGTGGCCCGCCCTCTCAACATCGGCAACGAGACGGCGAATTACCTTTACATCTGGGTACGGCGGATTGGCGATGTCGGCATCTACGGATATTTCGCGGTCGGGATCGCAGGTATGCTTGGACTTCCGGCCCCCGGGCAGGCTTTCCTCATCAGACTCGTCGGCCTGGCGCTGGCAATGTTCGCGATCATGATGATCCTGCAGAACCGGCAGGTCGTTGCCGGGTTCATCGGTGGCACGAAAAGCGGCCGGCTGGCGACCGTGCGTCGGCGGCTCGCGGATCTATGGCATGTCCTGGCGATCCTTTACGTCGTCCTGATCTACATGGTCTGGATCACAGGCGTGCCCGGCGGTTTTGCCTACATGGCCCAGTCCACCCTGTTCAGCATACTGTCGATCGCGGCAGCACTAATTGCGCTCAGTCTCATCAACCGAAGCGTGGACCGGTTGTTCTCTCTTTCCGAGGAGGTCAAGGCGCGGCTTCCGGGCATCGAGGCGCGGGTCAACCGTTTCCTCCCGGTGTTGAAAACGATTTTGCGCGGCATCGTCTGGCTGGTTGCGATACTGGGCGTCCTGCAGGCTTGGGGCGTCGATATCCTTCTGTGGCTGGGCGAGCCTTCGGGCCGCGTTTTCTTGGGGCGTATTGCCGGTATCGGCGCCATCGTTCTGCTCGCCCTGATCGGCTGGGAGGCGATCAGCGCGTTCGTCGAGCGCTATCTCGCGTCGGAGGACGCGGCCCGGAGCCAACGGGCCCGCACATTGCTGCCGCTGCTGCGCAAGGTGATCCTGGTCGTTCTTGTCGTGATGGTCGGATTGACCATCCTGTCGGAGCTCGGCATCAATATCGCCCCGCTGTTGGCCGGTGCCGGCGTGGTTGGCCTGGCGGTTGGCTTCGGCGCGCAGACGCTTGTGCGGGACGTCATAACGGGCCTGTTCATTTTGCTCGAGGATTCGGTGTCCGTTGGCGACTATGTGACGCTGGCCGGCCAAGGGGGAACCGTCGAAGCCCTCTCGATCCGGTCGATCCGGTTGCGTGATCCGGCGGGTACTGTTTACACGGTTCCGTTCAGCGACGTGACCACAGTCATCAATTACACCCGCGAATTCGCCTACGCCGTCCTGGATGTCGGCGTTGCCTACAAAGAGGATGTGGACGCGGTGTCACGGGTGATGGAGGCGGTGGGCGCCGAATTGCGGCAGGATCCCGAATTTGCGGACTCGATCCTCGACGACGTGCAGATCCAGGGGCTCGACCGGTTCGACGATTCCGCGGTCGTCATAAAAGCGCGCGTCATGACGGCTCCGGGGATGCAGTGGGCAGTGCGGCGAGCCTACAACCGCCTTCTCAAACAGCGGTTCGATGCGGAGGGAATCGAGATCCCCTTCCCGCAGCGAACAGTATGGTTCGCCGAGGCTGAGGGGGACGCGGCCGGCAGTGCGAAGGCCAAGCCGAAGGATCGGCCGACGGAGGAGGCCCCCGCGAAAGCATCACACGGCGGTGCCGGAGCAGACGCGAATATCGACGAAGAGAGTTGAGGCTTCAGCCGGCTATTCGGTCGGAGCGTAACAGTTTTTCGGTAGGGAAGATCAGGGTCACGCGAGTTCCTGCGCCCTCCTGGCTGTCGATGTCCACACGGGCCCCGATGAGTTCGGCAAGGCTGATCGACAGGGGCAGGCCAAGCCCCATCCCGCCGATCGGATTGCTCATCGGGTCTCCGGCCAACCGTCCGAAGCGGTCGGTCGCACGTGGCAGATCCGCCGAGGAAATGCCGATTCCGCTGTCCTTGATGCCGATTCGGACGTCCCCATCCACGCCCTCGAACAGCTCGATTCGTACCTCGCCCCCGTCGGAACTGAATTTGATCGCGTTCGACACGACATTCGTTAGGATCTGCTGCAGGCGACTTGGATCCGTTCGTACCAACGGTATCTCTCCGCTGCGTTCGACGCGCAGCGTGACTTCCGCCTGCGCCGCCGACGGTTCGAGCGCGTGCACCACATCCCACACCACGGCCGCCAGATCGGCCTCTACCTCCGCCACATTCAATCCGCCGGACTCGACATTGGCGATGTCGAGAATGTCGTCGATGATCGCCTTCAGGTGGTGCGCGCTCGCCGATATGTGCCGGGTGTACTCGCGATAGCGGTCCGGGTCCGGCGCGCCGAACAACCCCTCGTCGATACCTTCGGCAAACCCGATGATCGCGTTGAGCGGCGTGCGCAACTCATGGCTGACATTGGCCAGGAATTCGGTCTTCACACGGCTTGCCGCCTCGGCGGCATTCTTGGCTTCGCGGAGTTCCGATTCGACCCATTTGCGGAACGTGATGTCCTGGGCGACTGTGATCACGTTGACGATGCGGTTGTCGTCGTCGCGAAGGGCCGTCTTGGTCAACAGAAACGTCCGCACCATACCGCTGGAGTCGGCGATCTCCTCCTCGTAGCCCGACAGGGTGCCGGCCCCACGAAACACCTCCTCGTTGGCCGCCTGCTCCCGTTCGCCTTGCTGTGGCCCGAAGATCTCGCAGATCGGTGCGCCGATCGCCCGCTCCGGCGTCGTGCCGACGAACGCCGCCAGATACTGGTTGATAAAGACGAAATTCCCGTCACGGTCGGCAACCGAAACCATGGCCGGGACCGTGTCGACAATGCCGCGAAGGTTATTGCGCAGGGCCTTCAGATCGCGCCGATGCCGCCGCTCCTTGCCGGCAATTCCGCGCTCGAGCAGGTCGGCGCGAGTTCGCAGGGTTTTGAGCTGCTCGTAACCGGTCAGGAGATTGTGCGCCCGCAACCCGAGTTCGCCGGGGTCCGGCGGGTCCGGAAGCACGTCGGATACGCCGGCTTCCAGCGCCCGATAGCGGACCTGGCCGACTTCCGGGCCTACCAGCAGAACGACCGGAACATTTTCGCATTCCGGCAGCTTCCTGAACCGGCGGATGGCCCGCACGCCGTTCAGGGCCGGAAGCGTCCGTCCGACCACCACCAGATCAGGTGGCGCGCTTGTGGCGGAGTCGACTGCGGCGCCGAGCGTCGCGAACCCTTCCACGCGAACGTCGGCAGACGTGGACGCCATCAGACTCAGCAGTTGCCGACGTCTTTCCGGGCGGTCATCGATTACGACGATTAACGGCATGTCCAGTTCGCGAACTCTTGCTCGTTGCACTCGTCAATAACACGGGAATCAATATTACTGAATCCCTAACAAATCATGTAATTTTCATTAATTTTTCTGGTTCGCGACTAAAAATGTGTCGGCCGAGTTCCAAAAGCAACATGAAATCTCAGCTCGGCCTACTGCAGTTAAGGGTGCGAATCCTATGACGCACACGTGAAGCGGGCACAATATCGGGTTGACCGAAAATCGAGCGGTCGCGATGATGTCCGATGGCAGATTCAGCGGATAACGGCCGCAAGGCCGAAACCGGCAACGCCAATCGCACCGGTATTCGCTTCCGGACCGATGGCGGAATTGCAGGGCGCGCGCGAATCGGTGTCATCGTTCTGGCTTCCGACCATACGATCGAGCATGAGTTTCGCCGGATCATCGACATGCCCGGGGTCGCCTTTTATGCGGCGCGAATATGCAATAACCCCGCGATCACACCAGAGACACTGGCCGACATGGAATCGAGGATCGCGCCGACCACCGACCTGCTCCTTCCGGGCGCGGAACTGGACGTGGTCGCATACGGCTGCACCTCGGCCAGCATGGTGCTCGGCGAACAGACCATTTTCGAGCGAATTCACGAGGCTCGTCCAGGCGTGGCCTGCACCACACCTGTTACCGCGGCATTCGCCGCGTTCGATGCGCTCGGCGCCCGCAACATTGCAGTGCTGACCCCCTATCGGGACGACGTCGACCGGCACGTCCGTGGTTATATCGAAGCGCGCGGCTACCGTATTCCGGCATTCGGTTCGTTCGACGAAGAGAACGACAATATCGTCGCCAGGATCGACCCCGAATCAATTCGCGCGGCCGCCATCGAGTTGGGGCGCAACCGTGGCGTCGACGCCGTGTTCGTATCCTGCACCGGCATCCGGCTAGCAACAATTTCCCGCGAGATCGAGGAGGTGTTGGGCAAACCCGTGACCTCCAGCAATCACGCCATGGCCTGGCACTGCCTGCGGCTTGCGGGAATCGACGATGCGCTGCCGGATTTCGGCCGGCTCTTCACGTTGCCGCTGGCGTAATTCTCACCTTACAATCATGACGGAATTTTCGGCGCGTTCCAGGACCTGGTATGCGATGTCGGTCTCGAACAACCACCATTTGCGGCGTTTGTCGGAGCGCCCGATCACAATGACCGAATAATCGGCTCCCGCCTGGACGATTTCGTCGACCGGCTGTCCAACCTTCAGCAGCGAATCGACGACCTCCGGACCGTCCTCCTCTATCGCCTCGCGCGTCCGCAAGAGGATTTCGGCGCCTTCCGCCTCGGTTACGGTTTCGGGGATCACCGTAATCAGTGAAATCGGGCAGGCGCAGCGACTGGCCAGAATTGCATCCTTGCGCGCGATGTCTATGGCGTTTTCGGTGCCATCGGTGCAGATCAGGTGGCCGCGTCCTTGCTCCAGTTCGCGTGCGACGATCACCGAACAAGGTGCGCGGGCGACCACCTTCTGCGCCACAGCCGGATCCCAGATCGTCTTGATAATCCCGGTCTGCCAGCGTTCGGACGCACCAATGATCAACAGGTCGTATTCGCCGCCCTCGGCCTCCTCGAGAATACCGCCGACGATATCCGGAGCGACCTCCAGCTTGAGCGTCACGGTCTTGCCGTTGCTGCTGGTATAGATAATCGAATTGTCGCCCAGCGGGTCGCCCTTCTTGTCCACATGTACGGTCTGCTGCGCCCAGTCATCGCTCATCAGGCCCAGTTCGGTGAGGATTTCCTGGCCCTTCATGAGATGTTTCGTTCCGGGCAGCTCCAGCCCCCACTCAAGCAGGTTCTCACGCACCACCCGGGCCTCGAGGCCACCCGACCGAAGCCCCTGGTCGACCGGCCTTACGAACAGCAGGCAGATATCGGCATCTACGCCGCCGCCAAGCCGCGCCGCATAGCGCAGGCCGCGATAGGACTCATCCGAGCCATCGACACAGACCAGGATGCGGAACCGTTTCTCGTCCGGTCTATCCATTACAGCGCCACCCCCTGAGCGCTTACAGCAGCAGCGGCCAGTACATCGCTGCCGCGAACAGAGTAATGATGGTCGAGACGATGACCATTTTCCAGCCGGCCTTCAAAAAATCGGTCGTCTTGAGGTATCCCGACGCATAGACGATGGTACAGGCGGGCGTTCCAACAACGGTCAGGTAGGCGAAGGCAGAGGCAACCGCGGTCAGGAAGCCCAGCACCAGCGGCTCCT
>CAJICD010000012.1_pt1 | contig 15089 bp, 13 predicted proteins | sample 9199521 | NCBI WGS metagenome assembly CAJICD01 (sample SAMEA7708321, study PRJEB35096) | sediment metagenome | biome: marine neritic benthic zone biome [ENVO:01000025]; feature: sediment [ENVO:00002007]; material: shallow marine sediment [ENVO:03000034] sea grass bed [ENVO_01000059] ...
CGGCGCCGGTCTCGACCGGCTGGCGCAGGGCTTCCAGCGTCGGGCGCTGGAACTCCGGCAACTCGTCGAGAAACAGCACGCCGTTGTGTGCGAGGCTCACTTCTCCGGGCCGCGCGCGCATGCCGCCGCCGACCATGGCGGCCAGCGAGGCCGAGTGATGCGGGTCGCGGAACGGCCGCCTTCGCGACAGCCGCCCGCCCTCAAGCATGCCGGCGACCGAGTGGATCATGCTGACCTCGAGCGCCTCGCGCGCATCGAGCGGCGGGAGGATCCCGGGCAACCGTTGCGCCAGCATCGACTTGCCGGCGCCCGGCGGGCCCAGCATCAGAAGGTTGTGCGCCCCGGCGGCGCAGATCTCGAGCGCCCGTTTCGCGGTCTCCTGCCCCTTGATGTCGGCGAGGTCGGGCGCGGCGATGCCGTCCTCGGCGAGCTGCGGCTCCGGCGGGGTGAGCACCTGCGATCCCCTGAAATGGTTGATCAGCGCCAGCAGCGTCGCCGGGGCCAGCACCTCGATGCCGTCGGCCCAGGCCGCCTCGCCGCCGGTCGCGGCCGGGCAGATGATGCCGCGTTCCTCGGCCGAGGCGGCGATCGCCGCGGGCAGCACCCCGGCCACCGGGGCGATCGCGCCGTCCAGCGCCAGCTCCCCCAGCACCGTATAGCGGGCCAGCTCGTCGGCCGGCAGCACCCCCATCGCGACCAGCAGGCCGAGCGCGATCGGCAGGTCGAAATGGCTGCCCTCCTTCAGCACGTCGGCGGGCGAGAGATTCACGGTGATCCGCTTGGGCGGCAATGCGAGGCCCATGGCGCCGAGGGCCGAGCGCACCCGCTCGCGGCTTTCGGCCACCGCCTTGTCGGGCAGGCCGACGACGGTGAAGGCGGGCAGGCCGCCGGACATCTGCACCTGGACGTCGATGCCCAGCGTATCGATGCCCTGGAACGCCACCGTGCCGACGCGCGCGACCATGGGGTTGATCCCCCTTCCCTGTTCCTGCGTCCCGCCACTGTAATCAGAACGAAAGCAGAACACCAGAGCAAATCGCGCCGAATGACTCTTTTTGCGTGTATCGGCGCCGGAAAATTCGAGTCTCTCAGGGACTCGCTGAATCCCCTCCGGCGACCCCGCCGCACCCCGGAGTCGGAATCCGGCACCGCGCACCAGCGGCCGCCGCAGCCCGTTTAATGCCATATGGGGTATTTCGCATAAAGTTATCCACAAGATGTGGGGCGATTATGGTAAATATCCCGGACCCGTCCCGCCGATTTCTCTTCCCTGTCCGTTCGCGCCGCGCCATATATGCGGCCATGGCGCGCAAGTTCACCGAACCGAAGCTGGTCATCGCCAGCCACAATGCGGGCAAGATCCGCGAGATCGCGGCGCTGCTGGCGCCGTTCCGCGTGACCGTGGTGTCCGCCGCCGCGCTCGGCCTGCCGGAGCCGGAAGAGACCGGCGCGACTTTCGTTGCGAATGCCGAACTCAAGGCGCGGGCGTCGGCCGAAGCCTCCGGCCTGCCGGCGCTGGCCGACGATTCGGGCCTGGCGGTCCATGCGCTGGGCGGCGAGCCCGGCATTCATTCCGCGCGCTGGGCCGAGACCGGAAACGGCCGCGACTTCGGCGTCGCCATGGAGAAGGTGGAGGCGGCGCTTGCCGGCAAGGCGGATCGGACCGCGCATTTCGTCTGCGTCCTGGCGCTGGCCTGGCCGGACGGGCATATCGAATGCTTCGAGGGACGGGTCGACGGCGCCCTGGTGTGGCCGCCGCGCGGCGACCAGGGTTTCGGCTACGACCCGATGTTCCGGCCCGATGGCCACGATCTTACCTTCGGCGAGATGGCGCCGGTGGTGAAGGGTCCCCTCACCCACCGGGCCGACGCCTTCGCGAAGCTGGTCGCGGGCTGCTTCCGGGGCGGCGGCGGGTGAGCGTCGCGGAAACCGGCGATTTCGCGCTCTACGTCCATTGGCCGTTCTGCCTGTCGAAATGCCCCTATTGCGACTTCAACAGCCATGTCCGCGAGTCGATCGACCAGGACCGCTGGCGCGCCGCCCTGCTGCGCGAGGTCGACCACGCCGCGGAGCGCGAGGCCCCCGGCTTCGGGCCCCTGACCAGCATCTTCTTCGGCGGCGGCACGCCGTCCCTCATGGAACCCGCGACCGCGGCGGCGGTCATCGGGCGCGCCGCCGAGCGCTGGGGCCTGGCGCCGGACGTGGAGATCACGCTGGAGGCCAATCCGACCTCGGTCGAGACCGGCCGGCTCGCCGACTTCCGGGCCGCCGGGGTCAACCGGGTGTCGCTCGGCGTGCAGGCGCTGGACGACGACGCGCTGAAGGCGCTCGGCCGCGCGCATGGCGCGGCGGAGGCGCTCGAGGCCGTGCGGATTGCGCGGCGACTGTTCGCGCGCACCTCCTTCGACCTGATCTACGCGCGGCCGGGGCAGACACCCTCCATGTGGCGGGACGAGTTGCGCCGCGCCCTGGCCGAGGCCGGCGAGCATCTCTCGCTGTACCAGCTGACGATCGAGCCGGGAACCGCGTTCCATACGCAGCACCGCCGCGGCGAACTTGCCATACCGGATGAGAATGACGCAGCAATCCTTTATGAAATAACGCAAAATATAATGTCAGAGGCGGGCCTCCCGGCCTACGAGATTTCCAACCATGCTGCGCCCGGCGCCGAATCGCGCCACAACCTCGTCTACTGGCGCTACGGCGATTACGCCGGGATCGGGCCGGGCGCCCACGGCCGCATCACGCGGGCCGGGCACACCACGGCGTATCGCCGGCAGCGCGCGCCGGAACGGTGGCTCGAATGCGTCGAGTCGCGCGGCGCCGGGACCGCCGAGGCGGCGCCGGTCGAGGCGGAGCAGCGGATCGCCGAATTCCTGATGATGGGGCTGCGCCTGGCCGAAGGCGTGTCGAGGGACGGGTTCCGGGCGCTGGCAGGGCGCGATCTCGAAGCGTGGCTGGATGCGGCCCGGCTCGACGATCTTACTTCGGAGGGGCTGCTGGTGCTCGACCGGTCCGGACTTCGGGCGACGGCGGCCGGCCGGCAGCGCCTCGATGCGCTGCTCGGCCATCTCCTCGCCTAGTACCCCCTGTCACGATTCCCTGCCACGGCGGATCGACTGTCGCCTGGCCGGAGGACCGCGCTGCGCCGTCCTCCGTAGCAGGGAATCGTGACAGGGGGTACTAGATCAGTTGATCGGCGTCTGGAAGCTGACCGCGGCCGGCTGGATGGTCCGGAACCCGTCGATGGTGACTTCGTGGATCGCGTAGCTGCGTTCCACCGTGCCGTCGACGGTCAGCCGGAAAATGCCGTCGACGCCGGCGAACCCGTTCGGATCCGTCAGTGCCTCTGCCGAGAAATCGGTGGCCCGCGGCGACTGCGCCAGCAGCGCGGCCAGGGCCGTCGCATCGTAGGCCAGCGAGGCCAGGCGCGGCGGCGTGTAATTGTACGTGGCGCGGAAGCGCACCTCGAACTTAGTGCGCTCCTCGATCGGCGGCGCGGCGAACCAGGCCCCCTGCAGCGCCCGTTCCGCCACCACCTCCGGCGTGCCGTCCCAGGCGCGCAGGCCGAGGAACCGCACGCTCGGCTGCTCGACGTCGTAGAAGTTCATCAGCGCCGCCAGGGTCCGGAGGTTCTGGCCGGCGTCCGGCAGAACCACCGCGTCGAACGGCGCCTCGCCGATGGTGTCGAGCACCTCCAGCTTGGCCAGCGCCCGCCTGGAGACCTCATCGGTCCGGCCTTCCAGCGCCGCCATCTGCTGCATCAGCTCGTCGCGCCGCACGTCATAGTCGGTCAGCGCGCGCGCCGGCTCCGAGAAATCGCTGGCGGCCGGATCGTAATAGCCGACCCTGGGAACGACGGCGCCCCGGCGTTCGGTTGACTTGTAGAGCGCATCGACCACGACCTCGCCGTAGCCGTTGGACGGCGCCAGCACGCCAAAGCTGCTGAAACCCTGCGACGTGGCGTAATCGACGATCGCGTCGACCTGCTGATCGGGCGCGAAGCCGAGGACATAAACGCCGTTGCCGGCGACCCGCCTGGAGTTCGAGAACGCAACGACGTTGATATCGGCGATCCGGGTCTGCGCAGCGACGGCCTCGACCGAATCGGCCAGGAGCGGCCCGAGTATGAGCTTCGCGCCGCGCCCCATGGCCCGGGCCGCGGCCTCCTCGGCGCCTTCCGGCGTGCCTCTCGTGTCGTAGGGCAGCAGCACGAAGTTCTGGCCGGCGATCTCGAACACCGCCATCTGCGCCGCCTCCAGCATCGCATTTCCGAGCTCGCCACGCGGCCCGCTGAGCGGCAGCAGGATCGCCACCGGCACGCCCGCGGTCGCCGCCAGCTGGCCCGGCGGGAACTGCGCCCTGCCGTAGGGCGTGATCTCGCGTTCAAGGTCCGAAAGTGGCGGCAGCGACGGCGCGGCCGGCCAGCCCGGGCCTGCCCCTTGCTTGAGGTCCCGCGGAGCCCCTATGGTTACCTGCTCCGGGCCCGCGCAGCCCGACAACGCAATGGCGAGGCCGGCAGCGGCTAGAACAAAAAGTGTCGAAGAAGAACGACGAAAACAGGACAGCATCTAATGACGGCTCCGGTCGATTCATTGCCGGTGATCGATCGCGACGGCAGCCTAACCGCATGTCGAACCAAAGTAAACTCTCGCCCGGGCTATACTTGGTTGCCACACCGATAGGCAATATTCGCGATGTAACATTGCGCGCCCTCGATGTCCTCGCTTCTGCAGATATTCTTGCATGCGAAGATACCAGGGTTACCGCGAAGTTACTTCGCGTGTATGGCATTACTGCGGCACAAACCTTTCCATATCATGAACACAACGCGGAAAAGATGCGGCCGAAACTGCTGGCGCGGCTACGGGACGGCGCTTCGGTCGCACTGGTCAGCGACGCCGGCACGCCGCTGGTCTCGGATCCGGGATACAAGCTCGTGCGCGAGGCGCTGGATTGCGGCGCCGCCGTGTATGCCGTTCCCGGCGCCTCGGCGGGCATCGCGGCGCTGATCTCCGCCGGCCTGCCGACCGACCGCTATCTGTTTGCCGGGTTCCCGCCGCCGCGCCGGGCGGCCCGGACCGGGGTCTTCAGGGAGCTGTCGCGCGTTCCCGCCAGCCTGGTATTCTTCGAGTCGGCCCGCCGGCTCGCCGCATCGCTGACCGATATGGCCGAGGTGTTCGGGCCGCGGCCGGCGGCGGTCGCGCGGGAGCTGACCAAGCTCCATGAGGAAATCCGCCGCGGCGCCCTGGACGCGCTGGCGCGGCACTACCAAGAGGCCGGGCCGCCGAAAGGCGAGGTCGTCATCGTGGTCGCGCCCCCCGCGCCCGATGCCGCCCCGGTCGACATCGATTCGCTGTTGCGCGAGGCGCTGGCCACGATGAGCCTGCGGGACGCCGCCGCCGCGGTCAGCGCCGCCACCGATACGCCGCGGCGCGATGTCTACGCGCGGGCCCTGGCGCTGTCCGGCGCGCGTGACCGGGAAGACCAGGGGTGAGCCGCGCCACGCGCCGCCGCGCATGGCGCCGCGGCCGCCTGGCCGAAGCCGCCTGCGCGGCGACCCTGATCCTGCGCGGCTACCGGATTCTGGCGCGGCGCCTGCGCAGCCCGGTCGGCGAGATCGACATCGTCGCCCGGCGCGGGCCGGTGCTGGCGATCATCGAGGTCAAGGCGCGGCAGGACCCGGCGGAGGCCGCGGCGGCGGTGACGCCGCGGCAGCAGGATCGGCTGATCCGGGCCGTGGGCTGGCTCACGGCCGGCCGGCCGGACCTTGCGGCGATGCAGATCCGTTTCGATGTCATGCTGGTGACCCCATGGCGGTGGCCGCGCCATGTGGTTGACGCTTGGCGCGCCGACCCGCAGTGACTAAGTTCCTCGAACAAGGTTTTCTGGCAGGCGAGGCGAGAGGATCTCGATGTCGCTGAAACGCTTCGGGCGCGCCCCGATTTGGACTGCCGCCATCCTGTTGCCGGTGGCGATGCTGCCGCTGGGCGGGTGCGAGGCACTGCTCGTCGGCGGCGCGGCGGTGGGCGTGACCGTGGCGGCGCAGGATCGGCCGATCAAGACCGCGATCGCCGACACTGCGATTCAGGCCAGCATCAACGCAAAACTGGTCGATTTCGATGTGGAGGTCTTCCAGCGGGTCGACATCGAGGTCGTGGAAGGCAAGGTGCTGCTGACCGGGATCGTGCCGAATCCGCAGAACCGGATCGACGCGGCGCGGCTGGCATGGCAGGCCGATGGCGTCGCCGAAGTGATCAACGAGATCGAAGTGAAGGATACCAGCACCCTTTCGGACGCCGCCCGGGATGCATGGATCACCACGAAGCTGCGCAGCGCGATCCTGTTCGACGGGGAGATCCAGAGCATCAACTACACGATCGATACCGTGAACAAGACCGTTTATCTGATGGGTATCGCGCAAAACCAGCGGGAACTCGACCGGGTTGTCGGGTATGCCCGGCGGATTGACTATGTGCGGGGCGTTGTGCCCTATGTACGCATCGGTTCCTCTGGCGAGGGAGAGTGACTGTTGGATTCAGGCGACGACGCCGAAACCGAGTTGCGCAGGATCGGCTCCGACCGCAAGGACCGGATCGACGTGGCCGGCGTGGCGCTGGTGCTTGCCGGACTCGACCGGCCGGGTGTGCCGCTGGCGCGCTACCGGGATCACCTCGGCCTGCTGGCCGACGACCTGCGCAGTGTGGCTGCCGGCGCCGACTCGCTTGAAGCGCGGATCGCGGCGCTCGAGGACGTGGTTTTCGGCGCCTACGGCTACAAGGCCGACCGGCGCACCTACGACGATTTGCAGAACGCCAATCTGATGCGGGTGATCGACCGCCGTTGCGGCCTCCCGGTGGCGCTCGGGATTCTCTGTATCCACGCAGTGCGGTCGCAGGGTTGGGAAATGGCGGGCCTCAATTTCCCCGGCCATTTCCTGTTGCGAATCGACCATCTCGGCCAGCGCGCGATCCTCGACCCCTACCGGAAATGCGCGCCGCAAAACGCCAGCGACCTGCGCGCCCTCCTGAAGTCGCAGGGGGACGATGAGGCCGAATTGTTGCCGGAACACTACGAGACAATCCCGGATCGCCAGGTCCTCGTCCGGCTCCAGAACAACATCCGGCTCCGGCAGACCCAGCGCGGCGACAAGCAGGCGGCCGCCGGCACTCTGGAGCGCATGTTGTGGGTGGCGCCCGACGACAAATCCCTGTGGCGGGAAAAGGCCCTGCTAGACGCGCAACTCGGGCGCATCGACAATGCGGTCGCGGCGCTGGAGGAGTATATTTCGCGCGAGACGCTGGACGGACCGCGTCACGACGCCGCCCTATTGTTGCAAAGATTGCTCGGGCAATCGGGCTGATACGGGGAGACCGGAATGAGCCTTGCCGTCGCCATCCAGATGGACGCCATCGAATCGATCGATATCGACGCCGACAGCACCTTCGCGCTCGCGCTCGAGGCGCAGCGGCGCGGGCATGCCATTTTCTATTACCTGCCGCATGCGCTGACCTTCGAGGACGGGCGGGTCTACGCCCGGTCGAACGCTCTCGAAGTGCGCCGCGAGCCGGGACACCATTTCACGCTCGGCGGACCGGAGCGGATCGACCTTGCGACCATGGACGTGGTGCTCATGCGCCAGGATCCGCCCTTCGACATGGCCTACATCACGGCGACCCATCTGCTCGAGCACATTCACCCGGAAACGCTGGTGGTCAACGATCCGGTGTCGGTGCGCAACGCGCCGGAGAAACTCTTCGTCACCGAGTTCGGCGAGTTGATGCCGCCGACCCTGATCACCAGCAGCCGGGAGGAAGTCCTGCGGTTCCGCGAGAAACACCGGGACATCATCGTCAAGCCGCTGTTCGGCAACGGCGGCGCGGGGGTGTTCCACATCCCGCCGGAGGACGAAAACCTCAATACGCTGCTCGAGCTCTTTACCGAGCTTTATCGCGAACCCGCGATCGTGCAACGCTACCTGCCGGAGGTGCGCAAGGGCGACAAGCGGATCATCCTGGTCGATGGCGTGGCCGCCGGGGCCATCAACCGCATCCCGCCGCCCGGCGAGGCGCGGTCGAACATGCATGCCGGTGGCAAACCGGTGCGGGCGACCCTGACCAGCCGCGAGAAGGAGATCTGCGAGGCCATCGGCCCGACCCTGGTGGAAAAGGGCCTGGTGTTCGTCGGCATCGACGTGATCGGCGACTGGCTGACCGAAATCAACGTCACCTCGCCGACCGGCATCCAGGAGATCGACCGCTTCGACAACGTCTCCGTCGAGGCTCAGATCTGGGACGCCATAGAGCACCGCCTGTCCGAGACCGTGGTGCATCGCCTGCCGGCGTAGGGCGCCGGCCGGCGCCGCCGTTGCCCAAGTATCACAGTCCCAGCGAATTGCGCTGGAGCACGGTCAGCTCCGAGACGCCCTTGCGCGCCAGTTCGATCATCGCATCGAACTGCTCGCGGCTGAACGGTTCGGCCTCGGCGGTGCCCTGCACCTCGACGATGCCGCCGGCCCCGGTGAACACGAAGTTCGCATCCGCCTCCGCCGTCGAATCCTCCGCGTAGTCGAGATCCAGCACCGGCGTCGACCGCCACAGGCCGCACGACACCGCCGCCACCTGGTCGCTCAGCGGAATCTCCTTGACCGCCCCGACCCGCTGCATGTGCGCGAAGGCCTGGCGCAGTGCCACCCAGGCCCCGGTGATCGCCGCCGTGCGGGTGCCGCCGTCGGCCTGGATCACGTCGCAGTCGACGGTGATCTGCCGCTCGCCGAACGCATCGAGCCGGGTGACCGCGCGCAGGGACCGCCCGATCAGCCGCTGGATCTCCTGGGTGCGGCCGCTCTGCTTGCCGCGCGCGGCCTCGCGGTCGGTGCGCGATCCCGTCGAGCGCGGCAGCATGCCGTATTCGGCCGTCACCCAACCCCTGCCGGAATTCCGCAGGAACGGCGGCACGCGCTCGATCACGCTGGCGGTGCACAGGACATGGGTGTCGCCGAAACGGGCCAGGCACGAACCTTCGGCGTGCTTCGCGACGCCGGGCTCGAGACTGACGGCGCGCAGTTCGTCGGGCGCGCGGTTCGAGGGGCGCATATCTTGACCTCCGGGGCTTGATCCGTCCTTCGCGGGAGCGCGGAACGTAGCGCATATCCGGGTTGATTGGAATCGCCTTTGACGATCCAACAACCCGGTGAAACTGCGCGCTTCCTGTCATTAGAGCGGATTCACGCAATTGATCGTGGGTACGATCAATCACGATCCGCTCTGGACTCTGCCGGGGCGGGCGTCCAGCCTTCACGGCGGATTGACGCTTGGGGAGGCCGTCACTACATTCGCGCCATCATGATAACCGAACTCAACGAGCGGTCGCGCGAAATCCTGCGGCACGTGGTCGAGGCCTATGTCGAGACCGGCGAGCCGGTCGGCTCGCGCACGCTGTCGCGCCGTCTCGGCATGGCGCTCTCGCCGGCGACGATCCGCAACGTCATGGCGGATCTGGAAGAGTTCGGGCTGCTGTTCGCGCCGCACACCTCGGCCGGCCGCCTGCCGACCGAGCAGGGTCTGCGGCTGTTCGTCGACGGCATCCTTCAGGTCGGCGCGCTGACCAAGGACGAGCGCAGCAACATCGACAGCCAGTGCAAGGTCTCCGGCCGCAGCGTGCCGCAGGTGCTCGAAGAGGTGACCACCCTGCTTTCGGGCCTGTCCCACTGCGCCGGCCTGGTGATGGCGCCGAAACGCAACCTGCGGCTCAAGCATATCGAATTCGTCAATCTCGGCCCCGGCCGGGCCCTCGTCGTGATGGTCGACGAGAACGGCGGCGTCGAGAACCGGGTGATCGACCTGCCGCTCGGCATGCCGGCGTCGAGCCTGGTGGAGGCCAGCAATTTCATGGCCGCCAAGCTGGTCGGCCGGACCCTGCAGGAGGCCCGCGCGGAGATCCTTCGGGAAGTCCAGAGCCAGCGCGGGCAGATCGACGAGCTGACCAAGAAGGTGGTCGAGGCCGGCCTTGCGACGCGCTCCGGCGACTCCGGGTCGGGCATCCTTATCGTGCGCGGCCAGGCGAACCTGCTGGACGACGTCGGCGGCCTCGCCGATCTGGAGCAGATCCGGGCCCTGTTCGAGGCGCTGGAAACCAAGGAGGCGCTGATCAAACTGCTCGACGCCGCCGATGTCGCCGAGGGCGTGCAGATCTTCATCGGCGCCGAGAGCGAGCTGTTCACGCTGGCCGGGGCGTCGATGATCATCGCCCCCTACACCAACAGCGAGGAAAAGCTCGTCGGGGCGATCGGCGTGATCGGGCCGAACCGCATGAACTACGGCCGAATCATCCCGATGGTCGATTATACCGCCAAGCTGATCAGCAAGGTGATCGGCTAACAAACCGCTGATAAGAGACGGAACCCCATGACCGAAAAGAAAAAGCCTGCCGAAAAGGCCGAAACCGAAGCGCGCGCCGAAGCGGAGGCCGAGGCCGCCGACGAGGCGATGGCGGACGCCAACCAGACCGGCGAGACCGCCACCGGCGAGAACGGTGCGCCGGCCGGTCCGGAGGCGCGGACCGCCGCGCTGGAGGCGGAGGTCGCGACGCTCAAGGACCAGCTCCTGCGCGCCCTGGCCGAAGCCGAGAACACGCGCCGGCGGGCCGAGCGCGACCGCCAGGAAAGCGCAAGATATGGCGCCGTCGGACTGGCCCGCGACCTGCTCAGCGTCGCCGACAATCTGCGCCGCGCGCTCGACGCGCTGCCGGCCGATGCGCGCAACGATGGCGCCGACTGGGCCAAGGACCTGATCACCGGGGTCGAACTGATCGAGAAGGATTTCCTCGACGCCTTCGCCCGCCACGGCGTCCAAAAGCTTGAGCCGGTCGGTGAGCCGTTCGACCACAATTTCCACCAGGCCATGTTCGAGCTCGAGGATCCCGAAAAGCCGGCCGGCACCGTCGTCCAGCTCATGCAGGCCGGCTACCGGCTGCACGACCGCCTGCTGCGCGCCGCCATGGTCGGCGTCTCCAAGGGCGGCCCGAAGGCGGAGAAGCAGGCCGAACCCGAGGCGGGCTCAGAAGACCAGGCGTCCGAAAGCAAGGCCGAGTAGGCGGGCGGCGTGGCGGGACTGGTCCACCTCAGAACGTTCAACGTGCTCGCCGAAGCGCAGATCGCGAAGTCGGCGTTAGAGGCCAACGACATTCCCGTCTTCCTGTTCGACGAGCATCTGGGCGGGAACTGGGTCCCGGGTGCGGCATTTGCGGGTTTCAGGCTGATGGTTCCGGAGGATTGCCTCGAAGAGGCAACGCAACTGCTCGACGCCGGCCAGGCCTCGCCCGACTGAACGATTCCTGACGTGGCTACCGCTCGGTGCCACTGCCGGTCCTGTCGCCATAACTGGCGCGGCCGAGAAGGCTTCCTCGTCTAGCCGGCGGCGAGGACGACGACGAGGTCGTGCGGCTCGACGCGGCTGCCGGGCTGGGCGACGACCTCGGTCACCTTGCCCTCGGATTCCGCGTAGACGGCGGTTTCCATTTTCATCGCCTCGATCACGAACAGCCGGTCGCCCGCCGCGACGTCGTCGCCAGGTTTGACCGAGACCGAGACGATCAGGCCCGGCATCGGCGCGCCGATCTGCCCCGGGTCGGATTCGTCGGCCTTGCGGTGGCCGGCGCCCGCGGCCGCCGACTTGTCGCGCACCTTGACCGTGCGCGGCTGGCCGTTGAGCTCGAAGAAGATCCTGCGGTTGCCGTCGCCGTCGAGCTCCCCGGTCGCCTGCCAGCGGATGAACAGGGTCTTGCCCTGCTCGATGTCGACGCCGACCTCCTGGCCCGCGGCCAGCCCGTAGAAATAGACGTCGGTGGGCAGCACCGAGGTGTCGCTGTAATTGCGGCGGTGTTTCGCGTAGTCGGCGAACACGGCCGGATACATCAGCCACGAGGCCAGCTCGCGGTCGCTGATATGGCGGCGGGCCTTCTTCTCCGCCTCGGCGCGCTCGGCCTCCAGGTCCGCCGCCTCCATGATCGAGCCCGGGCGCACCGTCAGCGGCTTGCCGCCCTTGAGGATCTTCTTCTGCAGCGCCTTGGGGAAGCCGCCGACCGGCTGTCCGATATTGCCGGAAAACAGTTCGATCACCGATTCCGGGAAGGCGATGTCCTTGTCCGGGTTCTCGATGTCCTCGGCCGTCAGCCCGCCGGCGACCATCGACAGCGCAAGATCGCCCACCACCTTCGAGGTCGGCGTCACCTTGACGATGTCGCCGAACATGCGGTTCACGTCGGCGTACGCTCTCGTCACCTCCGGCCAGTGCTTTTCCAGCCCCATGGAGCGGGCCTGCTCGCGCAGGTTGGTGTACTGCCCGCCGGGCATGCCGTGCTCGAACACGTCGGACGAGCCGGCCCGGATGTCGCTCTCGAACGCGAGGTAATGGCGCCGCACCTCCTCCCAGTAATGGGAGGCCGTGTGGATCGTCTCCATGGCGATGCCGGGGTCGCGCTTGCCGCCGGCCAGCGAGCTCACCACCGCGCCCATGCTGGGTTGCGAGGTGAAGCCGGCCATGGCGTCGACCGCAAGATCCACCGCATCGACGCCGGCCTCGGTCGCCGCCAGCACGCTGGAGACCGCGACGCCGCCGGTATCGTGGGTGTGGAAATGGATCGGCAGGCCGATCTCCTGCTTCAGGGTCGAGACCAGCAGCTTTGCCGCCGCCGGCTTGCACAGCCCGCCCATGTCTTTGATCGCCAGGATATGGGCGCCGGCCTTTTCCAGCTCCTTCGCCATCCCGACATAGTATTTCAGGTCGTATTTGCCGGGGTCGGCCGCGCTGAGATCGCCGGTATAGCAGATCGCCGCCTCGCACAGCTTGCCGGTCTCCAGCACCGCGTCCATGGCGACGCGCATGTTCTCCGCCCAGTTCAGGGAGTCGAACACGCGGAACAGATCGACTCCGGCCGCCGCCGACTGCTGGACGAAAAAGCGCACCACATTGTCGGGGTAGTTCTTGTAGCCGACCCCGTTGGCCCCGCGCAGCAGCATCTGCTGCAACAGGTTCGGTGTCCGCTCGCACAGCCGCGAAAGTCGCTCCCACGGATCCTCGTTGAGGAAGCGCATGGCGACGTCGAAGGTGGCGCCGCCCCAGCTCTCCAGCGACAGCAGGTTGGCGAACGCGTGCGCGTACCAGGGCGCGGCGGCCAGGATGTCGTGGGACCGCATGCGCGTCGCCAGCAGCGACTGGTGGGCGTCGCGCATGGTGGTGTCGGTGATCAGCACCTCCTTGCACTTCAGCATCCACTGCGCGAAGCCCTCCGGGCCCAGCTTCTCCAGCAGCTGCTTGCTTCCCTCCGGCGGGTCGCCGGCCGGCGGGCGCGGCGCCTGCGGCGGCGGCAGCTCGCCCGGCACGGCCCGGCCCTCGACCTCCGGGTTGCCGTTCACCAGTACGTCGCCGATGAAGGTCAGCAGCCGGGTCGCGCGGTCGCGGCGCGGCGGGAAATCGAACAGCTCGGGCGTCTCGTCGATGAAGCGCGTGGTGTAGTCCGCCGCACGGAACTTCGGATGGCCGATCAGCGCCTCGAGGAACGCCAGGTTGGTCGCCACCCCGCGCACCCGGAACTCGCGCAGCGCGCGGTCCATGCGGTCGATCGTCTCTTCCGCCGTCGGCGCCCAGGCGGTGACCTTCTCCAGCAGCGAATCGTAGAACGGCGTTATCAGCGCCCCCGAATAGGCGGTGCCGCCGTCCAGCCGGATGCCGAAGCCGGTGGCGCCGCGATAGGCGGTGATGCGGCCGTAGTCCGGGATGAAGCGGTTCGTGGGGTCCTCGGTGGTCAGCCGGCACTGCAGCGCGTGGCCGTTCATAGCGATCTGATGCTGCGGCGGCACGCCGGAGTCCGCGGCGCCGATGCGCGCGCCCTGGGCGATGCGGATCTGCGCCTTGACGATGTCGATGCCGGTGATCTCCTCGGTGACCGTATGCTCGACCTGGACCCGCGGGTTGACTTCGATGAAGAAGAAATCCCCGCTGTCGGCGTCCATCAGGAACTCGACCGTGCCGGCGTTGCGGTAGTCCGCCGCCTGGGCCAGCCGCACCGCGGCATCGCAGATCTCGGCCCGGCGGCCTTCGTCGAGATACGGCGCCGGCGCGCGCTCGACGACCTTCTGGTTCCGCCGTTGCATCGAGCAGTCGCGCTCGAACAGATGCACCACGTTGCCGTGGTGGTCGGCGACGATCTGCACCTCGACATGGCGCGCGCGCCCGACCAGCTTTTCCAGGAACACCTCGTCGCGGCCGAAGGCGGCTTTCGCCTCGCGGCGGCCGGCCTGCACCTGTTCGGCCAGTTGGCTTTCGTCCTCGATGACGCGCATGCCGCGGCCGCCGCCGCCCCAGCTCGCCTTCAGCATCACCGGGTAGCCGACCTGTTTCGCCAGCGGCTTGATCTTCTTGATGTCCGCGGGCAGGGCCCCGGTGGCGGGCACCACCGGGATCCCGGCCTGTTCCGCGAGTTCCCGGGCTGCGACCTTGCTGCCCAGGCTTTCCATAACCTCCGGCGGCGGGCCGACGAAGGTCACGCCGGCCTCGGCGCAGGCGCGGGCGAAATCCGGATTTTCCGACAGGAAGCCGTAGCCGGGATGGATCGCGTCGACATGGGCGTCGTGGGCGACGCGCAGGATATCCTCGATATCGAGATAGGCCTGGACCGGCTCCTTGCCGCGGCCGATCAGGTAGCTCTCGTCCGCCTTGAAGCGGTGCAGGGCGAAGCGGTCCTCGTGCGAGTAGACGGCGACGGTCCGCAGGCCGAGCTCGTTCGCCGCGCGGAACACGCGGATCGCGATCTCGCTGCGGTTCGCGACCAGCAGCTTGCGGAAGGGTTTTGGCCCCGATTTGCGGCCCTTTCGATTCGGCAAGGATCGATTCTCCTTTGTTTGGCGACTCCGACCGGTTATAGCGCCTGCGCCCGTCGCATGAAACCGCCGCCAGGGTGGGTCAATTCCCACCCGGCGCGGTTCCGGCGGGTTGGAGGCCGTCCGCCGCCGCATCGTGCGCGGCAAGAAAGCGCTTCGCGTCGGCCCGGCTCGACACGGCATAGCAGTAGGCGCAGCCCTGCGGGCAGGA
>CAJICD010000065.1_pt1 | contig 15058 bp, 14 predicted proteins | sample 9199521 | NCBI WGS metagenome assembly CAJICD01 (sample SAMEA7708321, study PRJEB35096) | sediment metagenome | biome: marine neritic benthic zone biome [ENVO:01000025]; feature: sediment [ENVO:00002007]; material: shallow marine sediment [ENVO:03000034] sea grass bed [ENVO_01000059] ...
CCTTCCTTCATGCGGTCGGGAATATAGGTGACGACGTTCCCGCCGGCGGATTCGATAAATCGCTGCAGCAGCGCCGTGGAGGTCGCGCCGTCGACGTCGTAATCGCCGAAGATGGCGATCGTCTCGCCGGACCGCACCGCGTCCGCGATGCGTGCGACGGCCACGTCCATGTCCTTCAGATGCGCGGGATCCGGCAGCAGCGCCTTCAGCGTCGGGTCGAGCCACACCGCCGCGTCCTCGAGGCCGATGCCGCGCGCCGCCATGATGCGGCCGACGACTTCCGGCAGCCCGTGGCGCTGGGCCAGCGCCAGTCCGAGCCGCACATCGCCTTCGCGCGAGCGCCAGCGCCGCCCGCCCGCCGAACGTTCGACGCCGAGAACCGCTGCGGCCGCGTCAGACATCCATGGGCGGGAAGCCGGATTTGCGGGAGAAATCGTGGGTCGTCTGGATGATCCGCACGGTCCCGGTCTTGGAGCGCATCACCATCGACTGCGTCGTGGCCCCGCTGCCGAAGCGCCGCACCCCGCGCAGCATCGCGCCGTCGGTAACGCCGGTGGCGGCGAACATCACGTCGCCCTTGGCCATCTCCTCGATGCCGTATTTGCGTTTCAGGTCGGTGATTCCGCAACGGTCGGCCCGGGCGCGCTCATCCTCGTTGCGGAACACGAGCCGCCCCTGGATCTGACCGCCGATGCAACGCAGGGCCGCCGCGGCAAGGACGCCTTCCGGCGCCCCCCCCGTGCCGTAATAGATGTCGACCGGGCTGTCCGGGGTCGCGGTGGCGATGACGCCGGCGACGTCGCCGTCGGAAATGAGCATGATGCGCGCGCCGGCTTCGCGGGTCTGTTCGATCAGGTCGGCGTGGCGCGGCCGATCGAGGATGCAGGCGACGAGGTCCGAAACCTCCTCGTTCTTGGCTTTCGCAAGGTTGGCCAGGTTTTCGGCCACCGGCGCGTCAAGGTCGACGACGCCGTCGGGCAGGCCGCCGCCGACGGCGATCTTCTCCATGTAGACGTCGGGCGAGAACAGGAAGTTGCCCTGCTCCGCCATGGCGATGACGGCCAGCGCGTTGGCGCCGCCCTTGGCAGTGATCGTGGTGCCCTCCAGCGGGTCCAGCGCGATGTCGATCTTGGGGCCGTTGCCGGCGCCGACCTCCTCGCCGATATACAGCATCGGCGCCTCGTCGCGCTCGCCCTCGCCGATCACCACCTTGCCTTCGATATTCAGGCTGTTGAGCGCGTTGCGCATGGCGTCGACGGCGGCCTGGTCGGCGGCCTTCTCGTCACCGCGACCCATCCAGCGCGACGCCGCCAGGGCCGCGGCCTCGGTCACCCGCACCACCTCCAGCGCCAGGTTGCGGTCCATATTGCTGTAATCTTCGGCCATTGCCTTCCTCCAGAAAACTCGATCTTCGATTCGTTGGTTCAGTCCGCCGAGTCGCGCTCGATGCGGATCATGTTGGGTCGCTCGCGCACCGCCTCGATGCGCTCGATCTCGGCGATCGCGCGCTGCATCGCGGCCTCGCTCGCCTCGTGGGTGGTCAGCACCACCGGCACCACGTCGCCCGGCGCGCGGCTGCGCTGCAGCACGGACTCGAACGAGATTTCGCAGTCGCGCAGGGTCGCCGCGACATCCGCGAAGACGCCCGGCTTGTCGATCACCATCAGGCGCACGTAATAGGGCCCGACGTGGCGGTCCATCGGCAACGAGGGGATCGCCTGCAGCGCCTCGGCGGGAACCCCGAAGGTCGGCGCGCGGCGCCCGGCGGCGATGTCGACGAGGTCGCCGGCCACGGCGGAGGCGGTCGGCCCGGCGCCGGCGCCGCGCCCTTCCAGCACCGTGGTGCCGACGTAATCCCCTTCGGTGACGACACCGTTGAACACGCCCTCGACCGCGGCGATCGGCGCATCGGCCCGGACCATCGCCGGATGCACGCGCTGATGGATGCCATCATGGTTCATCTCGGCGATGCCGAGCAGCTTGATCCGGTAGCCCAGCTCGCCGGCATATTCGATGTCCATCGCCGTGATGTCGCGGATGCCCTCGACGTAGACGCCGTCGAAATCGACCTCCGCCCCGAAGGCGAGCGCCGAGAGCAGGGCCAGCTTGTGGGCCGCGTCGACGCCGTCGATATCGAAGCTCGGGTCGGCCTCGGCGTAGCCGAGATGCTGCGCCTCGTCGAGCACGTCGGCGAACTCTCGGCCGGTCTCGCGCATCGTGGTCAGGATGTAATTGCAGGTCCCGTTCAGGATGCCCTGCAGGCGGCCGATCCGGTTGCCGGCAAGGCCCTCGCGCAATGCCCGGATCACCGGGATTCCGCCCGCGACCGCGGCCTCCCAGGCCAGCGTCACCCCGGCGGCCTCGGCCGCGCGGGCAAGCCCGGTACCGTGCATGGCGAGCAGCGCCTTGTTGGCGGTGACCACGTGCCTTCCGGCCGCAAAGGCGGCCTCGCAGACCGCCCGTGCGGCGCCGTCGCTGCCGCCGATCAGTTCGACCACCACGTCGGCATCGGCCTCGCGCGCCATTGCCACCGCATCGTCGTGCCAGGCGAAGGGCGACAGGTCGACGCCCCGGTCGCGCCCGCGGTTGCGGGCCGAGACCGCTGTCACCTGCAGCGGCCGGCCGGCGCGCAGCGAGAGCACCGCGGCCTGGGCGGAGAGCAGTTGCAGGGTGCCGGCGCCGACCGTTCCGAGGCCGGCGACGGCGATTTTCAGGGGCTCGCTCATCCCGTTGCGGTCCTTCCCGGCGCCTGGCCGCCATGGCTGGCGGCATCCTTCATGAAGGCCTTGATGCTGCGCAGCGCCTGGCGCGTGCGGTGCAGGTTCTCGACCAGCGCAATGCGCACATGGTCGTCGCCGTACTCGCCGAAGCCGAGCCCGGGTGAGACCGCAACCTTGGCCTCGCGCAGCAGCAGCTTGGAGAATGCCAGCGAGCCGAGGTGCCGGAAGGCAGGCGGGATCGGCGCCCACGCGAACATGGTGGCCGGCGGCGCCGGGATGTCCCAGCCGGCCGCGGCGAGCCCTTCGACCAGTACGTCGCGGCGCTCGCGGTAGACGTTGCGGATCTCCTCGACGCACTCCTGCGGGCCGTTCAGCGCCGCCGTCGCCGCCACCTGGACCGGCGTGAAGGCGCCGTAGTCGAGATAGGACTTGATGCGCGCCAGCGCGGCGACGAGCCGCGCGTTGCCGGCCGCGAAGCCGATCCGCCAGCCCGGCATCGAATAGGTCTTGGAGAGCGACGAGAACTCGACCGCGATGTCCCTGGCACCCGGCACCTCGAGGATCGACGGCGGCGGGTTGTCGTCGAAATAGATCTCGGCATAGGCGATGTCGGACATGATAAAGATGTCGTGTTCGCCGCAGAACTCGACGATCCGGGTAAGGAATGCGAGGTCGACCACCTGCGCCGTCGGGTTCGACGGGAAGTTGAGCACCAGCGCCACCGGTTTCGGGATCGAATGATGCACCGCGCGCTCCAGCGCGGCCATGAATTCGGCGCGCTCATCGTCCGTCGTCACCATGGCCGGCAGCGAGCGGATCGCCGCGCCGGCGATGATGAAGCCGAAATGGTGGATCGGGTAGCTCGGGTTCGGCACCAGCACGACGTCGCCGGGGCTGGTGATCGCCATCGCGAGGTTGGCCAGCCCCTCCTTGGAGCCGAGCGTCACCACGACCTCGCGCTCCGGGTCGAGGTCGACCCCGAAGCGCCGCCGGTAGTAGCCGGCCAGGGCCTTCCTGAGCCCGGGGATGCCGCGGCTCTGCGAGTAGCGGTGGGTCTTGGGGTCCTGCACCGTCTCGCACAGCTTGTCGACGATGTGCTGCGGCGTCGGCGAATCGGGGTTGCCCATGCCGAAATCGATGATGTCGTCGCCTGCCGCCCGCGCCGCCGCCTTCATCGAATTGACCTCGGCGAAGACATAGGGTGGAAGCCGCTTGATGCGGTGGAATTCGTCGATCATGTCCTGTTGCCTTCGTGCGCCCGGCCCCGCCGCCGACGCAAGTGGAGAGTGTTTAGCGCATGAGGGCGGCGATAGTCGAGAAAGAGTTGGGCGACAATGCGGCGCGGCCATGCGCGTCACCGGTTTGTTAAGGATTCCCCGCTAGGCTGGCGGGCGTGGCGTAACGAGTAAGAGAGCAATCCAATGAGCGTACTGATGCTGGTGGTGCTGGCGGCAACGATCGTCGGCGTGGCGGTCACGTCCAAATTCGCGACCGAATATATTTTCGCGGCGCACCGGCATGGCAAGACGGTCCTCAAGCGCGAGCTGCGCAGGGCGGGCGTGGACCCGGGGCAACTCGGCGACGATTGCCTCGATTCGCTGGTCGTCCAGTCGGCCGAGATCCCGCGGCGGGCCGACTACTACGAGGGCCGGCGGTTCTGGCGGCTGTTCAAGACCCGGCTGCGGGAGACCGCCGGTCAGATCGCGGCCATCCTGGCCGGGGACGAACACCTGCCGGAGACCCACCCGCTCTACCACCCGCTGAAGAACGCCGGCGCCGTCTGACGGCCGGCCGGATCAGGGCGCTGCGGTTCGTCTCCGAGCTCCAATACCTGCGCTTCTTCAGCGGCCGCTTCGAAGAGATCGCGTCCTGAACCGGCACGAACCTGCGCGCGGCGGCGTGTTCAGGCGATTGGTGGCAAGTAAATAGACGGAATACAAGACAGGCACAACGTTTGCCACCTTTACGATTACACGCACACGTGGTATTAACGTGCGATAAATACAAGTTCATAAAGGGAGGCTACCAATGGCTGTCGCGAAGAAGCGGGCCGGCGGGAAGCTGCGTCCAGTCCAGCAAGCCGTCGCCGCCTGTTCGCCCCCAATGGTCCCGGATCGCATCCTGCCCCGCGATCTGGATCCGAACAGGCTGCAACTTATACGCACCAATGAGAAGAAATGGGCCAACGGCACGGTCCTCCGCTACTATTTCTTCGACCGTTCGAGCGACGGACCAAACGGTGGCTGGCGCGGGCCGCCGACGCAACAACAGGTGGTGCGCGAGGCCTTCACCAAGTGGAAGGCGCTGGGCATCGGCCTCGAATTCCGCGAAGTTACCAATCGCGAGGAGGCGGAGATCAGGATCGGCTTCCTCCAGGGCGACGGTTCGTGGTCCTATGTGGGGCGCGATGTCGTCGATATCGCGCGGGATCCCAACGAACGTACGATGAATTTCGGCTGGGATCTGACCACGCCGTACGGGCGTGATACCGCGCTCCACGAAATCGGCCACACGCTGGGGTTTCCGCATGAGCATCAAAATCCCTATTCCGGTATCGAATGGGACGAGCCGGCCGTCTATGCAGCCTTCAGCGGCCCACCCAACAATTGGTCCGACGACAAGATCGAATGGAACGTGCTGCGCAAGCTCTCGCCAGCGGAGGTGGGCGGCTCGAAATGGGACCCCGATTCGATCATGCATTACTGGTTCCAGGCTGGCCTGATCAAGCAACCTGCGCGCTATTACACGCAGGGCCTGACACCGAAACCGGGCCTGTCGGCCAAGGACAAGAACTGGGCCAAGAAGTTCTATCCCGCGCTGGCCAAGAAGGCGCCACCGCTGCTCAAGCCGTTCGAGTCGAAGCGCATACAGATCGCGCCGGGCAACCAGCTTAATTTCACCATCGAACCGGAGATGTCGCGCGAGTACACAATCCAGACCTTCGGCCAGTCGGACACGGTCATCGCATTATTCGAGCACCATAACGACGATCTGCGTTTCGTGGCCGGCGACGACGACAGCGGCTCCAACCGCAACGCCCTCATCCGGACCCGGATGTACCGGGACAGCCGCTACGTCCTGCGGGTCCGGCTATACTTCAGCAACCGCGAAGGCGAAACCGCTGTGTTCATGTGGTGACCGCAGATCGGCCGCCACGACTTGTCCCCTCCTACGCTCCGGAGAGCGTCATATCGAAGACGCCGCTCGGGACGCCTGCGGCGGTACGGCGGTCGAACGCGACCTGGAGCGCCGGCCGCCGGTCCGGCGGCACCTGTGCCAGCAGTCTGTCGCGCTCATTGAGCGGTTCGCCGGCAAAGTACATCTGCGTGGTCAGCGGCCTGTGGCCGGGGGCGTGCAGCCGGAAATGGATATGCGGCGGCCGCATCCAGGAAGACGACGCCGGATAGGCGCCGGGCATCACGGTGACGAAGCGGTACGCGCCGTCCGCGTCGGCCACGAGGCGCGCGTAGCCCTGGAAGCCAGGGTCGAGCCGGCGCTGCCGCTGCCGGTCTCCCGGATGATCGTACCGGCCGTGCCGATTGGCCTGCCACAGCTCGATCACGCAGCCCGCCAGCGGCCCGCATCCGGCGCCGAACACGCGCCCTGTCACCTCGATCACCGTGCCCTCGGCGCGGCCCGCCACGCCGGCCACCCGGGTCAGGTCCCAGTCGGCCTCATCTATGGCGACCGGATAGAACGGACCCTCGGGCTGGCGCGGGGTCAATGCACATGCCGCGCGGGCCGTCGTCCCGGCCGCCAGCACCGCGGTGCCGGCCGCCAGACCGGCGACGATCCGCTGCCGCGGAAGCAGGGCGCCCGCACTCATGCCTTGCGCCCCTGCCGCGGGAGCTTGGGTGTCTTCTCGGGACGGTCGGGTCCCCAGACGCGGCTGTAATAGGTGTCGGCCAGGGCCAGCGCGCCGATCGGATTGTGGGCCAGCACCCGGTCCTTGGCGATCAGCGTCGTCGCCAGGCCTTCTGAGAACTTGAAGAACTGGCTGTCGTGCCCGACGCACAGACCGAGCACCACGTTGAGCTGGCAGCCGGCGCGGTTGAGCAGCTCCGCCTGGCCGACCGAATTGCACAGCGATTCGTGGCCTCCCGGGCGGATTTTCTCGCGGTCGTCGAGGCCGATCTCCTCCTTCGCAACGCCGCCCGCCTTGCAGGCCGTGGACACCACCTCGAGGCCGTGGCTCTCGAAGATCCGGCTCAGCGTGTTGGCATGGTCGACGAAGCTGATGCAGGTGGCGATGCCGAGCTTCGAAAACCCCATCTTCTTGGCGAATTCGACGATCTCCTCGACCCGCGTCCACTTGCAGTAGCCTTCCGATTCGACGCGCGCCGATTCGACGGCGACGCGGCGCCAGAACGGGTCGTCGTAATGGGCCAGCCCCTCGGCGATGCCGCCGGCGTCGGTCTTGGTCGGGCAGTAGCCGGGCCCGCGGCGCTCCTCCTCGCCGTCGCGGCAGGCCCGCACCGTCGGCGGGCAGTAGGCACAGCCGGGCTCGGTGTATTTGGCGGCCTGCGGGTTCTTGCTGGCCGTCGGATTGCGTTTCGCCATCGGCGGTCTCCCTGGCGCAGGGTCAAACGTTGCGCCGCATTATGCCATGCCCGCCGCGCCCTGGAACCCGTCGAGTTGCCGGTGCGGCCAGCGACCTCAGCAGCCGGAAACGCACCTGCCCTTGCCGTCGAACGCCATCGTCCGGCCGCTCAGCGGCAGATGGACGGGTGCTTTGACCGCCTTGATGAAGGTGTCGGTGCGGCTGCCGGACACCACCTCCCCGCCCTGCGTCGCCACCTCGTTCGCGTGGGACGGGATCACGGAGCGGGGCTTGACCAGGTTGTTCATGACGTGGGCGGCCTCGGTCGGCCCGGTGGTGAACACGTCGCCGATATTGATGACCGCGAGCTCCGCCCCATAAAAACGGCGGACCACCAGGTCCTGCTCGGCGGTCACGCCGGTGTCGCCCGAAAGATAGACCACGAGGCCGTTTGAGAACGACAGGACGTAGCCGCTGGGCGGCCCGACATAGGCGGTCAGCCCGCTGGCCTTGAGCGCGGCGGCATGCGCCTTGTCGTCGATGAAGGCGGCATTCAGCCCGTTCGAGTGCACGGCGGGCACGGTCGCGATGGTAACTCCGCCGACCTGGCGCGACGCGCCGTAACGGGCCAGCAGAACCTGCTTCGGATCGCCGCCCGCGTTCTTCACCTTGCCCGCGAAGAAACTGGCCATTTCGGCGCCGACGATAAACTTCGCCTCCTTGGTCACCACGATCTTCACGGAATTGGAGACGGGCGCGTCGATGATCGGGAATTCCGGCTTGCCGCACGCGCCCATGTTGGTCGAGGAAATATGGCGGTCACCGAGATGATCGCCGTGGACATGGCTGAGGAGGACCGCGTCGATGTCGCCGAGTCGCGCATCGCCCGCGCCGGCGACGGTGCGTCCGGCGTCGAAGAGAATCCGCGTGCCGTCCGGATCCTCGAACACCAGCGCGCGGTCCAGCCGGCAGAACTCGCCATCGTGGCTGCCCAGCGGGGTGACCTTCACATTCTGGGCCGCGGCCGGTGCGGCTGCGGCATATGCAATAGCGGCGGTGAGCGCCGCCAGCGCAATATACGATCCTCGCATGATCTTCCTCTCAATCCGGTTTCGTGTGGCCTTGTTCCTCAGCCCAATGATCCGCCGGCCGAGCCGCACCGCTCGCCGGTCTTCTTGCGCCGCGCTCTTGCGCGTTCTGCAGTCGCTGCGACACATGATCGCGGTTTGCAGCGCGTCGTCAAGACCGGACCGGTCCATCGCCGGGCGAAATTCCCTTTCGACTCATGGCGGCGGCGGGCGCCGGCCGGCCGCACGCGGAAACAAACAATAAGTTGCATTTGTTTTAGGCGTTCGGCCCGACCGCCAAAATCTTGGGCAGTCTCTTTACTCCGAATTAACCATGGCTGGCGAGCCACCGGAATATCCCGGGACCCCGGCTTTGCGGGCCGCGCGCAGCACGTCCCGGTGCATCGCGGAACAGCATTTGGCGGCCAATGGCGCCGCCGAATTCCGCCGGCCGGGCTCATTTTCCAGGACACTGCCCTCTAAAAGAAAGGTCTTCGGAACCTCTCGGGACCGGCGAGATCAAGTCAACGCATGACGACGGGCGTGACAGGGGTTCTTCCGGATGCACCGTATTTGTGCAATGTTCGTGGTTCAGAGGGATGCTGGCGGGTATGGCTTTTGGGAATGTCGCTCAGGAGGATACCGTCGTGGACAAAATCAAGAATATTCTTGTCGCCGTCGATCTGTATGCAGGTTCAGAGAACGTGGCCGCGGTCGCAGCCGGATTTGCCGAGGCGTTTTCGGCGAAGCTTTTCTTTCTGCACGTGGAACGGGCCCATCCGACGATCTTCGGCGATCCGGACGTCCCGGACGAACGTGACGCGGCGGCCGGCGAGGCCAAGGCCTCGCACCAGGAACTGCAGGATCTTCGCGACAAGATGACGCCGGCGGGGATCGAGGCCGTGGCCCTGCAAATCCAGGGGCAAACCGCGCAGAAGATCGTTTCCGAGGCGATCAAGCTCGATATCGATCTCATGGTGGTCGGCTTTCACAAGGACCGCCTGCACCACCTGCTGGTCGGCGACGTGACCAAGAGCGTCCTCAACCACGCGCCCTGCCCCGTGGTGGTCGTGCCGCCGTCAAGTTCCTAGGCTGGAGTTCCATTCGGCCGCCGTGGCAATCGTTCCGCAGCGCAGGGCTGCGTCTACGCCCCTGACCGCGGGCCTTTAGCTTTGTCGTGGTAAAAGATGTGCCGGCCGATCTGCGGGCCCCTTGCGTACTGGCCGCGCCAGTAAGCCCGAACGCGGGCCGCATGGTACCACATCGCGCCGTCGGTCGGATCGTCCGCAAAGCCCCAGTAGACGTCGCGCGCGATGTCCTGCGCGGCGGCCCAGTCGGGCATGTGGGTTGGCCTGTCGGAGAGCCTGTCGCACCACCAGCTGAACTGGCAGTCGATCGTTTCCTTTCCGCCCTGCCGTATGACGGCGCAGACACCGCTGGGGAACCGCGGATCGGCGGCCCGGTTCATCACCACCTGGGCCACCGCGACCTGGCCCTCGTAGGGCTCGCCCCGCGCCTCGAAATACACGTTCAGCGCCAGGCATTCCAGCGACTGGTCGATGCGGACCTTGGTGACGCCCGCGGCCCCAAGCGCCGCCGCGAAGACGACCGCGCCCAAGGCGATCCGGTAGCGTTTGTCCCAGAGCCTCTGGCGCAGCATGACACGCTCGAATTCCGTTTCCGGCGAGCGGCGCAGCAGCAAGACCAAACCTGACAGGATCGGGATTCGCATGTGTCGATTCCGTTGTCGGCCGTGTTCCTGATATGGGCCTCGTACCTGTTCTTCGCATCCCAGCCTGTACTCAAAATATGAAAAAATGCTGTATATCGGCTACTTACGGGTCAGATCGGCGGATTTCCGGGGTCTTCGCGCGACAGCGGGTCGTGGTAGAAGATGTGCCGGCCGATCTGCCGACCGCGGCGCAGACCGTGTCGCCATTTCGGAGTCACGTAATCGGCGTGATACCACAGGGCGCCGCCTGTCGGGTCCCGTGAGCGGCCCCAGTAAACGCGGTCCGCCAGGCGCCTGGCCTCGCCCCAGCTCCGGTCCCGGGGCGGCGTGTTCGGCAGCGCATCGCAGTACCAGCTGAACTGGCACAGCGGGCCGGCATCCGGGTGGCCCTGGGCGACGACCCGGCAGGGGGAATCGGGCCAGCGATCGTCGGCGGCGCGGTTCAGCACGACGTGGGCGACGGCGCGGCGGCCCTCCTCCGGTTCGTGGCGCGCCTCGAAATAGATGTTGCGGGCCAGGCACTCGACCTCGCGCTCCAGCGCGCCCTCCGCGGCGCTCAGGAACAGCAGGGCAAACCCGGCAAGGCCGCGGGACAGCCCGGCGCGGGCCGACCGCAACCCGGCCGCCAACCTGCCCTGCGGCCGCAGCGGGATCTTGTGAAATATCCGGCGCACGCGCACCTGGCCTCCCGTCCATATCCCCCGGCGGAAGGACGGGGCCGCCCGCCTAACCGAACAGATGCGCGAGCCCCTGCACCGGGAGCCAGATGGCGACCGCGCCGGCCAGGACCGCCGCGGCCGTGAGCACGATGCGCCAGCTGACGGTGTCGGCCCGGACGGCCAGGTTCAGACCGTACAGGCCGAGCCCGGCGCTGAACGCGACAACCGGCAGAACCATCGGGCCGGCCGCCCACGCGCCCCATCCTTCCAGCCTTGCGGTGTAACTCAGGAACAGGGCAAAAAGCAGGAGCGGCGCGGGCGAAATCACGACATAGATGCGGTAAATCATGGCGATGGTCTTACCGCCGGCCGCGGCCGCGGGCAATGCAAAGCATATCGGCTGCCGGTTCCGTCGCCTGTCCGTTGCGGATGCCAGGAACAGCAGGAAGATACGCCAACGGGTCAGCCTCCGGGACTGCGTGCAGAAGGGTGCGCCTCAAACCGGCGCCACCGGCCAATACCGAACCTGAATCGGGCCAGCTGACGCTGCGGCATATCGTCCGAGTATACGAAAGTTGGTGCTTTCCGGACACAGCCGCCGATGCGGAAACGCTTTGCCTGGTCAAGCATTTTTTTCGCAATTTCGGGAAATTCTACTGCTCTTTTTAGGTAGTTTCTTTGCTGATTTAGATCAATACGTTACCGACCATTTGGTGTTAACGAACCGTTAACCGGAATGTCGTGAGCGCGCGGTCGTTCAGGAGCGATGGTGGGCAGCGTAGCGCTTTCGGTGACATGACAGGGACGGATTTTGGAGGATACCGGATATGAGGATTTCCGCTTTCATTCTAACGGTCGCGTTGTTCGGCTTGGCAACAGGCGCGCAGGCCCAGACATGCAACTCGTCGGACGCCATTGTGGATCCGCCGGTGTTCCAGTGGACACAGGAGAACGGCTACAAGAGCGGAACGCTGGAAGTCGGCGAGGCCACCTTCTGCATCGGTGGCGAGACGCTGACGACACGCGCATACCGCCAGTTCATCGACGGGGTTTCGACGCCGTTCAGCATTCCGGGCCCGACGCTCTTTATGACGCCCGGCGAAAAATACGTGGTGACGTTCAAGAACAGCCTGCCGTACGAAGGCCCGGCCACCGCGCACAACGAATTCGGCGATCCCAACGTCTCCAACCTGCACACCCACGGTCTTCACATCTCCGGCGAATCGCCGGGCGACGACGTGACCCGCGTGATCAACGGCGGCCAGTGCGGCGACTACGTCTACGACATCCCGGCCGACCATATGGGCGGCACGCTCTGGTATCATGCCCATCATCACGGCTCGACCTTCCTGCAGGTCGCGGGCGGGGCCTTCGGAATGATCGTCATCGACGATGCGAACGACGGTCTCCCAGCGAGCGTCGCCGGGATGAACGAGCGTCCGCTGGCGCTCGCCTATCTCGACCCGAACGCAGCCGGGACGGGCGGCGATGTGCTGATGACCGGCACCCTGTCGCCGACCTGGACTGCAAACGGCGCGGTTGGCGGAAGTTTCTCGATGCCCGTCAATGAATGGGAGCACTGGCGCGTCCTGCTCGCCGACCGGGATGCCAAGACGAAGACGGTGTCGGTCGGCCCCGCCTGCGAGGTCGCGCTGATGGCGCGTGACGGCGTCTGGCGGACCGTGGCGCCCAAGAACCTGCCGACCAATGAGATCAACCTGACCGGCGCGTCGCGTGCCGACCTCGCGGTCCGGTGCAACGGCAACTCGGACATCTCCATCAACGGGACGGTCGTCGCCAACGTGGTCGCGGATGCCGGCCTGCCGTCCAACCCCGATGTCGGGCCCTACGACCCGAACAACGCGGTCGACGGCACGTGGTCCGCGCTGCGGCCAAGCTATCTGCGGGATCTTCGCGGCGAGCTCGTCGCGGCCAACGAGACCGTCAACTTGGGGGCGCGCACCGTCAACGGCTCGAAGTTCGATATCGACATCGCCACCTTCGACGTCGCCACCGCCGGCGTGCAGGAATGGCTGGTCAAGGGCGCGACCAACCATCCGTTCCATCTTCATATCTACCACATGCAGATGAACGGCGCCTGCGGCGACTTCGAGGACGGCGAGTACTACGACACGGTCGCCGCGAATGGCTGCCTCGTGCGGTTCGACGCCAATCCGCAGACGGCCTCCGTCTACGAGGGCCGGACCATCATGCATTGCCACATCCTGGCGCATGAGGACCAGGGCGCCATGGGCTGGGCCAACGTGACGGTTCCGGGGGCCATTCCGCCGCCGGCCTTCCCCGATCCGGCGACCCAGATGGAGCTCTACCAGTGCGGCGACGCTCCGCCGCCACCGCCGCCGGGCGACTGCTCGCAGTACACCGACCGGAACTCGTGCAGGGCTGACGATCTCTGCAGATGGACCAACAGGACCTCGACCTGCGGGCCCGCCTGACCGGGACCGAACATCTGGTCGAGACCAGGGGAGCGCCGCGGCGCTCCCCTTCTTCTATTGCGGCGGATCGGACGGACGGGCGAGGCAACGCGTAGGCGTTTGCTTTTCCGTAACCTTGTGGCTCTACGTTCGGGGAACGAAAGGACTCTGAACATGTGGGACCGCGCCTATCTCAGCCGGCTGCGCAAGGAGCTGCCGGACTGGGTCGAGAAGGGCTGGGTCGCGCCGGACGGCGAGGCCGCCATCCTGGATCATGCCGAGGCGCGGCTGGCCCAGGGGCTGAACGTCATCCCGGCGGCGCTGGCGGTGATCGGCGCGCTGACGCTGGGCGCCGGGATTATCCTGTTCTTCGCCGCCAACTGGTCGGAGATGAGCAAGATCGCCAAGCTGGCGGTGCTGTTCGGCGCCATGTGGGGCGCTTATGCGATCGCCGGCCGCGGCCTGTCCGGATCGGCGCGGGCGAGCGGGGTAATCGGCCACGCGATGCTGCTGCTGGGCGTCATCCTGTTCGGCGCCAACATCCAGCTGATCGCACAGATCTACCATATCGATGCGCATTACCCGAACGGCGTGCTGATGTGGTCGCTGGGCGCGCTCGCGCTGGTCTGGCTGGTGCCCTCGCAGCCGGTGGCGGTGGCGGGCCTGGCGCTGGCCACGCTGTGGAGCGGCATGGAAATCTTCGACTTCCGTCAGCATGTCCACTGGCCGTTCCTGGGTGTGTGGGCGTTGTTCGCGGGACCCGCCCTTTACAGGGGATGGAAATGGGCCAGCGGCGCAGCCCTGGTCGCGCTCGGCATCTGGTGCTTCATGATCATCGTGGACTGGCCGTATTCCGGGCGCGGCGCGGAATTGTGGCTGCTGCAGATTTTCGTACTGCTGGGGGTGACCATTCATCTCGCCGGCGTGGCGATGCAGGACATTCCGCGCCTGGCCGCCCTGTCTACCGTGGTGCGCAGGACGGCCCTGATCGGCGCCCTGATCGGGGCCCATTTCTTCGTCTATGTCGGCATGCACGGCCTGCCCTGGTACGGCTGGGCGGCCCGGAATTTCGACTCGGAAATCTGGGTGCGCGGGGCGGCAGCCGGTCCGGGCATGATCGCCTTCATCGCCGTCTTCGCGCTGGCCGCCCTGGCCCTTGCGGTCGACCGGTACCGCGGGGTCGCAGCGGCCCGCAGCAAGCGCGACTTGGCCGGAATTGCCCTGGCCACGCTGGCCGCAGCGGTGATGCTGGCCAATCCCTTCATGCCGGGCTATTACGGCGATGCGGTGCTGATGTACGTCGCGATCAACGCAACCTTCTTTGCGATATTGATCTGGATGGTGGTCCAGGGCTACCGCAGCGGCGAGCGTTTCCAGGTCTACATCGCCTTTGTCGCCTACGGGGCCGGGCTGATCGCCGTCTATTTCATGGAATTCTTTACGCTGATAAACCGCTCCCTGTTCGTGATGGGCGGCGGCGCGGTGCTGATCGCCGGGGTCTATCTGCTGGAACGACAGCGCCAGAAGCCTGACGCGGCCCCGGCGGGAGACGCGTCATGATGAAGAAATACCGGATCCCGCTGCTGGCCCTTGTCGTCGTTCTGCAGACCGCGGCGCTGGCCGGTATGGTCGCGATCAAGCACCGCACGCTGATCACCGGCACGCCGGTCCTGCTGAAGACCGAACCGGTAGACCCGCGCTCGCTGTTCCGCGGCGATTACGTGATTCTGAGTTACGCAATAAACAATCTGGCCTATGACGAGCTAGAAGGTGACGAAGAATTCCACTCGCACGACCCTGCCTATGTGGTGTTAAGCAAGGGCGAGCAGTTCTGGGAGCCGGTCTCAATCCACCGTGAAATGCCGCTTCCTGCCGCGGACTCCGTCGTCATCAGGGGCGAGGTCG
>CAJICD010000529.1_pt1 | contig 15027 bp, 13 predicted proteins | sample 9199521 | NCBI WGS metagenome assembly CAJICD01 (sample SAMEA7708321, study PRJEB35096) | sediment metagenome | biome: marine neritic benthic zone biome [ENVO:01000025]; feature: sediment [ENVO:00002007]; material: shallow marine sediment [ENVO:03000034] sea grass bed [ENVO_01000059] ...
CGCCAGTTGGCCAGCACCGCGAGCCGCCCGTACGACTTGCCGCCCGGCGCCGCGGTGATGCGGTCGGCGACCTCCTTCTGGAACATGCATGTCAGGGACGCGAAGGCCCCGGCGTTCTCCAGCCAGCCGACAAGCAGCGGCACCGAGACGTTGTAGGGCAGGTTGGCGACGATGCGCCGCGGCGGCGCGCCGAGCGATGCGGCATCGATCTCCAGCGCGTCGCCGGCGACGATTTCCAGCCGTCCCCGCGCCGCGTCCGCCAGTTCCGCCAGCGCCTCCATGCAGCGCGGATCGCGCTCCACCGCGATGACTCGCGCGGCGCCTTCGATCAGCAGGGCCCGGGTCAGGCCGCCGGGGCCGGGGCCGATCTCGATCACCGTGCCGGCGGCGAGGTCGCCCGCGGTGCGGGCGATCCGGCGCGTGAGGTTGAGGTCGAGCAGGAAGTGCTGGCCCAGCCCCTTGCGCGCCGCCAGCCCGTGCCGGGCGATCACCTCGCGCAGCGGCGGCAGCGCGGCGATGCGGTCAGGAATCGAGCTTGCGCCCACCGGCCCGGCTCGCGGCGCGGCGTTCGGCCATCGCCGCCGCCTCGCGCAGGGCGGCGACGAAACTGGTTTCGTTGGCCACGCCCGTGCCGGCGATCTCGAACGCGGTGCCGTGGTCGGGCGAGGTGCGGACGAACGGCAGCCCCAGCGTGATGTTGACGCCGCCGTGGAAGTCGATGGTCTTGAGCGGGATCAGCGCCTGGTCGTGATACATGCAGATCGCGGCGTCGAAGGTCGCGCGGGCGCGCTCGTGGAACAGCGTGTCGGCCGGGGCCGGGCCGAGCGCCAGGATGCCCTCGCGCTTGAGGGTGTCGACCGCCGGCGCGATGATGTCGGCCTCCTCGCGCCCCAGGGCGCCGGACTCGCCGGCGTGCGGGTTCAGCGCGGCGATCGCGAGCTGTGGTTTTCTGATGCCGAAATCGACGGTCAGCGCCCGCGCGACGACCCGTGATATGGCCTCGATCTCGCCCTGGTCGAGCGCGGCGACGGCGTCGCGCAGGGCAAGGTGGACGGTCACCGGCACCACGCGCAGGCCGGGGCAGGCCAGCATCATCACAGGCCTTGAATCGTTGCCGGCGAGTTCGGCCAGGAACTCGGTGTGTCCGGGGTGGCGGAAGCCGGTCTCGTACAGCGCCTTCTTGCTGATCGGATTGGTCACCAGTGCCGCCGCCTCGCCGTCCTGCACCAGGGCGACCGCGTCCTCGATCGCCGCGATGACGGTTGGTGCGTTCGCCGGGTCGGGGGTTCCCGGCGTCGTCGTGCCGGGCAACGGGCGCGGCAGGACCGGCAGGCGATCGGCAAAGGCCCCGGCCGCGTCGCCGGGGGAGTCGATCTCGGCGATCTCGACCTGCCACTCCAGCGTCCGCGCCAGCCGCGCAAGGCGCCGTGGGTCGTCGAGCAGAAAGAAGGCCGGAAGCGACAACTCTTCACGCCGCATCCACGCCTTGAGGCAGGTTTCCGCGCCGATTCCGGCGGGCTCGCCCATGCTGACCGCGATCGGGCTGGTCATTTTATCCTGACGTCCACGATTGCGGCGCGGCGCAGATCCCGCAAATATCGCCGCGCCAGCAGGTCGAGCTTCTCGAGTTCCAGACGCTGCTGGACCTGCTCGCGTGGCGGCAACGGTGCGACTTCCGCATCGCGTTCGCACACCATGAACAGCACGATTCCCTGCTCGGTGCGCAGCGGGGCGCTGATCTGGTTGGTATCCAGCCGCATCACGGTCGCCTGAAGCGGCTCGGCAAGATCGCCCACGCGGATACGGCCGATGCGCGTTACCTTGACATCGCCGTCGAGCGATGCGTCCTCCAGCGCCGTACAGTCGGCAGCGCGGATCCGGACGGCGTCGGCCGCGGCCAGAGCCGCGCCGACCTCTTCTTCTGTTGCGGTCGGCGCCAGCGGCAGCGCGATCTGGCGCAGATCGACGGTCACCTTGTCCGCGGTCGATCCCCCCGGCAGCCGGCGGTCGCGGAGCATGATCACGTGGTATCCGTCCTGTGCGCGGATCGGCCCAACGATCTGGCCCGGCTGCATGGTCGCCAGGACGCGCCCGACCTCTTCGTCGAATTGTTCGGCGGTCAACCAGCCGAGATCGCCGCCGGAGGCCGCGGTCGCATTCTGTGAGAACGCCCGGGCGAGCGACTCGAACCTGGCCCCCTCGCGAATCTGCTGGGCGATTCGGACCGCCGAGTCGCGCACCGGCGTCTCGGCGGCCGAGTCGTCGACGGACAGAAATATCTCGGATGCCAGGAACTGCGGCTTGTCCCGATTTTCCTCGATCAGCCGCAGGGCGGCATCCACCTCGGCGTCGCCGATCTCGACCTGCGGCCGCAGCCGTCGGTCAACCAGTTTGGCCCAGGCGATGCTGGCGTGTACCTGGGTGACCAGAGTGTTCCTTTCTAGGCCCCTGGATTGCAGAAACTCGTCGAGCCCGCCGGGCGGCAGGTTGTTGCGCTGCTCCATGTCGGCGAGCGCGTTTTCGACTTCCGTGTCCCGCACGGTCACGTTCTGCGCCTTGGCTTCCTGCATTTGCAGGGCTTCGTCGATCAGGGTGTTGAGGATCTGGGGCATCAGCCTCTTCATGTTTTCCTCGGTCGGCGTGAGCCCGCCGGCGAACATGACCAGACGCGTCCGGTTGAGGAGATCCATGATGGTAATGCTCTTTTCGCCGACGACGGCCGCGATCCCGAATTCCTGCTGGGCCGGCGCGGCCGCGGAAACGATCATCAGCAGCGCGACCACGGCAGTCATGGCGACGGCGCGTGCGCGCATCGTCCAGGGACGGAAAAACCTGTTCGGCATCGAACGATTACGCTCCAACCTCTTCCAGTGCGTCATCCCGACTGTTTCTGTTCTGCGGAGACGTTGCCAAGGCTCTTGAAGGTCAATTGCAGCCAGATGGTGGTCGACGGCTCGACCTCGAGCCTGCTGGTGAATTCGCGGCGGTATCCCAAGTCCAGTTTGAAGCACTCATCTTCGTAAGTGATCCGCCCCAGGTGTTCAAGGGGGCCGCCGGTCGGAGTCAGGTCCCGGCGCGTCTCGAGCCCGAGCGACCAGAAGTCGGTAAACTGCGAATCGAACGTCGCCCTGACCTCCTCGCGGTCGGGGAAGATGCCGCCGGACGCCTCGCTGGCGATGAACACGTAGTCCCCGGCCAGCCTGAAGGCGGGCGGGCCCATCAGGACACCGAGCTCACTGCGGAGCAGGGCGAAATCCTCATCGGAAAGCCGGAAACGGTAAAGCACATCGAGGTATTTGTTCGGCACGGCCTCGAGGCGGCCCACCAGTCCCGAGTTGCCGGCGCCAAGGTCGCCCGTCAGATCCTCATTGCTGTCATTCGGCACCCGGTAGCTTTGTCCGACGAACCCCATCAGCCGGCCGCCGCGTTCACCGTAAAGACCGGCCTTCAGGCCATAAACCCCCCGTTGTCCCAGGTCGGCAATGTCGATGCCCGGTATCTGGTCCTCGCTGAACAGGTTGGTGTCGTCCAGCTCGATGACGGCGCTGTCCTCAGGAAGGATCTCGCGCGGATTGCCGTTGTTTGGCGCGAGGATCACGGCGGCCATGGGCTCGATCAGTTGCCGGATGCCTTCGGTTCCCCGCACGAAGGGATAACGCCACTGCGCCGCCAGCCTGGGAACAACGCGGCCGACCGTAACGTTGTTTTCGACCTGACCGTCGACCAGCCGCTGGTCGTAGTGGTATCCGTCGGTCTGAACCGACGCCGAAAGCGTGGTCACGAGGCCGAAATCCGAGACGAAGGGGGCCATGTAGCCCGCCTTCAGCGACACGCGGCGGCTGTCGGTACCTTCCTGCCGGATATGGTTCCTGAAGTTGGCGTCGAACGTCCACCGGCCGCCGATCGCGTCGGCTTCGCCCATGTAGTTGTGGTCCAGGATCGGGGCGACCAACGGTTCCGCGATCAGGTCGGGCTGCCCGAGATCCTGGTATCCGTAAATATTGCCCTCGGTATAGCTGCGGCCGTGAAAACCCTCCATAAAAAGGTTGCTCTCCAGCGTCTTGCCGGGATCGCCGAAGAATTCGTAACGGTCGAGATATGTCGGGTCGGAGGCCCGCCGGTAATCGAACCCCCATCGCCATTCGTCGTCGAGATTGAAGCGCCCGGCCGCGAACACATGCCCGCGTTCATCGTCCGGGATGATCGTCGGGTTATCGGGATCGCCGGTCTCGCGGTCCGCTTCGGTCGCGCTTCCGGAAACTTCGATGGTGCCGCTGTTGAAGTATTGCCGGTATTCGAGCGCCAGAATCGGCTTTTCGCGAACCGTAAGTATCGGTTCGATTGTCATGTCGGTGCTGTCGTTGAATACCACATACGTCGGGATGCGCACGTAACCGCCGAAAACGGTGCTGGCCCCGAACAGCGGCGTAAGAAGTCCGGAACGGCGCTCGACGGTCGGGTCCGGATGTGTCAGATACGGGGTATACGCCACCGGAATGCCAATCAGTTCAAGCCACGCATTGGTGTACTGTACGTCCTGCGTTTCCTGATCGTGGACGATCGTGCTGGCCTTCATTTGCCACACCGGAGGCCGCTCCGGTTCGTCCTCGCAGACCCGGCAGGGTGAGAACACCGCCCGCTTCATGACGGTCCGGCGTCCGCCGATGCGCCGCGCTCCGTTGGCGGCGAACCGGCTGTCGTCGGCCAGCAGGATCCTGACATTCTCGATCACGCCGCTGCGCAGTTCGTCCGACAACTCGATATGGTCGGCGAACATGACCTCGCCGGTGGGTTCGAGGATCACCACGTTTCCGGTCGCAACGACGCTGTCCTCCGCCTGGTTGTAGCGGACCGTGTCGGCCAGGAGAATGCGCTCGCCATGGGCGATTTCGACGTTTCCCCCGGCGATGACCGTTTGCCCGGACTCATCGTATGTGATCTCGTCCGCCGATATCACCGCGCCCGGCGCCGGTTCGGAGCCGTTGCCGTCCGCGGGCTGCGCCGCCGCACCCCAGGCAAGAACCGCCAGCGCCCACGCCAGCGACAGAATCCGCGGCAACCGGTGGCCCGGGGTCGTGCGGCCGGCCGACATCATCCGTCCTCCAGATGGAACACCATGGCCAGCGCCAGGGACGCGGCGATCGCTGCCGGACTCCACGCCGACAGGACCGCCGGGATGCTGCCCGAAAGACCCATGGCGTAGATAATGTCGGAGGCGAAGTACAACAGGAAGCTACAGATGACCCCCGCGCCGATGGTCCGCGTCGCGCCGGTTCGCGTTCCGATTTTCAGTGTGAAAACGGCGGCGAACAGCACCATGGCCGCCATCATCAGGGGCATGGCGAGCAAGGTGTGCCAGTAGAGCAGATGCCGGTGCCCCGTAAATCCCGCCTCCGTCAGGGTCCGGCGAAAGGCCGGAATATCCCAGAACGACATGGTTTCCGGAGAGGCGAAGCTGTCCTGGATCCGGTCAAGGGTAAGATCCGTGGCGACCCGGTAGGACTCGACGTGCCGGCTGGTCTCGTCCGGTGACGACAGCGTGGCGTCCCGGATCAGCCAGTATCCATTCTCGAGCCGGGCGCTCTCGGCATCGATCCGGTTAATGAACCGCTCCGGATACTCGAAGTTGAAGAACGTCACGGTCAGGAGTTCCGAGCCATCGGGCGCAATGCGCCGCGCATTGATCACGGTCTGGGTTTCGCTGCTGCCCTGGCGCAGCCAGACCCCGGTCGGGGATACGGAAAGGGTGCTGGTGGCGCGCTTCATGTAGATCGAGTCCATCTTTTCGAAGCGCTCGAGCATCGCGGCCGCAAGGGGATTGAGAGCCGTGGTCTGGATGCCGCCGAGAATGGCCCCCAGCAGAACAGCGGGCAAAAGAAACTGCCAGGCGGAGACGCCCGCGGCGCGCGCCACCACCAGTTCGTTCGATCGCGACAGCCGCCAGAACGCCATCATCGACCCGAACAGGACCATGAACGGCAGCGCCTTCTGCACGAGGAACGGCAACTGCAGCAACGACAGCTGGACCACAACGCCTATCGTTACGTCGGGCTTGCCGACGGCCTTGCGGAGCTGCTCGACGATATCGATCAGGAATACGATGCCGGCGATTCCCAGAATGATCAGGCCGAGCCAAGACAGGACTTGGCGCGCCACGTAGCCCGACAGGGTCATCGACAGTCGCATGGCGGCGCGCCTCAGCTCGCCGGCGCGCCGGTCGGCCGCGCCCGACCGCGGCGCCGGCCACCGTGTCCGAGAGCGAAGAGACCGACGATGAGCGGCAGAACCACATTCGCGTAGAGCAGCGGTACCGCCCTTGCGTCGTTGCCGGCAAGGTTGTGCGCGGCTATGGCCGATGTCTGCAATGCGACCACCAGGATGATCGCCATGACCACCCGATTGCCCTGGCCACGCCGACTGAAATCACCGGAGAGCAGAATGGCCAGCGCCGCCACGACGAATCCGAGCGCCATGAAGGGCGACACGATGCGGCTGTGGCCTTCCGCCCGGTACGCGATTCGGGTCGCCCCGTCATCCGCCGCGGAACCGAACAGCTCCCACAGAAACATCTCCTCGGGGCCGAGTTTCCGCCCGCCGGGCGCAGCGCCGGAGGCCAGGTCCAGATCGAGGGAGTTCTTCTCGAACGCCAGGAACGACGCGGCTCCGCTTTCGCGGTCGAACTGCTGGCGGTTTCCGTTGATCAGCACGATGCGCGAGCCGGCGTCGGTCCGGACCAGGGCGCCGCTCTCCGCCATGTAGGTGACCGACACGTCCGGGTCGCTCGCATCGTGAAACAGGATCCCGTTGAAACGCCCCGCCCCGACACGCTCGCGGATAAAAATCGTCCGATTGCGCGGCAGCGTCTGGAACGAGCCTTCCTGCAACAGAATGGCCGAATAGTCGGAATTGGCTGCATGATACAGCTCCTTGAACTGGCGGTACGACACCGGCAGCAGATAGGCACTGAGCAGATAGGCGGCCAGCATGACGACCAGCGCCAGCATGACCGCCGGCCCGGCAAGTCGCAGGTTGCTGAATCCCGCGGCGCGGAGCACCACAAGTTCGCGGTCGGTGATCAGTCTGTTGTAGACGTAGACCACGGCGACAACGCAGGCGACCGGCAGGATACCGGACAGCCACCGAGGCAGGATCAGCATCGCCAGCCAGAGAAATTCGGACACCGGGAGGCCGCGGTTGACCACCAGATCGACGAAGCGCAGCGATTGCGTCAGCCAGATGACGAAGCTGAGAATGACCGTCACGAACACCATGACGAACGCCGATTGTCCGAAAATATACTTTGAAACTCTGTTCATTTGCTCAAATGGCTCCGCGACATCTATAAGACGAAACGGTTGAAGGAAAAAGTTTTTTCGGGCAAAGACCGCCAGGTTCGGGATTCGGCCTCGCGTTCCGCAATGTGCAGGGTTAACCATACCTAAGAGTTTTGTAAGTATGTGATGCTGTGGCTGGCGCGCCTATGGTGGGTCGGCGACCCGATGAACCGGTAGAAAGGCGCTGCCCGACATGGCGCTGCCAGCGATCCTGATGCTCCTGCGGCCGAAGCAGTGGATCAAGAACACCTTTGTCGCGGCGCCGCTGTTCTTCACGCCCGACAGGATCTCGAGCGACAGTATCGTTGCCGTCGTGACCGGCTTCGCCTGCTTCTGCATGGTCGCCAGCGCAGTCTACTGTCTGAACGATTTCCGGGATCGGGACGCGGACCGCAGCCATCCGGTCAAGCGCGCGCGTCCGCTGGCGTCGGGAGCGGTATCGCCGGCCGCCGCACTGGTGCTGATGCTTTGCCTGCTGGTGGGTGGCGTCGCGCTTGCCGCCTGGCGCGTTCCGGTCATACTGCCCATCCTTGGCGTCTATTTCGCGATCAATGTCGCTTACTCGCTGTATCTGAAGTCGATCGCCGTCATCGACGTTCTGATCGTGGCCTTCGGTTTCGTGCTCAGGGTCCAGGCGGGCGCGATGTTGATCGCCGTCGAGCCGAGCGCCTGGATCCTGATCGTCACCGGCCTGCTGGCCTTGTTCATCGCGCTTGCCAAGCGCCGCGACGATATCGTCCGCGACATGGATGCCGGCCACCGCAAGAGCCTCGAGGGATATTCGCGGCAGTTCCTCGACGGCAGCCTCATGGCGGTGCTGTCCACCCTGCTGGTCTCCTACCTGATCTTCACCACCGACCAGGCGGTCATGGCGAGGCTGGGCAGCGAGAGGCTGTATTTCACGGGACCGTTCGTGATTGCCGGAGTGCTGCGGTACCTGCAGCTGACCATCGTCTACGAGAGGTCGGGCTCGCCGACCGATCTCGTCTACACGGACAAGGGGCTGCAACTCAGTATCGTGGGCTGGCTCCTTGCCTTCGGCCTGATTCTGTACTGGTAGGTGGGATCCATGCGCACCCGGGATATCGAACTCAGCGGCTGGGGCCGCGCGCTGTCGGCACGGGTCCGCGCCTGGCGCCCGGAGCGCGTGTCGGGCGTTGAGCGAGCCGTGCGCACGGCGCGCGACGACGGCGTGATCGCCTATGCCGGCGGCCGATCCTACGGCGACGCGCCGCTCAACGAAGGCGGCGACGCCATCCTGACCGAACGTCTGGACCGCATCGTCTCGGCGGACTGGACGACGGGAGAAGTCGTCTGCGAGCCCGGCGTGACCGTCGGCGACCTGATGCGCGTTGCGCTGCACCATGGCCATGCGGTGTCGGTCAGCCCGGGCACCGGATTCGCCACCGTCGGCGGCTGTATCGCCAACGACGTGCACGGCAAGAACCACGACCGTCACGGCAGTTTCGGCGACCACGTGGACTGGATCGACCTCACGCTGCCCGGCGGCGAGACCCGGCGCATCGCACCGGACGGCGACCCGGAGCTGTTCGCGGCCACGATCGGCGGCATCGGGCTGACCGGACTCATCGTCGCGGCCGGCCTCAGGCTGCGCCGGGTGGAGTCCAACGCCGTCCTCATGAAGGAGACGCCGGCCCGGAACCTCGACGATTTCCTTGCCATGCAGGAAGAGGCCCGCGACCGGCACACCTATGTCGTCGGCTGGATCGACGCCACCGCCCGCGGGCGCGCGATGGGCCGCGGCATCCTGGAGACGGCCGACGATTCGCCGGACACGGTTGAGGCGCCGGCCGGGCGGCCCAGGCGGATGCCGGTCGAGATGCCCGGCTTTGCGATGAACCGCTTGAGCGTCGGCATGTTCAATGCGCTGTATTACCACCGCGTGCCGCGGCGCGGGCGCGAGCGGCAGGCGCCGCTGACCCGGTTCCTCTATCCGCTCGACTCGATCGAGGACTGGAACCTGCTGTACGGCAAACGCGGCTTCTATCAGTTCCAGTGCGTATTGCCGGACGCCGAAGCGCCGGCCGGGCTGCACAAGCTGATCGAGGCGATCTCGGCTGCCGGCACGGGGTCGTTCCTCGCGGTGCTCAAGACCCTGGGCGGCGAGGGCAGGGGCCATCTTTCGTTCCCGATGCAGGGCTATACGCTGGCGCTCGACTTTCCGGCCAAGCCGGGGGTGACCGAACTGCTCGGCCGGCTGGAACACATCACCCTCGACCATGGCGGGCGCATCTACCTTGCCAAGGACGGGGCGATGAAGCCGGACTCCTTCGCTGCGATGTACCCGAAGCTCGACGACTTCCGCGCCGTCCTCGACCGCATCGACCCGGACCGGGTGATGGATTCGGACATGGCGCGGCGCCTGAAGATCAGGGGGTAGGGATATGGCCGGCGATCGGGAACAACGGCAGACCTGGCTCGTCCTCGGGGCGTCCTCCTCGGTGGCGCGGGCCTTCGCGCAGGCCGCGGCGGAGGACGGCGCCGTCGTGATCCTGGCCGGCCGCGACATCGACGACCTGAAACGCACGGCCGGGGACGTTTCGATCCGCACCGGCCGCGAGGTCGACGTACTGGCGTTCGATGCCGAGGATTCGGCGAGCCACGAGGCCTTCGTCGCGGATGCCGGCAAGCGCGCTGAGTTCCTCAACGTGTTCCTCGCCTTCGGGGCGATGCCCGAGCAGGACGAGATCGACGCCGATTTCGCGCTGGCCGAGCGCACGATCGCGGTCAACTACGCGGGCGCCGTCTCGGTGCTGCACCGGCTCGCCCCGCTGCTGGAACAACAGGGCGACGGCCATGTGGTGGTGCTGAGCTCGGTCGCCGGCGACCGCGGGCGGCTCAAGAATTACGTCTACGGCTCCGCCAAGGCCGGGCTCAACACATACCTGCAGGGCCTGAGGGCGCGGCTGTTCCGCAAGGGCGTCTCGGTGACCACGGTCAAGCCCGGCTTCATGGACACCGACATGACCTGGGGGCTCGACGGCATGTTCCTCGTGGCATCACCCCAGCAGGCCGCCCGCGCCTGCCTGAAGGCCGCGAAGAAACGCCGCCACGTCGTCTACGTGCCGTTCTTCTGGTGGGGCATCATGATGATCATCCGCCACATCCCCGAGTTCATCTTCAAGAAGATGAACATCTAAAGGGGTGCGCTGTAGCGCCGGTCGGGCCGGTTAGGCCGGGTCCGATCCGTGGCGGGAAAAGTCGCCGGTCTTGGCGTCCATGACCGAGAGTTCGCCGCCCGAGATATCGAACCAGGCGCCGTGCAGGTTCAGGCGTCCCTTGTTCTCGAGGATCGAGACGCAGGGGAAGCTGCGCAGGTTTTCGATCGAATGGCGAATCGAGATATGTTCGAGCGCCGTCTGGCGCTCGGCCTCCGTCGCCCAGCGGTTGGCGGTCACCGCCTCGGCCGCCGGCGCCAGCAATTCCATCCACTTGCCGATGAAGTCGCCCGGCGACAGCGGCTCGGCGGCGGGATTGAGCGCCGCGTGGATGCCGCCGCAGCGGCCGTGGCCGAGCACCACGATATGCTTGACCTTCAGACTCTGCACCGCGAATTCGAGCGCGGCGGAGGTGGCGTGGTATTCGCCATCGGGCGTGTAGGGCGGCACGAGGTTGGCGACGTTGCGTACGACGAAGATCTCGCCGGGGACGGAGTTGAAGATGGTCTCCGGCGCGGCCCGCGAGTCGCAGCAGGCGATCACCAGGGTCTGAGGTTTCTGGCCCTGCTCGGCGAGTTTGCGGTAGCGCTCGCTCTCATAGGCGAATTTCTGTTCTCTGAACTCGCGGTATCCCTTGAGGAGGGCGTCGGGAAAGGTACTCATGGCGTCGCGAAGCTGTTGTGCCGGAACGGCGTATCAGTACTCGAAATCGCCGTTGTGCGATACCCCGCTTCGGCACCCGCGAAATCGCAGCGCAGGCGCCCAGGCCCCGCAGTTCCGCTTTGGCCCGCTTCCGGTCGCCGTATGCCACATCGCTACCCGCTGCGGCTCTTTCCTTTTTCGCGCCAATCGGTAAAGTCGGGGCGAGCGGCGCGCCGGCCGGCTCGCTTCATCCGATAATCGAGAGGGACTCCATGAAAATCGCCTTTGCCGAGACTGCCCTGCCCGACAAGGGCGCCGTCGTCGTCCTGGTCGCCGACGGCAAGAAACTGTCGCCCGCCGCCAGGGCGCTGGACAAGAAGACCGGCGGCGCCGTGATGAGGGCCATCAAGGCAAGCCGTTTCGAGGGCAAGACGGGGCAGTCGCTGGAGATCGTCGCGCCGGGCGGCACCACGCTGGACCGCGTGCTTCTCGCTGGGACCGGCAAGGAGATGGACGAACTGGAGCAGCAGAAGCTGGGCGGCAATGTCGTCGGCAAGCTGGGCAACTCCGGCTCGACCGCGGCGACCGTCGTCATCGATGCCGGCGCCAAGGACCTCGTCGCCGCGGCGGCGAATGTGGCGCTGGGCGCGCGGCTGGCGGGCTACCGCTTCGATGAATACCGCACCAGGGAGGAAAAGAAGGACAAGCCGACCCTGAAATCGGTGACCGTCGCGGTCAAGGGCGCCGCCAAGGCCCGCAAGGCCTGGGGGCCGATGGACAAGGTCGCCGACGGCGTGTTCTTCACCCGCGACCTGGTCTCGCAGCCCGGCAACGTGATCTATCCGGAGAGCCTGGCGAAGGAGGCGCAGAGCCTGACAAAGATGGGCGTCAAGGTGGAGGTGCTGGACGAGAAGAAGATGAAATCGCTGGGCATGAACGCGCTGCTCGGGGTCGGCCAGGGCTCGGTGCGCGAGAGCCGGATCGCGGTCATGCGCTGGGACGGCGCGGCCAAGTCGAAGAAGCCGGTGGCCTTCGTCGGCAAGGGCGTGACCTTCGATTCCGGCGGCATCTCGATCAAGCCGGGCCCGGGCATGGAGGAGATGAAGTGGGACATGGGCGGCGCCGGCACCGTGATCGGGCTGATGAAGGCGCTGGCCGGGCGCAAGGCCAAGGTCAACGCGGTCGGGCTCGTCGGGCTGGTCGAGAACATGCCCGACGGCAAGGCCCAGCGGCCCGGCGACATCGTCAAGTCGATGTCCGGGCAGACCATCGAGATCCACAATACCGACGCCGAAGGCCGACTCGTGCTGGCTGACGTGCTGTGGTACTGCCAGGACCGCTTCAAGCCGCAGTTCATCGTCGACCTCGCGACCCTGACCGGCGCCATCATCATCAGCCTCGGCCACGAGCATGCCGGGCTGTTCTCCAACGACGACAAGCTCTCGGAGAAGCTGACCGCCGCCGGCCTGGCGACCGGCGAGAAGGTCTGGCGGCTGCCGCTGGACGACGCCTACGACAAGCTGATCAAGGCCGACGCCGCGGACATGAAGAACATTGGCGGCCGCGGCGCCGGGTCGATCACCGCGGCGCAGTTTCTGCAGCGCTTCGTCAACAAGACGCCCTGGGCCCATCTCGACATCGCCGGCATGGCCTGGTCGACGGAGAGCAAGCCGACCGTGCCCAAGGGCGCGACCGGCTTCGGCGTCCGCCTGCTCGACCGGTTTGTTGCCGACAATTACGAGTAACGCGCGGGCAGGGCGGGACATGATCGGGAATATTGAATTACGCGAAAGCCTGCCGGAAGACGTCGCCTCGATCGAGAAGCTGTATCCGGAGGCATTCCCGGATGAGGACTTGCTGCCTCTTGTAAGGGAACTGCAAAGAGAAGGATCGAGCGTTGTCTCGCTTGTCGGGATCGTTGGTAAGGCTCTGGTGGGACATGTGGTCTTCACGACATGCAGCATTGCCGGAAGACCTGACAAGGTTGCGCTCCTGGGACCGCTCGCCGTTGCTCCCAAGTGGCAACGGCAAGGTATTGGCAGTGCAATTGTTCGCGCCGGCCTGCGACGTTTGGAGAACGCCGGCACGAACCAGGTCTACGTACTCGGCGATCCTGCCTATTACAGGCGTTTCGGCTTTGAGCCCGATGACAGCGTCACACCGCCATATCCCCTGCCGGATGAATGGCGCGGCGCCTGGCAGTCGCTGAGCCTTCGCGGCCCCAAGCCGCCTCTCCACGGAAAACTTTCCGTTCCGCAACCATGGCGTCGGCAAGCCCTGTGGACACCTTGAATCATTTGATGCGGACCGGCATCGGTTCGTCAGCAAGACGCCCTGGGCCCACATCGACGTCGCCGGTATGGCCTGGTCGAAGGAGAGCAAGCCGACCGTGCCCAGGGGCGCGACCGGCTTCGGTGTCCGCCTGCTCGACCGGTTCGTTGCCGATAATTACGAGAAGTAGGGGACGGGGACATTCAGACGTTCTGGCTCGCCACGCTCGCCTCATCCTTCGACAGGCTCAGGATGAGGAACGAGTGGAGAAAAAAAACCGTGTGTCTTTGTGTTTCCGCGGTTAAATCCTACGTATGACCGAAATTCGCTTTTACCACCTGGAGCGCAGCCCGCTCGAGCGGGTGCTGCCGAAGATGCTGGAGACCGCGCTGCAGCGCGACTGGCGGGCGGTGGTGATCGCCCGGTCCGAGGACCGGGTCGAGGCGCTGAACGCGCTGCTCTGGGTCTACGGCAAGGACAGCTTCCTGCCGCACGGCAGCAAGACGGACGGGCACGCGGCACTGCAGCCGGTCTGGCTGACGACGGAGGAGGAAAACCCGAACGGCGCCCATGTCGCCTTCCTGGTGGACGGCGCGGAACTGCCCGACGCGTCCACCTTCGCGCTGTGCTGCGAGCTGTTCGACGGGGCCGATGCGGACGCCGTCGCCCGCGCCCGCGAACACTGGAAGGCGTCCAGGGAGGCGGGCCACGAGATCACCTACTGGCAGCAGACCGACACGGGTTGGGAACAAAGGGCGGAAGGCTGAGCGATGGGAACGATCCTGCTTCTCGGGCTCCTGATGGGCATGCAGCATGCGCTTGAGGCCGACCATATCGCCGCGGTCTCGAGCATTGTTGCCCGCGGCCGGTCGGTCGGGCGCATCGCGCGGCACGGCGCGGTCTGGGGGCTCGGCCATACCGTCACGCTGACTGCGGTGGTCGGCCTCGGCGCCGCGGGCGGTTTCGCGATCGACGGAAGCTCCGCGGTCTGGCTGGAAGGCGCGGTCGGGGCGATGCTGGTGCTGCTGGGCGGGCATGTCGTCTGGCGGCTGCTGCGCGACCGCGTGCATTTCCACCTGCACCGGCACGACGGCGGCATCGTCCACCTGCACGCCCATTCCCATGCCGGGCAGCCCGCGCGCAACCACGGCTTCGACCACCAGCATGACCATCCCCGGCGGCTGCCGCTGCGCACGCTGGTGGTCGGCATGGTGCACGGGTTGGCCGGTTCGGCAGCGCTGGTGCTGCTGACCGCCTCGACGATCAACGACCCCGCGACGGGAATCCTTTATGTCCTGTTGTTCGGCCTCGGCTCGGTCGCCGGCATGGCGGCCCTGTCGGCGCTGATCGCGCTGCCGCTGGCCTGGACGGCGCGGGCGCTGACCGCGGCCAACCGCGCGCTGCAGGCGGCGATCGGCGGGGCGACCGTGGCGTTGGGGCTGGTCGTACTGATGAAAGCCGCCGTGGCGCTGGCCTGACGGGACAGCGGCCGGCTCAGCCGCCCCTGCCGTCGCGCGGCTCCCAGGACGGCGTGACAACCTGGCGGAATCGGCACTGCAAAGACCTTGAGCCGCACGGAACAGGCATCGCGCCGCGCTACC
>CAJICD010000135.1_pt1 | contig 14846 bp, 14 predicted proteins | sample 9199521 | NCBI WGS metagenome assembly CAJICD01 (sample SAMEA7708321, study PRJEB35096) | sediment metagenome | biome: marine neritic benthic zone biome [ENVO:01000025]; feature: sediment [ENVO:00002007]; material: shallow marine sediment [ENVO:03000034] sea grass bed [ENVO_01000059] ...
GCGAGGTCGCGGTCAACTGCGCCGGCCAGTGGGCCAACGGGATCGGGCGCATGGTCGATGTCACGGTGCCGCTGGTCTCGGTGCAGCACCAGTACCTGATCACCGAGCCGATCGACGGCGTGCCGCGCGACCTGCCCACCCTGCGCGACCCGGACCGGCTGACCTATTACAAGGAAGAGGTCGGGGGGCTGGTCATGGGCGGCTACGAGTCGAACCCGATCCCGTGGGCCGAAGGCGGCATCCCCGAGAAGTTCCACTTCTCGTTGCTGGACGAGAACTGGGATCATTTCGAGCCGATGATGGAACTGGCGCTGGGCCGCGTGCCGGCGCTGCAGACCGCCGGCGTCAAGCAACTGGTCAACGGGCCTGAAAGCTTTACCCCGGACGGTAATTTCATCCTCGGTGAGGCGCCGGGGTGCGGCGGCTTCTTCGTCGGCGCCGGGTTCAATGCGTTCGGCATCGCGGCCGGCGGCGGCGCCGGCAAGGCGCTGGCCGAATGGATCGCCGGCGGCGCGCCGCCCTACGATCTGTGGGCTGTGGACATCCGCCGCTTCGGCCGCCCGCATGACGACATCGAATGGGTGCGCACCCGCACCATGGAGATGTACGGCAAGCACTACACTGTCGCCTGGCCGTTCGAGGAGCATGAGAGCGGACGGCCGCTGCGCCGCTCGCCGCTTTACGAGAAGCTGCGCCAACAGGGCGCCTGTTTCGGCGAGAAGCTGGGGTGGGAACGGCCGAACTGGTTCGCCCCCGCGGGCGTCGAGCCGCGGGATGCGTATTCCTTCGGGCGGCAGAACTGGTTTCCCCATGTCGGCGCCGAACACCGGGCGGTGCGCGAGCGGGTCGCTCTGTTCGACCAGACGTCCTTCGCGAAATTCCGGATGGTGGGCAAGGACGCCGAGGCCGCGCTGACCTGGATCTGCGCCAACAATGTGGCCCGGGCGCCGGGGCGCCTGACCTACACCCAGATGCTGAACAGCCAGGGCGGGATCGAATGCGACCTGACCGTCGCGCGCCTGGCCCCGGAGCACTTCTATATCGTCACCGGCACCGGCTTCGCGACGCACGATTTCGCCTGGATCGAGGCGAACATGCCCGCCGGCCTCGATGCGCATCTGACCGAGGTGACCGACGCGAGCAGCGTGCTCTCGCTGATGGGGCCCGCGTCCCGCAAGGTGTTAACAGCGGTGGCCGTGGATGATCTGTCGGACGCGGCGTTTCCGTTCGGCGCGGTGCGGCAGATCGACATCGGCGGGGCGCCGGTGACCGCGTTGCGCGTGACCTATGTCGGCGAACTCGGATGGGAGCTGCATATCCCCGTCGAGGCCGCGGCCCGGGTCTACGATCTGCTGATGGCGGCGGGCGAGGCGCACGGCATCGCCAATGCCGGCTATCGCGCCATCGAGAGCCTGCGGCTGGAGAAGGGCTACCGCGCCTGGGGCGCCGATATCGGGCCGGACTACACGCCGCTCGAGGCGGGATTGGGCTGGGCCGTGAAGCTGAAATCCAACGTGCCGTTCCTCGGCCGCGAGGCGATCCTGGCCCAGCGCGAGACTGGCGTGGACAAGATGCTGGCCGGCTTCACCGTCGCCGACCCGGACGTGGTGCTGCTGGGCCGCGAGACCATCTTTCGCAACGGTGAGCGCTGCGGCTGGCTGACCAGCGGCGGCTGGGGTTACACGATGGAGCGCAACATCGGCTACGGCTATGTGCGCAACGGCGCGGGCGTCGGCCGCGACTATGTGATGTCCGGCGCCTACGAACTGGAAGTCGCCACCGAGCGCGTGCCCTGCGAGGTCTTCATGGAGCCGCTGTACGATCCGAAGATGGAACGGATCAAGGGATAGTCGGGACCTGTTGTCGCGGTCGGTCGAGCGCGAATCGCGCAGGACCCCGTATGCCGCCGCTGAGTCTGTTGCAGATGGCCGCTTCGACATGGATCCGTTCGTTTCCGGAAGAGCCTCTTATCACGGGCGGCTGCAATCTTCGCTTGCCAGTTGTGGGGAATCCCTGTTGCATTGGTGGAGTCGAGAACGGATTCGGGGGGCGTGATGGGAGACTTCGAGGGCAAGGTGGCCGTGGTGACCGGCGCCGCCGGGGGCATGGGCTACGAGACGGCGGCGATGCTGGTGGCCGAAGGCGCCGAGGTCGTGATGGTCGACCTGAAGCAACCTTCGGCAGTGCCGGAAGGGCCGGGCCGGGCAACCGTCGCGCAGGGCGACGTCACCGACTGGCCATTCATTCAGGACGTGTTCGACGGGCTGGGCCGGCTCGACCATCTGGTCAACGCCGCCGGTGTGCTGCTGTTCGGAGAGGATGTCAGCGCCATCGATATCGACATGAAGGTCTGGGACCGGGTGATGGACGTCAACCTGAAATCGATGGTGCTGACCATGAAGGCGGCGGTGCCGCTGATGCAGGGCGGAAAGGGCGGCTCGATCGTCAATATCGCCTCAACCCAGTGCCTGCGCGGCGATCCGAAACCTCAGGACGCCTACCAGGCGGCCAAGGCCGGGGTCATCGCGCTGACCAAATCGATCGCCATACAGTATGCGCGCGCCGGTATTCGGGCGAACTGCGTCTTGCCGGGGCAGACCTGGACGCCGCTGCAGGCCCGCTGGGATACCGATCCGGAGGCGGCCAAGCGGGCCGCGGAGCACGTCCCGCTCGGCCGCGTCGGCCAGGCGGAGGACATGGCGGCGGCGACGCTGTTCCTTTTGTCGGACAAGGCCTCCTTCATCACCGGCACCGAGCTGACCGTCGACGGTGGCGTCACGGCCTTGCCGTAACCGGCCTTGGGCAGGGATGCTGGGACTTAACATCGAGGTCGTCTGGCACGATGCGGACCCGGAGGACATCGACCTCATGGAATTGCGCGTGTCTGCCGACAGCGGGCCGTTTCGAGGGCGCGCCCGTGTCTACGCCCTGCCATATCAGATAGACGATCTCGCTGAGAAGTTCCGCGGGTTCCCGTCGTCACCGGAAGACCTGTTTCACGCCGAACTGGGTGGGAGTGCACACCACAATCGCGTCCTGCTTGCGGCCCGCTGCGTTGACCGGAAGGGCAGCGCCGTTCTTACGGTTCAGATCGAGGAAGGGGCGGTCGATGTGAAATTCAAAAATCACCCGCAGATTGCAGAAATCGTTTTTCAGTTCGAGGCTCTTGCAGCGGACCGGTTTTCCGCCGCACTGAAGCAGATCGCGAACAACAAGGCCGGCAAGGCCCAGCTGGCGGGACTGGTATAGACGGTCCAAGCAATCGCATCTGTTGCCGCCGCTTCCCGTCGCCGCTACAACAGCCTCATGAACATCGACGGCATTCACTACCGCAGCATCTGGCCGAATGAGGACGGGCGGACGGTCGAGATCATCGATCAGACTCGGCTCCCTTATGCGTTCGCGACGCAGCGGCTAACGAAAATGGAGGCGGCAGCCCACGCCATCCGTGTCATGCAGGTGCGCGGGGCGCCGCTGATCGGCGCGACCGCGGCCTACGGTGTGGCGCTGGCGATGTGGGAAGATCCGTCCGACGAAGGCCTTGCCAGGGCGATCGAGGTGCTCGGCGCGACGCGGCCGACGGCCGTCAACCTGCGCTGGGCGCTTGACGAGATGCGCAACCTGCTGGAGCCGGTGGCCCCCGCCGACCGTGGCCAGGCCGCCTGGGCCCACGCCCGCGGCATCAGCGACGAAGATGTGGATATCAACAAGAAGATCGGCGAGAACGGAGTCGCGCTGATCCACGAGATCGCCGGCCGCAAGCCCGGACGGCGGGTCAATGTGCTGACCCACTGCAATGCGGGCTGGTTGGCGACGGTGGACTGGGGCACGGCAACCGCGCCGATCTACATGGCGCATGACGAGGGCGTCGACATCCACGTCTGGGTCGACGAGACGCGTCCGCGAAACCAGGGCACCCTGACCGCCTGGGAGCTCAACCAGCAGGGCATATCCCACCGCTACATCGCCGACAACGCCGGCGGCCACCTGATGCAGCACGGCGAAGTCGATATCGTGATCACGGGCACCGACCGGGTGACGGCCGACGGCGACGTCGCCAACAAGATCGGCACCTATCTGAAAGCGCTGGCGGCACACGACAACGGCATCCCGTTCTATGTGGCCCTGCCCTCCCCCACCATCGACTGGTCGCTGAAGGATGGACTGCGGGAGATTCCGATCGAGGAGCGGGACGTGGCCGAGGTCGAGACCGTGACCGGCCGCACGGGCGCGGGGGACGTCGCCACGGTCACCGTGACTCCTCCGGGCAGCCACGCGGTAAATCCCGCGTTCGACGTGACCCCGGCGCGACTCGTCACCGGCTTCATCACCGACCACGGCATTGCATCCGCCACGACGGGGGGCCTGCGCGCCCTGTTCCCGGACGAGGGCGCCTGACAGCCGCACGGGGGGTGCAATCCGCGCCGGGTGCCGCTATGGTCCTGTCCGAATGTCTACAAACACGAACAGACGGGAGACGGACTGTTGAACAGATGGCTGAACAATGATCTGGGCATGAAGCGCGGCCCGGCGGATGCCGGGGCGGGCGGAGGGCTGGATCCCGAAAACACCCTTCATCTGGAGCTCAAGGACGGTCGGGTCGTCATCCAGCTGTTCCCGGATCTGGCGCCGAACCACGTGGCCCGGATCAAGGAACTGGCGCGCGAGGGATTCTACGACGGCATCGTCTTCCACAGGGTCATCGACGGATTCATGGCACAGACCGGCGATCCCACCGGCACCGGGACCGGCGGCTCGGGTCAGCGCCTGGCCGCCGAGTTCAACAGCATGCGGCACGAGCGGGGCACCTGCTCGATGGCCCGTGCCCAGAGCCCGGACAGCGCCGACAGCCAGTTCTTCATCATGTTTCAGCCGGCGTCGCATCTCGATGGCCAGTACACCGCCTGGGGCCAGGTCGTGTCGGGGATGGAGAATGTCGACGCCATCAGGAAGGGCGGCGGTGGCGACGGCATGGTCAGCGATCCCGACAAGATCGTGTCCCTGCGCGTTGCCGCCGACGCATGACGCGTTCCCATCCCATGCGCCGGTTCATCGCCGGTTCACATAGTTGTGCCAACCTGTAACGCCATCCCGGACTGCTGGAACCGGTGCGGCCCGTTTCACCGACAGAACGAGGGTTTGATACGATGCAGACGAAACGCTGGCTGATGACGATCGTTGCGCTGCTGTTCGGGGCGGCGGCCGCGACAGCGGCCCCGGCCGCGGAACTCGATCCGGAAAACACCATCTACCTGGAACTGAAGAGTGGGCGTGTCGTGATCCGGCTGTTGCCCGACGTCGCGCCCAACCATGTGGCGCGCATCAAGGAACTGACACGCCAGGGCTTCTACGACGGGATCGTCTTCCACCGGGTGATCGAGGGCTTCATGGCCCAGACCGGCGATCCCACCGGCACGGGCCGAGGCGGCTCGGGGAAGAACCTGAACGCGGAGTTTTCGAAAACGCCGCACTTGCGGGGGACGGTCTCGATGGCCCGCGCCCAGAGCCCCAACAGCGCCGACAGCCAGTTCTTCATCGTGTTCAAGACGGCCCCGCACTTGAACGGGCAGTATACGGTCTGGGGCCAGGTGGTCGCGGGCATGGAGCATGTGGACGCGATCAAGAAGGGCAACAGCGCCCGGAACGGTATGGTCGATGATCCCGACAAGATCGTAAGCATGCAAGTCATGGCCGATGTGAAGGAATAACTTGGCCGCCGCAGATCCGCCTTGCCCGCGTCGGCCCTAACCGCCCATCACGGCGCGCAGCAGAGCCACGTCACCTGCGAGTGCCTGCGCCGATCCCGAGGCTTCGATCTTCCCGTACCGCATGAGGATGGCGCGATCGGCGGCGGCAAGCGCGGTGCGGGCGTTTTGCTCGGCCATAAGCACCGCGGCGCCGTCTTCTGCGATGCCGCGCAGTACGCGGGTTACCGAATGTGCGGTAGCGGGTGCGAGGCCGAGGGTCGGCTCGTCCACAAGCAGCAGCCGGGGGCGCGTCATCAGCGTGCGGGCGAGGGCGAGCATCTGTTGCTCGCCGCCCGAAAGCTGCCAGGCCGGTGCATTCCGCCGCACGCCCAATTGCGGAAACAAGGCGTACATCTCTTGCGTACGTGCGGCCCGTGCCGCAGACGACTCGCGGCTCGCGACCAGCAGGTTTTCCTCCGCCGTCATCCCGGGGAACACACGACGGCCTTCCGGAACGTAGCCGATACCCATAGCGGCACGCCGCCGGGGCGACAGGCCGGCGAGGCTCGATCCGGTCAGTATCGCTTCGCCCCGTACACGTACGTCGAGGCCGATCAACGCTTTCAGCAGCGCTGATTTCCCGGCGCCGTTAGCGCCGATCAGCGCCACCACCTCGCCGCGGGCAACGGTGAAGGTCACACCGTCGACGGCGCGTCCGGTCGCGTAGGTCACGGTCAGATCCGTTACGGCCAGAACCGCTTCAGCCATGCCGGTCTCCTTCGCCCGGGGACTGGCCGAGCCACGCGGCGATCACGCCCGGGTCTGCGCGCACGTCCGCCGGCGCGCCGTCGGCGATGATTCGTCCCTGGTCGAGACAGACGATCCGTGCGACGCAACTCTGGAGAAAGGCAAGGTCGTGCTCGACCACGATCACCGTCGTGCCGCCATCATTGAGTGCCGTCAGCATCCCGCCCAGGGACTCACGTTCCGCCGCCGTAAGGCCCGCGGCCGGTTCGTCCAGAAGCAGCAGCGCGGGACCGCCGATCAGGGCGCGGCCGATCTCGGCCCGACGGCGCAGTCCGGGCGGCAGCGCGCCGACCCGCCGCCACGCGAATTCCGCAAGGTCCAGCCTTTCGAGCACGGCGACTGCGCTGCGGCGCGCCTCGTTCAGATCGAGCCCGCCGCTGCCGCGCCGGCCGGCCGCCGCGATATTGTCCAGGACGGACATGCTGTCCACCAGCTTGGGCGCCTGGAAGCTGCGTGCGATCCCGGCCCGGGCGATACGCCAGGGCGGCAGGCCCGCGATATCGGCATCCCGCCAGCCGATACGCCCGGAGTCGGGACTCTCCGCGCCCGCGACCATGTTGAGCAACGTCGTCTTGCCCGAGCCGTTGGCGCCGATGATGCCGACGGATTCTCCCGGTTCGATGGAAAGATCGATACCGTCCACCGCCCGGACCCCGCCGAAATAGCGCGTCAGGCCGGTGACCTCGAGCCGGGCCGGCGGGCTGCCGGACGGTATGGATCCGGTCGCCGGCAACGGCGGCTCCGGCTCGGGCAGCCAGCGGTGCCGGGCCAGGCGCAGCGACCCCACGAGTCCCCAGGGGGCCGCGACGATCATTGCCAGCAATGCGATTCCGTAGGCCAGCAGGTAGTATTGTTCCAGCCAGCGAAACCATTCAGGCAGGTGGATCAGCAGGACGGCGCCGAGGATTGCGCCGGCAATGCTGGTGCGCCCACCGACCACCGCGATGGCAAGCAGCGTCACCATGACCGGGAACTCGAGGACCTCGGGCGAGACGACGCGGACCGTGTGGACCTGCAGGGCGCCGGCCGCGCCACCGTAGAGCGCGCTCAACACGAACGCGGCGAAACGCAGGCGGCGGATATCGATACCGGCGGCTTCGGCCGCCATCGGCTGTTCGCGCATCAGGGACAGCGCGGCGCCGGTCAGCCCCCCGGTCAGGCGTCGGGCCAGCACCGCGCCGACGGCGACGAGGCCCCAGACCAGCAGCAGCATCGGCCAGCCGCGTCCGACGGTCCAGCCGAACACAACGGGCTGCGGCACCCCGGGGATTCCGTTGGCGCCACCGGTCATGCTTTCCCAGTTGACGGCAATCAGCAGGACCACCTGCCCGATGCCCAGCGTTGCCAGCGCGAAATAGTGGGATTGCAGGCGCAACACGGGAAGGGCGACAAGGGCCGCCAGCGCCGCGGCGGCAAGCATCGCGGCGGGGAGGGTCAACGCGAACCCGGCGCCCAGCCGCACCGACAGGATCCCTGCGACATAGGCGCCGATCCCGAAGAAGGCGCCCTGCGCCAGCGAAAGCGCGCCGGCATGGCCGAATACGAACTGGTAGCCGATTGCGGCCAGCGCATAGATGCCAGCGACCGTCAGCAACCGCAGTGAATAGGGATCGCCGAACAGGAATGGCCAGAGCACCAGAATCGTCGCGCCGGCCAGAAGCACCGCGTTGACGTCGCGGCCAAGCCAGTCGCGTATGGGCCACATCGCCTTCATGCCCGCCGCCCCACGGCTTCCCCGAACAGCCCCTCCGGCCTGAATATCAGAATCGCGAGCAACGCTGCGTACAGCAGACCCGTGGCCACGGCATAATCCAACAGGCCGGCGACAATGGTCTCGAACAGCGCCACCAGCATGGCGCCGGCCAGCGCGCCGCCAACCCGTCCCCAGCCGCCGATCACCACCGCGATATAGGCCTTCACGATGAAATTCGTGCCGTCGGTCGGGGTGATAAAGAACTGGTTGGCCAGCAACAGCCCGGCGGCGCCGGCGAGTGCCGCGGCCAGCGCGAAGGTCAGCGCGACCATCGCGCCGACCGGAACGCCCAGCGCCGCCGCGACCTCCCGGTCCTGGGCCGTCGCCCGCAGCCGGCGGCCGAGCTGGCTTTGGGTCAGCAGCAGATGTACGGCTCCGATCAGAAGCGCCGCGACCCCGGTAATCGCCAGCGACTGGCGCGCGATCACGAGGCCGAATACCTCTAGATGTCCGCCGGAGAACAGCGGCGGTGCGGCGCGTGGCTCCGCCCCGAAGAAGCCGTTGAGTCCGTTCTGGACGATGATGCCCAGTGCGATGGTGCTGATGAAGACGGAAACCGGTGGGCGGTCGCGCAGCGGCCAGTACGCCAGGGCGGACACCACCAGCCCGATTCCGGCCATCAGGACCGCGACCAGCGGCAATAGCAGGATGCCGGGCACGGGCGCCAGTCCGGCCAGCGCCACGGCAAGGAATCCTCCAGCCGCGACCAGGTCGCCCTGGGCGAAATTGACTGCGCCGGTGGCATTCAGGATCAGCACGAACCCGAGAGCGACCAGCGCGTAGGCGGCGCCGAGCGCAATCCCGTTGACGGCGAGTTGCAGAAGTTCCAAGGCCGGCCCCGCCTGTTCCGATCCGCGCTATCGGTCCAGATCGACCTCCTCGTAGCGCTTGACGATCGCCGGAATCCGGCTCTTGCCGTCGTAGCAGACGATCACCGCGTCATGCGCCATGTTGCCTTTCCCGTCGGACCTGTAGGTCATCGCGAGCCCCTCGAATTCGTTGTTGGCCAGCCAGTCGCGCAGCGGCGCGCCGCCGGTCGCCCCGGCATGGCGGGCGGCCAGCAGCATGCGGGTCGCATCGTACTGGGCGAGCGCGAAGGCGTCCGGTTCGCTGCCGAATTTCGCGCGGTAGTCGGCCGTGAAGCGCTTCATCTGGGGCGAGTCGCCGGAGACCGGCGAGGAGCCCGTTTCGGCGCAGACGTCGGCAAGCTCGCTCGGGTCCAGCAGCGCCGCCGTGGTCGGCTGGTGCATGGCGGATCCGGCAACGATCGGCAAGTCGATCCCCTGTGCCCGCGCCTGGCGGATCAGCAGCGCCGTGGGCCCCGAATGCATGTGCAGCACCAGGACATCCGGTTTGGCCGCCATGGCCTTGGTCAGGACCGGGGTCATGTCCTTGACCGAGACGTCCAGCCCTTCCTGGTAGGCCGGTTCCGCGCCGAGCGATCGGAGTGTCGCGTCGAGATGACCGCGGCCGCTCTGCCCGTAGGCGGTGGTCTGGTAGAGGATCGCCGGCCGCTTGCGGCCCAGCTCCTCCGCCACATAGCGGGCATGGGCGACCTTTGTGACGGCATCTCCCGGGAAGAAGCGGAAGATCCAGGGATTGCCCAGTTCGGTCAGCTTCGCGGTGCCCGAGATCGTGACCAGCGGAACTTCGTACTCCTCGGCCAGCGGCAGCATCGCCAGCATCTGGGTGCCCAGGATCGGCCCGATAAGCGCCGCGGTATGGAGCCTGTCCCGCAGCGCTCGTTCCATGGCATTGACCGCGACCTCCGGCGAGGTGCCGGTGTCGAATACCTCGTATGCGACGGACCTGTCGGCGTCCAGCGCCATCACCGCGCCATTGCGCTGCGCGGTTCCCTCGAGCGACAGAAATCCGGTGACGGGAACGAGCACCGGAAAGCGCGGCACTTCCGCGAACGCGGCAGCGGACAAGAGCACCGGCAACAGCACGACGCTGCATGCCTGGATAAAGATTCGTGATTTCATGGCGGTGTCTCCCTTCGCTGGCATGATCCAGATCAGGTTCGACGGGTTTGATCTCAGCCCCCGCTCTTCGGCTCAGGGACACCCCGGTTCTATGATCGGGTCGAGGATGCGCCGCGCGGGCTTTGTTGTCAACGCTTCGGCTCCGGGGTATTGAGGCGCATCGCAGGACGGGAACAGCTGTTTAATGGACACTGCCGCCACAAAACGCCGGGCCGGCTTTGCGCTCAAGGGGCTGGTGACGGCCGGGCTGATCTGGCTGGTGCTGCGCGGTGTCGATCTCGGCGCGGCGCTGGAACGAGCGGCCGGTCTTTCCCCGGTTGCCGCCGTCCTGGCTGTCGGATTGCTCTTGTCGCACTGCTTCGTCGCCGGCTGGAGGTGGCGCCTGGTGATGCGATTGTTCGGCCCGGTGCTGCCGGTGGGCACGTCGATCCGGCTCTTTCTGGAGGGCTATTTTTTCAATAACGCGCTGCCGTCAACCATCGGCGGCGATGCGGTGCGGATCTGGCGGGCGAAAAACATGGGGCTGCCGCTGGGCGCCAGTATCAGCGGCGTACTGCTGGACCGCGTGACCGGCCTGACCGGTTTGTTCATCCTTGTCGCGGCAGGCCAGCCGCTGCTCTATGCGCGGATCGAGGACCCTGCAACACGTCTTGCCTTCGGCGCGATCCTGCTGGCGGGCGTTGCGGTCATAGTGCTGATGATTCTCGCGCGATACATTCCCAAGCGCTTGATTCCAGGGCCGTTGCACGACAGTGTCGACAAGCTGTCCGAGGCGACCCGTGTGGCCTATCTGCGCCCCGCCGTTTCGCTGCCGGTGTTGGGGCTTTCGGTCGTGGTGCACGGGCTGATCGTGGCCTCCGTGCACGTCATCGCGGTCGGGCTCGGCCTCGATGTGGGGTGGTTCGAGTCGCTGGTTCTGGTACCGGCGGTGATTCTGCTGTCAACGGTGCCGGTATCGATCGGCGGCTGGGGCCTGCGCGAGGGTTTGATGGTGCTCGCTCTCGGCCTTGCCGGCGTGCCGGCCGACGCGGCGCTGACTGTCTCGGTGCTGTTCGGGCTGGCGCAGATCACGGCGGGCCTGCCCGGCGGCGTGTTGTGGTTGATGGCCGGAGGCCGAACTGTGACGCAAATCGACTGAGCAGACCTGCCAGTACTACATCCGGGCGGCGCCGGACAAACGCTCTCGGGTTGGCAAGTCCGGCGCCATCTGGAAGCCCGCGCCTCCATATCTGGGGACGGTTACCCGGCGTTGACTGTTCCGACGCGGATTCAGAGCTGCTCCAGCGCGAGATCGAGCGACGCGAAGGCGGCTCCCGCCATCACCGCACGGTCGGTCAGGCGCTGCAGAGCGGCATCGAAGACGGTGGGATTCATCCCCGGCCGAACCTCTTCGAGGATCTCGTGACGCACTGCCGCGGCGAAGCCGTGCAGCGTTTCTTCCGCACGGCGTGTCAGCAGGCTCGGATCCGGCCCGAATACCCCGTTCGCCAGAGTGTCGAGAACCGCCAACTGCTGATCCAGGAGCTCCTCGAATCGCTGCAAGTGGGTGCTTTGCTCTCGGCCCGTGCGAAGATCGAACGCTCCCTCGATCGCCAGGTTCAGCATTTCACGTACCGTGCCGAGCATGCTCTTCCTCGAACGCGTGTCTTCAGGTGCCGTATTGCCGGCGGCAGGATCGCGACGATCTTCGGTCGTGCCATGCGGCGCGCAATGCGACGTATCCTGTAATGACGCTTCGTGACTCTTTATTTGCGTGATCATTTTTCGTCCCCTAAATCTTTTGCATTCTTATGAATTCGAACGGTCTGGTCGTCTTGAACAAACGGTTTTCCGGGTTTCGCGCCAGTACCGGGCTAATGGTTCAACTGGTCGCGTAATCCGCGATTTGAGCCATCGACCGGTCTGCCGACATGTCCGGCCAGTGCTGCGCTATTGCGTGCTCGACCGACTTCAGACTTTCGTCCGCCAGCGTCGAGCGGCTGGTCACCTTTTCCAGCGCCAGTTCATATGCGTCATCGTCGGTGCTGCTGCCGATGGCGCCGATGATCTCGCGGCGAACCGTTTCGCGAAACGCGACGAAGGACGCGCGCGCTCGGTGTACGAGGGCCCCGAAGCGCGCGTCCGTCGTGCTGATCGGGAATCGGGCGATGACGCGGGTCTTCTCCATCGAAACGGACTCGAACTGCTCCAGGTCCCGGCTCCACGGCTTGCCGTCCCGCAAGTCGCGGGCGCCGTTCGCCACATGGGCAAGCAGGCCCTGCAGATCTTGCCGCAGCTCGTTACAGATCGTGCGCGCGGCCAGAAGTTCCTGCCCGTCCTGCGGCGGCGCCGGCTTTGCGGCGGCTGCATTATTCTCTTTCTGCGAAACCGTTATCATCTTTATCCTCTTCGCCATGTCTGGGGATCAACTTGCAATCCCCGTGCCAGATTCGTGTGCGAGCGCAACTTCGGCGGTCGCCACCTGACCGTCGCGTTGCCAAGGGAAACCGAGATGCCCGTGCTCACTGTCCACCACGAACGCTGGCCGCTCGCCAAATCCTTCGCGATATCGCGCGGCGCAAAAACCATGGCCGATACGGTGGTCGCGACCTTGGCCGGGGACGGTGCGGTCGGGCGCGGCGAGTGCGTGCCGTATGCCCATTATGGAGAGAGCGTCGCCGGCGTCATGGCGGCGCTGCAGGCGCTGGCGTCCGACGTTGCCGCCGGCGATCTGGACCGTAAGGCGTTGCAGGGAGCGCTTTCGCCGGGCGCGGCGCGCAACGCGCTCGACTGCGCGATGTGGGATTTCGAGGCGAAGCGGAGCGGCGTTCCCGTCTGGCAGCTTGCCGGGCTGGTTGAGCCCGCTGTCGCGACCACCGCCTACACGCTGGGCCTGGATACGCCTGAGGCGATGGCGCGCGCGGCGCGGGCCGAATCGCACCGGCCGTTGATCAAGTTGAAGCTTGCCGGCGACGGCGACCTCGAGCGTGTTGCGGCGGTGCGCAGGAACGCTCCCGCGGCCCGCCTGATCGTCGATGCCAACGAGGCATGGGCGCCGGAGCAGATCGTGCCCTTCGCCGCTGCGCTGGCGGATCTCGGGGTCGAGATGGTCGAGCAGCCTTTGCCGGCCGCGGACGACGCGATGCTCTCGGAGATCGCGCATCCGCTTTCCTTCTGCGCCGACGAGTCATGCCATGACAGGGCAAGTCTTGGCGCCCTTGCCGGCCGCTACGATGTCGTCAACATCAAGCTCGACAAGACCGGCGGCCTCACCGAGGCGCTGGCGCTCAAACGGGACGCCGGGGCTATGGGGTTGAAGATCATGGTCGGGTGCATGGTCGCAACGTCGCTGGCGATGGCGCCGGCGATGCTGTTGACCCAGGGCGCCGATTACGTTGATCTCGACGGGCCGCTGCTGCTGGCCCGTGACCGCGAGAACGGCCTTGCGTTCGCGGGCAGCGCGGTGTTCCCGCCGGACGCCGCGCTATGGGGATGAATGCCTCCCCGCCGCACCGCGGCAGATCGGCCATGTGTTGGTTAACGCATTGATCGCAAGGCGTTTACCGTTTGGCAATCGGTCCCGTGCATAATTGACCCCAACAAGACGAACCACGCCGTCAAAGGCGGGGTTTTGGGGAATGATCCGTTAGGGATATTTATGTATGGCACGAATTCTGGTTGCCGAAGACGATGATGCGATGCGGCAGTTCCTGGCCGTTGCCCTGGCACGGTCGGGGCACGACGTGGTTGCGGTCGGGGACGGCGATTCCGCTTCACGAAACATCGAGCAGGATGAATACGACCTGCTGCTCGCGGACATTCGCATGCCGGGCGTAGACGGTCTCGCGCTGGCGCGCGCGGCGCGCATTCGCATGCCCAGTTTGCCAATCCTGCTGATCACGGGTTATGCGGCCGAGGCATTGGGCGCCCGCGACCTGATCGAACAGGATGTCCGGGTCTTCTCCAAGCCTTTCCACCTGCATGAAATCGTCCGGCAGGTCACGCATCTTCTTTCGGCCGCGCCTGAACCCATTTAGAGGGATGCAAGGGGTCTTGCCCCCGCGCATCATTGGTGGTAAGTCCCCGTCCGCATCGGGCGCGTAGCTCAGCGGGAGAGCACTACGTTGACATCGTAGGGGTCGCTGGTTCAATCCCAGCCGCGCCCACCATTCTTCGGGCGAATGGAAAATTGTCCCGGGTGCGTGTGAATCTCGTCCGGGAACGCTGCCGCGCCCGGAAATTCGGTCGTCCCCACGCGTCGAATCGGCGAAAGTTCCCAGACTCCGCCAGTCACCGCCGGCGTGCCCTGGGTTGAGGCATATAAGCCTCGATTGCAGCCAAAATTCGATACGATTGAGCTAAAGTCCGTCAACAAGTTATGTTATCTTGCACCGGTAATAAACAATCGCCAGAACCACCGAAACAGGGGCTTTCAGGGTGGTGGTGTCGGCGGTAAAGAGCGAAGTCGAGTCCATTTCGGACCCCGATCGGCTTCTTCCTTCAGGACAGGTTTCGGCATTGGAGCAAGGCTCCACGCAGGCGGGTCGTTCCGCCGGGGGAATGCATGCCCGGAATGCGATTAAAACCGCACCAACGTGGAGCGAGGAATGCACCTTTACAGACCCTCCCAACTAC
>CAJICD010000208.1_pt1 | contig 14767 bp, 13 predicted proteins | sample 9199521 | NCBI WGS metagenome assembly CAJICD01 (sample SAMEA7708321, study PRJEB35096) | sediment metagenome | biome: marine neritic benthic zone biome [ENVO:01000025]; feature: sediment [ENVO:00002007]; material: shallow marine sediment [ENVO:03000034] sea grass bed [ENVO_01000059] ...
CGAGGTCAAACGGACTCGTGCGCTGCACCGCCAGGCGCGTCGCCGCGTCCCGTTTCCGGTGATCGCCATGGTCGGCTACACCAACGCCGGCAAGTCGACGCTGTTCAACCGTCTGACACGGTCCGACGTGATGGCCAAGGACATGCTGTTCGCGACGCTCGACCCCACCATGCGCTCGCTCGACCTGCCCTCGGGGCGCACGGTCGTTCTGTCGGATACGGTGGGTTTCATATCGGACCTGCCGACGCAACTGGTCATGGCGTTTCACGCGACCCTGGAGGAGGTCGTGGAGGCGGACATCGTGCTCCATATACGCGACATCGCGCATTCGGACAGTGACGTCCAGAAACATGAGGTCGAATCCGTCCTGGCGGCGATGGGTCTTCAGGACGTGCGGCCTCTGGAAGTGCTGAACAAGGCCGATCTTCTGGATGCCGAATCACGCGATGTGGTCCGGAACCGGGCGGCGCGCAACGAGGACGCGGTCGTGGTTTCGGCGAAAACCGGCGAAGGTTGTGAGGATCTGCTGCGGGCCCTCGACCGCCGCCTGGCGGAAAGCCGGCATGTCGTCGACGTCGAGGTCAGCCTGGCCGACGGTGCGGCGCTGGCCTGGCTCTATCGGCACGGTGAAGTCCTTGAGCGCCGCGACGAGGGCCTGTCGACGCATATCGTCGTGGCCATGGACGCAGAGGACGAAGCCCAATTCCGCAACCGCTTTCAGGGGCGGGGCGCCTGATCGCCGTGTCGCCGCTTCCCGATTCAGATTCGGTGGTCGCGATCATCCGCGAAACGGCCGAGCGCGACATCATGCCCCGGTTCCAGCGGCTGCGACGACACGAGGTCATGGAAAAGAAAGCCGGCGAAGTCGTGACGATCGCCGATATCGAAGCCGAACACAGGCTGTCCCAACGGTTGCCGGAACTCGTCCCGGGCTCGCAGGTCGTCGGCGAGGAAGCTGTCGCGAAAGACCCGGCGGTCCTCAGCCGGTTGACAGCCGGCGGCCCGGCCTGGCTCGTCGATCCGGTCGATGGAACCGGCAACTTCGCAGCCGGCAGTCCCGTGTTCGCGATCATCGTGTGTTTCCTGGTCGATGGCAGGTCCCGGGCCGGTTGGATCCACGACCCGATATCCGGCAGAACTGCGATCGCATACGAAGGGGAGGGAGCCTGGTATGACGGCGAGCGGCTTTCAGTCAGCAGACCGGTCGCGCTCGGCGCGATGACCGGCTCCCTGAATTACAGCTATTTCCCTCATGACATTCGGGAGTCGGTTCGGCGGCGGGCGCGGGAGTTCCGCAAGCTGCACACTTATCGCTGCGCCGCACATGATTACCTGTCGCTGGCCCGCGGCGACAAGCATTTCTCTCTCTACCGCCGTCTCTGGTCGTGGGATCACGCGGCCGGCGTCTTGCTTCTGCAGGAGGCCGGCGGCTATACGGCGCGGCTCGACGGCATGGCCTACCGCGCCGCGGACCGGGTCGAGGGGTTATTGTCGACCACCGACCCGGACTCCTGGACGGCGATAAAAAACTTCCTCTGCGACGCCTGACCGACGTTGAGATTGGCGGACAACGCCTTTACGATGCCGCGGTTTCCACGAGCCATCTTTCCGCAGCCAATTTCCGGAGGATCTGAGACTATGTCCAGGGTTGCCTTTATCGGCCTTGGCGTCATGGGGTATCACATGGCCGGCCATTTGAAGTCCGGCGGGCATGACGTCACCGTCTACAATCGTACCACCGAGAGGGCGCAGGCCTGGGTCAAGGACCATGGCGGGGCGACGGCCACGACCCCGCGCGAGGCCGCAGACGGCTCGGAAATCGTGTTTTGCTGCGTCGGAAACGACAACGATCTGCGAAGCGTCGCGCTGGGCGATGACGGGATCTTCGCCGGCATGAGCGACGGCGCCATCATGGTGGACAACACCACGGCCTCGGCCAACGTTGCGCGCGAGCTTTACAGTCTTGCCAGGGAACGCGGCCTGGGCTTCATCGACGCGCCGGTTTCGGGCGGCGAGGCAGGCGCGCAGAACGGCGTGCTGACTGTTATGTGCGGCGGCGACCCGGACGTATTCGAACGCGCACAGCCGGTGATCGACTGTTACGCGCGCGCTGTCACGCTGCTGGGGCCGGCCGGCTCAGGCCAGCTGACCAAGATGGTCAACCAGATCTGCATTGCCGGGCTGGTGCAGGGCCTTTCGGAGGGTATGAATTTCGGTGCCCGGGCCGGCCTGGACATGGCCAAGGTCATCGACGTCATTTCCAAGGGCGCGGCCCAGTCGTGGCAGATGGAAAACCGCGCCAACACCATGTGCAAGGGTGAGTTCGAGTTCGGCTTCGCCGTCGACTGGATGCGCAAGGATCTGGGGATCTGCCTCGAGGAGGCGAACAACAACGGCGCCCGCCTGCCGGTAACGGCGCTGGTGGATCAGTTCTATGCGCAGGTGCAGGCGCGGGGCGGCAATCGTTGGGATACGTCGAGCCTGATGCATCTGCTGGTGAATGACTGATCGTCCTTGTGCACGGAGCAGTGTGGCGATGGGCGACTTCCGGGCCGTCTAATTCACGGTAAAGCTGTCTCCGAGGCCTGCTTCGCCTCATTCCACAATTCGTCGAGCTCCTCCGCATCGGCATCATTCGGGCTGCGCCCGTGCGGCCTGAGGCGGGATTCCACATAACGGAACCTCTCTTCGAATTTGCGGTTGGCGCGTCGGATCGCGGCTTCCGGTTCGATCGACAGATGCCGGGCCAGATTGGCGACGGTAATCAGCAGGTCGCCGATTTCGTCCTCAAGGCGGTCCGCCATCGCGCCATCCGCGATCTCCGAACGCAACTCCGTGATTTCCTCCTCGGTCTTCGCCAGGACACCGGAAACATCGGGCCAGTCGAAACCGACCCGGGCGGCCCGGCGCCCCAACTTCGCAGCGCGTGTCAGGCCGGGCAGGGCGATCGATACGCCGTCCAGGACGCTCGGAGTACGGCCTTCGGCCTCTGCCGTGGCGCGCCGTTCCGCCGCCTTCTGATCCTCCCACGCGGCGGTCTGCGCGGTCGCCGAATCGACGGTTTGATTGCCGAAAACGTGCGGATGCCGGCGGATCATCTTGTCCGAGATCCCTCGCGCCACCGCCGCGAAATCGAACAGGCCGTCTTCCTCGGCCATGCGGGCATGGAACACGACCTGCAGCAGCAGATCGCCCAGCTCGTCCCTCAAGGCGTTCATGTCCCCACGGTCGATTGCCTCGGCGACCTCGTACGCCTCTTCGATGGTATACGGCGCGATGGTCGCGAAATTCTGCTCGAGGTCCCAGGGACAGCCGCCGTCGGGGTTGCGCAGCCGGGCCATGATCTTCAGCAGGCGGTCGAGTTGTGCACTCATGATCCGTTTGCCCCCTGTGTTCGGTTGGTCGGACGGGGCACAAGAGTAGCCCGCAGCATCGGGCGGGCAAGCCGTAATCCCGTCGACATTCCGGCCGACCATGATATATTCTCTACTAGTAGATAATATCCGCCCATTATCAAGAAGAGGGCAGGCGCCCGGGGGACATCGCGCATGGCGACGAATGCGGCACAGAGACGCTGGCGGGCCAAGAACCGCTTCGTCAAGACGCAACTGAACATCATGGCGCGACGTATCGTGCATGACGACCTGGCCAATATTGCTGAGGTGTTTCAGCTTCGCGGCAAGGCCGAGGCGGTGGCCTTCGCATCGTTCACGACCAAGGGCCTCATGCAGTACGCAACGCACAACGAGGAAGCCAGGCGGCTGCTCGAACTGTTCGTGAAGGCCTGGTACCGCGACCGGGATCTTTACGGCTGAACCTCCGCTCCGGTGTCTCCGTGGCAGGTACAAAAGCGCGCCACGTCAATACGACGTTAACGGTTTGGCGCATAAATTGGGACGACCGAAACCGTTCGAAACTTGCCGGAGATCAGCAGGATGGCACGTGGAGCCTCTTACAATCTCGACGAATTGATCTGGAAGAACCGCGGCGAAGGCCGCAATACCGGCTGTCCCCGGCTGGCCGCCGTCATCCGGGACATGCGGGAGCAAGCCGGTATGAGCCTCGAGGATCTGGCACAAAACATGGGCGTCGACCCGAACCGGCTCAGCGTATGGGAAACCGGAACCGAGGGCATGGGCCGGGCCGATGTCGAGGCCTTTCGATCGGTGTTTCCGGATGTCGACCTCTCGATGGTCCAGTATCGCCCGACGCCGCACCATGGAGAGATCGCGCACATCCCGCCGGCCTGAGGAGCGCTTTCCGTTATTTGCCAGACCGCGCCCCGGCTCAATCCGGGCGCGGTCTTTTCTTCGCCCGGTCAACGGGGCCGCCGCCTTGCTATGGCGATATTAGAAAATTGAGGAGCGCCTTGAAGCGCGCGCTATGCTTGCCAGGCGAGCGATGCCGCCGGCGATCCTGTCAATCGAACTGGCCAAGGTCGAGCTGGGGCACCGCTCGTAGTTGATCGCCGGCTGGCGGCCGGCGGTGGGTTGGGTGTGCGTGATCGGTCTGGTATATCGCTACATGGCCTGGCCGATCCTTACGGCGCGTGGCGTGAATCTTCCGCCGCCGGACCCGGCAATGGACGAATTGCTCTATGCGCTCCTGGGGATCGCTGGCCCGCGCAGTTTCGAGAAGTTCACGGGACGCACGCGATGATCGACATAGGTATCGGGGACTTATTGCTTATCGCCTTGGTCGTTACCGTCCTGGTCGCGGTGCTGATGCGCGGGAAATGACCCGGTGCACGATCTGGCGATGCACACCGATGGTTTTGGCGATGGTCGCGGGCGGCATCCGCGCAACATCCGACGCAGCCAGCGTGTCACTCAAAAAGTCGCATAATGTATATTATGGAAAATATTATGCTTAGGCTGCGATGGCTGTTCGGCCGGATGCTCCGCTGTGACCGCTGAGCGCACCGCTCCGATGCACCGGGCAACGTCACACTTCGATAACCAACCCATCGTGGGTTGGCGCGATATGCGCGGGCAACTCGTCCACGAGCGTCGCGTAGTCGAGATAGTGGCTCATGTGCGACAGCCAGGCCCGGTTCGGCCCCACACGCTCGATCCAGCCCCGGACCTTCTCGAGATGGGCATGGGTCGGGTGCGGCCGGCGGCCGAGGCAGCCGACGATCCACGTGTCGACACCGGTCAGCCGATCAAATGCGGTCTCGTCCAGTGCGACGACGTCTACCGAATATGCAAACCCGCCAATTCTAAGGCCCAGCGTATTGCTGAAACCATGATCCTGCTGGAACGGCTGGATTTCCAAGCCACCGATCCGGAAACATCCGGTGCCAACGGGCGTTGGATCAAGGCACGGTTTGTAGAAATAGCCGCGCGCTTTTGCGTCCAGCGGCGCAAAGACGTAGCCGAAGCGCGTGTTGATCTGCTCCAGCGTCATTTCGTCGGCATACGCCGGTATGACCGCGTCCATGGCCACATTGACCCAGCGAAGATCGTCGATTCCGTGGATGTGATCGGCATGAGCGTGGGTGAATATCACGGCGTCGAGGCGGTCGATACCGGCGTCCAGCAGCTGTGCCCGGCAGTCGGGCGACGCATCGACCAGGATGGTAGTACCCTGCCCTTCGATCAGGATCGATGAGCGCCGACGCCGGTTTCGCGGTTCGTCCGGGTCGCATTCGCCCCAGTTGCCGCCGATCAGCGGTACGCCGCCGGACGCGCCGCACCCAAGCACGGTGATCTTCAATCCGGCCATTGTTCAGACCGCCGGTTGGTCAACGCGAGGCCGCGGGACCTTATTGAAAAGATTAAAGAAATTATCGCTCGTGACCCGCGCCAGTTCCGATATTTCAATCCCTTTGAGCGCCGCGACGGCAGCACCGGTATGGGCGACGAAGGCTGGCTCGTTGCGCTTGCCCCGTTTTGGGACCGGCGCCAGATAGGGTGCGTCGGTTTCGATCAGCAGGCGATCGAGCGGCAGCGCGCGGACGGTTTCCTGCAGATCCGCGGCGGCCTTGAAGGTCACGATCCCGGAAAGCGAAATACAGAATCCGATTTCCATAGCTTTTTCAGCGAGATGCCGTGACGTGCTAAAACAATGGATGACCCCGGGAAACGGCCCGTTCCGGTATTCTTCGGTAAGGATGGCGACGGTGTCCTCGTCGGCGTCGCGGGTATGGACTATGAGCGGCAGGCCCGTCTCCCGCGCCGCCTGGATGTGCGCGCGGAAACTGGCCTGCTGGGCATCCCGGGCGCTGTGCTCGTAGTAATAGTCGAGCCCGGTTTCGCCGATCCCGACGACGAGCGGATCCGCCGCCAGGTCGATCAGCCGCTCGGGCGTCGCCGCAGGCCCCTCCCCGTCGGCCTCGTGCGGATGCACGCCAACGGAACACCAGATTCCCTCGAAACGCTCCGCAACCGCCCGGACCTGTGCGAAACGGCTGAGATGGGTGCAAATCGTCACCATCGCTCCGACACCGGCAGTGCGCGCACGATCGACGACGCCGTCGAGATCGTCCGCGAAGGCCGGAAAATCTAGGTGGCAGTGGCTGTCGACCAGGAACATCGATTCGTGTCCGTCAGGCCTCCCCTTCTTCCTCCACGTAGCGCGGGAAGACCGGCTGCGGCTTGGGCAGCGTCGTCCCGGCCCGGATCGGTCTTCCCAGATCCGCAAAGCTGCGCGCATCGGCGGGCACGGACAGCTGGTCGAGAATCGCCGAAGCGGCATCCGGCATAAAAGGCTGCACCACGATCGCGATCCGGTGGATCGTCTCGGCGAGCGCATATAGCACCGCCGCCATGCGATCCGGATCGGTCTTGCGCAGGGTCCAGGGCGCCTGTGCGTCGATATAGCGGTTGGCCTCGCCGACCACCTCCCAGATGGCGGACAGCGCCGCATGGAATGCCTGGACGCCCAGTTCCTCTCGCAACCGTGGCAACAGTGCGGTGCCCCGGGCGATCAGATCGGCATCCGCATCCTCCGCGCGCCCCGCCGTGTCCGGCACCTTGCCGTCGCAGTTCTTGGCGATCATCGACAGCACGCGCTGGCAGAGGTTCCCCAGGTCGTTCGCAAGGTCGCCGTTCAGCCGGCCGACCATGGCGCGGTGCGAGAAATCACCGTCATTGCCGAACGGCACCTCGCGCAGCAGGAAATAGCGCACGGGATCGAGCCCGTATCTCTCGATCAGCGCGTGCGGTTCGATCACGTTGCCAAGCGATTTCGAGATCTTCTGGCCCTCGTTGGTCCACCAGCCGTGGGCGAACACGCGCTTCGGCGGCTCGACGCCGGCAGCCATCAGGAACGCCGGCCAGTAGACCGCGTGGAACCGCAGAATATCCTTGCCCACCATATGCAGGTCCGCCGGCCAGTAGCGCGCGAACATCTCGGAATCGGTATCCGGATAGCCGACGGCGGTGATGTAGTTGGTCAGCGCGTCGAGCCAGACATACATGATGTGGTCGTCGTCGCCCGGCACCGGGATGCCCCAATTGAAGGTGGTGCGCGAGACCGAGAGATCCTTGAGCCCTGATTTAACGAAGCTGACGACCTCGTTGCGGCGTGTCTCGGGCAGAATGAAACCGGGGTTCTTGTCATAGAATTCCAGCAGCCGGTCCTGCCAGGCGGAGAGCCGGAAGAAGTAGCTGGGCTCCTCGACCCAGTCGACAGCGGCGCCTGACGCCTTCGAGATCTTCGTGCCGTCCGGCGCGGTTTCGAGTTCCGATTCCGTATAGAAGGCCTCGTCGCGCACTGCGTACCAGCCGGCGTAGCTGCCCAGATAGATATCGCCGGCGTCGGTCAGGGCCTTCCAGATCGCCTGGGCCGAGCGCTTATGGCGCTCCTCGGTCGTGCGGATGAAATCGTCGTTGCTGAACCCCATGGCCTGCGCCAGTTCGCGGAAGTTCACCGAGACCCTGTCGGTAAAGGCCTGCGGATCGACTCCCGCATCCAATGCGGCCTTTTCCACTTTCTGTCCGTGTTCGTCGGTGCCGGTCAGGAAATGCACGTCGTAACTGTCCAGCCTCTTGAACCGGGCCAGCACGTCACAGGCGAGCGTCGTGTAGGCGTGCCCGATATGCGGCGCATCGTTGACGTAATAGATCGGCGTCGTGATGTAGTAGGTCTTGTCGCCCGCCATGGCGGCACTCCGGAAAACTGGTTTGCGTCTCTGATAAGGAATCAGCCGCGGGCGGCTGCTTGCAGAGTCAGGAACGCGTTGATCACGACCTGCTTACGGTCGAGATTGGCGCGCCCGGCCTGGGAAAACAGGCGGGCCACCTTTTCCCATACCTCAAGCCAGTCCGCAAGGTTGCTGCGGGTCCGGATCGCCTGCGCGCCAACCCCCTCACCCTCTACCACGTCCGGCGGCATGGCGCCCCGCGCCAGGCCGAGAATCATGCCCGAAAGCCAGCGGTCGACCAACTGTCCCAGCATATCGAACGAATCTTCGGCCCCGGCGCGGCCGACCTTGCCAGCGAGCGCATGGACCGCCCTGATGTCGAGGCTTCCGCCCTGCGCCAGCAGACCGACCAGTTCACGGTACAGCGCAAGCCCGCCGGTATCGGCGAGCGTCAGGGCCCGGCCGATGCTGCCATCCGATAGCCTGGCGATGCCCGCGGCATCCTCGGCCGACAGGCCCGGCGCAAGTCGGGATAGCAGCGTCACGACAAGATCTTCGCCCAGTGCCGGCAGGTTGAGCAGGCGGCAGCGCGAACGGATCGTTGGCAGGAGTCGGCCCGGTCTGTTGCTGACCAGCAGAAACAGGGTTCGCGGCGGCGGCTCCTCCAACCCCTTGAGAAGGGCGTTCGCCGCGTTGAGGTTCATTTCGTCGGCCACGTCCACGACGACGGTGCGCCAGGCGCCCGCCGCCGTGGTCAGCGCCAGGAAGGACGAGAGCCGCCGCACGTCGTCGACGACGATCTCACCGCGCAGCTTTCCGGTCTTGGGGTTCACGGAGCGCTCCACGGTCAGCAGGTCGGGATGGCCGCCGCTGGCGACCTGCCGGGACACCGGGTGACCCTCGGGAATCTCAAGTCCGGCAGCGGATGGCGGGGAATCGGCGAACAGGCCGCCCTCCCCGCTGGCCAGGACGAATCGCGCGGCGCGAAAGGCCAGCGTTGCCTTGCCGATGCCGCGCGGCCCCGCCAACATCCAGGCATGGTGCATGCGCCCCGAATCCCATGCGTCCCGCAGCGCCTGTTCCGCTGCCTCGTGGCCGAGCAGGACGGTCGTCTGGCGCGGCGCCGGCCGTTCCGTATCAACGGTCATGGCGCCGGCGCGACCGCAAGACGATCGCCAACGGCAGCGACGATGGCGGCATGCACCGCGTCCTCGTCCGGCGTGGCGTCGATCACCGCGCAACGCTCGGGTTCGTTGCCGGCGATTTCGAGGAACCCCCGGCGGAGCCGCTCATGGAATTCCTTGTCCATGCGCTCGTAGCGGTCCTCTCCGGCGGCGCGTCCGGCCGCGCGCGCAAGCCCCGTCGCCACCGGCAGATCGAGGATCAGTGTGAGGTCGGGCTTCAGCGTGCCGACACAGATACGGTAAAGCTCGGCAAGTGCGGTGCGGTCGACGCCGTGCCCATACCCCTGATAGGCAACCGTCGAATCCGCGAAACGGTCGGACAGCACCCATGCGCCGCGTTGCAGCGCCGGCAGTATCGTGGTCACCAGATGGTCGCGCCGCGCCGCGAAATGCAGCAGCGCCTCGCCGAGCGGGTCCCAGCGCCGCACGTCGCCATCGACAAGCAACTCGCGAATCTGCTCAGCACCGGGCGAACCGCCGGGCTCCCTGGTTAACACGACATCGTCGACGCGGGTCTCAAGCCAAGCGGCAAGGCGGCGAATCTGGGTGGACTTGCCGCCTCCCTCTCCGCCCTCCAGCGTGATAAAGCGACCCGGACGCCCGTCGTTCATGGCCAGAATCGGGGGTTATTCGGCAAAGCCCCAGACCAGTTCGCCGACCGCCGTCCCGAGCCGTCCGAAGAAGCTTTTTTCCGGGACCCCGGCGCCGGCGAACAAGGGCACCGAGATATCGTTCATACCGGGGGCCGAAACCACGAGTTTCGCGATCTCGTCACCCTTTATGATCGGCGCCGGGACCGCCTCCTGGTGGACCACACTGACCGCCATCCGTTTGCGCGCCTTGCGCGGCACGGCGACCACGAGCTTGTCCTTGATGACCACAGGTACAGTGTCGTTCCGGCCCAGCCAGACCGGAACGTCCGCGACGGTCTCGCCAGATTCGAACAGGGCGTATTGACCCCATTCCCGGAACGCCCATTCCATCAACCTATCGGTCTGCGCGCTGCGTTCCTTCATCGACCCCATTCCATGCGCCACGACAACGACGCGCCGCCCGTCCCGCAAGGCCGACGCCGCTATGCCGTACCCTGATTCCTCGGTATGGCCCGTCTTCAGCCCGTCCGCGCCAATGTTCTTGTAAAGCAGCGGATTCCGATTGCCCTGCTTGATCTTGCTGAAGGTGAAATTCTTTTCGGCGTAATAATGGTAGTAATCAGGGAAATCCCGGACCGTTGCCACGGCGAGCGTGGCAAGATCGCGCACCGTCGTATAATGGTCCGGATCCGGCCAGCCGCTGGAGTTTCGGAAACTGGTGCCGGTCATCCCCAGAGCGATGGCCTTTTCCGTCATCTCGACGGCAAAGGCTTCCTCTGTACCACCGAGGGCTTCAGCGACGACGATCGACGCGTCGTTCCCCGACTGCACGATAATGCCGCGGATCAGGTCCTCGACCTTCACCCGCTTGCCGACCTCGACATACATCTTCGAGCCGCCCTTGCGCCAGGCCTTCTCGCTTACCGGTAGCGTATCCTCGAGCGACAGCCTTCCGTCCTGCAGCCGTTCGAACAGGAGATAGACCGTCATCATCTTGGTCATGGAGGCTGGGCCCACCCGATCGTCGGCATTCTTCTCCAGCAGCACATTGCCGGTATCGAAATCGACGACGATCGCCTGTTTCGCGGTTGTTTCGATGGCGCCGCCCGGCACAGCGAACAGGAACCCGATGGAAATGGACAGGCTCAGAATTTGGAACAGACGTCGTATGCTGATCATTTTGTGGCTGGATCTTCCGTTTCTGGGTTGCGGTATCAGTCGATGACGATCTGGGCGTCGGCATACCCCGCCGCGACCAGGCGATCAAGGGCCTGGTCGGCGGCCTCGACCGATCGCAGCGGGCCGATCCGTACCCGGAACATCGGTTGGTTGGTGATATACACCTGATGGACCCGCACCGGGTATCCCAGCAGACCGATCCGCGCCCGCAGCCTGTTGGCGTTGTCATACTGCGCGAAGGCGCCAGCCTGGACGAAAATCGGCGGGACTTCGCCGACCGGCACCACATCGACCTGCGCTTCGGTGGCATTCGGGCCGGTGCCGATATTGGTCATGCCGTCGTAGGGCGGCGGGTTTCCGGGTACCGCTGGCTCCGCCGACGCTACCCGGACCGGCCGGGACGCGCCGGTTCCGCCCGATCCGCCGGCGGTCACGGTATTACCCTTCGGGTTCAGATTCTCGACCGTCACCGCGATGCTCGGCGCTGCCTTCGGCGGCGGCGGCCCGAAATCCGGATGATTTGCGGCGCCGAGCTGCAGCGCCGCCTGGCGGCTGGGTTCCACGATGAGCTGGACGTCGACCAGCGCCGTGCCCTGTTCCAGGAACCCGAGCAGTTCAGCCGCCTTTTGCGAGAGGTCGATGATGCGGCCGCGAATGAACGGGCCGCGATCGTTGACCCTGACGACCAGGCTGCGGCCATTCTCCAGATTGGTGACGCGGACGACACTGGGCAACGGAAGTGTCTTGTGCGCGGCGCTGACCTTGCGCATGTCGAAGGTTTCGCCATTCGCAGTGGGCCTGCCATGGAAATTCGGACCGTACCAGGATGCGAGTCCGCGCTCATGATACGCGTAATCCACCTTCGGGTAATACCATTGATCGGCGACCCGGTAGGGCTTGCCCACTTTGTAGACGCCCGTCGGTTTGCTACATGCCGACAGCGTGGACAGGGCCGCCATCATGCACAGCAGCCATGAAATCCATCGTTGTCGTGTCGACGTCGGCATCATCACCGAAATATTACCGTATTCTTGCCGGCAATCCTGTCGGCCAGATATCCCACCGTCAGTGCAAAATAGTCCGACCTGTTCCAGTGCAGGATGACCCGGAAATTATCATAGACCAGAAAGACCGCGCCATCCGGCCCGTCCGGCATGATCAACGAGGCATCGATCTCGGCCTTGGGAAGATCACGGCCGTCGGTCCGGCGGATTCCGAGCGCCTGCCACTCGGCCAGGGGTTTTTTCTTGTCCAGCCCCTCGACACCGAGATCGAAGACGTCGGGAAGCCGCACCGGCCGGCCCCAGGTCCATCCGCGTTCCCAGCCGTGGCTGGCCAGCAGGTTCGCGGCCGAAGCAAATATATCTGCCCGCGTCTTCCAGATGTCCTTGCGCCCGTCGCCATTATGGTCGACCGCGAAATTGAGAAAGCTCGAAGGCATGAACTGGCATTGCCCCATTGCCCCGGCCCAGGAACCCGCCATGTCGGCCGGTTTTATATGTCCCTCTTCCAGAATGGTCAGGGCATCGAGCAGCTCCTTCCTGAAGAACGCGCCGCGGCGTCCGTCATGCGCCAGGGTTGCCAATGCCGGGATCACCTTGAATCCGCCTGTCAACCGGCCGAAATCGGTTTCGATCGCCCACAACGCCACGATCATATGCGGCGGCACGCCGTAAATCCGGTAGACGTCGTTGAGCAGCGCCCTGTTCTGGGCCAGTTTCCTTCGTCCCGTGGCAATGCGATGATCCGGCACGACGCGCGTCAGGTACTGTTTAAAGGTCAGGGTGAATTCGGGCTGATTGCGATCGAATTCAATCACGCGGGGTAACGGCTCGACGCCGTTGAGCGCGTCCGACAGGATCGGCTCGGAAATGCCGCGCTGCAGCGCCTCTGCCCTCAACTCCATGAGCCAGTCCCCGAAAGGCTGTATTGGCGGTCCGGGTGAGTCTGCGTCCGGAGTCTGGGCGGGGGCCGACGTGCCGCCGGTCACCATCAGGAGCAGCACCGCGAACAGCCCTGCCGTTCTCAGATGTGCAAAGGGCATCTCTTGCCTTGGATTTAGAACCAAAACTATACCATACCTTGTGCCATACGGCTGCATGACAGGCAATATCTTCCTCTTTCCGCCGTGCCGTTCGATTGCTCGAAATACCAGCGAACTGTGGTCCGACTATGGCAGCGTTTATCTGGTAACTGGCGGCAAGGCGCTGGACGCCTTCGCCGGCGCGCATTAGATATGGGCCCTGTCGGGGGATGGGTGGCCGAGCGGTTTAAGGCACCGGTCTTGAAAACCGGCAGGGGTTTACGCCTCTCGTGGGTTCGAATCCCACCCCATCCGCCACTACGCCGCCCTGACGGGAAAGCAGGCCGAGGCCATGGACGACGACGCCGCGAAGACCCCATGTCGTGCACCGGCACAGGCCGAAGGTGAGGTCAACACCTCGCCTCGCAGGCAGGCATGGGCCGACCGTAACATCGACGCCGACAGCCAGTCGCTGCTCGACGAGGATGCCAGGTATTTCCTGCACCAGTCGGTCTCCACCCCCTGTCTTGCCGTGGTGACGCGCGCCGAGGGAATCTGGATCGAGGACCTCCAGGGGCGGCGCTACATGGATTTCCATGGCAATAACGTTCACCATATCGGCTACGGCCATCCGCGTCTGACGGATGCGGTCAAGCGGCAGATCGACGACCTGCCCTTTGCGCCGCGCCGGTTTACCTGTGAGCCGGCGGTGGCGCTCGCCCGGAAGCTGGCGACGATCGCGCCGGGGCCGCTGGAGAAGGTGTTGTTCGCCACCGGCGGCTCGGATGCGATCGAGATCGCCCTGAAGGTCGCTCGCGCCGCGACCGGCCGGTTCAAAACGCTATCGTTCTGGGACTCGTTCCACGGCGCCGGCTTTGGGGCCGCAAGCGTCGGCGGGGAGCAGATGTTCCGTTCGGGTCCCGCCGGCCCGCTGTTGCCCGGAAGCGAACACGTGCCGCCCTTCGGCTGTTACCGCAACCCTTTTGGCTATTCGCACAACAGCCGCGAGCCCCATACTGCCGAATGCGGCACGGTCTGCGCCGAACTGGTCCGCTATACGCTTGAAAAGGAGGGCGATATCGCGGCGGTCATCGCCGAACCCAACCGTGCCGTCCCCTACTTTCCGCCGCCCGGGTTCTGGGCGGAGATCCGCAAGGCTTGCGACGACCATGGCGCGCTGCTGATCTTCGACGAGATCCCCACCGGCCTCGGCAAAACCGGCCGAATGTTCGCCTGCGAGCATGACGACGTCGTTCCCGACATCCTGGTCCTCGGCAAGGCGCTTGGCGGCGGGATGATGCCGATTGCCGCCGCGATTTGCCGCCCCGAACTGGATGTCGGCGGAAACTTGGCCTTCGGTCATTATACGCATGAAAAGAATCCGGTAACGGCGCGCGCGGCGCTGACCACGATCGAGATCATCGAGGACGAAGGTCTTGTCGAGGATGCGGCTCGCATGGGAGATCGCGCGCTGGCGCGGATGACCGACATGATGAACCGTATTGAGGCCATCGGAGACGTGCGCGGGCGCGGCCTGCTGATGGGCATCGAACTCGTCGAGGATCGCGCCAGCCGCACGCCAGCCGAGGGTCTGGCGGAAGACGTTCTTTACCAGTCGCTCGACGCCGGTCTCAGCTTCAAGATCACCATGGGCAACGTGCTGACGCTGACCCCGCCACTGACCGTAGACGAGGACGAG
>CAJICD010000594.1_pt1 | contig 14714 bp, 14 predicted proteins | sample 9199521 | NCBI WGS metagenome assembly CAJICD01 (sample SAMEA7708321, study PRJEB35096) | sediment metagenome | biome: marine neritic benthic zone biome [ENVO:01000025]; feature: sediment [ENVO:00002007]; material: shallow marine sediment [ENVO:03000034] sea grass bed [ENVO_01000059] ...
CACCTGGTGTTCGACGGGGTGCTCGACCGCTATCCCGGCCTCAAGGTCTGCGTCGCCCATGGCGGCGGCTATGCCCCGGCCTATGCCGGGCGCTTCGACCATGGCTGGCACGCGCGGCCCGACAGCCGGCAGCACATCGACAGGCCGCCGAGCGAATATATGAAACAGCTCTATTTCGACACGGTGGTGTTCGAGCCCGACCAGCTCGAATTCCTGATCCGCAAATACGGCGCCGACCATGTCCTCTTGGGCACCGACTACCCGTACGACATGGGCGAGGACGACCCCCTCGGCCTGATCGCCCGCGTCGCGGGGCTGAGCGGGGAGGATCGCGCTGCGGTCGGCGGCGGCAACGCGGCGCTGCTGCTGGGTATCGGGGTGTGAGTCCGTTTCAATCCTATCCACCCGCGCCTCATCGTGAGCCTGTCGAAGGATGTCTTGGGGAGAAGCGGATATCGTTGAAAATGGCAGAAAAACAACGCTTTCGACGCCTGCGTTTCGCTCACCGACGCATCCTTCGACAGGCTCAGGATGAGGCGTGCGTGGGCAGGGCGCGGCGCCGCCTTCGCGCTTTGCACTACTGCAATGTCTCGTTACGTCACGCTGAGCAACACCATCCCCGCGACCGTCACACCCCGCGCCACGAGAACAAACCGGCCGTGCGTTCGAATCTGTCCGCGGCGGCCGATCCGGCATTTGGTTCGATTCCGGTGATCGGGCTAAACTGACATCAACGAACAACCGATTCACCGGGGGTATTCATGGAAATCTACGATCGCGTTCCCTATTCGGCGATTGTCGACCGCGAGCCGCTGACACTGCCGGACGGGGGCCGGGTCATCGTCTGGCCCGTCGTCAATCTCGAGGAATGGGTGCCGACCGAACCGCTGCCGCGGAGGATTCTGACGCCGCCGGGCGAGGGCCAGCACACCCCCGACATCCCCAACTGGTGCTGGTACGAATACGGCATGCGCATCGGCATCTGGCGGATGATGGCGGTGCTGAAGGAGTTCGGCGTGACGCCGACGGTCTCGCTCAACGCCACCGTGGTCGACGTCTATCCGCGGGTCGCCGAGGCGGCGCTGGAGGCTGGGTGGGAGTTCATGGCCCACAGCTATATCCAGAAGGCCATGTTTCTGCTGGACGACGAGCGGGACGCCGTCTTCAGGACCATGGAGCATTTGCAGAAGTTCTGCGGCTACAGGCCGCGGGGCTGGATGGGGCCGGGCCTGACGCAGACCGAAGAGACGCCGGAACTGCTGGTCGAGGCGGGCTACGAATACACCGCCGACTGGATCCTCGACGACCAGCCCTGCGAGATCAACACGGACAAGGGGGTGCTCTATTCGGTGCCCTACACGACGGAACTCAACGACATTCCGATCATGCTCTCGCAGGCGCACGAATCCTCCGTTCTCTATGAACGGACAATGGATTATTTCGACGCCATCTACGACGAGGGCAAGGACAATGTGAGGGTGATGTCGGTAGCCGTTCATCCCTATATCCACGGGGTGCCGCACCGGATCAAGTATTTCCGCCGGATCTTCGAGGAACTGTCGAAAAAGCCCGGTGTCGTCTTCATGACCGGCGAGAAGATCCTGGACTGGTATCTGGCGCAGCGGAGTTAGCCGCGGGACGCGCGCCCCCTCAGGTAACGCTCAGCAAGACCATCCCCGCCGCCGTCACGCCCCGCGCGAGGTCGGCCCACTTGCGGTCGCCCGGATAGCGTTCGGCGGCGCGCCAGACGGCGACCGTGACGAGGACGTTGTAGGGCAGGGACGGGGCGTAGCCGGCGATCAACGCGAGGATCGGGAGGTCGGTTGCGATCAGGGCGACGAACAGCGCGCTGGTCGCCAAGTTGACGAGGACGCCGCCGAGAACGGCCCAGTGCCAGAATGCGGCCTCGAGCGCGATTTGGCCGCGCCACAGGCGGGAAAGGATAGCCATCGCATCGGGACTCTACGGCATTTGCACCCGGTGCGGAATGGCCGCTGCACACCCGCTGAAACCCGCAGAAAACGCCGGTGCATGGGGTTGTTTCGCATCGAGGCGCCTACAGGATCGTCAGGCGCAGGGATCGGGCCGCCCTCAGAACGTCTCCGGCACCATGTTGATGGCGCCGCAGGGGCATTCGGCGGCGCACAGGCCGCAGCCCTTGCAGAAATCGTAGTTGAACTCGAAGCGCTTGCCCGGCCCCAGCTTGATCACCGCGTTGTCCGGGCAGACGCCGTAGCAGTTGTCGCACTCGAAGCAGTTGCCGCAGGAGAGGCACCGCCGCGCCTCGAAAAGCGCGGTGGTTTCGTCGAGGCCGCCGTGGATCTCCTCGAAGGTCGTCTGGCGGCGGATCAAATCCAGGGTCGGCTGCACCGTCTTGTCGGCATCCGTGTAGTACCAGGGGTTGAGCCGCTCGTAGCCGGCGACGGTCGGCCGCGTCCGGGGTTCGATCTTCTCGCCGTGCAGCCAGGCGTCGATGTTGCGCGCCGCCTTCTTGCCGTGGCCGACGGCCACCGTGACGGTGCGCTCGGCCGGCACCATGTCGCCGCCGGCGAACAGGCCCTCGAAGCCGGTCATCATGGTCTCGTCGACGTCGATCACCCCGTCGTCGGTGATCTCGACGCCTGGGACCGTCTTCAGGAAGCTGGTGTCGACCTCCTGGCCCAGCGCCAGCACCAGGCTGTCGGCCTCCAGGGTCTCGAACTCGCCGGTCGGGGTCGGCCGGCCCTCGGAGTCCAGCTCCATGCGCTCGACGGTGAAGGTGGTGCCGTCGATCTGCTTGATGGTGCGCAGCCAGTGCAGCATGACGCCCTCGTCGAGCGCCTCCTCGAGCTCGATATCATGGGCCGGCATCTGCTCGCGGGTGCGGCGGTAGACCACCAGCGTCTCGGCGGCGCCGAGTCGCTTGGCGGTGCGGGCCATGTCGAGCGCGGTATTGCCGCCGCCGTAGACCACGACGCGCCGGCCCAGCAGCGGCGGCTCGTCGCTGGTCTCCATGCGGCGCAGCAGGCTGACGGCATCATAGATCATGCCGGCCTCGCGCGCCGGTATGTCGGTGCGCTTGGCAAGATGTGCCCCGATGGCAACGAAGGCCGCATCGAACTTGCCCTTCTTCATCAGCCCCGGGATGTCACTGACCGGCGCATCCAGTTGGATCTTGACGCCCATGCCGGTGATCCGGGCGATCTCGCCGTCGAGGATGTCGCGTGGCAGCCGGTATTTCGGGATCCCGAAGCGCATCATCCCGCCGGCCATCGGGCCGGCCTCGTGGATCTCGACGTCGTGGCCCAGCCGCCGCAGATGGTAGGCTGCCGACAGGCCGCTCGGCCCGGCCCCGACGACCAGCACCTTCTTTCCGGTCGCCTTGCCGGGTTTCACCGCCCAGCCCAATTTCAGCGCCTGGTCGCCGAGGAAGCGCTCGACCGAGTGGATGTTGACCGCCTCGTCGAGTTCGCCGCGGTTGCAGGCGCCTTCGCAGGGGTGGTAGCAGACCCGTCCCTCGACGGCGGGGAACGGGTTGTCCACCATCAGCTGTCGCCACGCGGCCTCGTAGTTGCCCTCCTCGGCGTGATAGAGCCAGGCCTGGATGTTCTCGCCCGCGGGACAGGCGTGGTTGCAAGGCGGCAACAGGTCGACATAGACCGGCCGTTCGTTGCGCCAGGACCCGGTGCGGTTGGCCAGGCTGGTGCCGATATCGAGCGTGATGGCGAAGGGTTTTTCCATGGCTCTGTTCAGCCCAGCAGGTTGAATTTGCGGATGTTGTGGTCGGCCATGGCCTGGATCGCGGCCAGCGCCTCGTTATCCGGCTGCGGCCTGAACAGGTGGGCGTAGCGCCGCTGCGGCCGCAGATACTCCTCGACAGGCATCTTGCGCCTGATAGGCGCGACGTCGGTCACCATGCCGCGCTCGGCCTCGTACAGCGGAAACAGCCCGGTCTCCACGGCGAGGCGCGCGAGGCGGACCGTATCGCAGGGCTGCGAGCCCCAGCCGAGCGGGCAGGGGACCTGGACATGGATGTAGCGCGCGCCCGAAATGCCCATCGCCTTGGTGACCTTGTTCTCGAGGTCGTGCAGATCGGCGACGGTGGCGGTGGCAACGTACGGAATGTCGTGCGCCATTGCGATCTGCGGCGCGTTCTTGCCCTGGCCGAACACGTTGCCCTTCGATCCGCCGCTGGTCGGTGTGGTTGCCGTCCGCGCCGTCGGCGGCGTCATGCCGGAGCGCTGCACGCCGGTGTTCATGTAGGCTTCGTTGTCGTAGCAGACGTAGAGCACGTCGTCGTTGCGCTCGAACATGCCGGACAGGCAGCCAAAGCCGATATCCACGGTGCCGCCGTCGCCGCCCTGGGCCAGCACCTTTACATCGTCGCGGCCCTTGGCGCGCAGCGCCGCCGCGACGCCGGTCGCCACCGCCGGTGCGTTGCCGAACAGCGAATGCATCCAGGCGACCTGCCAGGACGATTCCGGATAGGGCGTCGAGAACACCTCGAGACAGCCGGTGGCGTTGACCGCGACCAGCTTGCCATCGGCCTCGCCCATCGCCGTATCGACGACGTAGCGCGCGCCCAGCGCCTCGCCGCAGCCCTGGCAGGCGCGATGCCCCGAGGTCAGGGAATTGCTGCGGTCGATCGTCGACTGGACGCTGCGATTGTCGGCGTCGAGAAGCCGGTTGCCGACGGTCAGCGTGCCGGTCTGGTAAAACTTGATCTTCTGTGCCATCGCTCGTCCCTCTAGACCGGTTTGCCGCCGACGAGGCCCATGTCGCGCAGGATATTTTCGGCGATCGGACCCATGCGGCGTTTTTCCTTGGCCCGCGCCAGTTCGCGGTCGATCAGTTCCCAGTTGAGATCCAGGAAATGCGGGTCGTCCATCTCATCTCGTGCGGCTTCGCCGAAGGCCCGCAGCAGCGAGGCCTTGGTGATCGCCCGCCCGCCGAGGCCGGCGATGATCGTGTAGATCGGCGTCGTCAGGCCGCGCAGCGCCATGCGCACGCTGCCCACCGCGATCCCGCCGAGCCCGTCGGCGAAGGCCTTCTCGACGACGATGACCCGCTGCGCATTCTCCAGCGCGGCGCGCATGGCGAGCATCGGGAACGGCCGGAACGACACGATTTTCACGGCGCCGATGGAAATCCCGTCCTCGCGCATCTCGTCGACCGCGTCGCGGATCGTGCCCATGACCGAGCCGAGCGCGACGATCACGGTTTCCGCGTCCTCGCTGCGGTAGGACTGGATCAGCCCGCCGGTATCGCGGCCGAATATGTCGGCGAAGTCGGCTGCAAGCTGCGGTATCACCTCGACGGCCTGCAGATGCTTGTGGTGCGAAAGATAGCGGACCTCGGCGAAGGCCTCGGGCCCGACCATGGCGCCGATGGTGACCGGATCCGCGGGGTCCAGCACCTGGACCGGCTCGAAGGGCGGCAGGTAGGCCTGGACCTGATTCAAGTCGGGCATGTCGATGCGCTCATAGGCGTGGGTAAGAATGAACCCGTCCTCGCAGACCATCACCGGCACGCTGAGCTGCTCGGCGAGGCGGAAGGCCTGGATATGCAGGTCGACCGCGTCCTGGTTGGTCTCGGCATAGAGCTGGATCCAGCCGGCGTCGCGCAGTGCCATGCTATCGGAATGGTCGTTCCAGATGTTGATCGGGGCGCCGATCGCGCGGTTGCCGATGGTCATCACGATCGGCAGGCCCAGCCCGGCGGCGTTGTAGACCGCTTCGGTCATGAACAGCAGCCCCTGGCTGCTGGTCGCGGTGTAAGCGCGCGCGCCGGCCGCCGAGGCGCCGATCGCCACGCTCAGCGCCGCGAACTCGGACTCGACGTTGATGTACTGGCAGTTGTCGATCTCGCCGAGCTGCACGAGCTCGCTCAGGCGTTCCACGATATGGGTCTGCGGCGTGATCGGATAGGCGCAGATCACCTCCGGGCGGCACAGCGCGATGGCTTCCGCCACGGCGTGCGATCCTTCGATCTGTTTGAGCATTCTCGTTCTCCCGCGTCCGCCCCGCTAGTTGGTCCGGATCGTGTTGTAGGCCTTGCCGGCGGCGGCCGCGTTCTTCTCGCCGATCTCGCCGGGGAACTTCTGCCGGATCGCCTCCTGCACCGAATCCAGCTTCACCCGCCGGGTGATTGCCGAAAACGCACCCAGCATCGCCGCGTTCGGCAGCGGCTTGCCGATGAATTCCATCGCCCATTCGCTGGCCGCGACGGTGCAGATGTGGTGTGGAGGGAATCTGGTGACGTAATCGCCGAGACCGAGATCGCGGTACCGGCGCGTCGTGTTGATGAGCAGGTAGCCGCGCGTATCGAGCCCGTTGAACAGATCGACCTGGTGCAGCAGCGTCGGATCCTGGACGATCAGCGCGTCCGGCGTCATCACCGGCTCGCGCAGCCGGATTTCCTTGTCGTCGAGACGGCAGAACGCGATCACCGGCGCGCCCATCCGCTCCGAGCCGAAGCTGGGAAAGGCCTGTGCATGGTCGCCCTCGATGAAGGCGGCGACCGACAGCATCTCGGCGGCCGTCACGACGCCCTGGCCACCGCGGCCATGTATGCGAATCTGGAAAATGGCTGCCCCCGATCTGTCACACGCCCGGCGCCGGATCGCAGCGGTCTCAACGCGATCGCGAAATCCGCAGTCCGGCCTTGATTACACGAAAGTTTATCGCCCCCGGCCGGCAGATAACTTGATCTGCGTCAAGCCGGCGCGCTTTCGCCCGTCATTCGATCATCAACGCGGCGCGGCCGACGATCTCCCCCTTTTCCACGCGCTCATGGAGGGCTTCCGCGTCCTCGAGCTTGCGGATGTCGGTGACGATCGGCCAGATCTCGCCGCGGGAGGCGAGGTCGAGGCAGTCGAGGATCTCGCGCCGGGTCACGTAGCGGCTGCCGAGGATATCCTGTTCCTTGAGCAGCAGGTCCATGGACGAAGCCCGGAAGGTTGCGCCGGCCCCACCAAGCGTCACCAGGCGCCCGTGCCGGCCGAGCGCTCTCGCGGCCGCTTCCAGCGTCGAGGTCGCCGAGACGAAATCGACCGCGACGTCGACGCCCCGGCCGCCGGTAAACTCCATGAGCGCCTCTGCCACGTCGGTCTTCGACGCGTCCACGACCTCTTCGGCGCCGGCCTCGCGGCAGGCGTCGAACTTGTCGGCGACGATGTCGACGGCGATGACCCGCGCCCGCGCCCAGCGCGCCATCAGCACCATATGGATGCCGACGCCGCCGCCGGCGCCGAACACGGCCACCGTCTCGCCGGGCCTGATGCGGGCGCGGCGCAGCACCTTGTAGGGCGTCGCCAGGGCATCGGTGATGACGCCGATCTCCGCCGCGTGTTTCCTGTGGTCCAGTCCTTCGGGCAGGACAATGAAATTGCGCGCCGGGAGTTTGACAAATTCGGCATAGCCGCCGTCGCAGTCGCGCCCGACATTGCCGCCCGTGTTCTCGCACAGCGGCTCGAGGTTCGCGAGGCACCAGCGGCAATGGCCGCAGTTCAGGTAGTAGTAGGCGGTCACCGGGTCGCCCGTCTTCAGCCCGCCGACCCCGGCGCCGGTCTCGACGATCTCGCCGGCGATCTCATGGCCGATGATGCGCGGGAACTGCGCCGCCATACGGCCCGCCTTGACGTGCTGGATGGTGAGGCCCGATCCGCAGGCGAACACCCGCGCCACCGCCTCGCCCGGACCGGGCTTCGGGTCGGGCACGTCCTCCAGGACGAACGGCGTGTTCGCCGCCTTCAACACCATCGCTTTCATCCGTTGCGCTCCCTCCGCTTTAATCAGAGCATTTGTTTGGCGGCCTTCAGCAGCAGGGTCCGGTTGACGCCGTCCGAATGCAGGAAGGCCGCCGCGTCCCGCATCAGCTTCTCGAAGCCGATGTCGCGCATGAAGCCCGAGCCGCCGTGAATCTCCGAGCAGCGCGTCACGATCTTCCAGGCGGCCTGCGAGGCGAACACCTTGGGCAGCGAGCCGAAGGTCGGGTCCCAGCCCTTCTCCCGGTTGTCGGCGGCCCAGGCGGCGCGATGGATATAGCTGCGGGCGACGTCCAGCAGCATGTGGCATTCGGCGAGGTCGGCGGCGATGCCGTCGTGTTCGATCAGCAGCTTGCCGCCCTGGTTGCGGGTCTTTGCCCATTCGACGGCGCGCTCACAGGCCGCGACGGCGACGCCCAGGACGGTGGCCGCCGCGTAGGCGTTGCTGGCGGGAAAGAAGTCGACCAGCACCTGGAAGCCGTTGCCGACCTCGCCGACCACGTTGCCGTCCGGCACGAAGCAGTCCTGGAAGATCAGCTCCGCATTGTTGGCGAGCCGCTCGCCCATCTTGTCGTGCACGCGGCCGATGGTGAAGCCCGGCGCGCCGCGCTCGACCAGGAAACAGGTGGCGCCGTCGGCTAGGCCCTTGCCCCTCTCGGTCTGGGCGAACAGCAGATAGAGGCTGGCGACATTGCCGTTCGAGATGAAATGCTTCATGCCGTTGATCGTCCAGCCGCCGTCGGTCTTCTCGGCGCGGGTATGGAAGGGCGCGTCGGGGACGCGGTGCGGCACGAAATAGTTCGACGCGGTCTCCGGCTCGGTGATGCCGATGGCGAGCACCGCGCGGGGGTCGTCCCGGAACTTCGGCAGATATCGTTGGCGCTGGTCCTCGCTCGTCGCGCTCTGCAGGATCTGGGCGAGTTTGAGCGTTTGCGCCATGACCACGGCAACGCCCATGTCGGTTTTGGCCAACTCCTCGATTACCATGGCGGTGGTCAGCGAATCCGCGCCGATGCCGCCATTTTCTTCCGTCAGCGTCATCGTGCGGATGCCGGCCGCATCCGCCTTCTCGACGATCTCCCAGGAAAAGCAGTTCTCGGGCCGCTCCCGGCGGTCCAGCTCCGCCGCAACCGGCGCCACCGACTCCTCGGCGAACCGGCGCACGGTCTCCAGGATCGCGCGCTGACCCTCGTCCAATACAAACAGTTCGCTCATGCCGCCCTCCCGGCTTGCGCCGGCGACAAGCGTCAGCCGGCGATCTTCCTCTTCAGGTTCCGCCAGTCGGCGACCAGATGCGCCCAGGTCAGCGCCGGCAGGGCGACGAGCAGGTCCCACAGCGCATCCCAGCCGCCGCGCAGAACCACGGGCACCATGATCCAGGGCGCCGCGGTGATGATCTGCACATGCTCCTGTTTATCGATGTTCGGCCGGTTGTCCAAGACTCTCTCGATGTTCTTCGGAAAGGCCCAGTCGCAGCGGTAGGCGACGCGGCCGTCGGGGTCGACGACATAGACCATGTTGGGCAGCGCGCCGTAGCGGCGGTGCATGTCGCCGTCCAGCGTGTCCACCAGGACCTCGCGCGGGTCGTCGTAAATCTCCTTCATGCGCCTGCCCAGCGCCAGCTTCTCCGACTGGTTCCCCGGCGGCTTTAGCCGCGAACCCGGATGCGCCTCGCGCACATAGACGAGCAGGAACACAACGTCGGGATATTTGTCCTTCAGCCGGCGGATGCCGCCGACATTCTTGACGTACATCGAGCAGGTGAGGCTGCCGGTCTCGATCACCACCCATTTGCCGCGGTAGTCTGACAGGCGGGCCTTTGCGCCGTCCAGCGTCGTGAGCCGGAAGTCCGCGGCCTCTTCGCCGGCCCTGGGGCCCGGGAAGCTGCCGAGATCGTATTCCGACATGGCGTAGCGGTCGTAGTTGTATCTGGTCGGCATTCGCCCCGTCCGCCGCGGCGCCTGCTGTCCACTATTCCGCTGCGTGGGATTTGTCGAGCGACTGCAGGTCCGGGTTCAGGGCGCAGGCCTCGTCCCAGCTCAGCACCTGCCACGAGCGTACCAGCTTGCCGGCCCCGTCGGTCTCGCCGCAGAACAGGCCGAGTTCGATGATCTCCTCGTCGGTGAAATGTTTGCGCAGATCGTCGTAGGCCTCGTCGGAATCGACGCCGCTGTCGCCCGACTTGAAGCGCGTGGCGTAGCGCAGCGCTGCGCGCTCGCGATCGTCGAACAGCTCGCTGGTCTCGAAGTTGAACAGCGCGGCGACCTTGTCCTCGGTCAGCCCCTGTTCCTGCGCCACCTTCGAGCGCACCGTCGAGCAGTAGCCGCAGCGGTGCGACATCGAGATCAGGATCCGGCACATTTCCTTGAGCGGGTGCGGCAGCACGCCGTCATAGAGCAGCGAGTTCCAGTAGCGCACCCAGGCGGTGCCGGCCTTGCTGCGCGTCATGATGCTGACCACGCGGGGGTCCGGCGCGCCGGTCCGCTCGGCCGACGCGATGAGTTCCCGCGCGACATCTGTCTTCTCGTCTTCCTCGATATATCGAAGCCTCGGCATTCTCTCCTCCTTGCCTTGTCGGTTATGTTTTCCGGCAGACCGCAGAATAACGCGAAGGTGCCTCTGTGTCAGGCTTCGCCGCGCGCCGGGTAGTCCATCTGCTCGATCTTGTCGAGCACGCCGACCAGCTCCGCGAAATGCGGGCGCAGGAACGGCATGGTCTGGACGATCGACCAGTATAGCGTGCCGTCGGCCTGCGTCAGGAACAGTCCTGGTTCGTTGAAGAGGGACGGCTCTTCGACCCCCATGGACGTTTTGCCCCGGCCGGACGAGATGTAGAGGCCCCATTCGCGGGCCTTCTCGATCGCCAGCCCGTAGCCGATCTTCAACCCGTCCAGCGCCCACTCGGCGGCGGTATCCCGAGCCCGGGCCTCGTCATCGGCGCTGATAGCTATGGTTTCTACGCCACGTTCCGCGAGGTCGCCGAGTTTCCTGTTGAGGTCCTCCAGCTGCAGCTTGCAAACCGGGCAGTGACGGCCCCGGTAGAACACAACCATCGTGAATTTGGCCGGTGTTTGATCCGAGAGGCGCCAGACATCGCCATCCAGGGTGGGAACTTCGAGCGAGGGAACAGGTTTGCGTGGGACAAGCCTTGTCATGCTTTCCTCCGGTTGCGTCGGGTCGAGGCTCGTATGATCGCCGCGCAGACCGCGATGCGGCGCGCGCGTCGGAATGGAGTAACGCAGCAACAACAACGGACCGCGGAGCCCGCTGTCAACAGCAAGTTTGCGCGGTCACGTCCATTTGAGGGCCGGGCGCCGGTGGCGAACCTAACTACATCGGATTTGATGTTGTTGATTGATGCAGGTCAATTTCATTGCCCCGGCCCTGCATTAGGGTGGCACCGCCCGCCTTGCCGGGAACGTCGCACGGTATTGGTCGATACGTCGCGGCGCAGGCACGCAAAGCGAGAGCAGTTGTGCATCGTTACGCGAACGAGGGGCGGCACGGCCCCATGCAAGGGCCGCGCCGTTCATCGGGAATTCAGGTTGAGGCTGATATCATATCGGTCATCTACGAACGTCCACCATCGAACGTCCACCATGAGGAGAGAATGATGCTCAAATACCTGTCGATGATTTTCGCCGCCTGTCTGGCGCTCGGGTTGGCCGGTCCGGCCGGCGCGGCTGGCGATGTGGCCGCAGGCGAGAAGATGGCGTCAAAATGCAGCGGTTGTCACGGCAAGATGGGCGAGGGGAAGAAGAAGAACCCGCCGATCGCGGGTATGGACGAAGCTGCCCACGTCAAGGCGCTGCAGGACTATAAGAGCGGCGCCCGCGACCACAAGGCCATGATGAGGGCCGTGGCGAAGATGAGCGACCAGGACATGGCGGACATTGCCGCCTACTATGCGACCCTGAAGTGAATACCAGACGGGACGCCTTTGCGATCAGGCGTCCCGTCACCATCCTTGACCGAACCGACACGGGCACGACCAACCCGGCGACCCTGAGTGGTCAGCCGGGTAGCGTCGTGCCGACGTCTCCCAAATCGCCACAGATACCGAGAGCGGCAAGAACGAGCGCGCCGGCACTCGTTAAAATTGATTAACCAATTTTCTTGAGATACTATTTAAAAGTGTAAATTATCGAATGATAATAAAAATATAAATATTGTATTTGGCGAACTATATTTCACACCCGAATAATTACATTTCAAGGCGTGGGTCATTTCGTCGCGATATAAAAGACTTTTCCCGTAACGCGCCGTTAACGATTCAACCTGCATACTTCCGCGGCTAAACCGTCGTATTGCTCGTAAATGTAGATGTCGTGGATAGCATGGTGAGCAACTTTTACTTGAGATCAGTTATCTGGTGTGTTTTGCTGAGCGTTCCCCTTTCGGGGGGCGCATCATACGCCCACGACTCACCGGCGCACGTTGGAGCCAACGACCTGTCGGCTCATACGCGCGCATCCGCAACCATCGTCAACCTTGACCTCCGGAATTGCGAGGAGCTGCGCATGCGGACGACGGCAAGCCTCCATGCATTAGGCTCCGTAAAGCTTCCGAACAGCCGACAAATCGACGCCACGTGCAAGCGGATCGAGGCCAAGGGTCGGCCGAGATTGATGATCGAATATCGGGATTCGGGTGGCAACATTGTCACGGTAACGCTCGACGACGGGGCTGTTTTGGTCACCCCGCGGCAACTCGTTAGTCGCAAGGCGCACGTCGCCGGAATACCGGACGTCGACCGGCTCAACGTGCTGCTCAATCACGAATAGATGCCAAGGTTTGGCAGAAAGTGGCACCGGCACGGGCTGCGGCAAGTGTCGGCGCTTCGTGACGGCCGGAATGTCGCGTCACGCAACTGGAAAAAGCTTGCCCGGGCGGGATCGGTCGATCCCGTCCGGGGAGCTTTTGAATCGGTCTGTTTGCTGCCGGTGACCGTTACTTCGACGCCGCCTCCAGCTTCTTGACCTTCGCTTCGAGCGCCTTGAGCCTGTTGTTGACACCGGCGAAATTGTACCACTGCTCGTCGGCCACCGGAAAATCCAACGTGGACCCATAGACCCGCCAGGAGTCGTCCCAGTTCGCAGGGTCCTCGAATCCGAGAAGCCGAAGCTGCAGATAGGTCATGGTCGAACGGGTCCCCGTCTGGCAGTAGCCGACGGTGCGCTTGTTCCTGTCCAGACTCGCGAATTTCGCACTCACCACATCGGGATCGAAATAGGCGACCGACTTCATCTTGCCGCTCTTCGGGTCCTTTTCCTGCGCAAGGGTATCTACGTGCGAGACATTGAGCGTGGTGTTGGGCACATGGCCGCCGCGGATCGCCCGGATATCCGTGCCCGCATATTCTCTGGCCGTCCTGGAATCGAGAAGCTGCACTTCCGCCAGATCGCCGTTTGCGATCTGCACGACTTCGTCCGTCTCACCATACCGGCTGGCCACTACATTGGCCTTGAACGTGGTCGGCTTGCGCATCGTCGGCTTGCTGTCGAGCCGGTTGCCGGCCTTGCGCCACGCGTCGAGGCCGCCATTGAGGACATGGGTCTTGTCGTGGCCGAGATATTCGAGAATCCAGAACGCGACCGTGGCCCGGGTAATGGTACTCATGTCTCCGTAGTAGAAGACGACATGGGTATCGTTGCCGATACCGACCTTGCCCAGAAGATTCTCGTATTTCGAGATGTCCCGGAACGCCCGCGCCGTCGAATCGCGCAGCGCCTTGTCGCACCGCTTGCCGAAGCTGATGGCCCCTGGAATATGGCCTTTTGCGTAGTCTTTCAGCGGCCGGCAGTCGACGACAGCCCAATCGGATTTGCCGATGTTCTGCTTGACGTCCTCGGGCGTCACCAGCAATTCCGGATTGGCCCATTCGGCCGCCGGCGCCGCCTCGGCCCATACGGCCAGAGACAGAACCACCGCGACAGCCGTCGGGATACGCCAAATCGGTAACCTTATCATGCTTTTCCTCCTCTGTTTCACGTAGACGCCGAATTTGCGCCCCGTTCACGATGCGGGTTCATTTGCGCTTGTCTTGGCGTCGTTTCAGCCGGCCTTCGGCTTCGGCTGTCTTAAGGAGCGAAACAGACGTTGCCCGTCCTTAGACCAACGAGGGATGACAGTGTCACCCCCCGCACACGAACCCTCACCCGCCGTGGGAAAGCCTGTTTACGCCCGTGTGCATTCACACATTCAATAATTAGTATATTCTATATGGTTATACGATCCGATCAATTGGAAACGGTACGAATGCCCCGTTTTCCTGTAAAATAGGCATATTAACAAGATTGATCGCCCGGACCGAACCATGACACCCCTGATTTCGATCATCATACCGAACCGAAACGGCGAGGCGACGATCGGGCTTTGTCTGGAGGCGGTCTATCGCTCCACATACGAGCCGTTCGAGGTGATCGTCGTCGATGACGACTCCGGGGACCGGTCGGTGGCCGAAGTCGAACGGTTCCCGTGTCGGCTGGTGCGGCTCGACCGGCACGGCGGCGCATCCGCCGCGCGCAATGCCGGCGCGGCGGCGAGCCGCGGCGAAATCCTGTTCTTTACCGATTCCGATTGCCTGCTGGAGGCGGACACGCTTGCCATTGCGGCGGCGGCGTTCGCGCAGCACGGCCCGGAGGTGATCGTCGGCGGAACCTACACGCCCGTCCCGTATGATGCCGATTTCTTCAGCCGGTTCCAGTCCCTGTTCGTCAATTACTCGGAGACCAAACATACGGACGCTGCCGACTACGCGGCCGGACACGCGATGGTGATTGCGTCCGAGACGTTCCGGCTGAGCGGAGGTTTCGCGGAGCGGTTCCTGCCCGTGGCCGAGGACGTGGAGTTCAGCCACAGGCTGCGCCGTGCCGGACACCGCATTATCGTCGAGCCCCGCCTGCGGGTCCGCCACATCTTCGGGTTTTCGCTCTATCGCTCGCTGCGCAACGCTGTGTTCAAGTCGATG
>CAJICD010000180.1_pt1 | contig 14689 bp, 14 predicted proteins | sample 9199521 | NCBI WGS metagenome assembly CAJICD01 (sample SAMEA7708321, study PRJEB35096) | sediment metagenome | biome: marine neritic benthic zone biome [ENVO:01000025]; feature: sediment [ENVO:00002007]; material: shallow marine sediment [ENVO:03000034] sea grass bed [ENVO_01000059] ...
AACCGCACGAAAACCGGGTCATCATCGCCGGTTTCGGGCGCTTCGGCCAGATCGTCGGGCGGCTGCTGCGGGCCCGCAGGATCGGCTTCACCGCGCTCGAAAGCAGCGCGTCGCAGGTCGATTTCGTGCGCCGCTACGGCAACAAGGTCTATTACGGCGACCCGTCGCGCCTCGACCTGCTGCGCGCGGCGAAGGCCGAATCCGCCGAAATCTTCGTGGTCGCGGTGGACGATGTCGAGGCCTCGGTGCGCACCGTGGAAACGGTGCGGCAATACTTCCCGCACCTCAAGATCTACGCTCGCGCGCGCAACCGCCCGCACGCCTACCGGCTGATGGAACTGGGGGTCGACGTGATCCAGCGCGAAACCTTCCTCTCGTCGCTGGATGTCGGCCGGCAGGTTCTCGAGGGGCTGGGGTTTTCCCCCAGCGAGGCGGAGCGCACGACGGAGATGTTCCGGGAGCACGACGTTGCGCGGCTCGAGGCGCATTTCGGCGAGCATCGCGACGAGGAGAAGATGATGCAGCTGGCCGGCGAATGGGCCCGGGAGTTGGAGGAGCTGTTCGACGAGGACGCCGCCGAGGAAGCGGCGGAGTGAGCGCCGGGCAGCCCGGCGGCGAAGGTACTGCCGCCCGGTAGAACCGGTCCGAACGGGCCCTCGCGGCGGGCCGGGGCAGGTGCGATCGCTTGCGACGCGGTTGCCCTGTGCCGCGCGCGCGTCTAGAGATAGGAGACAGGCCGACCACAGGAACACGCGCCCCCGATGCTCGCCGGCTTTCTTTCCCTTCTGCGCATGGTTGCCGGTTCGCTGCGGGACCTGGCGCCGATCATCCTGGTCATCGGTTTCTTCCAGATCGTCGTGCTGCAACAACCCTTCCCGCATCTCGAGCGGGTCGCGGTCGGCGTGCTGCTGGTCATGCTGGGGCTGACCCTGTTCATCCAGGGGCTGGAGATGGGGCTGTTCCCGATCGGCGAGGCGATGGCGCAGGCCTTCGCCCGCAAGGGCAGCCTCGTCTGGCTGCTGGCCTTCGCCTTCTGCCTCGGCTTCGGGACGACGGCGGCGGAGCCGGCGCTGATCGCGGTCGCGGCCGAGGCCGCCGAAGCCATGGCCGAGGCGGGCGTCGTCGCGGCCGACGAGGCGGCGCAGGCCTCCTATGCGCTGGGCCTGCGCATGACCGTGGCGGTGTCGGTCGGCGCGTCGCTGGTGCTCGGCGTGTTCCGCATCCTCAAGGGCTGGCCGGTGCATGTGCTGATCATCGGCGGATATATGATCGTCGTGCTCCTGACCTTCCTGGCGCCGCCGGAGATCATCGGCGTCGCCTACGATTCCGGCGGCGTGACGACCTCGACGGTGACGGTGCCGCTGGTCACCGCGCTGGGCGTCGGCCTGGCCTCGTCGATCCGCGGCCGCAACCCGCTGACCGACGGCTTCGGGCTGATCGCGTTCGCCAGCATGTTCCCGATGATCTTCGTCATGCTGTACGGGATGGCGGTGTGATGGAACTGCTGCTGCAAATTTCCGATGTCGGCATGACGACGATACTGGACGTGCTGCCGATCGCCGTTGTTCTGGTCTTCTTCCAGGCCGTTGCGATCAGGCGGCGGCCGCCGAAGCTGCAGCGCATCGTCACCGGATTCCTGTATGTGCTGTTTGGCCTGACCCTGTTCCTGGTCGGACTCGAGGAAGCGCTGTTCCCGATCGGCAAGATCATGGCCGAACAGCTCACGAGCCCGGCGTTCCTCGGCGTCGAGGCCGGGACGGTGGGCTGGCAGGACTATCTCTGGGTATTCGCCTTCGCCGCCGCCATCGGCTTTGCGACGACCATCGCCGAGCCGTCGCTGATCGCCGTCGCGGTCAAGGCCAACCAGGTCTCGGGCGGCACGATCTCCGTCTGGGGGCTGCGCATCACCGTGGCCGTCGGCGTCGCCGCGGGCGTGTCGCTGGGCACCTTCCGCATCGTCACCGGCACGCCGCTGCACTGGTACATCATCGCCGGCTACGCGGCGCTGATCCTGCAGACCTGGCGGGCGGTTCGGGTCGCCCGGGCCATCGTGCCGCTGGCCTACGATTCCGGCGGCGTGACCACATCGACGGTGACCGTGCCGCTGGTCGCCGCCCTCGGCATCGGCCTCGCCTCGACGATCCCGGGGCGCAGCCCGGTGATCGACGGGTTCGGCCTGATCGCCTTCGCAAGCCTGTTTCCGATGATTTCCGTGTTGGGGTACGCTGACCTGTCGGCCTGGCGCAGGCGCCGCCGCGACGCGGAGCAGCAAGGGAGTGAGACATGAGGTTCAAACTGATCATGGCGCTGGTCGACGAGGGCCAGACCGAGGAAATTCTCAAGGCCGCGCGGGACGCCGGCGCCACCGGTTCTTCCGTGATCACCAGCGCCCGCGGCGAGGGGCTGAAGCCGGAGAAGACGTTCCTCGGCCTCGACCTCGCGGGGGCAAGGGACCTGCTGCTGTTTCTTGTCGCCGAACCGCTGAGCCGCGATATCCTGGAGACGATCGCCGCCGTCGGGGAGTTCGACGAGAAGCCCGGCACCGGCATCGCCTTCCAGGTCGCCATCGAGGACGCCGTCGGCCTGTCGTCGCAGATGGAAACCCTGACGCAAGAGGTCGAGGACCAGATATGAAACACGAGCCCTACATCGAGGTCGCGGCGGTCATGAGCCGCAACGTGAGGACCATCGACAGCATGGCGACGGTGCGCCAGGCGATGGAGAAGATGGCGGCCGAGGGCGTCACCTCGCTGGTCGTGGACCGCCGGGACGAACGCGACGAGTATGGCGTGCTGGTGGTTACCGACATCGCCCGCGAGGTCGTCGCGAAGAACCTGTCGTTCGACCGTGTCCAAGTCTACGAGGTCATGAGCAAGCCGGTCGTCGCCGTCAATCCGGGCATGGACCTGCGCTATGCGATCCGGCTGCTGGTGCGCTTCGGGCTCCGGCGCGCGCTGGTGCTCGGGGCCGACCGCCAGATCCAGGGTGTCGTGACCATGCGCGACATGGTGCTGCGCTACGCCGCCTCGCGCGACGGGGAGGACGGCTCTTGAGCACTGCGGCCAGCCCGGCCATCCCGCGCACGGCCCTGGTGACCGGCGCCGCGCACCGCATCGGGCGGGCGATTGCGCTCGACCTGGCGGCGCAGGGCTTCGATGTCGCCATCCACTACAACAGATCGCGCGAGGCGGCCGAGGTGCTGGCCACGGAGATCGAGAGCGCCGGCCGGCGCGCGGTGCTGGTGGATGCCGACCTGTCGGCGGAGCTGGACACCGTGGCGCTGATCGGGCGGGCGGCGGACGCCCTGGGCCCGGTCGGGTGCCTGGTCAACAACGCATCGCGCTTCGACCTGGATGTCTGGGACACCGCGACCCGCGAGAGCTGGGATATCCATATGGATACCAACCTGCGCGCGCCGTTCGTGCTGTCGCAGGAGATGGCGCGCGCCCTGCCGGAGGCCGCCGAGGGGGTGATCGTCAACCTGATCGACCAGCGGGTCTGGAACCTGACGCCCTATTTCCTGACCTACACACTGTCGAAGACCGGCCTGTGGACGCTGACGCAGACCCTGGCGCTGGCGCTGGCGCCGCGTATCCGCGTCAACGCCATCGGCCCGGGGCCGACGCTGAAGAGCGAGCGCCAGTCGGAGGAGCAGTTCCGCATGCAGTGGGACGCGACGCCGCTGCAGCACGGCGCGACGCCCGAGGAGATCGCCGCCGGGGTGCGCTACATCCTGGCCGCACATTCGATGACCGGACAAATGATTGCACTCGACGGCGGCGAACATCTGGGCTGGGCCCAACCGGGGCGCGGGTTTGTGCCCGTCGAGTAGAGTCCGGCCGCCGGATTTGTAGCTCGACACTTGCACGCTGCAGGCGAATCGTTAACGAATTTGGAACGAACAGAGAAAACTTTGCACAGCCGGAAACGTTAATGAATTCAACGGCGCTCTCCGCACACAAACGCGTGAGCCGCAAGCGGCGCAGCCGCAATGACCAATCGTTAATGCTATAAAAAACAACGCCGTACGAGAATTTGCCTAATTTTTGTGCAAGCCCGGTCAAGCCGTGGGATTCCAGTACCGAATGAGAATACCCGGCGAGTTATCGACAGTGTTATCCACAGAATCCGTGGATTGATTGTTAAGCTTCTGAAAAATTAGGACAGTGGGGCGTGCGCCGATACCGGCCAATGGGAGCACCCGGCATTGACGGAACCACCCTGGGAGCCGAAATTACCACCGATGACGGATCAGGCGGCAGGTGGCGACACCGATAACGGCGGCACGGTCAGCCTTGCGGCGGGGACCGGGTTGATCCGGCGAAAACTAAAGGCGATGCCCGGCAGCCCCGGCGTCTACCGGATGATCGGCGGGCGCGGCAAGGTGCTGTATGTCGGCAAGGCGCGGAATCTGAAGAAACGGGTGGCGACCTATGCCAATCCCGCGCGCCTGCCCGTGCGCCTGCAGCGCATGGTCGCCGAAACCCGCGACATGGAGATCGTGACCACCCACACCGAAGTCGAGGCGCTGCTGCTCGAAGCCAACCTGATCAAGACGCTGAAGCCGCATTTCAATATCCTGTTGCGCGACGACAAGTCCTTCGCCGACATCCTGATCGCCAAAGACCACGACTTTCCGCAGATCCTCAAACACCGCGGCGCACGCAAGCGCAAGGGCAACTACTACGGCCCGTTTGCGTCGGCGGGTGCGGTGAACCGGACGATCACCGCGCTGCAGCGGGCCTTCCTGCTGCGCAACTGTTCGGATTCCGTCTTCGCGAGCCGCAACCGCCCCTGCCTGCAGTACCAGATCAAGCGCTGCAGCGCCCCGTGCGTCGATCGCATCGACAAGGCCGGCTACGACGCCCTGGTGCGCCAGGCGCACGCCTTCCTGACCGGCCGCACCCATGCGGTCCAGGCAGAGCTTGCACGGCAGATGCAGGTCGCCAGCGAGGCGCTGGAATTCGAGCGGGCGGGCGCGCTGCGCGACCGCATCAAGGCGCTGACCCAGATCCAGTCGCATCAGGACATCAACCCGCTGGGAATCGGCGATGCCGACGTCATCGCGCTGGCCCAGGAAGGCGGACAGTCCTGCGTCCAGGTGTTCTTCTTCCGCGACGGGCGCAACCACGGCAACCGGGCCTACTTCCCGAGCCACGACCGCAACGCCGAACCCGCCGACATCATGTCCGCCTTCATCGGCCAGTTCTACGACGGGCGGCGGGCGCCGAAGCAGGTCCTGGTCAGCGACGATACGTCCGAGGCGGACCTGCTGGCCGCGGCGCTGTCGATCAATGCCGGCCACAAGGTGACCGTCCGCAGGCCGCAGCGCGGACGGCTGCGCAAGCCGCTCGAGCATGCGGCGATGAACGCCCGCTCGGCGCTGGCCCGGCGCATGTCGGAAAGCGCCTCGCAGCGCCGCCTGCTGGAGGGGCTGGCCGAAACGCTGGGGCTGGACGCGGCGCCGGACCGCATCGAGGTCTACGACAACAGCCACATCCAGGGCGCCAACGCCGTCGGCGCGATGATCGTCGCCGGCCCGGAAGGGCTGAACAAGGCGGCCTACCGCAAGTTCAACATCCGCAGCGCCGGCGGCCCGGCGGGCGACGCCGCGGCGGGCGACGACTACGCCATGATGCGCGAGGTTCTCGGCCGCCGGTTCAGCCGGGCGCTGAAGGAGGATCCGGATCGCGCGGACGGCGCCTGGCCGGACCTCGTCATCGTCGATGGCGGGCCGGGCCAGCTGTCCGCGGCCGAGACCACGCTGCAGGAACTGGGCATCGACGACGTCGAACTGCTGGCGATCGCCAAGGGCCCGGACCGCAACGCCGGCCGCGAGCGGCTGCACCGCCCGGGCCGCACGTCCTTTATGCTGGAGCCGAAGGACCCGGTGCTGTACTTCCTGCAGCGCCTGCGCGACGAGGCGCACCGGTTCGCGATCGGCACCCACCGCGCGCGCCGCGGCAAGGGCGTCACCACCTCGCCGCTCGACGAGATCCCGGGCATCGGGGCCCGGCGCAAGCGCGCCCTGCTGCAGCATTTCGGATCGGCCCGGGCGGTCGCCCAGGCCGGCCTCGGCGACCTCGAGGCGGTCGCCGGCATCAGCGGGACCGTCGCCCGGAAAATCTATGGCCATTTCCATGACGAACGCTAGGGCAATATCCGATCGAATCAAACCGGCACGGTTCAGTTCGATCGGATGAAATTGCCCGCTATCTTAAAGGGCGAGCAGCTTTATCCGTACAAATGAAATCGCTGTAAGCGATTCCATTTGTACGGATGCTGCTCTAGAATGCCGGCTCTCGTGAGACTGCTGGACCAGACACCGTAACTGTCGCGGAACGCCGATGCTTTACAGCCTGCCGAACCTGCTCACCGTTTCCCGGATACTGGCGATTCCGGTGATCGTCGGAATGTTCTGGCTCGACAGCGGTATTGCGCGCTGGGCCACCATGGGCCTGTTCGTCGCCGCGGCGGTGACCGATTATCTGGACGGGATGGTCGCCCGCTCGATGGGCAAGATATCCAGTCTCGGCCGTTTCATGGATCCTGTCGCCGACAAGCTTCTGGTGTCGTCCGTTCTGATGATGCTGGTCTGGACCGACAGGATAAGCGGGCTGATGATCCTGCCGGCGCTGGTCATTCTGTGCCGCGAGATCATGGTTTCGGGGCTGCGCGAATTCCTGGCCGGGATAAAGATCGGCGTGCCGGTCAGCAAGCTGGCGAAGTGGAAAACCGGATTCCAGATGTTCGCGCTCGGGTTCCTGATCGTGGGTACCGCGGGCCCGGCATGGGGGCACCCGGCGTTGACCACCACGGTCATCGGCGAACTGCTGCTGTGGATCGCGGCGGTGCTGACCATCATCACCGGTTACGATTACTTGCGCGCCGGATTGCGGCACATGAGCGAGGACAACGCCGCCGGCGCGGACGGCAAGAGTGCGACAAAGGCCGAATGACGGGCACGGTCGCAGCGGGTTCGGGAAACCGATGAAGATCTTTGGACTTGCGGGTTGGAGCGGCAGCGGCAAGACGACCCTGATGGTGCGCCTGCTGCCCGAAATCGTCGGCCGGGGCCATACGGTCTCGACGATCAAGCACGCCCATCACAGTTTCGAAATCGATACGCCGGGCAAGGATTCGTTCGAGCATCGCGGCGCCGGCGCGACCGAGGTCATGATCTCGGGCGGCATGCGCTGGGCGCTGATGCACGAAAACCGCGATGCCGGGGAACCCGTGATCAACGATCTGCTGCGCCATATGACGCCGGTCGATCTGGTCATGGTGGAGGGTTTCAAGAGCTACGACCATCCCAAGCTGGAGGTGCACCGGCCGGCGACGGGCAAACCGCTGATCTGCCACGAGGACAGCCACATCGTCGCGGTCGCGAGCGACGCGGCGCTCGCCGGGCTCGCGGTTCCGGCGCTCGACCTCAACGACATTCCGGCCATCGCCGACTTCATCCTCGAGCATTCCGGCCTGGAGGCGAGCGCGCGGCATGGCGCAGCTTAGCGACGACTGTTTCGCGCATGGCGGCGCGCTGATGCCGCTGGACGACGCGCTGGCGCTGCTCGATGAGAAGCTGCAGCCGGTGCGCGACCCCGAGACCCTGCCGCTCGCCGCCGCCGCCGGCCGGGTGCTGGCCGAAGACGTCGCCGCCGGTGTCGACGTGCCGCCGCACGACAATTCGGCGGTCGACGGCTACGCCCTGTTCTTCGACGATCTCGACCCCGGCCGCGAGACCCGCCTGCCGGTCACCGGCCGTGCCGCCGCCGGCCACCCGCTGGGCCGGCCCGCGCGGCGGGGCGAGGCGGTCCGCATCTTCACCGGCGCGCCGATGCCGGACGGCCCGGATACGGTGATGATGCAGGAGGACTGCCGCGCGGATGGCGACCATGTCGTGGCCGCGCCCGGCATCAAGCGCGGCGCCAACCGGCGCCATGCCGGCGAGGACGTAAAGCGGGGCGATATCGTGTTGCGGCGGGGCCGGCGGCTGAAGCCGCAGGATCTCGGCCTCGCGGCGGCGGTCGGCCGGACCGCGGTGTCGGTGTACCAGCCGCTCCGGGTGGCCGTGTTCTCGACCGGCGACGAGGTGCGTGAGCCGGGACAGAAGCTGCCGGACGGCGCGATCTACGACGCCAACAGGTATTCGCTGATCGCCGCGGTATCGCGGCTCGGCTGCCCGATCAGCGATCTCGGCATCCTGCCGGACGACGCGGCCGTGATCCGCAAGGCCCTGGCGAATGCCGCGGGGCGCCACGATCTGCTGCTGACCTCCGGCGGCGTTTCGGTCGGCGAGGAAGACCACGTGAAGGCCGCCGTCGAGGCCGATGGCAGCATGCATTTCTGGCGGCTCGCCATCAAACCGGGGCGGCCCGTGGCGATGGGCCAGATCGGGTCGACCCCGATCGTCGGACTGCCGGGCAATCCCGGCGCGGCGCTGGTGACCTTCCTTCTCATCGCGCGGCCGATCCTGCTGCGGCTCGCGGGCGCAACGCACACCGCGCCGCGCCGGTTCGCGGTCCGGCTGGACTTCGATTACAGCAAGAAGGCGGGACGCCGCGAATTCGTGCGCGCGATGCTGAAGACCGGCCCGGACGGCGCGCCGGTCGCGGTCCGCCACGGCCGCAGCGGCGCGGGTATCCTCTCGTCGATGGTCGATGCCGATGGCCTGCTGGACCTGGCCGCCGATGCGACCGATCTGGCGTCCGGGAGTATGGTTGATTTCCTGCCCTTCAGTGAGGTTCTGGACTGAGGGTCGTCCTTGTTGCGCGGCCGCGGCAGGCGTGACGGGCCCACGGCATAATACCGCGGGCCCGTCACATCGAACCCGGCCGCATGGTCAGCGGCCCCCGACGGCACCATCGCGGCGCTGATCCGCGCCGCCGACAAGACCCTCATCCGTCACCTGGATGACCGACAGGCCGCTGGTCAGGGCGCGGACCCGGGTGGGATGGCCGAGGGCTATCAGACCGTCCTCCAGCGTGGCGGCATCGCCTGGACCCGTCACACCCGGAATCGCGGCCTCCAGTTCGGTAGCGCTGTTGCGGTTGCCGTAATGCGGAAGATTGATGGCTTCCTGCGGGTCGCGCCCGAAATCGACGATGTTCATGATCGACTGCGCGGTATAACCGATGATGCGCGAGCCGCCCGGCGAGCCGGTGACGATTTCCACCGCGCCGCCGCTGTCGAACACGATGGACGGCGACATCGAACTGCGCGGCCGCTTGTTGCCCTCGACCCGGTTGGCGATCGGAGTGCCGTCGGCGGCGGCGGGCTGGAACGAGAAGTCGGTAAGCTCGTTGTTCAATAGGAACCCGCGCACCATCACCCCGTTGCCGAACGAGCTTTCGATCGTCGTCGTCATCGACAGCGCGTTGCCATAGCGATCGACGATCGAGACGTGGCTGGTGCCATTGTCGGTGTTTGCATCGTGCGCAGCGGCCGGATCCACGGCGCCCGGCGGCACGCCCGGCAAGGCCGTCCCCATGTCCATGTCGAGGCTGATGAGGGCAGCCCGGCTCGCAAGGTAGTCGTCGTTGAGCAATCCTTCGACCGGCACGTCGACGAAGTCGGAATCGGCGACATAGAAATTGCGGTCGGCGAAGGCCAGACGCCCCGCTTGGGCGAACAAGTGCGCCGCCTCGACGCTGACCGGCTCCAGCCCGCTCAAATCGAACGACCGCAGAATCCCGAGCATCTGCCCGACCGCGATGCCGCCGGACGACGGCGGCCCCATGCCGCAGACTTCGTGGCCGCGATAGTCGACGCAGACCGGCGCGCGCTCGATGACCTCGTAGGCCGCCAGATCCGCCACGGTCATGTCGCCGGGAATGTTGAGGTCGCCGGTCACCGCCGCGGCGATGTCCTCGGCGACCGGTCCCTCATAGAATCCGTCCGCGCCGTCAAGTGCCAGAACGCGAAGCGTTTCCGCGTAGTCCCGGTTCCGCATCAATGTCCCCGCTGGTTTGGCCTCGCCGTCCTCGGTGGTGAAATAGGCGAATGCCACCGGGTCGCGGAAGAAGAGACGGGGTTCTCCGTCGACGTTCCGCGCGAGCAGGCCGGCGACCTGGCTGCTCGTGCGTTCGGTCAGCTCGAACCCGCCGCGCGCCAGCCGGGTCGCGGGCGCGAACAGCCGCTGCCAGGGCAGGCGGCCGTACCGCTCGTGCAGGAATTCCATCATCCGCGGCGTCCCGGGCACGCCGACCGACAGCCCGCTCTGCCAGGCGTTGAAGAAGCCGATCGAGTTGCCGTCGGCGTCGAGGAACCGGTCGCCGGTCGCGGTCGCCGGCGCCTTCTCGCGGGCATCGATCGTCGTCAGGCTGCCGGACCCGGCGTCGTAATAGACCACGAAGGCACCGCCGCCGAGGCCGCTGGACTGCGGCTCCACAAGGCCGAGCACAGTCTGCACGGCAATCATGGCGTCGACCGCCGTGCCCCCGTTCTGCAGGATCGTCGCGCCGGCTTCCGTCGCCAGCGGATTCGCCGTCACCACCATTTCCCTTTGCGTCGTAACGGCTTGCGGCAGGTCCTGCGCCCATGCCGCGGGTAGGAACGCCACCGCCACCATCAGCGATGCGGTCATTGCTCTGATTTTCATCTGTGGGACTCCCTGTTACCCGTTGGTTATGATTTCCGGTGCCGGAAAAGTTGCGGATCGGCGCGCACGCCGCGGTTCCGATCCCAATATGTCACATTTACGTAAAATTGAAGATGGTTGCCGGATACAGTCGGGCAAGTCCGAAACCGCTGGCGATCTACATGTGGTTCAGAGACCCGATTTTGCCCGGAACCGCGGAGTGACGGGCGAGGTGGCGCCTCTCGACACGGGCCGGTGCCGACGGACCGGTGGACTTGCCGCGGAATATGACCTATCTGAAGTCCGTTGGTGCGGTCGAATTTCCGCCGTTCAGTGAGGTTAAGGACATGAAGATTCTCTATTTCGCCTGGCTGCGGCAGCGCGTCGGCGCCGGCGAGGAAACCATCGATCCGCCGGAGGACGTCCGTGACGTCGCCGGGCTGATCGACTGGCTGAAGGGCCGCGGTCCGGAATACGAGGAGGCGTTCCGCGACACCTCGGCGATTCGCGTCGCGGTCAACCAGGAATTCGCGGGTCTGGACGCGGCGATTTCCGGCGGCGACGAGATCGCCCTGTTCCCGCCGATGACCGGCGGGTAGGACCCGTGTCAGTCCGGGTTCAGCACGAGGATTTCGATGTCGGCGCCGAACTCGCCGCGCTGACCGGCGGCCGCACCGATATCGGCGGCGTTGCGAGCTTCCTCGGCCTGGTCCGCGACATGGCCGGCGGCGCACCGATCTCCGCCATGACGCTGGAGCACTATCCCGGCATGACCGAGAAGATGCTGGGCGAGATCGAGGCCGAGGCGCGGGCCCGCTGGCCGCTGGACGCAACGCTGATCATCCACCGCTACGGGCGGCTGGAGCCGGGCGACCGCATCGTGCTGGTCGCCACCGCGAGCGCCCACCGCAAGGCCGCGCTCGAATCCTGTGAATTCCTGATCGACTGGCTGAAGACCAGGGCGCCGTTCTGGAAGCTGGAGGACACGGGGGCCGGCGCGCAGTGGGTGGCCGCGAAGGACAGCGACGATACCGCCGCGGCGCGCTGGGAGAAGACGCCGGCGGCGAACAAGGGGGCGGAATAGGCATTAGGAACTTCGGGCCCGGAGGGGGCCAATGCACGATGCATCCGGCGTGACCAGGCGAGCGGCGCTCGCGCGGCTCGGGCTCAGCATTGCGGTCTGGGCCGTGTTCGTGCTGGCCGCGCACACGCTGGTGCATCTCTATCTGTTCGAGGTCGGGCCGGTTCCCGGGCCCGGGCTGAAGGTCCTGGGCGCGCAGGCGCTCGCCGTGACGCTGGCGACGCTGCTGCTCCTCGTGGCGCTGCGGCCGTCGCATTTCCTCGGGCCGCGGGCGATCGTCGCGACCGCGATCTGGGTCGTGCTCATCGTCTTCGGCCATTACCTGTCGCATCTCGAGCCGATGGACATCCGGGCGACCCTGACCGCGCTGCGCGAGGCCATGGGCATGGGGGCGCTGGTCGCCGGCGCGCTCGCGCTGGCAATCCTGCTCGGCCTGCCCTTCGTTCCCAGCGTCGAGATGGGACTGATGATGATGGCGGTGTTCGGACGCGAGGGGGCGGTCGCGGCCTGGCTTGCGACGATCGTCGGGCTTTCGATGGCATACGCGGCGGGCCGCTACATGCCGGTCGACTGGGTGCGGCACTGGCTGGAGCGGCATGGGCTCCTGAAAGACGGGCCGGAGGCCGGGAAGCCGATGCTCGCGCGCCTCGTCGACCACACCAACCTGACCAGCACCCGCGGCCGGCGCGTCGCGGCCTATCTGCTGCGTCACCGCTACCTGCTGTTCGCCGTGCTCATCAACATGCCCGGCAACTCGGTGCTGGGCGGCGGCGGCGGCATCGCCCTGATGAGCGGTTTTGCCCGGCTGTACCGCTGGCCGCGCTTCCTGCTGACCGTCGCCCTGGCGTCGCTGCCGATTCCGGTCCTGGTGTTCTCCGGCCTGATCCAGGTGGACGAGTGGCTGGCGGCGCTGGGCGGGGGATAGGGCGTCAGCCGGGCGCCCCGAGCCAGTCGCGCCGCCAGGTCGCCCATTCCGCCTCGTCGGTGGTCCAGCCGGCATAGACGGCCGCGCCGAAGCTGCCCGGGGCGGGGGTCCCGGCATAATGCAGGCCGATGCGGATGCCGCGCAGGCCGGAGCGCATGTTCTCGGCATCGGGGTTGAACCCCCAGTGTCGTTCCTCGTAGGTCGGCACGCCCATGAACAGCGTCGTGTCCGGCCCGGCGATCCGGGCCAGCCGCCAGGTCTCGTAGGCGACGATGGTACCGTAAAGCCAGTCCCGGGGCGACGCCGTGTCGTACATCATGACCGCAACCTGGTCGAGCCGCATGGCGACGGCGCGGTAGTAGGCGGGGCTCCACAGCCCGGCCTGGCGGGCCAGGGGCCGCACCAGGTATTCGGCGCCGAAGAACGGCTCCAACTCGTCGGTCGCCATCGACAGCAGGGCGCCGCGCGCCCGCGTCACGGCGCGCGTCGCGTCGAGCAGCGCCAGCAGGTCCCGGTCGCCGGAGCGGATCGGCTCGATGTTGTAGTGGATGCCGTCGAAACCGATCTCGAGGAAGCCTTCGGCGGTGCGCCGGATATTGGCCCTCACCCGCGCATCCGAAAGGTCGAGCGGGCCGCCGCCGCGGCGCTCCACCTGGCCGATCCAGGCATGCAGCCGGATGGCGCGGTCGCGGGCCCGTATCGCCTGCAGCAGGGAAGGCGCGTTGCCGTATTTCGCGCGGGGAATCAGACCGTCGCCGTCCAGCGGGCCGACATGGAAATAGACGTCGGTAATACCGTTGCGCTGCAGCCTTGCGACCAGCGCGTCGTAGGTTTCCTCCGGATGGGTCGCGCCGACCCATTTGTGCGCCGCCCAGACGGCGTTGGGCCCGCCCCCGCTTTGCGGGCCGGCCGGCGCGAGCTTGTAGGTGGCAAGGGCGGAGATGAGCAGCAACGCACACAACACTGCAAATCCCGCTGTGCCGGCAAGCAGGCCCCGCACGATCCTTCCCCGCAGGGTCCGGTTCGCTTCCATCGTCGCATCTCCTCCGGTTGCGCAGACCGATCCTCGCGCGGGAATTCGACGATTTCACGCGCACAATCGGGCGAAATGGGGACGCTGCCGGCGCGGAATGCCGTTATGACCGGGAGCACGCGCCGCGGCGCCATCCCCGGGACTGCCGCCACGGATTGACAATTTGCCGGGGGCACGCATCATTCGCCCACGACATCGCGGCTGGAATCTCTGTGTGCAACTCTTTCGCCGCGAAATCCCCGGTGAGCTGATTTGGAAGGTTCAAGCGGTAAAGACGCGAATCGCCCAAGCAAAGGAGACCGACGTGGCAGAACTGATTTCCCGTTCGCTCCCGATGCGTCTCCTGCGACCACCGGGACTCGCCGGACTGGCCATCGCCAGCGTGTTCGTCGTGCATTTGCTCGCCGGCGACAGAGCGTGGGCTCAGGAGGACATGTCGAGCGACGATGATGGTGGTTGGTCGTATCGTCTGACCCCGTATATCTGGCTGCCGTCCATTTCGGGCAGTCTGCGGGTCGATTCCGGCGATCCGCCCGCGGACGTCGATACCAGCTTCCTGGAGTTGCTCGACTTCGCGTTCCTGATCAATGGCGAGGCCCGAAAGGACAGATGGGGCATTCTCGGCGAGTTCAATTATCTCGCACTGTCCGACAGCGCCACCACCGATGGCATCATCTATCTTGGCGCCGAGGCCGGCCTGGACGCGACCATGGGTTCGCTGTTCGCGGCCTATCGTGCCCACGAGGGCCCAGGGGCGAGCCTTGACGTTCTGGCGGGCGCGCGCGCCTGGTGGCTGGACCTGAAAATCGACTATCAGGCCGGGTCCCAGCCGGCCAAATCGGTGGAAGATTCGAACGGCTGGGTGGATCCGGTCGTCGGCCTGAGAGGCCAGATTCCGGCGACCGACAGGATTGTCCTCACCGGTCTTGCCGACATCGGCGGATTTGGCGTCGGCACGGACCTGCAATGGGAGCTGCTGGCGAGCGTGAGCTACCAATTCGGTCAGAGCGTCTCGGCATCGATCGGCTATCGTCACCTGGAAATCGATTTCGATGACGGCAATTTTCTGGC
>CAJICD010000033.1_pt1 | contig 14631 bp, 14 predicted proteins | sample 9199521 | NCBI WGS metagenome assembly CAJICD01 (sample SAMEA7708321, study PRJEB35096) | sediment metagenome | biome: marine neritic benthic zone biome [ENVO:01000025]; feature: sediment [ENVO:00002007]; material: shallow marine sediment [ENVO:03000034] sea grass bed [ENVO_01000059] ...
GCTCTGGAATTCGTTCGCCATGGCGCGGACCTTGCGCACGATCTGGGTCACCGTGCGCAGGACGCGCGGCAACTCCTTCGGGCCGACCACGATGATGGTGACCAGAGCAACGATGATGAGTTCAGGCCAGCCGATATCGAGCATCGCGGCGGGTCACCCGGATAGTTGGGGGAAACGTGCCGCCGGGGTCAGCCGTTCGCGGCCTTGTCCTTTTCGACCTCGGGCGATTCTGTCTTGGTGACCGTCTCCGACTCGATTTCCTTGTCGGGGTCGGCGCCGTCCTTCTCCTCTTCCTTCATGCTCTTCTTGAAGTTCTTGAGGCCCTTGCCGAAATCGCCCATGAGCCGAGATATCTTGCCGCCACCCCCGAACAGGACCAGGACCACGGCAAGAACGATCAGCCAGTGCCATATGCTAAACGTGCCCATTAAAATTCCCTCGTTGTCGGAACGCGCGCCGCGCCCCAGAAAATCAAGCCGCGGATCATCGCAGAAAGCCCCGCTACCCGCAATGACGCCACGATGTTGAAGGGCTATTTAATGCTCTTTTGCGGAAAAACAAAGGCCTGACTGGTATCGAGCGCAACCGAAAGCTTTTCGCCCTCACCGGGGAGGAAGCGGCCCGGCGCCCTGCCGTGCAGATGAATGTCGTTCCCAGCATCGTCTGTGATCGACATATGGATCAGGCTGGTCCGCCCCAGCATCCGGGACGCGATGATCCTCGCCATCGGCGTTCCCGGGGCCCGCGAGAGGTGCAGTGCTTCCGGACGGATCAGGACCTCGGCCGTGCTGCCCTCGGCAAGGTCGGACGCCGGCAACGGGCCGAACGGGGTCTCGACAATGCCGTCACGTACAACCGCCACGACCCGGTTGACCTCGCCGAACAACTCGGCGACATAGGCGTTGGCCGGATGGCAGTAGAGCTCATCCGGAGTGCCGGTCTGCAGGATCCGCCCTTCGCGCATGACGGCGATCCTGTCGCCCATGAACATCGCTTCCTCGGCGTCGTGGGTGACCATCAGGGTCGCCGCGCCGCTGCCCTTCAGGGCGTGCAGGGTCTGGTCGCGGACCTTGTCGCGGAGCCGCGCGTCGAGGCCGGAAAACGGCTCGTCCAGCAACACCACCGACGGCCCGGCCGCAAGCGCCCGCGCCAGCGCAACGCGCTGCTGCTGCCCGCCCGACAGCATATGCGGATACCGCGACTCGAATCCCTCCAGACCGACGCCGCCGAGCGCCTCGGAAACACGGGCCTGTCGCCCTGCACCGTCGAGCCGTCTCAGTCCGAAGCTCACATTCTCCGCTACGGTCAGATGCGGAAACAGAGCGTAGTCCTGAAACACGAGCCCGATGCCGCGCTCTTCGGGCGGCACCGTCACGCCGTCGCCGGCGACTGTCCGCCCGTCGATGGACACGCGTCCGCCCTGGAGCGTCTCCAGTCCCGCGGCGATCCGCAGCACAGTGGTTTTGCCGCAGCCGGACGGCCCGAGCAGGCACACGACCTCACCCCGGGACACCGCCAGGCTGACCGCGTCGGCCGCGAGCACGTCACCGAACCTGTGGTGGAGCGCCGTTAATTCGAGGGCTGGCGTATCGGCCGCAGCGTTCCGTGTCCGCGTCGGCCCGGCGTCCGCTCCGACCGCCGTCGGCGCGCCGGTGTCAGCCCGTCCCATCATTGGCCGCCTTGGGTGGGGCGGGCGGCGCCTCGTCCGCCTCCAGCGTCGCCTCGAGGAAATCCGGTGGCTCGCTGTCGTCCCCGTCCTCCGCCTCGTTGTCGATAAGCTCGCCCTCGTGCATGGCGATGGCCGATACGCCACCGCTTCGGTCCAGCAAGCCCGCGGCCTTGAGTTCATCGATGCCGGGAAGCGCATCGAGGCTTTCCAGCCCGAAATGGTCGAGGAACGATTCGGTGGTGCCCCAGGTCACCGGACGGCCGGGCACGCGGCGGCGCCCCCTGGGTTTGATCCAGCCGGCCTCGAGCAGGATGTCGAGCGTTCCCCTGCTTAGCGCGACGCCGCGGATCTCCTCGATCTCGGCCCGGGTAACCGGCTGCTGGTAGGCGATAATCGCCATCGTTTCGACCGCGGCGCGCGACAGTTTCCTCGGGACTTCGCGTTCCAGCTTGAGGAACGGCGCGACGTCCGCGGCCGTACGAAAGGCCCAACCTTTGCCCCTGTGCACCAGATTGACCCCGCGGCCGGCATACATGCCGCGGAGTTCCTCGATCAGGGATGCGAGATCCGTGCCCTCGGGCAGCCGCGCCGCCAGGTCCGCCTCGCCGAGCGGTTGCGCGCTCGCGAACAGCAACGCTTCCAGGCGCCGCAGCAGCTCGAAGCGCTCAACGGTCATCGGGCAACCTCCGCGAAGTCCTGACGTAGAGGGGCGCGAACGGATCACTCTGGCTGAGTTCGACCCGTCCGGACCGGACAAGCTCTAGCGTAGCAACGAAGGTCGAGGCAAGGGCCGACCGCGACAGCAGCGGGTCATGCAGGCTCGGCGGCAGGAACGACGAGAGCAGCGTCCAGTCGGGAACGTCGCCAACGAGCGTGCGAAGTCGCGCGATCGCGTCCTCGATGGAGTAAAGCTCGGTCGGCGCGATGTGCAGCGTCGACGCCTGCCGGCGCGAGTATTGTCGTGCGTAGGCCTGCAGGACGTCGTACAGCGACACTTCGAAGGCGGGGCGGCTGTCGATGCGGATCGGCTCCGGTTCTCCGCGCGCAAAGAAATCCCGGTCAAGGCGCGCGCGTTCCATGAGGCGGGCGCCGTATTCCTTCATGGCCTCGAGACGCTGCAACTGAAACGCCAGCATCGCGGCCATCTCGGCGCCGCTGGGTTCTTCGTCGCCGGCTGGCGCTGGCAGCAGCAGGCGTGATTTCAGATAGGCGAGCCATGCCGCCATGACGAGATAATCCGCGGCCAGTTCCAGGCTCAGCTGCCGGGCGCGGGCGATGAATTCGAGATACTGATCTGCCAGCGCGAGTATCGAGATCCGCGTCAGGTCGACTTTCTGATCGCGGGCCAGCGCCAGAAGCACATCGATCGGCCCCTCGAATCCCTCGATATCGATCTGCAGCCTGTCGGCGTCGCGCGTGGTGCGCGGCGCGGCGTCTTCCTCAAACGCATCGCCCGCCACCGCTTCACTATCATCCGTATCGCTCATCCGGAAATCCTAACCGTGACCGGATGCGAACGCCAAGAATTCGATCAGCAGCTCCAGAGGCGTCCGAATGATCCACTGCACGACATGCAGGTCGACGCCGATGCTGTCCCCGAGCATGGGCAACACGATGAAAGCGCCGAGAATGATCAGGAAGCCGTACCGTTCAAGTTCTGCCAGCGGCCGCGCGAACCGGTAGGGAAGAAGCCCCACTGCGACTTTGCCGCCATCGAGCGGCGGCAGGGGAATCATGTTGAACACGGCCAGCAGCGAATTCAACAGAACCGAGTTCCAGAGCGTCCGCCCGGCCCACTCGGCCATCGTGTCGGGGAGAATCGGCGCGACGTGCATCAGCAGTAGCGAGGCATAGGCGATGATGACGTTTGCGCCGGGGCCAGCCGCGGCGATCAGCATCATATCGCGGCGCGGGTTTCGCAGATAGCGGGTGTCGACCGGCACCGGTTTGGCCCAGCCGAAAATGAAACCCGCCTTCGAGAGGATCAGCATCGCGGGCAGGAGCACCGTTCCGATGGGATCGATATGGGCGAGCGGATTGAACGTCACACGATCCTGCTGTTTTGCGGTCGGGTCTCCGAGGCGCCATGCGACCCAGCCATGCGCCGCCTCGTGAAAGGTGATGGCGAGCAGGACCGGCAGGACCCAGACCGAAACCGTAACGGCAATATTATCCATGCTGTCGTTCTACACTCCGCTGTCGTCGCCGATCAGGCTGGCAAGCTCCGCAAGCGCCGCCTGGCGGTCGAACGGTTTCGCCGGGCGGATCTTCGCGACCGCCTCTTGGTAGCGCCGCAGGCCGCGTTCGTCCAGAGGCCGCGCGGCGGCGGCGACCGCGCTCATTTCATCTCGGTTTCCGTTGCAGTGAAGAATGACGTCGCAGCCCGCCGCAAGGGCGGCAGCGGCGCGATCGGAAATCGTACCGCCGAGCGCCTTCATCGAGAGATCATCGGTCATCAGCAAGCCGTCGAAGCCGATCGAGTCGCGGATGATTTCGCCGACAACCGTCGGCGACGTCGTCGCCGGCCGGACCGGGTCGACCGCCTCGTAGACAATATGCGCGGTCATCGCCAGCGGCATGTGCGCCAAATGACGAAACGGCCCGAAATCCGACGCCTCCAGTTCCTTTCGGCTGGCGGTCACGACTGGCAGTGCGTGGTGGCTATCGACGCCGGCGCGTCCGTGCCCCGGGACATGCTTGATCACCGGCAGCACCCCGCCTTCCATCAGGCCCTCACAGGCTGCAGCCCCCAGAACGGCCACCGTATCGGGGTCGGCGCCGTACGAGCGGTCCCCGACGATGTCGTGGGCATCGGCGAAGCGCAAGTCGAGGACCGGCAGGCAATCAACCGATATCCCGAGCGCCGCCAGATCGTCCGCGAGCAGTCGCGCATTCAGCCGGGTCGCGCGCCGGCCCTTCTCCAGATCACGTGCGGCAAGCGCACCGAAACGCCCTGCTGCGGGTGCGGCCCGCCAATGCGGCGGCCTGAGCCGCGCAACCCGCCCGCCTTCCTGGTCGATCAGCACAAAGGCGTCGGCGCGGGGTGCGCTGCCGCGAAGATCGTCGACCAGCGCCCGCACCTGCTCGGGCGACTCGACGTTGCGCTTGAACAGGATGAATCCCGCCGGGTCCGTATCCCGGAAAAAGGCACGCTCCGAGTCGTCGAGATGGAGCCCCGCGCACCCGAATATGGCTGCAAGGGGCGCACTTCCCGCCCCGGCGGTCATCCAGCAGAATCCTTCAATCCGGGCCCGGCGCTACGGCCGGACAACAAGGCAATCCTGGCCCCGGGACTTCAGCTTGCGACAAACCGAGTCCGCCGAGTCGCGGTCAGGGAACGGGCCGCCCTGCACCCGGTAGAACGTGCCGCGGTTCTTGACCACGGCCCGCTGCACGGTCAGCGACAGATCGGACAGCACATCGGGAAACTTGCTGACCTGATCGCGCCATTCGCGCTGCGCCAGGCCTTCCGATTTGGTCGAGGCAATCTGCACGCGATACACTCCGGCCATGGTGCGGAACTCCGTTGTCCCCGTGCCGGCAGCCACCGGAGTTGCGGTCGGTTGCGCGGCCGGGGCTTTGGTCACGGCCGTTGCCTGAGCCGTCTGCGTTGTCGGGTCCGGGACTGTCGCGCCCTGCGGGTCGGCCCCTGGCAACTGTGCCGGCTCAGTCGGCGTTGCCGGCTGTTGCGGATCGCCGCCGATACTCGCGATCAGGTTTTCCAGCGTATTGCCGTCGGTTCCTTCGGCCTTGCCGGCAGGGGCTGCCGGGTCCGGCGGTGCGGCGGCCTGACCGTCCGTGCCGTCGGCGCCGCCCTCGACTGGCATTTCCGGTGGTGGCACCTTGATGATCCCCGTCTGATCCGGGTTAACGGGTTCCTCTGGCGGCGGTGTGATCGCCGCGACCTGCGTGTCGTCCGTGCCCTGATTCATCGGGTTGTAGGCAGGGTTTTCCTGGCCCTCCACCGGTACCGGCGCACCGGCCGTGCCCGGTTCGATCTTGATCGCCGGCGTATCCGGCCCGATGTCCTGGATGTTCATGACGACCTGTTCGTCGTCGCCGCCGCTGTAGGCGACGATGACCACCACCGAAAATATCAGGAGCGCCCCGACCGCCAGAATGACCGGCAGGAAGCGCATGATCTTGGCGCGACCGCCACCATCATCGTCGTCAAGGCCGTCGAGTTCCGCTTCCAGGGAATCGATATCGTCCACAGCCATCAGCGCATCTCCTCTACTGGCTCAATGCCAAATATGCCAAGCCCAGAGGCAATAACCGTTTCGACCCCAGTTATCAGCGCCTGTCGCGCCATCGTCGTTTCTTCGTCACCTTCTATATGGAAACGCAGGGACGGATCGTCATCCCCCCTCTTCCACTGACGGTGAAACAGCGCCGCAACATCATACAGGAAAAACGCAATCCTGTGTGGTTCATGTGCCTCGGCCGCTGCCTCGACCTGTCGCGGCCAGCTTGCAATCGCCTTGATCAGAGCAAGCTCTCCGTCATCCGTCAAGCATGATATTGTGGTATCGGCCAGTGCGACCCCCGACATCTCGTGGTTCGGGAGTTCCGCTGCGGCCTTCCGGCGGACCGAATTGATGCGCGCAGCCGCATATTGGACATACCAGATGGGGTTGTCCCGGGAATGCTCGGTCACCGCGGTCAGATCGAAATCCAGCGGCGCGTCGTTCTTGCGCGTGAGCATGATGAAGCGCACGACGTCGGGGCCGACCTCGTCCACCAGATCACGCAGCGTCACGAAGGTTCCGGCCCGCTTCGACATCTTCACCGGTTCGCCCTTGTCGAGCAGCTTGACGATCTGGCAGATCTTCACGTCAAGCTCGGCCTCGCCCCCGGAAATGGCCGCCACAGCGGCTTTCATGCGTTTGACATAGCCGCTGTGGTCGGCGCCCCAGACGTCGATCTGTTCGCCGAACCCGCGCCGGTACTTGTCGAGATGATAGGCGATGTCGGAGGCGAAATAGGTCCAGCTGCCGTCTGACTTCTTCAGCGGCCGGTCGACGTCGTCGCCGAATTCGGTGGCCCGGAACAGGGTCTGCGGGCGTTCCTCCCAGTCATCCGGCATCTTGCCCTTCGGCGGTTCCAGCACGCCCGTATAGATCAGCCCCCGGCTCTCCAGAGTGGCCAGAACGTCGTCCACCATGCCCGCCTCGACAATGCTCCGCTCCGACGTAAAAACATTTTGGTGCACCCCCAGCGCGGCGAGGTCCTCGCGCACCAGATCCATCATCGAATCGATGGCAAAGGCGCGAATCGGGGCAAGCCATTCCGACTCGGACGCGTCCAGCCAGCGCGCGCCATCCCTTTCCGCCAGGGCCTGGCCGACCGGTTTCAGGTAGTCCCCGGGATACAGGCCTTCCGGGATCTGTCCGATCTCCTCGCCGAGCGCCTCGCGGTAGCGCAGGTAGGCCGACCGCGCCAGGGTGTCGACCTGGGCGCCGGCGTCGTTGATGTAATACTCCCGCGTCACGTCGTAGCCGGTCTTGGCCAGCAGCGATGCCAGCACATCCCCGACGACGCTGCCGCGCGCGTGGCCTATATGCAGGGGACCGGTCGGGTTGGTCGAAACATATTCGACGTTCACCTTGCGCCCGCGGCCAATCGATGAGTCGCCGTAAGCGGGGCCGGCGCGGAGCGCGCGGGCCAGTTGCTGGTGCCACACGGCGTTCCCGAGCCGAAGGTTGATGAAACCGGGTCCGGCGATCTCGACCGACTCAACGCCCGGCAAGGTATTGAGTTCGGGCGCCAGGGCTTCCGCGATGTCACGCGGTTTCATGCGGGACGGTTTGGCCAGGATCATCGCTGCATTTGTCGAGATATCGCCGTGAGCCGGATCGCGCGGCGGCTCCACGGTAATGCGGCTTACATCGAGCCCTCCGGGCAACTTGCCGGCATCCGGTAATTTCTTGATCACATTCTCAATATGATCGCGATATTCATTGAATATATTCATGTATTTCGGTTTCGTTCTGATGTCAAATGGGTGTGTTCCTGCTTCGCGAAGCGATCGGTCATCCCGGCGATGTAATCGGCCACGAGCCGCGCCAGGGCCGCTTCGCCCCTGCCCTCGCAGGTCTTGCGCCAATCGGCCGGAAGGCGATCGGGCGCCGCCATCAGACCCCGGAACAATTCCGTCACCATCCTACGTGCGTCAGTCGTTTCCCGGACGACCGGATCGCCCCTGTACATGTTCTCGTGCAGGAAGTCCTTCAGGGCGCGGTCGTTTTGGCGCATCGCCCCCGAAAAGGCAACAACCGCCTGCCCCTGTCGCCTTATGTCTGCGACGGACGCGGGACTCAGTGCATCCATTCGCCGCTGCGTTTCGGCCAGGACGTCGCGGACCATGGCGTCGATCAGGCGGCGCACCGATTCATGGACGAGACGATGCTGCTCGGCACCGGGATAGCGTTCCTCGATATCGTGGAACATGGCCGCGACATGGGGCACGGCATCCAGATCCCCGATTCCGAAGAATCCGGCCCTCAGTCCGTCGTCGAGATCGTGGTGGTCGTAGGCGATGTCGTCGGCAATGGCCGCCACCTGCGCCTCAGGACCGGGCCAGTCGCCGAGCGCCAGACCGTGCCGGCGGTCGTATTCCGCGATCGTCGCCGGCACCGGGTCCGTCCGCCCTGCCCCGGTCATCGGGCCGTTATGCTTGACCACCCCTTCCAGCGTCTCCCACGTCAGGTTGAGTCCGTCGAACTCGGCATAACGGCGCTCCAGCAGCGTAAGCACCCGGAGCGTCTGGTCGTTGTGCCCGAACCCGCCCCACGGTTCCATGACGGTATTGAGTGCCTCCTCGCCCGCATGCCCGAATGGTGTATGGCCAAGATCGTGAGCCAGTGCGATCGCCTCGGCAAGGTCCTCGTCCAGCCGCAGGCTGCGCGCCATGGTCCGCGCGATCTGTGCGACCTCTATGCTGTGGGTCAGCCGGGTGCGGAAATGGTCGCCTTCCGGCGCCACGAAGACCTGTGTCTTGTGCTTGAGCCGCCGGAAGGCCGTCGAATGGACGATCCGGTCGCGGTCGCGCTGGAACGGTGTTCGTATCTCGCTTTCCGGCTCGGGATGCAGGCGGCCCCGGCTGTCCTGCCAGCGGGTCGCGTAGGGCGCAAGGCGATCGCTCATGCGGCGACTGTATCGGCCCGGCGCAGGCAAATTGCAAGCATCTGAGGTGATTGACAGACGCCACCGCCACACTACATAGAGAGGCCGAGGCAACATGGACGTGCGGAACCGAATTCAATGAGTGATATCTTCGCATCCGAACCGTCGACCGCAGGGCACAGCGTGACCGTGACCGACAGCGCGGCCCGGCGTATCGCCTTCCTGATCGAGCAGGAATCCGGCGACGGGCTGTTCCTGCGGGTCACCGTGTCCGGCGGCGGATGTTCGGGTTTCCAGTACGGCTTCGGCTTCGACGACGAGATCAAGCCCGACGACAAGGTGTTCGAGCGTGAAGGCGTCCAGGTCGTGATCGACGAGACCTCGCTGGACCTGATGGGCGGCGCGGAGATCGATTTCGTCGAGGACCTGATCGGCGCGTCCTTCCAGATTCGCAATCCCCAGGCCACCGCCTCCTGCGGCTGCGGCAGTTCGTTTTCGGTCTGACCGCAGGACCCCTGCCGTGTTAAGGATGAGGCCTGCCGCATGGCGGGCCTTTTCGATTCGGGGACCGGTGTTATGAAGATCGCCACATTCAACGTGAACTCCATAAAGGCGCGCCTGCCGCGTGTGCTCGAATGGCTCAAGGAAGCGCAGCCGGATGTCGCGCTGCTGCAGGAGATCAAGAGCGTCGACGACGCGTTCCCGCGCTTGGAGATCGAGGATCTCGGCTACAACGTCGAAACCCACGGCCAGAAGACCTACAACGGCGTGGCGATCTTCTCGAAGCATCCCATCGAGGACGTGCGGCGCAGTCTGCCCGGTGACGATTCGGACGAACAGGCGCGCTATATCGAGGCCACGATCGGCGATCTGCGCATCGCCTCGATCTATTTGCCCAACGGCAACCCGGTCGACACCGAGAAATACCCCTACAAACTGGCCTGGATGGAGCGGCTGACCGCCCATGTCCGCGAGACGCTGCTGCCGACGGAGCAGCCCTTCGTGCTCGGCGGCGACTACAACGTCATTCCGGCCGATCTCGACGTATACGATCCCAAGGCGTGGGCCGGCGACGCGCTGTTCCGGCCCGAGACCCGGTCCAGGTTCCGCGCCCTCTTGCATCTCGGCCTGACCGAAGCCTGGCGGGCGCTGCACAGCGAATCCGGCTACTCTTTCTGGGACTACCAGGGCGGCCGCTGGGCCCGTGACGAGGGGTTGCGCATCGACCATCTGCTAATGTCTCCCGGCGCCGCCGACCGCCTGGAAGCCTGCGAGATCGACCGCGCGCCGCGCGGCAAGGAGAAGGCCTCGGACCACACGCCGGTCTGGTGCGAGATCCGGGAAGCCGCTTGATGACCTGCCGGAACGAGAAGCATGAAGGCGGCTGCTTCTGCGGCGCGGTGCGCTATCGCGTCGATGGCCCTATCGAATCGGTGACGCATTGCCACTGCAACTCCTGCCGGCGCTCGGCCGGGGCCGCGTTCGTCACCTGGTTCACCGTCGCGCGCGAATGCCTTGCCTGGACCAAGGGCGGTGTGACGCAATACCCCTCTTCCCCCGGCGTGGTCCGCGGATTCTGCGGCACCTGCGGCACCGAACTCAGCTATGCGAACGAGCAGGCCCCGAAGGCCATCGACATTACCCTCGGCAGCCTGGACTGCGCCGACGCACATCCCGCCGACCGCCATATCTGGACCGCCGACAAGCTGGACTGGCTGCATCTCGATAAGCAGTTGCCGGCCCACGCGGGCTGGTCGACCGACGACTGAGCGCTTTAGCCGCCCGGCCTCAGCCGTAGACCCGGCCGGGCCTTCGTGAACGGCAGTTTCGAGGGGTCGGCAGCGCAGGGACCGGGAGCCTCGACCACCAGAATCTCTTCACAAATCGGTTGAAAATCCGCGCGGAAGTGGACGGAACTCTTGAGCGCGAGGATCTTCTCTTCTCCCGGCTCCACGCCGAGATGGCGGAAGATAGACTGGTCGGCCGCCTGCATCATGCGCGAGCCCACGGCAACGCGCACGCCTGCGACTTCCAGCAGCGCCATCGGGCCGAGATCCATGCGCGCGCCGCGCCACATGGGGCCGGTACCGGTGAAATGCCCGTCGCCCAGCTTCAGCACATGGTAGTCACCCGGCAGCGGCTGGTGGCCCGTCATGCCGGATTTGCCGCCGAGTTCGGCGCGGATCGTGCTCCCCTCGCCCGCGTCGTGCGCCTGCAACGCAATGTCCGGGTCGTTCAGCAGGCCCAGCACCGCACCCTTTGCGCCGCCGCGGATCAGCGATTCCAGCAGGCCCGTGGTATCGGACGGGCCGCCGGCACCGGAGTTGTCCTGGGTATCGGCGAGGATCACGGGGCGCCGCGCGGTGCCGGCGATGCGCAGTGCTTCGCCGACCGCCTCGTCGGGCTGCCAGAGACGGCCGGCGAACTCTGTTTCGCGCGAGTCGATCGACGCCAGCAGCGTGTCCGCAGCGCCCTCCACCGTTTCCCGGTTGCTCCCGTATGCCATGACCCCAGGCCCGACCTCGGCGATGTCGGCCATCGGGAATCCGGGGGCGAAGGAGAGTGTCCGCAGCCCCCTGCCGGCCTCGCGCTCGATGCGTGTCAGGTCCTCATACAACCCCTTGGCCGGTTCGTGGAAAGTGCAGCCCCATGTAATTGGAATCAGGAAGTCGGTCTTGCGCAGCGCCTTGTGGAACGGACCCTCGCCGCGCAGCAGCCCGTCAAGATGACGCGCCGCGCGCGCGCCGGTCTCCCCCATATCGACATGCGGATAGGTGCGGAAGGCGTCCAGCACGTCGGCCAGGGCGACCATTTCCGCGCTGACATTGGCATGCAGGTCGAGACTGACGGAGATCGGCAAACCGTCACCGGCCAATGTCCTGATCCGGCGCAACAGTTCACCCTCCCCGTCATCGAGGTGTTCGGCGACCATCGCACCGTGCAGGTCGAGGTAGATTCCATCGAGATGACCGGCGGACGCGATATCCTCCAGCATCATCGCCGCAATGCGCTCAAACGCATCCGTTGTGACATGCGCCGACGGGGTCGCCGAACACCACAGCAGCGGCACGATCTCGTGCCCGGCCTGACGCAGGTATTCGACAGCGCCGGTAACCGGGAGATGAACACCGTCGATCGCCGGCAGCAGGTCCTGGCCCCGGCACAGTCCCGGCCAGCCGTCCGCTTCCTCGAACATCTCCCAGGTCGCCTTCAGCGGCGCGAAGGTGTTGGTCTCGTGCTGGAACCCGCCGACCGCGATGCGCGCCATTTCTCCCTCCTGCCGCCCTTGTTCCTACGCCCGCGCCCGCGTTGCCCACAGCGCGCTGATCGCCTGCCCCGCCACCGCGGCGAGCACGAAGCCACCCCCCGCCAGCGTCAGCAGGCTCGGAACCTCGCCGACGCCCAGCCAGGCCCAGAGCGGTGTCAGCACCACCGCCATGCGGCTGATCAATGCCGCCTGCGCCGCCGGCAGATGCCGGATGCCGTAGGTAAACAGGATATACTGCAGCGCCAGCTGCGCAGCGCCCATGAACGTCAGGATGGCAAAATCCCGGCCGCCGACGGCAAGCCCCGACGGCGCGGCGGTCGCCGCGATGATGGCCGAGGCCAGCGCGGCGAGGATCACCGCGGGGATCATGTCGACGGCGCGCCCGCCGCGCAGCAGCACGATCGCCGCCGCAAAGAACAGGCAGGTCATGAGCGCCAGCAGGTTGCCGGCGACATTTCCGGTGAGCGCGCCGTCGCCGAACATCAGCGCCATGCCCGCAAGCGACAGCGCGATGAAGATCATGGTTCGCACGCCGATCGCCTCGCGCAGCGTCAACCAGGCCAGCAGCGCCGCGAAGACCGGGGCAAGGCCGATGGTGAACGCCACATTGGCGACCGTGGTGTGCAGCAGCGCGAAGATGAAACAGGTGAAAGCCCCGGTCAGCGCGACAACGACGCCGATTCCCGGGCCGCCGATCCGCAGGAACGCGTCCCCCGCCCTGGCGCCATGGCGCCAGCCGAGGAACACCAGCAAGGCGATCGCGCAGGTCGCCGAGCGCCAGAACAGGATCTGCCAGCCATCCGCCTGATCGATAAGCCGGACGAGGAGTCCCGACAGGCTGGTGCAGAACGCCGCCCCGACGACCGCGAACACCCCGAGGCGGACTCGATCGCCGGTTCTGCGGCCTGTTTCGCCCAATGGCGGGGAAGGCTCAGATATCGGCGAAGGTATGGGTCTCTGCACTGGCCCCCGGATGGGTGACCGCGCCTTTCTCGGCCGGACCCACGGTCTGGGCATAGCGCCACAACGCGCCGGACTGGTAATCGTGTGTTCGTTGCTGCCAGGACTTGGCGCGTTTCGCCAGGTCATCGTCGCCAACGTCGACGTCGATGGTGCCGGCCTCGGCGTCGATGGTGATCATGTCGCCATCCTTGAGCAGGCCGATCGGCCCGCCGACCGCTGCTTCCGGCCCGACATGGCCGATGCAGAAGCCGCGCGTCGCGCCGGAAAAGCGCCCGTCGGTGATCAGCGCCACCTTGCCGCCGGTGCCCTGGCCGTACAGCGCCGCCGTGGTCGACAGCATCTCGCGCATGCCGGGGCCGCCCTTCGGCCCCTCGTAGCGGATGACGATGACCTCGCCCTCCTTATACTGGCGCTTCTGCACCGCCTCGAAGGCGTCCTCCTCGCAATCGAAGACGCGGGCCGGGCCGGTAAACTTCAACCTGTCCATGCCGGCGATCTTGACGATCGCGCCCTCGGGCGCGAGGTTGCCCTTGAGGCCGACGACGCCGCCGGTCGTGCTGAGCGGCTTGGCGGTCGTCCGCACGACGTCCTGGTCGGTGGGAAACTTGACCGATTCCAGCTCATCGCCAATGGATCGGCCGCTTACGGACAGACAGTCGCCGTCCAGAAAACCGCCCTCCAGCAGCGCCTTCATCACCACCTGGACGCCGCCGACCTCGAACAGATCCTTGGCAACGTATTTGCCGCCGGGCTTGAGGTCGGCGATATACGGGGTCTCGCGGAAAATGCGGGCGACCTCGTGCAGGTCGAAATCGATCCCCGCCTCGTGTGCGATCGCCGGCAGGTGCAGGCCGGCATTGGTCGACCCGCCGGTCGCCGCAACCACGCGGGCCGCGTTTTCCAATGCCTTACGGGTGACGATCTTGCGCGGGCGGATGCCCTTCTCCAGCGCACTCATCACCGCCTCGCCCGAGGCTTCCGCATAGGCGTCGCGGGATTCGTAGGGCGCCGGCGCACCGGCCGAGCCGGGCAGCGCGAGGCCGATCGCCTCCGACACGCAGGCCATGGTATTGGCCGTGAACTGGCCGCCGCAGGAGCCCGCCGACGGGCAGGCGTGGCATTCGATATTGTGGAGCTCCTCGTCGTCGATGGCGCCCGCCGAATGCTGGCCGACCGCCTCGAACACATCCTGGACGGTGATGTCCTTGCCGCGCAGCCGCCCGGGCAGGATCGAGCCGCCATACATGAACACCGACGGCACGTCGAGCCGCACCATGGCCATCATCATGCCCGGCAGCGACTTGTCGCAACCGGCGAGCCCGACCAGCGCGTCGTAGCAGTGCCCGCGCATGGTCAACTCCACCGAATCGGCGATAAGGTCGCGGCTGACCAGCGAAGACTTCATGCCCGCATGCCCCATGGCGATACCGTCGGTCACGGTGATCGTCGCGAACTCGCGCGGCGTGCCCTTGGCGGCCTTGACCCCCTTCTTGACCGCCTGGGCTTGGCGCATCAGGGAAATATTGCACGGCGCCGCCTCGTTCCAGCAGGTGGCGACGCCGACGAAGGGCTGGGCGATCTCCTCCTCGGTCATGCCCATGGCATA